>Ga0335081_10018229_pt1 | contig 11347 bp, 8 predicted proteins | sample Lox_Sample_35_FD_206713 | JGI IMG/M metagenome (GOLD analysis project Ga0335081, IMG submission 206713) | Soil microbial communities from Loxahatchee National Wildlife Refuge, Florida, United States - Lox_Sample_3.5 | ecosystem: Environmental > Terrestrial > Soil > Wetlands | place: USA: Florida... | reverse complement strand
CCGCGAAGTGATCTACGAGCGCGTCAAGGATTATTGGGCGCGCGACATTAACGTTCGGGTCGGCCGCGACAATCTCGACGAGCTGCGGTTCGAGTATTTTCGCGACAGCACCGTCGCGCTCGAAGCGTTCAAGGCCGATACGGTTGACTGGCGGATCGAGAACAGCGCCAAGAACTGGGCCACGGCCTACAATTTCCCGGCGGTCGACGAGAAGCGCGTCGTTCTTGAGAAATTTCCCGAAAACAGCGTCGGCCTCATGCAGGCCTTTGCCTTCAACATTCGCCGCGACAAATTCAAGGACCCGAGGGTGCGGCTGGCGTTCAACTACGCGTTCGACTTCGACGAAATGAACAAACAGATGTTTTTCGGCCAGTACACGCGTATCGCCAGTTATTTCCAGGGTACCGAGCTTGCATCAAGCGGACTGCCCACCGGCCGCGAGCTGGAAATTCTCCAGACCGTTCGCGACAAGGTGCCGCCCGAGGTCTTCACCACGCCCTACACCAACCCGGCCGGCGGCAATCCGCAGGCCTTACGCGACAACCTCCGCCAGGCCGTGCGCCTGCTGCACGAGGCAGGCTACGAAATCCGCAACCAACAGCTGGTCAACAGCAAGACCGGCGAACCCTACGCGGTCGAGTTTCTCACCGAAGAACCGGCGTTCGAGCGTATCTTCCTGTTCTATAAACCGGCGCTGACCCGTCTCGGCATGACGGTCGCGGTGCGCGTCATCGACGATGCGCAATACGAGAACCGGCTGCGCAATTTCGATTTTGACATCGTCACTCAAAGTTGGGCGGAATCGCTGTCTCCAGGCAACGAGCAGCGCGGCTATTGGGGTTCGCAGTCGGCCGACGAACCGGGTTCATTCAATCTGATCGGCATCAAAAATCCGGCGGTTGACGCCCTCATCAACCAGGTGATCTTCGCCAAGAGCCGCCCTGATCTGGTCGCCGCCACCAAGGCGCTCGATCGCGTGCTGCTGTGGAATCACTACGTCGTGCCACAATGGTCGTACCCTTACGTGCGCACCGCCCGTTGGGACCGGTTCAGCCACCCCGATCCCATGCCGAAATACGGCATGGAGGCTTTTCCGACGATATGGTGGTGGGACGCCGCGAAGGCGGCGAAGACGGGAAGCAAGTCGTGAGCCGCCGCGCCGCGCCGATCCGGACTCAATCACGTGATGCTTAGATTAACGCGCCGGCGCGTTCTTGAAGCAGCCGCTGCAGCTACGATGGCGGGTGTAGCGCGCGGCGCGGCCTCGTCTGCGAGCGCGGCCGACGCGATCGAGTCGCACGGATTGTCAGCCTTCGGCGATCTCGCCTACCCGGCCGATTTCCAACATTTTAATTATGTCGACCCCAATGCCCCCAAAGGCGGCGTGTTTTCTCAGATCGGGCCGAACCGGCTTTATAATCAGAATTTTCTTACATTCAATTCACTGAACAGTTTCATTCTCAAGGGCGATGCCGCCCAGGGCATGGAGTTGATCTTCGCGACGCTGCTCGCGCCCTCGGGTGACGAACCGGACGCCATGTATGGGCTCGCCGCCGCCAAGGTGCGCCGCTCGGCCGACGGCCTGACCTATACGTTTTTCATCCGGACGGAAGCCAAATTCCACGACGGTTCGCCGCTCACCGCGCACGACGTCGCGTACTCGCTCACGACACTGAAAGCACAAGGCCATCCGCTCATCACCCAGCTGCTGCGCGACATGCTCGGCGCCAAGGCGGACGACGACCGCAGCGTCACCGTGACGTTCGCGCCCAAGCGCGCGCGCGACGTGCCGCTGTTTGTCGCCGGCCTGCCGATCTTCTCCCGCGCCTATTACGCGAAAAAGAACTTCAACGAGTCGACGCTTGATCCGCCGCTCGGCTCCGGCGCCTACAAGGTCGGCCGGTTCGACGCCGGCCGCTATATCGAATACGACCGCGTCAAAGATTGGTGGGGCGCCGATCTGGCGGTGTCCCGCGGCCAGAACAATTTCGATACTCTGCGCTTCGAATATTACCGCGACCGCGAAGTCGGTTTCGAAGGCTTTACCGCAAAATCTTATCTGTTTCGCGAGGAGTTCACGTCGCGGACCTGGAAAACCCGCTACAATTTTCCGGCGGTGCGCGACGGCCGCGTCACGACCGACACCATTCCGGACGACACGCCGTCCGGCGCGCAGGGCTGGTTCATCAATACGCGGCGCAAGAAATTCGCCGACAAGCGGCTGCGCGAAGCGCTCAACAACGCCTTCGACTTCGAGTGGACCAACAAAACCATCATGTACGGCTGCTACGAGCGCACCGTCTCGGTATTTCAGAATTCCGACATGATGGCGAAGGGCAAGCCTAGCGAGGCGGAGCTGAAACTGCTCGAGCCGTTTCGCGGCCGGGTCGCCGATGACGTGTTCGGCGAGCCCTACGTTCCGCCGGTCACCGACGGCTCCGGCAACGATCGCGCCGTCCTGCGCAAAGCCATTGAACTGCTCGCGGCGGCCGGCTGCCCCATCAAGGACGGCAAGCGCGTGCTGCCGAGCGGCGAACCGATCACCATCGAGTTTCTGCTCGACGAACCGACATTCGAGCCGCACCATCTGGCGCTGATCAAGAACCTCGCCATCCTGGGTATTGCTGCCAACATCCGCCTCGTCGATCCGGTGCAATACCGTGCCCGCCTCGACGATTTCGATTTCGATATCACCGTCGAGCGGATGAGCTTCTCCGCGACCCCGGGCGATTCGCTGCGCTCGTACTTTTCGTCACAGGCCGCGGCGCTCAAGGGCTCGAACAACCTCGCCGGCATCGCCGATCCGGTGGTCGACTCTTTGATCGAGTCTGTCATCGCCGCCGATACCCGCCCGGCGCTGGTGACCGCCTGCCGGGCGCTGGACCGCGTCGTCCGCGCCGGCCGCTACTGGATCCCGCAATGGTACAAGGCCACGCATTGGATTGCGTACTGGGACGTGTTCGGCCGCCCGCCGGCGCAACCCCGATTTTTCCGCGGCATCCCGGACACCTGGTGGTATGACGCCGCCAAGGCCGCAAAACTCGGGCAAAAGGGCTAGTGCGAGCCTACCGCCGGGCTTGTCCCGGGGATTTGCGTCTTTATCTTGCCGCTATGCCGTAAGACGTGAAGGGCGCGCCGCGCGACCGGGAACAACAGATACGCAGATCGACTGCACAGCATGAGCGCCTACATCGTCCGCCGCCTCCTGTTCATGATCCCGACCATCTTCGGCATCATGCTGGTGTCGTTCGTGGTCGTGCAGTTCGCGCCGGGCGGGCCGGTGGAACGCGTCATCGCGCAGATTTCGGGCCTCGAGACCGGAGCAACCTCTCGCGTCTCGGGTTCCTCCGGCGGCGACTTCGCCGGGCGCGCCGGCCTTCCTGGCAACGTCCAGGGCGGCATCAATTCCAAATATCGCGGCGCGCAAGGGCTCGATCCGGCCTTCATCAAGAGCCTGGAAAAGCAGTTCGGCTTCGACAAGCCCGCCTACGAACGCTTTGCCATTATGATGTGGAATTACCTGCGCTTCGATTTCGGCAAGAGCTATTTCCGCGACGTGAGCGTCATCGACCTGATCGGCGAGAAACTGCCGGTCTCGATATCGCTCGGCATCTGGATGACGCTGTTGAGCTACCTGATTTCGATCCCGCTCGGAATCCGCAAGGCCGTGAAGGACGGCACGCAGTTCGACATGTGGACATCGAGCGTGATCATCATCGGCTACGCGATCCCGGGCTTTCTGTTCGCGATCCTGCTGATCATTCTGTTTGCCGGCGGCTCGTTCTGGCAGATCTTTCCGCTGCGCGGACTAACGTCCGATGGCTGGTCGCAATTTCCCTGGTGGGAAAAAATCCTCGACTATTTCTGGCACCTGACGCTGCCGATCATTTCCATGGGGCTGTCGGCTTTCGCCACTATGACGCTGCTCACCAAGAACTGCTTTCTTGAAGAACTGCGCAAGCAGTACGTGCTGACGGCGCGCGCCAAGGGCTGCTCGCAGCGGCAAGTGCTCTACGGACATATTTTCCGTAACGCCATGCTGCTCGTCATTGCCGGCTTCCCCAGCGCCTTCGTCAGCGCGTTTTTCGCCGGGTCGCTCCTGATAGAGACGATCTTTTCGCTGAACGGCCTCGGGCTCCTGAGCTTTGAAAGCGTGCTTAATCGCGACTATCCGGTGGTGTTCGCCAACATCTATATTTTCGCGCTCATTGGACTCGTGGTGACGCTGATCTCCGATCTGACCTACACGCTGATCGATCCGCGCATCGACTTCGAGACGCGGGAGGTGTGAGGTGGACGTTCGCACGCCGCCGGGACAGTCCGTCGCCCCCTCGGTCGAGGCACGCACAGCGTCGCCCGGATTAACAGCCGACATCGAACCGGCTGGCCCGATCATCGCCCCCGCACCCACGGGGCGCTATGCGCTGTCGCCGATCAACGCCCGCCGCTGGCGCAATTTCAAAGCCAATCGGCGCGGCTACTGGTCGCTGTGGGTATTCCTCGTCCTGTTCTTGATTTCGCTGTTTGCCGAATTCATCGCCAACGACAAGCCGATCTACATTGACGTCGACGGCAAAAGCTACTTTCCGGTTTTAGTCACCTACCCCGACACCGATTTCGGCGACGTGTTCGGCACCGCCGCCGACTATCTCGATCCGCATTTGCAGACCTATCTCTCCGAGCACCACGCCTTCGTCGTTTGGCCGCCGATCCGATTTTCCTACAACACCATCGTCAGCCGCCCGCCATCGCCGTTTCCATCCAAGCCGACCTGGCTTTTGAACAAACAGGATTGCGAATTCGCCGCCAAGAACGGCTACGGCAAATGCGGCACTCTGCAATACAACTGGCTCGGCACCGACGATGTCGGTCGCGACGTGCTGGCGCGGCTGATCTACGGCTTCCGCATTTCGGTGCTGTTCGGACTGATCCTCACTATTGTGTCGTCCGTTATCGGCGTGGCCGCTGGCGCCGTACAGGGCTATTTCGGCGGCTGGACCGACCTGTTGTTTCAGCGCTTCATCGAAATCTGGACCTCGGTGCCGGAGCTCTATCTGCTGCTGATTATTTCCTCAGTGCTGGTGCCCGGCTTCTTTGTGCTGCTCGGCATCCTGCTGCTGTTCTCCTGGACGCGGCTCGTTGGCCTAGTGCGCGCCGAGTTTCTGCGCGGGCGCAATTTCGAATACATCCTTGCCGCGCGCGCGCTCGGCGTGTCGAATTCAGTCATCATGTTCCGGCACCTCTTGCCGAACGCCATGGTGGCGACGCTCACGTTTCTGCCATTCATCATGTCGTCGTCGGTGATGACGCTGACCGCGCTCGACTTTCTCGGTTTCGGCCTGCCGCCCGGTTCGCCTTCGCTCGGCGAATTGCTGTCGCAGGGCAAGGCCAACGTGCAGGCGCCGTGGCTCGGGCTGACCGGCTTCTTCGCCGTCGCCATCATGCTGTCGCTCCTGATCTTCATCGGCGAAGCGGTTCGCGACGCGTTCGATCCGCGAAAGACGTTTACATGACCGCCGATCCCCTCCTCTCCGTTCGCGATCTTTCGGTCGCGTTCCGCCACGGCGGCCGCGAGACGCTGGCCGTCGACCGCGTTTCCTTCGACATCGGCAAAGGCGAGACCATGGCGCTGGTCGGCGAATCCGGTTCGGGCAAGTCGGTCACCGCGCTGTCGATCCTCAAGCTTTTGCCCTACCCGGCGGCGCGGCACCCGTCCGGCGGCATCGCCTTCAAGGGCCGCGATCTCCTGCCGCTTGCCGAGCGCGACATGCAGCGCGTGCGCGGCGACGACATCACCATCATATTCCAGGAGCCGCTGTCCTCGCTCAATCCGCTGCACACCATCGAAAAGCAGATCGGCGAAATCCTGCTGCTGCATCGCGGGCTCACCGGCGCGGCGGCGCGGGCGCGGACCCTCGAAGTGCTCGGCCAGGTCGGCATTCCCGACCCGCAAAGCCGGCTCAAGAGCTATCCGCACCAGCTTTCCGGCGGCCAACGCCAGCGGGTCATGATCGCCATGGCGCTCGCCAACGAGCCCGATCTGCTGATCGCCGACGAGCCGACCACGGCGCTCGACGTCACCATCCAGGCGCAGATCCTGGCGTTGCTTGCCGACATCCAGAAGCGGCTCGGCATGTCGCTTCTCTTCATCACCCACGACCTCGGCATTGTCCGCAAGATCGCCAGCAGGGTCTGCGTGATGAAGGAAGGGCGCATCGTCGAACAAGGCGACGTCGAGCGCGTCTTCGCGGCGCCCGCTCATCCCTACACCCGCGCGCTGCTGGCCGCCGAGCCGAAGCCCGATCCGGCGTCGCCGCATCCCGATGCGCCGCTGCTGCTTGAGGCCAACGATCTCAAGGTCTGGTTTCCGATCAGGCGCGGCGTGCTGCGCAAGACTGTCGGCTACATCAAGGCGGTCGACGGGGTGAGTATCGCGTTGCGCAAGGGCGAGACGCTCGGCGTGGTCGGCGAATCCGGTTCGGGCAAGACCACGCTCGGGCTGGCGCTGCTGCGGCTCATCTCCTCCGATGGGCCGATCGTCTTCATGGGCCACAAGCTGCAGGGCCTGCGTTTCAAACAGATGCGGCCGTTCCGCCGCGACATGCAGATCGTGTTTCAGGACCCTTACGGCTCGCTATCGCCGCGGCTGTCGGTAGCCGAGATCATCAAGGAGGGATTGACGGTCCATAATCCCCATATGCCGGAGCACGAGTGCGACGCCCGCGTCGCCCGCGCCCTGACCGATGTCGGGCTCGACCCGGACACCCGCGCCCGCTTTCCCCACGAATTCTCCGGCGGGCAGCGGCAGCGCATCGCGGTCGCGCGCGCCATTGTGCTGGAGCCGACCTTCGTAGTGCTCGACGAACCGACCAGCGCGCTCGACATGCTGATCCAGTCGCAGATGGTCGATCTGTTCTGCGATCTGCAGAAGCGGCGCAATCTCACCTATCTGTTCATCTCCCACGACCTGCGCGTGGTCGCGGCGCTGGCGAGCCGGCTGATCGTGATGCGCGCCGGCAAGGTGGTGGAATCTGGCGACGCCGCAACGCTGTTCCGCAATCCGCAGACCGACTATACGCGCGCCTTGTTCGCCGCCGCGTTCAATCTGGAAACCGCGCCCGCGGGTATTGTCTCACAATGAGCATTCGCCGCCAGTTCGAAATCGCGCTAGTCGCTGCCGCGCTCGGCGCCATGTTGGCCACTCCCGCGCCCGCGCAGGATCGCGATCGCGCCATGCGCTATGTCGCGCAATTTCCACTGGTCGGTGATGACGGCGGCGTCGTGCCCAACCACGCCGTCAAGCTGCCGGGCCCGATCGAGACAATGCCGGGCGTGGTGACGGCCGCCAATCCGGACGGCAAGACGACGCTCGTCGAGTTCTACGACTTGAATTGTCCGTACTGCCGCATCGCGTCGGTCGATATCGAAGACATGGTCAACACTGACGCGGATCTGAAACTCGTGCTGGTCCCCTACCCGGTTCTCGGCCCTGCGTCGGTCGCGGCGAGCCAGATTGAGCTCGCTCTGGCGCGGCTCGCCACGCCGCAGCAGTTTTACGCCTATCACCACAGGGTCTACGCGCAACGCGGCACGATCACCGGGCTGCGCGCCCTCCAGTTGGCGCGAGAATCGGGCTTCGACGGCGGCGACATCGACACCATTTCGCAAAGCGACGATGTCGCACAAACGATCAAGGCCCATCTGGCGCTCGGCAGATCGCTCGGCATATCGGCCACACCGGGCTTCATTATCGGCGGTGTCGCCGTGCTCGGCTATCCGGGCCGGCATGCGCTGCAAGCCATGATCGACGCGGTGCGGTCTTGCGGCAAGGTCACGTGCGAAAGCACGTCATCCCACAGTCAATAAACGCGTTGCCGTCATCGATTGCCGCGAATTCGCCAATTCGAAGGCGATTTCGCCTTATTGAGCTATGCGTTCCGCGAAAAGCCAGCACATTTCGGCGCGTGCGCGGAACCGGGCCGCTCTCGGTGAGTTGAGACCGGCAGCCCAGTCCGGCTGTCTCACGCGCATTGTCACATGGAATTCAGATTCGACCCGAAGGAGCGTCGGCTGCACGTCCGGACTCTGGTTCCGGCCGGGCAAGACGCGCCTGTCTTCGTCGCCGATGATTTGTTCCAGTTCGGCGTCGAGGAAGAATATTTCTTGTCGGATGCAAAGACCCTGCAGACGCCGTCGGAAACTCCCGAAGCGCTGTTCCAAACCGCTGACAAAACCGCCAACATCTATTCGAGCGGTCGCGTCGGCCGTGAGTTTCTGCAGGCCCAGATCGAAGTCGCGACCGAGCCGCATTGCAGCGCCCAACAGGCGCGTCAGGAATTGCTGCGTCTGCGAAAAAGTGCGGCAGCGGCGGCGGCGGAACACGGCCTCGCTATTCTGGCATGCGGCACGCATCCGTTGGCGGCTTGGCGCGACGCCGTGCAGAGCCCCAAGGGCCGGTATTCGCAAGTGATGGATCTGCTGCAGATGATCGGCCAGCGCAACATGCTGTGCGGCATGCACGTTCATGTCGAATTTCCCGATCCAACGCGCCGCGTCGACGTCATGACGCGCATGCTGCCCTACGTGCCGCTGTTCATCGCGCTCTCGACGTCGTCGCCGTTCTGGCAAGGCCGCGTGACCGGTCTTAAAGGCTACCGGCTGGCCGCCTACGACGAACTGCCCCGCACCGGCCTTCCGGAGCTGTTCCGCAGCAATGCCGAATATGACGCCTACGTGGACGCCATGGTGACTTGCGGCGCCATGCCGGACGCCAGCCACTTGTGGTGGACCGTCCGCGTTTCCCAGAAATATCCGACCTTGGAGCTGCGCGCGGCGGATTGCTGTACGCGGGTCGACGACACGATAGCGCTCGCCGCGCTCTACCGCGCGCTGGTCCGCCATCTGTTCACTCATCCCGACCACAACGCCGGAATCGACGTGGTCGATCGCTCAATCGCTGTCGAAAATAAGTGGCGCGCACAGCGCTATGGCGCCCAGGGCACTTTCGTCACCCGGACCGGCGCCCTGCCGGTCGCCGAGATGCTCGACCGGCTGGTGGAACTTTTGGCAGCCGACGCGGACACGCTGGGCTGCAGGAGTGAGTTCGAACGCTGCCGCACGATCGTCGCCGAAGGCACCTCGGCCGATGTCCAATTGCGGATATTTACGGAAAATGAACACGATGGTGCCGAGATTGCCCTGCACAAGGTGGCGGAATGGCTTAAAGAGGCCACTTTGGTGGCCTGATTGATGGCCTTGGATATAAGGCTGAAGGCATGTGTCGCTGGATCGCCTACCGCGGGGAAACGACCGCTCTCGAACATTATGTGACATCGCCGTCGCATTCGCTGGTGAGCCAGAGCATTGCGGCGCTCGAATCAACGGCCAGCGTCAACGGCGATGGCTTTGGGCTTGGCTGGTACGGCGCCCACCCGGAACCCGGCCTGTACCGGGAAATCCGGCCGGCTTGGTCCGATGAAAACCTGCGCTACCTGTGCCGGCACCTGACATCGCATCTGTTTTTCGCTCACGTCCGCGCGGCCACCGGCACGCCGATCACCCGGCCGAATTGCCATCCCTTCGCCTGCGCCAAGTGGCTGTTCATGCATAACGGCTTCATCGGCAACTGGGCCAGGCTTCGCCGCCAGGTCGAGGCACTGATTCCCGACACGCTTTATCCGGCACGGGTCGGCACCACCGATTCGGAGGCGATTTTCCTCGCCATCATGGGGGCCGGAATGGACGATCCGGTCGCCGCGACCGAAGCGACGCTGGCGCGGCTTGCCGAGCTGGTGGGGCCGGATCGCATGCGGTTCACCGCTGCGCTTGCCAATGGCAAGGACCTGTACGCCTTCCGTTACGCGGTGAACGATCGCGCCAACACGCTCTACTATCGGGAATCCGAGCAAGGCATCGTCGTCGTGTCGGAGCCGCTGGACAAGAACCACGGCAACTGGACGCCGGTACCCGAAAGCCACGTGCTGGTGGCAAGGGCCGGCCAGCCGACGCGCATCGTGCCGTTTCTTTATCAGCACCGTGAGGCGGCGGAATAGCAACGTCCGGCTGGACGCCTGGTCTTAGAAGGCTCACGATACCCTCAAAACATTGGGGGGTCACAATGAAGCACTTCTTCGGGTTGCTGATCGGCGCGTGCTTTGTTGCATGTCCGGTGCTCGCGACGTCCGCATCTGCCGAGCCAATCAAGATCGTCGTGCCGTTCGCTGCGGGAGGACCGGTCGATCAACTCGCCCGGGTGCTCGCCAACGGGCTCGGCCCGAAGCTCGGCGAGGATGTCATCGTCGATGACCGCGGCGGCGCCGGCGGCGCCATCGCCTGCGAATTCGTCGCGCGCGCCAATCCCGACGGCAAGACCGCGCTATTGGCAAGCCTCGGCGCTTTCGTGATCGGCCCGATCCTCAAACCGCCGGCCAACTACGATCCGGTCAAGTCGTTCAAGCCGGTCATGCTGGTCGGTTCGGTGCCGTCGCTGATCGTCGTCAATCCGAAATCGGGCATCGCGACGCTTAAGGACCTGATCGCCAAGGCCAAGCAGCAGCAATTGAGCTACGGCTCGGCCGGGCCCGGCACGACGATGAACATCGCGCTCGAAATGCTCAACAAGGCGGCGGGCATCAAGATCACGCATGTGCCTTATCGCGGCGCCGCGCCCGCCATCACCGATCTCCTTGGCGGCCATATCGACACCTTGAACGCCGATCTGCCGGTACTGCTGCCGATGGTGAAGGCCGGCAAGGTCAAGGCGCTCGCCGTGTTCTCGCCCGAGCGCACGCCGCTGTTGCCTGATCTGCCGACGACGAAAGAACTCGGCTACCCCGGCATGATCATGGAGAACTGGTACGGCCTGCTGCTTCCTGCCGGCACGCCGAAGGACGTGCGCGACCGGCTTGAAAAGGCGGCGTTCGCCGTCATTGCAACGCCGGCCGTCAAGGCAAGGTTCGCCACCGACGGCACTCACGGCGCGCTCGACCACCAGGCCTTCGCCGCCATGCTGAGCAAGCAATTCGCCGAGTGGCCGGGACGGATCAAGACGCTGGGTATCAGCGCTGAATAGTTTGCGCTGCCTAGAGCGGTTCATGGATTAATTGAATCGGTTTGGATTCCATCGAATCGCGGCTTGTGATTCAAGATGCTGGCTGGATAGGGGGCCAGCATCCGATGACCCGACCTCTTTCCAATGATCTGCGTGAGCGGGTGGTTGCAGCGGTTATTGGCGGCGCGAGCTGCCGGGTCGTTGCGACGCGGTTTGGGGTTGCGGTGTCGTCGGTTGTTAAGTGGTCGCAGCGCTACCGAGCGACCGGCTCGGTGGCGCCGGGCAAGATGGGTGGGC
>Ga0335081_10018228_pt1 | contig 11347 bp, 1 predicted proteins | sample Lox_Sample_35_FD_206713 | JGI IMG/M metagenome (GOLD analysis project Ga0335081, IMG submission 206713) | Soil microbial communities from Loxahatchee National Wildlife Refuge, Florida, United States - Lox_Sample_3.5 | ecosystem: Environmental > Terrestrial > Soil > Wetlands | place: USA: Florida... | reverse complement strand
GGACTCGATGTCACCCTCGATGGCGCAAGCGCGGGCTGCGGCCATCTCGTTCGGCCGCCGCAGCAGTTCATCCATCGCGAGAGTTACGAATTTTGAGGTGGTGTCAACCGATCCTACAATTACGCCACTCAGGTTGCGTCGCACCGCATGGTCGTCGAGCCAGGGATGCGCGGAATCCTGTAACGCGAGCAGGCGTCCGAGAACATCATCGGTGCTCTCGCCTCGCAAGCCGGATTTGCGGGCCGCGATCTCTGTATCTATGTATACCCGCAACTCCCCGGCGGAATCGAGAGCATCGGACAACACGGTCGGGCTGTTCGTGAGATCCGCGAAGATGTAGTGAAAAATGTCGCGCATCCATCGCATCGTGGCGGGATCATTCGGTCCGGGTATGCCGAAATACGCACTGAGTAGGCGGATGGGCACCACGCGCGCCAGTCCGTTCACCACGTCGATTCGATGGCGGGGGCGCGCTGCATCGATCAGGCTGACGGCCGATTGTGACACGAATTGCCGCACGAACTCGAGATCCTCACGGCGCACAACCTCGAGGAGAGCCGCCTTTTCCCGGTCGTACTGCGATGATGCGTCCATGCCCAAAATGAATGGGCCATCAATCTGATCGATTTTCGGCGCGTTAATAGGAGCAAGGGTGAAGTCCGTATCTCGTTTCAGTACTTCAACGACGTTGGTGTAGCGGCTGACGATGGCGGTTTTTCCGAGAACGAGAATCGGTGACCATTGGCGGAGAAAGGTGAAGATCGGGCGCAGGATGGCGGGCTGAATCAAGAAATTCGCCAGCTTGTCCTTGAACGTTCTGCCTGAGCCATGTTTGCCAAGAGCCACCAGGTCGGGGACGCGCCGCGGCCGGTTCTCCGCGTAAAGCCGCAAAATAAACTGGCCCGCAGGGCGCGCACGCCAAGCCTCAATTTGTCTTTTCATCTCGGCGGGCAATTCATCGAACGATGGCAGCGGGCCGCCATATTGCGGTGGAATGACGATTGGTGCGGATAATGCTGCCAAGGCAAGATCAGGAGCGGTGAGCAAATTGCCCATCAGGTAGCGGCGGCCATCCGCAAGCCGCGCCTCTACCTGGGACAACGCCGAGTCGATGACTGCAGTTTCCCGCACAACGGCATCTGGCTTCAGGCCGAGAGTGCGTCGCACCTCGGATGCCAGAAAAGGATAGAAGGCGTAAACGCCGAGACGCTCCCACCACGGCGCGCCGGTCGCCCATGCCCGCTCCGTGCTCGGCCGGACATCCAACAGTTGGGCATACGCCCATGCGCGTACCGCCACCCCGAAGGTGTCGAAGAAAAAGTCGAACAGGCGGCGAGCCTCCGCCTCCTCAGTCGGGGTTGGTGGATATGACTTCTGGTTGCGCGGAGCCCGGGACTCGTAATAGTCAACGACGTCGCGAGCGTCGAGCAGCGTCACTTCTCCGGTATCGAGGACCGGTACCGTCGTCGTTCCGCCACATCTCCGCGTGGCGAGCACGTGAAACACTGGCGCGTGGCACTCCTCCACGTAGGGAATTCCCCGCGCGTCCAGCACCCAGCGTGCCAGTTCACAATAAGGGTCCACTGAGATGGAAATCATCCGCGGGTGGTAGATCGTTGCCGTCGTCAAGGTTAATGGCCTCACAGCCGAACTCGGTGTACGTTTGACTGGGCCCATATGCCGATGTCTGAGAAAATGTGATCGGCACCAACACTTCAATTCTGTTCAGGAACCACGCTGAGCGCTCGCAGACGACCGCAGGTCCGTTTCGCGAAGAAGCAGAGATCGAACCCAAAGTCGTAACCTTTCAAAAAGCGCGCCGCCCCTCACAGCGCCACCCGAACCCACTATAGAACCCGAACATCTTGTCCCAGGCATGGCCGGATTAAGAGAGCATGGGCGATCTTGTTACGTTTTCCGAACAAGCCTTTTCGGATGCCAGCCTGCATAGCCCCCGATTTCGATTGGGATCGGATGGAGTGAAGGGGCTGATCAGCCGTGTGCCGCTGCAACGATAAGGACGGGCCGATGCGATTGCCCGACCTGCCAAACCTGAATTCCTGGACCACTCCACAGCGAACAAAATGTGGTCATGAGGAACACATCGGGTTCACATCCGAAGACTAACTCGCGGTCAATTAGAAACGACGATCGGATCATTGGGCGTCAACGAAACGTTGCCACTGCTGTCCGTCGCGCGCACATTCAGAGTGTGCGGCCCATTCGTGTACTTGGTCGTGTCGAGCGAATAATTGAAACCGACATTCAGTGGTGATGAGGGGTAAACGGCCTGAACATCGGGGCGAGGCGTTCCGTAATCGGCGGCACCGTCCGCCACACCGTCGATGAGAATTTCCACACTTGCGACCTTAACATCATCAAATGCCCAACCAGTGACGGGCGTGAGGCCGGCTAGTGTGCCGCCTGGCGCTGGCTGATCAATATTGGCGAACGGGGCAAAAATGTCCGGGATACTCAGACTCTGGTGAAGCTGGTAAACGATCTGGCGAGCCCGGGGGGAGTCGCCCGCGATGACGTAAAAATCGCCTTCAAAGACGAATCCCGGTCCAATCGTCAGATTGCCCAGGGGGGCGAAATAGTTGGTGGAATTGTCGGTGGGCCCATCTCCGCCGACGTCCGGTGCCGTAAAACTAGTGACATACGGATCAACTGACGGCACATAAACTGTGAGCCCAACGTTCTGACTATCGACCAAAGCGCCCCATTGTTCGGAAATGTAATACGAACCAAAGGGTTGTTGGCCCAAGACGGGCAGCAGGGTAACAGTGGTCGTGTCGTTCTTCCATGGAGCGTTGCCCCCGTAGTAGACGAATCTGTCGTAGTTCTGGTTGGTGTACACGGCGGGGAACTCCTGCCCGGTAGTGGTGTGCTGATCGTTGGCTAGATGCGTAGCCTTTAGATGGACCTTGAAGGTGTGGGGCTGGCTGCTGACCGCGGTGACCGTTTGCTCAACCAGAACGTCGCCAGCAACTGGTTGACCTTGGCCGCCCCCGTAGCTGGTTGGATCCCACTGCAGAGGTTGTGCCTTGGTGAAGAGCGAGTCGGCAGACACGGTGTACGAGATTGTCGGAGTACCTTGATCAAAAAGATCGCCGCCAAGAGTGGGATTGTAATTGGGGTTGTTGCCGTCACGGTAGCTGGGTTGGACCCCACGACCAGTATCGTGCTCGTTAACGAAATTAGTTCCGTTCAGGCTGACCTCGACAATGCTTCCGCCCCAATTCGTCTCGAGTCCGATGCGTGCTATGTCGGTCGCCGTACCCGATTCCAAGTAGAGCATCGATCCGATCTGGTAAGTACGCACAGTCGCATCGGCGGTCAGCGTTACTTGTTGGCTGTGGGAGTGCGAGCCGCTGGTGGCGAGCACCGTGATTGAAGAAGCGCCCACCGTGGCCGATTTTGGCAGGTTGAAGGTGACTGCCTGGCTTGCTCCCGCGGCAAGAGAAAAAGAATTGGCGGGCGACGCGGTTACTCCCTGTGGTAAACCCTGCAATGTGACGCTGACAGTACCGCTGAAATTGCTTTGTGCGCCGACGGAAATTGTGATGGACGGAGTTGTAGTGCCGACATCGGCGGAAACGGATGACGGCGAAACGAAAATGCTGAAGTCCGGGGTAACACGCGAACCCGGGTTCCCACCGCAGTCGATCAGAGTAAGCACTGCAGTCGATAAGACCAAGAAAGATTGGGCACGGATCCACAGTCTGACCAACGCTCGCGGGCTAAAGGCCGTCATTTGCTACGGTCCTCCAATTCAGCAGCATACCCATATGTCCCCCCACATTGGCACGCGACGTAGAGAAATTTCTTCGGGAGGAATGTGGCTCTGGAGTACGGTCAGACGCTTGAAACTAAGGATCCAGCGATTACGATCCAGACCTTCTTCCCCACTTGTTGAGAGTAAGAGGACTAAATGGGCGGGATATTACCATCGCGGTAAGCCGGCCCTCGTGCGCTCGACATTGCGTTGGGTTTTTCTATTCTGCCGTACTCAGTAAATGCAGTGATTCGCCAATGTGCGTCGCTTCTTTCCCGGAGTGAGGAAACTCCAAGCCGGTTCATGGCGAGGGAATTGTGACGGTAATGTATCCGGGAGTAATCGTGACACTTGGAGAGGAAGCCTGCACGGTTACGGTGACAACCGAGGGCGGAAGAGAAGTAACCGTGACGGGCGCGCTGGCGGTGGCGGAACCTCCAGCACCTACCGCAGTGATGATGTAAGTGGTGGAGCTCGCAGGCGTCACGACAGTCGAACCATGAAGGGGAACTGAACCCACACCCGGCGCAATCGAGAGCTGAGTGGCATTGCTGGAATTCCATGTCAACGTGGTGGAGCTACCGGCGCCAATGGAATTGGGACTGGCCAGCAAAGTGACTGTCGGCGCAGGTGGTCCGGAGGGGCCTCCTCCGCCACCACAGGAGACAATCTCTGCAACAAGAAAAACAAGAACGAATGTGACACAAATTGAAAATGCGGGCTGTCCCCGCCATGGGTGAAATGGCCGATTGTTCTGGATTAGAAGCCATAGCATGAAGAGAAGCAGATACAGGCCCACAACCACCAGAAACAAGTTGGGGGGAAGAAAGCGCCTCACGCCGTGCGGAGAGGTGATGAGAGCCGGTTTGGACCCCACATCAATGGTGAGAGTAGTAGTTAGAACGCCGTTTGACGGTAGGGTTCCATTTGGGGGACTGAAGGTGCAGGAAAGACCTGCAGGCAGACCCGGACAGCTAAAGCTGAACTGATCGCTGAGACCGTTTTGCGAAGTGACCGAAACATTGAAGTTCGCAGAAGAGCCAACGGGAATGGTTGCGGAGGTGGGAGAGAGACTGCCGGTCGCGTTCTGAACGTGCAGGACCAATGGGGCAGCTTGGTGTGTCACTCCCTGGGCAGAGCCGCTGAGTTGGATTGTGTAATCGCCGGGCGAAACACTATAGGTGTTTATGTCCGCGCCTATTGGATAAACGCCCGGGAAATACGGCCCTGCAACATTGCAGTAAGGAGGGTTGGCTTGTGGAGAGACGGTGCAAGCGAGGTTCACGAGATTAGTCCAGCCGGCCGTGCCTTGAACCGTCAAGTTTAGGTTTGGATTTGCCCCCGGAACGACATTTACGGACGTTGGCGACACACTCAGGGAGAAGTCCGCGATTACGAGCTTCAAAGGCAACTGATTCGTCACAGCGCCGTCGCTTGCGACGACCTGGAAAGGGTAGGTTCCGAGAGGAGAGTTAGCCGTGAGCTGAACAATGAGCGAAATGCCGACCGATTGACCCGCAGGAAGTACGAGGGAGCTCGAACCGAACTGGCATGCAGCTCCGGCCGGAAGTCCCTGACAACTGAAGTTCACGCTGTTTGAGGAATATCCTGCGACGGAGAAAATGACGACGTTATAGTCATAAGTTGTACCCGCAGGCGGTGCGATTTGTGTTGGCGCAAACGAAGACAGCTTGAATCCAGCGAGAGCTACTGTTGTCTGGTATGAATAAATGGTAGCGGTCTGGCCGCTCAGCGTGGCATTCAGAGCAAAGACGTGGGAAGAGTTGAAACTTGATCCGATGGTGAACGGGACACTCACGCTCAGGCTGCCTGAGGGAACGGCAACACTCGCAGGGATCGAAATATTTGGATCGCTGGCAGAGAGTTGCACGACCGTGCTCGCGCCCGCCGGCAAAGTCAAATTGACGATCAGCGTCCCTTTGCTGCCGACGATGGGCTGCGAGGCGAGCTGCAATTGAACCGTTGGTCCGGGAGTGGCCGGAATAATGTGATATGAGGAGGGCCAGCCATCGACCTCGATCAAGTCAGCCCGGCCGTCGCCGTTGACGTCCGCTGCGGTGGAAGGAAATCCAAATTTGTCTAGATTAACCGTGGCATAAGTGGGCGTGAAAGTCCCGTCGCCATTTCCCACTAGAATTTGAATGTACGTGGGATTGTCCGAGAGTCCGTTAAAGCCTTCGAACTGGAACGAGGCAATATCGATGTTCCCGTCACCGTTAAAATCGGCAAGCATCGGCGACAGGCGCTGCGATGGCCGCCCATTATCGAACAGAAACTCGCTGGTGAAAGAATCGCCGTAGGGAGTGTACGTCTGGCTGAATGCAAAGCTGCCATCAGGCTGGCCGAGATAAATGGAGTAGCTTGCCGGTACGATGTAGCCGCCTTCCACGGGCAGAGTCGAGTACTCGACAATGTCCGGCAGGCCGTCGTGATTCAGGTCCGCCATGCCGAAATTGCTGAAGCTGGGTAGGACTAGCTTTGGTGCAGCGAAGGTCCCGTCACCCTTGCCGAGAAATTCGTAAACTCCATTTGTCCCCACGCCTATGACGTTGTTCTCGTACCAGACCAGAACATCAAGATTGCCGTCCTTGTTGAAATCATTCACGTAGACCAGCGGAAAAGTCGTTCCTTCTGCAGTGCCCGGCGAATACGCGACGGTGGGCTGCTGGCGGAAGGTGCCATCCCCGGCGCCAAGAAAAACAGTCAACCCCAGCGAGCCTGAACCTTGGCGTGGAGAGGGCGAGGCCACGACGAAGTCGAGGTTGCCATCTCTATTGAAGTCACCCGCGGCGATGCCGCCAATCGAGGAGAAAGTGTTGATATCGAGGCGTGTCGTCTTTGGAGGGCCGAATTGGCCAGTTCCCGAGCCTGGGAGAAACACCAAGGCTGGATTGTCCTCACAGCCTCCGCCGCACTCGTAAGCGAATAGATCGGGATGGCCGCTGTTTCGAAAATCGCCCAGCAGGTGACCAATGAGGTAGCCAGATCCGTCAGCCATCGGCGACTGGATCGGAGGCTCGAAATGGCCGGTACCGTCGTTGAGCAGAACGGTGAATTCCCAAGGTTTGTAGAGTGATTGCTGCTGATCCACCAGTGCTAAGTCCGGCTTGCCGTCTCCGTTGATATCTGTGAAATAGAAATCAGTAAACGGAGCATTGATCGAGCCCTGCTGGCCATTTTGGATATAGCCAAGATAGCCGCCATAGGGCGCTGCGAACCCGCCAGTTCCGTCATTGAGGAAGACTGCAGCTGTATCGGTATCTTGACAGGCTGTAACTACATCCGGCTTGCCGTCTCCGTTGATGTCGGTGATTGCCAGGCCGAGACAATCCGGCTCATTGCGGAAGACTTTCGGCTGGCCCACATTCCCATGGCCGTCGCCTTTCGCTACAGTCACGAGATTGCTGGCTTCTTGGCCAAAGATCGGATCTACTCCAAAGAACCCACCGGTGGTAACCACGTCCAGGTGGCCATCTCCATCCATATCCGCGAGAGCCACCGCGATTCCGGCATCACCCTCACCCACGGTGTACACGCTGGGAAAGCCGGCAAAATTGCCATCACAGGTTCCTTTGAAAATGCGGACGAGACCCATAGCTTCGACGGTAACGGCGTCAACGCACCCGTCGCCATCCATGTCTCCCAAAGCGATGTTGGTGACGAACACCGGGTCCGCGCTCGCGATCATGTATTGCGCATGTTTGAACGTGCCATCGCCACGGCCAATATAGGAGTGCGCTCCGTACACAACACCGCCTTGATCGATAACGACTAGATCAGCGATTCCGTCATTGTTCAGATCTTTCGCGACCACGGTAGTCGTTGCATAGGAGCCGGTTACGAGGTCCACGGCATGCTCGAGAGGTGCCCCAAACTTCCCAGTGCCGTCACCCAGCAGCGTGGCCAGAGGGCTGGTGTTGTTATCGCCCCAGAGGCCGGCGATGATATCGAGATGACCGTCGCCATTGAAATCTGCGACGTCCAGTGAAAGCGGTGGAGCGGGGACGAAATATTCCAACTCTGGAGCGAAGGTTCCGTCACCGTTGCCCAGCAGGACGCCGATGGATTCGCTGTCAGCTTCCGCAACGATCAGGTCCACCACGCCAATTTTGCGGAGGTCTGCGGCAACCAACCCAACGGGAGCCGCTCCATTCAGATGAACAATTGTGGGTAGTTGGACGCTGCCGTCTCCCTTTCCGAAGTAGATCCAAATATCATTGCTGCCGCCATTGGAGACCGCCCAATCGATCTTCCCGTCGCGATTGAAGTCGCCGGTGACGACCGCTGTGGGTATGAAACCCGCCGGCAAATTGGGATGGAAAGCAAATCCCGGAAGACTCGCTGGTTGAGAAAGAGAAGCGTGAGCCGTAGCTCCGGGGCTCGCCATTTGCAAGGCGCTCTTTGTCGCGGCACCGACTCCAAATTCTGGAACAGGCGGGAGAGTTCCTCCGTACGGCCGTGAGAAGAACTTCAGATAATTGGCGCCCGCCGTCCGGCCATAGTTCCAGCCGCGAAAACGCATGGGGCGGAGGAGCCCCAGATCCGCTGGAGCTTTGCCGGACGAATCGACAAGTTTATTCTGTCGTGGACCATTCGGCTTGGCGTTTTGCGCGGTCACAGGAGCCGTGATCGTGAACGTCACGGGAGCTGAAGTTCCGCCTCCCGGAGACGGCGTTTTCGCGGTGATGCTGACCGTTCCTGGACTCGCGACCATGCTGTAAGGCACGGCGATCAGAGCCGAATTGTTATCGACGCCGCCACCATAGTTTGTTTGTAGCAGCCCATTCCAATAGATCGATGCTCCATAAAGGTTAGTTCCCTGAATCTGCATAGGGAAACTCATGCTGCCGGCGGGCACTGAACTCGGGGAGATGGACGCAATAGCGGGCACGTTGTAATTCAGCGTGAAGGTGGCAGCGTTGGATTTACCGCCGCCCGGAGGCGGATTGAGGACCGTGATCTGAGGAAGACCATTCGCATTTGTATAGACATTGAACGGCGCGAAGAGCGCTGCAGGAAGCAACGCGGTCAGCTTGGTAGAGCTGACGAACGTGGTTGGCGTGTTGACGCCGTTCCATTGCACCACGGAGCCCAACAGGAAACCCGTGCCATTGACGGTGAGGGTCAAGTCAGGACCCAACACCGGGCCGCTTGTCGGCGAAATGGACGCAAGCACAGGCACCGGATTGGAGGGAGATGTAGGCGGCGGGCTCTGCCAAAGCAACGAGGTGTTGCTCCCGAGGAATTCGCGGGGGCGCTGGTAAATTACAAAATTAGAGCTCGAGTTTTGCATCCCGATGCTGGCTGCCTGGCCGTAGTCTTGGAAGTTACATGCATCGCCGAAAACGATATCCGCGTAGTTAAACTGGACGTTGCTGTTGGCTTCCGAAAAGATCACCTGGAACGTGACCGTAGCGTTGGAATCGGACCGGCACTCAAAACTCCTTACGTTTCGCCACTCCACGACCAACTGGCGATTGGGTGCGGCTCCTGTAACTGACCAGTACACGTTTTGAGCCGAGCCCTTCACCGCATAGAGGTCCATCCAGAATGGCGCGATCAACGTGGTGGGTTGCTGCGAGAAGGTCAGAGGACTGAGAAAATCTACCTGGTATCCCGGCAAGTCGTAATAAGCGTCAGTGAAACTGATGGTTCCGTTGCTGCTGATGTAGAGCTGGTTGAAGCTGCCGCCCCCAAACGGAACTGGAAATGGCGCGGGCAAGGTCGCGATCGAGTCGTCGCCCAGATTCAGATTCGTTCCGCCAATCGTCTGATAGGAATAGGGGACTTCTTCGTAGCCGTAGGGATTGAGGACCGCGACGTTCACGCTGCTGCTGTCGGGAAACGTCAGGGTGTAGTCTCCCGTTGCGGACGGAGTCCATTGGCCTGTATAGACTCCGTCGCCTGCAGCTTGGTCAGAACCTGTTCCGTCGTCGGTGAGAGTGACAGTCTGATTGCCAGGGGCGACTTGCACCGAAACACTTCCCGCCGGGGACGCACAGTTAGTGTTCAAAGAGGAGAGAATCATGGGAGTGCCGACCGCTCCGGAAATGGTGTCTGGAACGGGCAACAATCTCGAATTCACGGGGGAATCGGCGCAGGTCATCGCGCCGTAGACGTTCAGCCTCTTCGACGTAATGGTCTCTCCCATGGCAGACAGCGTGTCTCCGCCTGTCAGGATGAGGTTCTTGATTGCCCGCCAGTCTCGCGAGGGATCTTGTGCTTTGAGCAGCGCGGCAACACCAGTTACGTGAGGCGCCGCCATAGAAGTTCCGCTGTAGACGCTGTACGTATTGTTGGGGGTGGTGCTCAGAATCTCGTGTCCAGGGGCGGCGAGGTGAACCGTATGACGGCCAGTATCGGAGAATGAGACGATCGAGTCAGTCCGGTCTGTCGCAGCGACCGAAATGACATTGGGAAGGAAGATGCTCGCCGGAAATAGGGGAAACAGATCGTTGTCCGCGAAAGAGTTTCCTGCCGCGGCAATCATGAGAATCCCGTCCTGCTCTTGCGCCGCGATGGCGTCCTGAAGCGCCTGGGAGAAGAGCGGGCTGCCCCAACTGTTGTTGGTCGCGACGATGTTGGTGCCGCTCTCTTTTAATTCCTTGAGGAACTCGAAGCAGCTGATAGCGCCAGATACATCGCCTGTCCCGTCGGAGCTGAGAAACTTGCAGGGGATTATCTGAACCGCCCAATTTACTCCGGCGACGCCAGTTCCATTGTCGCCGATAGCTCCGATGATCCCGGAGACGTGCGTTCCGTGACCCAAATCGTCCATCGGATCACACGTCGCATTTACCATGTTGAACCCGTGGGATCCTGCTGCGCACGAGACGACGGAACCCGTGGGCGTTGTGACGTTCATTGCGCTGCTGGACGTCCAGATGTTGGCCGCCAGATCCGGGTGAGTATAGTCCGCGCCTGAATCTATAACGCCGACCACGACACTGGAGCTTCCGGTGCTCAGCGACCAAGCCTGGGTCGCACGAATGTCTGCTCCCGGTGTACCGCCATTCTGCCCGGTGTTGCTGAGGTTCCACTGAGCTGTGAACTTCGGATCATTCGGGGTATTGAGGGCCCTCACGATGTAATCGGGTTCGGCATAGAGCACGTTTGGGTTCCGCTGATAAGCACGCAGAGCCGCTTGGACGGACACTCCCCTGCTTAGCCGCACGATCTGTAACTTCGGTACACTCCGGAACTCGCCAAGAACCTCTCCCTGCACGGTGTTATGCGCCACCGACATCGACTGTTGGGTCGCGCTCGAGCGAAAGCGCACGAGCACGCGGTCCGTTCGGTACTTCGGCTCCTGGGTTCGGTCTACTGCAGCCATCTGGGGCCGCCGTTGGGCCATACCGTCCTGCACCGTCAATGAAAAGAAAAGAGCGCTGACGATGGAAGACAGCAAGCCGACATGACGGAACGTGACCAACGGAGCCCCTTTTGTTGGCAACCAGAAGAAGGAACGCATGCGCAACCATCCTAGAAACAGGCGCATCTTGGACCGACACAGCACGAGATTACCCTCAGTCAGTTTCGGTGTAAATA
>Ga0335081_10018227_pt1 | contig 11348 bp, 8 predicted proteins | sample Lox_Sample_35_FD_206713 | JGI IMG/M metagenome (GOLD analysis project Ga0335081, IMG submission 206713) | Soil microbial communities from Loxahatchee National Wildlife Refuge, Florida, United States - Lox_Sample_3.5 | ecosystem: Environmental > Terrestrial > Soil > Wetlands | place: USA: Florida... | reverse complement strand
CCCTCGTCACGCTTGCCACCCACGTGATCCGGGACATCGGGCTTGCAGGAGTGATCCTGCTGAACATGAGCTCCGGCGTAATCGGCGTACCGGGAACCGAGGCGACGATGCTGTTCGCCGGCTTCAACGTGTTCCAGGGGCATCTGACGCTGTTGGGGGTCATCGTGTCCGGCGTCGTGGGCGATGTCGCCGGCGCTTCGATCGCCTATTGGATCGGCTACGCGGGCAGCCGTGAGCTGTTCGAGCGCCAGGGCGCCAAGTTTCACATGAGCGCGACGCGCCTCGATCGCGCTCATCGCTGGTTTGACCGCTACGGCGCGCCGGTGATCGTCGTCTCGCGCTGGCTGCCGTTGGTCCGCGCCGTGTTCCCGTACGCCGCCGGCGTCGCGCGGATGCCCTATGGCCGGTTCGTTGCGTTCGTGACGCTCGGATCGATCGTGTGGATTGCCGGCTTGGGCCTTCTCGGCCAGGCCGTCGGCAGCGGCTGGCAGAGCTGGCGCCACAACCTCGAGTACGTCGACTACGTCGGTGCGGCGATCATGGTCGCGGCGATCGCCTACCTGATCGTGCGTCGCACCCGTAACGGGGGAAACCGGCCGACGCCAGATGTCGCGTCCTGAGTGCCCGCGCAGCGCCGGGCTCCCGATTTGGCGCGCGGTCGCGCTCGGTGCGCTGCATGGGCCGGCTGAGCTGCTGCCGATCTCCTCGTCGGGGCATGTGGCGCTGATTCCCTGGCTGCTGCGGTGGCGCTACGAGGAGCTCGACGACGAACTGCGCAAATCGTTCGAAGTCGCGCTGCATGCCGGCACGGCGGCAGCGCTGCTGATCACGCTGCACGGCGAGGTCGGCGAGGCCATGCGCGGACTGAACGCTCGCCGCAGCGCCCTGATCGCACTGTCGTTCATTCCGCCGGCCGTCGTCGGGTACACGCTGGAGCGACCGATCGAACGCCATCTCGGCACGCCGCCGACGATTGCGGCCGGGTTGATCGGAGGATCCGCGGCGATGGCCTGGGCGGACCGCGCAGCCCAGGTGCGCCGCCACGAGAGCGCCGGCGCCCGCGACGCACTATGGCTCGGGATCGCACAGGCGAGCGCATTGATCCCCGGCGTGTCGCGCAACGGCGCCACCCTCGCCGCCGCGCGTTTGCGCGGCTTCACGCGTGAGGACGCCAACCGCCTGTCGCGCCACGTAGCGCTGCCGGTGATCGCCGGCGCGACGCTGCTGAAGGGGACTCGCCTTCGTAGCCGAGGGCTGGCAACGCGGGCGCGGCTCCCGTTTGCCGTCGGGGCGGCTGCCTCGTTTGCTTCGACGCTGACATCGACATGGCTGATCGCACAGGTCGAGCGGGACCGGTCGCTGCTGCCGTACGCGCTCTACCGCGGCGCGCTCGGCGCCGTCGTGCTCGTGACGCTCGCACGCCGGCGCGGTTGATCCGGGTCGGCCGCTGCGAGGGCGCGCCCGGAGTCGGAGTCCGCGCTCGTCGGTCGTGATCGGGGCGGTCGCTGCAACAAGATGCCCGCGACGACAGCGTTCTGGCGCACAATAGAGGGGATCGAATGGGCACCCTGCTCGGCACCACGCTCAGCGGCCGGTACCGGCTCGAGGCCAGAATCGGGGCCGGGGGGATGTCGACCGTTTACCGGGCGCTCGACGAGACGCTCATGCGCCGGGTGGCGATCAAGCTGATGAACCGCGAGGTCGCGGCCGACTCGGACGAGCTTGAGCGCTTCCGGCGCGAGGCCCGCGCCGTCGCCCAGCTCTCCCACCCCCACGTGGTCGGCGTGATCGACGCCGGTGAGGATGAGGATGGGCGACCCTACATCGTGTTCGAATACGTCGAGGGAGAGACGCTCAAGGATCGCATCCGCCGGATGGGCCGGCTCCCGATCGCCGAAGCCGTCGCCTACTCGATCGAGATCGCACGCGCCCTCGGCGCGGCTCACGACCGACACATCGTGCACCGCGACGTCAAGCCCCAGAATGTGCTGATCGACGAGGAGGGGTCGGCCAAGGTCACCGACTTCGGGATCGCGCGCACGCTCGACGAGGAGGGACTGACCGCCGACGGGCGCGTGCTCGGAACGACCGACTACGTCTCTCCCGAGCAGGCGCTGGGCCGTCCGGTGACCGGTCAGTCGGACCTTTACTCACTGGGCGTAGTGCTGTACGAGATGCTCACCGGCGAGGTCCCGTTCAGGGGCGAGAATCAGATCGCGGTGGCGATGAAGCACGTGCGTGAAGACGTGCCCGACGTGCAGGCCAGGCGCCCGGAGATCTCCGCCGCGCTCGCGGCAGTTGTCGACACCGCTACCGCCAAGTCTCTGGACGAGCGCTACGCCGATGACGTGGAGCTGGTCGCCGACCTCGAGGACGTCCTGGCGATCGAGACTGCGCGCGCCGGCAGCGCAAGCGGCGAGGTGACCAGCGTCCTGCGCACGCTCCCGTCCGGCACCCGCCGTCGCGTCCCCTTCAGGATCCGCCATCGAGCCGTCGCGGTCGCGCTCGGGCTGCTGGTGCTTGTCGGCGCCGGCGGCGGCGCCGCGTGGCTCGCGACCCGCGCTCACCGCGGCACGGGCAAGGCATCGACGCCGGCGCCCGCGCCCAAGCTCGTCCAGGTGCAGCTGTGCCAGAGCTGCGCGCACGATTACAATCCCGACGGGCTCGATGGAGACCGCACGCAGAACCCGCAGGAGGACGGGCTGGCGATCGACAACGACCCGAACACCGCCTGGCAGACCGAGGATTACTTCAACGAGGCGCTTGGCAAGCCCGGCGTCGGCCTGTACGTCGACGCTCGTCCCGGCACCGCTGCCGGCGAGATCGTGATCCTCACCGCGACGCCGGGCTTCAGCGTTCAGATCTGGGTGCGGCGCTCAACGCCCAACCCAGCCGGGTTCGACGGGGGCTGGGTCGAGCTGGCGCAGGTGGCCGCCGTGCACAGCCGGCAGGCGATTCCGCTCGACACCGCGGGGGTGCGCTACCGCTACTACCTCGTGTGGATCACGAAGCTGCCGCCCGGCGGTCAGAGCGTGTCGCTCAACGAGGTCGCGCTGTACCGTTACACGTGAGCCTAGGGGTCTTCAGTTAGGGCCCGTTAGAAGCGGTGGCGCCGCTCGGCGGCATGGCGCTCGAGCGCGAGCGCGACCAGCCGATCGAGCAACTCGGGATACGGCACCCCGCTTGCCTCAAACAGCGAGCCGAACACGCTCGTGCGGGTGAAACCCGGCATCGTGTTGAGCTCGTTGACCAGTACCTCCTCGCCCTCAACGAAGAAGTCCGCCCGCGCTAGGCCGCAGCAGCCGGTCACCTCGAACACCGCCACGGCAAGCTCCCGAACGCGGTGGCGAACGTGCGCGGGCACCCGCGCAGGGACAGCCAGCTGCATCCGACCGGGCGTATATTTGGCGGCATAGTCGTACCAGCCGGTCTCCCCGGCGGCCAGCAGGATCTGGCCCGGCTCGGATGCGACAGGAGTTCCGTTGCCTAGCACTGAGCATTCGATCTCGAGACCCCGGGCGCCCGCCTCGACGATCGCGAGCGGGTCATGGCGAAAGGCGGTCTCCAGCGCCACCGGCATCGTAGCGGCGGTGGTCACCCGCACGATCCCAACCGAGGACCCGAGCCTCGCCGGCTTCACGAACACCGGCAGCCCGAGCGATGCGAGCGCGCCCAGCTCCGCGGCGGGCGCGGCCCGGTAGCGATCCACCCGGACCGCCCGGTAGCGGACCTGCGGCAGCCCCGCATGTGCGATCGCCGCCTTGAACGCCACCTTGTCCATGCAGAGCGCCGAGGCGAACACGCCTGAGCCGACGTAGGGGACGTCAAGGCACTCGAGCAGGCCCTGCACCGTGCCGTCCTCGCCGAACGGACCGTGAAGCACGGGGAACACGACGTCAGCGCCCGCGAGCCCCCGCCCGGGTGTCAGCGACAGCTCTCGGCCGTCGCGGCGCCAAACTCCGTCGCGTCCGATCTCGATCTCGATCGGCCGGTGGCCGGCCGAGTGCAGCCCGCCGCGAACCGACTCCGCCGACGCCAGCGAGACCTCGTGCTCGGATGAGCGGCCACCGCCGAGAACAGCGACGCGCATGCCGCTCACGTCGTCGAGGTGCTGGTGGTCGAGGTGCTCGTACTCGAAATCGCCGACGTTGTGGCCGTGCCGGTCGTCGATGTTGTGGCCGACCGCCTGTATCTCCCCACGACGATCGTGACCGTGCTGCCCACGGCGGCCGGCGTTCCCCCACGCGGAGTCTCGGAGAGGACGACTCCGTCCTGCTCGCGTCTCGTCGTGTCCTTCGCCTGGACCACGACCTGATACCCGGCCTTGCCGAGCGCGGCCATCGCCTGCGCCTCGGTGTGGCCCTTTGCCCGCGGGACCGTGCCAGCCGCTTTGGAGGTCGTTGTCGACGACGACGACGAGGTCGACGACGACGAGGTCGACGACGAGGTCGACGAGGTCGGCTTGCTGGCGATCACCAGATTCACAGTCGAGCCGGGCGGCACCTGCGCATAGGGCGAGGGGCTCAGCGTGATTACATTGCCCGGCGGGATCGTGGTCGATGGCTGCGTCGTCACCGACCCGACCGTCAGGCCCGCGTTGGCGAGATCCAGCTCGGCGCGCGACTGAGCCACATCGGTGACATTGGGGATGGTCACCAACGGCTTGCCCGATGAGATCAGCAGCACCACCCGGGCGCCGACGGGCACGGACTGGCCCGAAGCGGGCACGGTCCCGATTGCCTCGCCCGCCGGCAGGGTCTGCGAGCTCTCGGTCTGCACGCGCCACTTCAGCGCGGCCTGGCCGATCGCAGCCTGGGCCTCGCGCCGGCTGAATCCGAACACCGGCGGCACGGTCGCGTTCCCCGGTCCCTGCGACACGGTCAGCGCGACAGTCGAGCCCTCCTTTGCCTTCGCCCCGCCCAACGGGTCCTGACGGATGACGGTGCCCGCGGGCTTGGCGTCGGTCACGTCGACCACGCTGACGGCGAGGCCGGCGTTCTGGATCTGCGCCTGTGCGACGGTCAACTGCTCGCCGACAACCGTCGGCACGACCTCTTTCAGCGGACGGGTCAGCAGGTATGCCGCGGCACCCGCGCCCGCCGCCAGCAACACGGCGAGCACCAGCGCCCAGGGCCAGCGCCGGCGCGGCGGTCGCGCCTGCACCAGCGGCGCCTGCGCGCGGCCGTACCCGGTGTCCTGCGCGGCGGGCGCCCCCATCTCTGCAGCGGGCATCGCCGGCAGCGACGGCGACGCGACGACAGCAGGCGCGGTCCGTTGCACCGGCACGCCGACGGCCGCCAGCGCCGCCATGCTGGCGGTGCGCTGGCCGGCGGCGTGCGCGAGGATCGCCGCCTTGGCCTGGTCGAGGGCAGCGAGCAACTGGTCGGCATCGCCCGGACGATCGGCTGGGTCCTTGTTCAGTGCCCAAAGCACGACCTGCTCGAGCTCTGGAGGCACACCGGGACTGATGACGCTGGGCGGCATCGGCGACTCCGACACGTGCTTGAGAGCGATCGTCACGGCAGCGTCGCCGTCGAACGGGACACGACCGGTCAGCAGCTCATAGAGCACGACTCCGACCGAGTAAAGGTCAGAAGCGGCGCTCACGGCATGGCCCTGCGCCTGCTCGGGGGACAGGTACTGGGCCGTTCCCATGATCGATCCGGTCTCGGTCATGTCCGAGGCTCCGGCACGGGCGATCCCGAAATCAGTCACCTTCGCGTGGTCGGAGTCGTCCACGATCACGTTGTGAGGCTTGAGGTCGCGGTGGATGACGCCGCGCCGGTGAGCGAAGCGAGCCGCCTTGAGGATCTGCGCCGTGATCTCGATCGCCCGCACCGGATCGATCGGAGCCTCCTGGCGGATCAGCTGCTTGAGCGATCGGCCGGGCAAGTACTCCATCGCGATGTAGTACGTGCCATCGTAGGCGCCACGGTCATAGACGCTCACCACGTTGGGATGCTGCAGCCCGGCTGCAGACTGTGCCTCCCGGCGGAAGCGCTCGACGAAGCCGGGATCCTCCGCAAAGCGATGGTGCAGCAGCTTGAGTGCAACCTTTCGCCCCAGCTGCTGGTCCTCGGCGAGAAAGACATCGGCCATCCCGCCGCTACCCAAGCGCGAGAGCACCCTGTAGCGCCCCTCGATCAAGGCTCCCTCGGCAAGCTCAGCCACCGCTCACCCTCCCTCTGATAGCAACGTCTGCAGAACCGCCCTCGCGATCGGCGCCGCGACCGTACCGCCGAATCCGCCCTGCGACTTCTCGACCGTGACCGCGATCGCGACCTTCGGGTTCCGGGCCGGCGCAAAGGCCACGAACGACGGCTGGGTCTCGTTTTCGCCGGCCGGCCCGATCGACGCGGTGCCTGTCTTGCCGGCGACCCTGATCCCGCCGAGCTGGACCGCAGTGCCCGTCCCCTCCTCGACGACGTTCTCCATCATCTGGGTCACCGCAGCTGCCGTCGACGGCTTCATCACCTGGCTGAAGACGCTCGGCGTGATCGTCGAGACCGTACGCCCCGTCTGGTCCACGATCCGCGCGGTGAGGTGCGGGGTCATCAGCTTGCCGCCGTTGGCGACTGCCGCCGCGACCATCGCCATCTGCAGCGGCGCGACCGCCAGCCCCCCCTGACCGATGCCGATCCGTCCGATGTCCTCGTCGGGGCTGGCGGGCGGCAGTGGCTTGCCCTTGAACGAGAGCACGTTGCTGGCCCGCAGCTCGGCCGGCGGATAGTCGAGCGGTGGCTTGACATAGAAGCCGAAGCGCTTCATGTATCTGGTCAGCGTGTCGCGCCCGAGGTGCTCGGCGACCTGCGCGAAGATCGTGTTGATCGAGTAGGTCATGGCCGTCGTCAGGGTCTGAGGCCCCCAGCTGCGGTCGCCGTCGTTGGCGAGCGGAACGCCGGAGACGAGGATCGGCGAGTTGCCGTTGATCACCGAGCTCGGCGTGTACATGCCGCTGTCGATCGCCGCCGTGGCGGTCACGATCTTGAACGTCGACCCCGGCGCATACGCCGCCTGCGTGGCGCGGTTGACCTGACATCCGGGTTGCGCGCACGCCGCGTCGGGATGGTTGTCGTCGTAGCTGGGGTTCGAGTACATCACCTTGACAGCACCCGTCCGCGGATCGAGGGCGACGACCGAGCCCGCACGGCCCGCGAGCTGCGCGGCGGCGACGAGTTCTGCCTTGGGATCGAGTGTCGTGTACACGTCATCGCCGACCGGGTGGGGGTCGAGCTGGCCGAAAACCGAGCCAAGACCGGACTGCACACCGCGCAACTCGGGCGCGCGCGACAACTCGAGCCCGGCGGCCCTGCCCTGGGCGGCGATCGAGTATCCCACCGCCTGCGCGAACAGCGAGCCAGTGGGATACCGGCGGCCCCACGTTGCGCCCGCGGCCGGCACGGACTTCGCCAGCACGCTGCCGTCACCGGCCACGATCCGGCCGCGCTTGATCATCAGCTGATCGATCAGCGGGCGCGCGTTGAGCTCGTTGTTGTTCAGCGCCGAGGCGTCGAACACGGTCCAGCGCGACGTCCACGCGATCAGCAGCGCGAACAGGAACACCACGAGCAGGAACAGGCGCACGATCGCAGCGTTCATGCCGGCCTCCGCGCCCGGTCGGAGACCAGCAGCAGCAGCGCCAGCAGGACGAAGTTTGCGACGATCGACGAACCACCGTAGGAGATGAACGGCAGCGTCACCCCCGTGAGCGGAATCACGCGCGTGACGCCTCCGACAATCACGAACACCTGTAGGGCGAACATCGCGGTCAGCCCGGCACTCATCAGCTTCGAGAACGAGTCCCGAGCCAGGAGCGCGGTCTTGAAGCCGCGCCAGACGAATAGCAGGTACGTGCACAGGACCGCGACGGCACCGAACAGCCCCAGCTCATCGGTAATCACGGCGTAGATCATGTCGGTGCTCGGCTCGGGCAGCAGGTAATGGGGCGTCCTGTAACCGGGGATCGTCAGAACCGCCTCGCCGAAGCCCTGGCCGAACAACCCGCCCGCAGCCTGCGCAAAGATCCCGTTGGCGACCTGGTAGCTGCCGAGCGGATCGTTGTACAGGTCCGCGTTGAGCGGGTGCAGCCAGTCCTCCACGCGCGCGTGGACGTGCGGGATGTGCGTCCCCAGGTACCAGGCGCCGAGCGCAAATGCGAGCAGGCCGATGACCACGAACGACAATCGGCTGGTCGCGACGTAGAGGACCGCCAGCAGGCCGCCGTAGAACATCAGCGACGACCCGATGTCGTGCAGCACGATCAAGATCAGCATCGCCAGTCCCCAGATCACGATCACCGGCCCGAGGTGCTTCAACGGCGGAAGCGTGACCCCGAGGATCCGACGGGCACCCACGACGAGCACCTGGCGGGTGTCGCGAAGGTAGCTGGCGAGAAACACGACCAGCCCGATCTTCGCGAACTCGGCGGGTTGGAAGCCCGTGCTCAGGCCGGGAATCCGGACTGCCAGGTAGGCGCCGTTGACTTGCTGGCCGACTCCCGGCAGTCGCGGCAACACCATCAACACCAGCGAGGCGAGCACGATCGTGTAGCGGTAGCGCTCGAGCTTGCGGTAGTCACGGAAGATTACGACTGTCGCCGCGAACAGGATCAGGCCGATCACGAACCACGTCGCCTGCTCACGCGCGAGCGCGGTGTCGATCCGGTAGACCACGACGATCCCGAAGCTCGCCAGCACGGCGACCAGCGGGAAGAGGTACGGATCGGCGTGGGGGAGCGTGATGCGGATGAACACGTGGCCGGCGAAGCAGAGGCCGAGGAAGATCGCCCCGTAGGTCAGCGAGACGTTCGACAGGACATTGGAGCGCTGGATAAACACCCCCGCAAAGCCCGCCGTGACGAGCAGCGACGCGGGGATCAGGCCCACGAGCTCCCGGTTGCGCTCGCTCATCTCGAAAGCTGGCCCAGCTCGAGAACGTGCACCAATCCCTCGGCATCGGTCTCGGAGCGCAACTGGTGGTCGAGCAGCGTGCCGCGCCGATCGGCCGGCACGACCGCCGCCGGCACGCCCGAGACGTAGAACGTCTCGTAGAGGCGGATTCCGGCGGGGAGGTCGTACGGCAGCCCGCGGTAGATCGTCACGATGCCCTGCGCGTTGGTGCCGACGAAGTAGAGCTGGCGGCTGGCCAGGTAGCCGCCGGCGCCGACGAGAAACAGCGCGATCGCGGTCGCCACGAGCGCGGCGAGCGGCTTGGCATACCGACGCGCCCTGCGCCCGCCGGAGGCAGGCGGATGCTCGGCCGCTTTCAACGTCGGTGGGCCCGCCGTGCGCACTGCGCGCTCGGCGAGCGCCATCGTCGTGCCGTGGCGCGCCGCACTGCTCGCGACCGGCGGCGCCGGGGGTTGTGACTGGGCAACCGCTCCCGCCGGCGGCTGCTCGGGCGCATGCACGCCTATCATCGTCGGGCCCTCGGGCGGCTGCGCGCCGGCGACCTCCTGGACCCGGAACAGAATCACCGTGATGTTGTCGCGCCCGCCGGCCCGGTTGGCTTCGTCGATCAACTGCTGCGCGGCCTGCTCGAGCGTCCCCGCCGAGCCGATCACATCAGCCACGCGCTCCTCGGCGATCATCGACGTCAATCCATCGCTGCACAGCAGGACGATGTCTCTGTCGCGCACCGGATGGGTCAGCGTATCGACCTCGACCGTCGGCTCGGGTCCCAGTGCGCGCGTGATGATCGATCGCTGCGGGTGCTCGGCCGCCTGCTCCTGAGTCAGCTTGCCCCGCTTGACGAGCTCCTCGACAAGCGAGTGGTCCTGGGTCAGTCGGGTGAGCGTCCCGTCGCGAAACAGGTATGCTCGGCTGTCACCCACGTGCGCAATCGACATCTGGCCGTCGCCGAGATACGCGGCCGTCAGCGTTGTCCCCATCCCCGCCCGTTCATGCTCGGAGCGCGAGACCTCGTAGATCTCATGATTGGCCTCGTGCACGCGGGTCGCCAGCCGTTCCTCGGCACTGCCACCCTGCGGAAGGCCCTGCCTGAACGCGTCGATCGCGATCCGCGATGCGACCTCCCCGGCCTGCGCGCCGCCCATCCCATCGGCGACCACGAACACCGGCGCGCGCGCAAGCATCGAGTCCTCGTTCTCGCGGCGCTGGCGCCCGGTGTCAGTCTTGGCAGTCGTTTCGGAGGCGACGAGCATCTGTCATTGCTGGTAGGAGAACTCCGAGTCGCCGATCCGGATGCGATCGCCGTCGTGCAGCGGCTGCGGTCCGGTGAGCGGTTGTTCGTTCAGGTAGGTGCCGTTGGTGGAGCCCAGATCCTCGATCACGACCACGCCTCCCTCCCGCGAGATCCGCGCGTGACGCGCGGAGGCAAACGGATCATCCAGGTGAATCTCGACGTCTCCGCGGCCGAGAGTAGCGCCACCGTCTGGGATGTCGTACGACATGCCCGCGCTTTGCCCGCTCGCATGCTCAACGAGCAGGGCGGGGTGCAACCCGTCCTCGCCGACGCCAAAGGCGCTGTCGGCCGCGTACATCCCGGTCGCCTCCAGCGGCGCGCGGTCGCCGGACACGGTCACCCGCGCGCGTCCACTGCGACGCAGATCGCGCAATGCGCTCCACGCCACCCACAGGAGGAACAGGTAGAGAATGGCCAGGAAGCCGAACTTCAGGGCAACTGATACCGGCTCGAGCGCCATCTCACTCCAACTCGAACGTGATCAGGGACGTGCCGAGCTCGATCTCATCGCCCGGCCGAACCACCTCGGGCGCGTCGATCCGCCGGCCGTTGAGCAACGAGCCGTTGGTCGAGCCAAGGTCGGTCAGCACCCAGGAGGGCCCGCGGGGTCGGATCTCGGCGTGCTGGCGCGACACGTTTGGGTCCGACAGGACCACATCGCACTGGCGGCTTCGACCGAGCGTGACGCCCGCCGGGCCGACGACTAGCCGCTTGCCGTCGAACAGCAGCAGCGGCCGCTCCGGCGGTCGGCTGGGGCGGTCCTCGAGCTGACCCACGGGCTCGCCCTCGGCGCCGTAGATCATCGTCGAGCCGACATCGTCGGCGGCACCCGATCGGCGGCGCTCGGGCTCCGGCGCGGCGAGACGCGTCTGGATGCCGAACTCGCCGAGGCCGAGGCGGGCGTCCGTCTCGAACTCGACGCTCGGGCGCGAGAGCAGTGTCAGCCGCTCGCGGCGGGCGTGCTCGAGCAGGTAGCCTGCGAGCTCGGCGGCGAGCGCGTCCTCGTACTCGGCGAAGCGCTCGCGGTCGCGCGGCGAGAGGAACACACGGTAGTCGTTTGGGACATAGGTCCGCGACAGGGAGGACGACTTGTGCTCCTCCATCTCGCGGGCCAGTTTGCGCGCGAGCTCGACCGGGCGGACCTC
>Ga0335081_10018226_pt1 | contig 11348 bp, 3 predicted proteins | sample Lox_Sample_35_FD_206713 | JGI IMG/M metagenome (GOLD analysis project Ga0335081, IMG submission 206713) | Soil microbial communities from Loxahatchee National Wildlife Refuge, Florida, United States - Lox_Sample_3.5 | ecosystem: Environmental > Terrestrial > Soil > Wetlands | place: USA: Florida... | reverse complement strand
TGCTCACGGTCGTGTCGTAGAAGCACTGGAGCGGGCCGTTGCCTTGCAGGGAGTTGTCGCAATTGCCTGCATTGTTGATCTGGCCGCTGGTGTTGACAAAGTTGTTGGCGTCAAAGTTTTGTGAGCTGAGGTTGCCGGAGGCTGCCGCGCGATTCGCGAAGGAAAATTCCAGGCCGGAACCGCTGGCCCCTCCTACACCGTCACCGGCACCGGCATCCAGCCTCAGAATCGCGGCATTCTGGTTCTCTACCGTGGGACCGAGAGCAAAGACACCCAGGTCTGGATAGTATCCGAACAGCTTGGAGCCCATCGTCTGGCCGCTGTTGTCGCTTACTTGCGGCCCTCCCCCGACCGTTGTCGTGGTACAACTGCCCGCGACCGGATCGAAGAGATAGACCGTCGAAGAGCTGCTGCCCCCCAGCATCACGATCTTGTGCTGGTATGGGTAGTACGCCATCAAGGGGAATGGGCTGTTCAGTGCATTTCCGCAGCCCGGCGCGGCATTGATTACCTGCTGCGGCGGGTTCGCTTTGGTTAAGTCGAACTTGTAGTATTTACCGTCGCCAAAGGCGATAAAAAGTCGGTTGTCACGATCGACAACACATGTTTGCTTATAGTCGACCTCGCTGAGAGTGCTCAGGTAGTTGAAAGAACCGGCCCCGCTGCCCTTGGTTGGGTCGTAGTAGCCGAAGCTCCCGATGTCCATCATGTAGACTTTGTCGTTGATCGGATCATAATCCGCGCACAACCCTTGGAATCCAGTCGGATAGCCATTCGTTCCCGCGGTGGGCGTGGTGTCCGTCCAGGTCGTAAGGTTCGGCTGCAGAGTAACGAAATCCGTCGACGCGAAGCCGCAGCTATTTTTGGCCCCGCTGAACTGGAAATAGAAGTCGTGCGGACTCTTCGTGGAAGCCGGTCCGCCGACGTACACCATCGTGTCGTAGGTATGGCGAACATTCGCGGTCCCGTCACTGTTGGTTTCTGTGCAGCTGCCAAACGGATAGCTAGGATTGGTCGCTCGAGCCATGGTCCCGGTCTTTATGTCAAGCGTGTACACCTCATTGCCGTTGTAATCCTGGTGTCCACCACCCCACATAACCATGCGATCGCGAAGCGTGTCGTTCCAAGCGCTCGACCAGTCTACGTTCACACAATTCCAGCCGCAGTGGCCCGACACCGGATACGTGTTGTAGTTGGGTTCGAAGTTCTGAAGGTTGGTGTTCGGAAGAATCGTCCAGCCCATCGCGTATTGAGCGCCTCCGCAAGCACCCGTGGCCGGAGTTGTCGCCGAGGCGCTGGCGGATTCGGCGGATGTGTTTCCGGCAGCGTCAAACGCATCGACTGTATACGTATATTTCGTCGAGGCAGACAGTCCGCTGTCCTGGAAAGTAGTTGTTGTCGACGTCGCGATCTTGGTCCCGTTACGATAGACATCGTAGCCCGTGACACCAACGTTGTCCGTGGACGCGGTCCAGTTCAGGCTCACTTGCGAGACGCACGGCGCACTCGCAGTTAGACCCGTCGGAACGCTTGGCGCAGTGGTGTCCGTTGATACGGTGAAATTGACGCCGTTGCTCGTCGTGCCACCCACGGTCACCACCACGTTGCCCGTTGTAGCTCCCGTCGGCACCGGCACGGCAATGCTCGTTGCGCTCCAGTTCGTCGGCGCTCCAGCCACTCCGTTGAATTTCACGGTGCTGGTGCCCTGCGTCGCTCCGAAGTTCGAGCCACTCACTGTCACCGACGTGCCCACCATGCCAAGAGTCGGATTGAGGCCCGAGATGCTCGGCGTGGCGGTGGTTACAGTGAAAGCTACACCATTGCTCGCCACCCCGCCGATAGTCACAACCACACTACCGGTCGTGGCCCCTGTTGGTACCTGTGCCACAATGCTTGTCGCGCTCCAGCTTGTAATCGGTGCGGTTGTCCCGTTGAATTTCACGCTGCTGGCGCCCTGCGTGGCCCCGAAGTTAGCGCCGGTAATCGTCACCGAGGAACCCACGAGACCCGAACTGGGGTTCAAGCTCGTGATGCTCGGTGCTGGCGTGTTAACCGTGAAGTTTACGCCATTGCTTCCCACACCGCTTACGGTCACCACCACATTGCCCGTCGTCGCTCCACTCGGTACTGGCACAACGATGCTCGTCGCGGTCCAGCTGGTGGGCGTAGCGCTTGTCCCGTTGAACTTGACAGTGCTAGTCCCCTGCGTCGCCCCAAAATTCGAGCCAGTAATTGTTACTGAGGTTCCCACAACTCCAGCGGTCGGGTTGATTCCGGTAATGCTGGGACCCGGCGACGTGACAGTAAAGTTCACGCCGTTGCTTGCTGCGCCACCGACGGTAACGACAACGTTTCCTGTCGTCGCCCCGGCTGGCACCGGTACAACGATGCTCGCTGCAGTCCAACCCGTTGGCGTCGCTGCGATTCCGTTGAACTTGACCGCGCTCGCCCCTTGGCTGGCACCAAAGTTTGTTCCGGTAATTGTGACCGCGGTCCCGAATACGCCGGATGTTGGGTTGAGATTGCTGATCGTCGGCGCGGGAGCTGTAACTGTAAAGTTCACGCTATTGCTAGCTACTCCGCCCACCGTCACAACGACACTTCCCGTCGTGGCTCCGCTTGGCACTGACACAACGATACTCGTCGCGCTCCAGCTCGCTGCCGTTGCCGTGGTCCCGTTGAACTTGACAGTGCTAGTCCCCTGCGTCGCCCCAAAATTCGAGCCGGTAATTGTTACCGTCGTACCGGCAACTCCAGAGCTCGGGTTTAGTCCGTTGATACTGGGTCCTGTGGACGTAACTGTAAAGGAGATGCCGTTGCTTGCCGCCCCTCCCACGGTCACAACGACACTGCCTGTCGTAGCTCCCGTCGGTACGGGCACGACGATACCGGTTGCGCTCCAGCTCGTCGGTGTTCCTACGATGCCATTGAACAACACCGTACTCGTGCCCTGAGAGCTTCCAAAATCAGATCCCGAGACCGTTACGGATGTACCAACTGGTCCTGACGTGGGATTAACGCCGGTGATACTCGGCACCGGCGGCGGAGGTTCCGTCTGAGATTTACTTCCCGTCGACGAAACCAACCCGGCGCAACCGCTGTATGTCACGCTGGCAAGCAGCGTGAGACAAAGCAAAACCGTTTGCCGTACAGATCTGTTCGTATCACCCCAATGAAACCCTCTTGAAATTGACATTTCTCGTCTTCCCCCAGCGTTCTCCCACGCGAGACAAGGCTAGCGGGTCCTGAAACCGCGACGTAACTGGACGGAGGGCGAAAAAGAGGTCAGGGTTGAGGAACGGGAAAGTTCACTGTCCTCCGGGACAAGTTCCGGGAAGGAAGTCCAGAGGTACAGATAAGTCTTCTTGTTTCAATTAATTCCGACGGGGTTCCAGAAGCCGTGCACTGTTGGCCAATAGTGCTAACGGCCACACTGTATATCTCGATTGTCTTTTTTAGTGAGCTGCAGACTTCTTCCGTCCAGATAGCTGTGATTGTCCTTGCGCTATTCTGCGCACCAACTCGCGTCCGCTTCGCAATAGCGTCGCGGTTCCATACATCTCCGCCTCGAACTCAATCTGGCTGAGATTTTCACCATCCAGGCATCGCCGCAATCCTAGCTTCGGGGTGTGCGCATCATTGAGCCCCGGAACGCATGTTGTGGCGCTCTCCACACCTAGCGTCGTCAGCCATGGCCACTGCGTTTCGTCAAAGAGCCCGCTCGGATAGCAAAAGTGCTTTAGTGTGTGTCCAACCAGCGGCTCCAGAACAGCTCGATTGTCGCCAATCTCCGTGGCCACAAGCCCGGAATCCATGGGCAGGCGGTGCCGGTGCGTATGCAATTCGACGGTCATGCCGTTGGCTATCGCTTTCTTCAACTCCGCAGCCGTCATAATGCTGAAAAGCCTCCGCTCCAATATGGTGGCCAGGTCAACGGCGAGCTGCTCCGCGAGCCTTTCCAGAATTTTCTGCCGTGCCGGTTCATCCAGCTTTGCTTCGCCGTGCTCCGTAACGGCATTGATCGCGCGCTCGCGATCCCGTTCGCTCGCCAGTAGCAATCGTCCTTCAAGATCGGGATGAATCGATGGAAGATCGATATGGCTTGCACGCGTTTTCCAGAAGAGGTATTGCACGACAAGACGAAATACCGGCGTGGCCTTCAATTGATTGTAAGTCGTGACGTAAATCGTCGATGTAAAGCCGTTCCGTATCAGGACCGGGAGGCCGCGGTCGAACACTCCCGCAAACCCATCGTCTATTGTCAACACAACTGCCTTCGGGGGCAGTTCGTTTGCATCCATCATCTTCAGGGCCTCAGCCAGACCCAGCACACGGAATCCCCTCGCCGTCAGAAACTTCATCCTGCGCTCAAAAGTAACTTGAGTTATGAACAGCCGTGGTCGAAATTCTGCTTCATCGTCCGCAGCAAAGCCGTGGTAGCAAAGAATCCGTAGTTTGCTCTTAGTCAGTGCTAGTGAGAGATGGAAAATTCCCGACCACTTGCAAAGGTGCAAGATTATTCGTTTTAGCTCAGAGCCATTCTTGTTCTTGGCAATCGCCGCCACATTCGCCCCACCGGGAATTTGCGCCTTACCTTCAGCATCCAAGCGCGAAATATTCAGCTCTATTGGAGCTCTCGCGAAGCATCAGTTCTGGACCGCCGTATCGCTGTAGGTTCCGAATGTTTCCCTTCTGGGCCTTCCGTGCCGTTTTTCGGCTTGAGGCTCACCTCGCGAATCTTGTAAATCAAAGCGCGGTAGCTGATCTGGAGCGCTTGCGCCGCTTTCCGTCGGTTCCAATGGTTCGCCTTAAGCACTTCCATTATTAACCGGCGTTCCGTCTCCCGCACTGCCTCTTTCGCAATTTGTTTCAAAGGGATGGGACCTTCTCCCTTTCCCGGCACCTTCCGGGAGGACGACGAGGCGTTTGCGATTCGTTCTTCCGGAGCGATTTCCTCCTCTCCTCCTAGGATTACGTAGCGTGCGATGCGATTCTCTAGCTCACGAATATTGCCGGGCCAATCATAATTCTGGAGTGCGGCTAGCATCTGGGCGGAAAGCGCCGGCGCATCCTTCTCGAAACGGACCCTGAATTGTGAGAAAAAATACTCCGCGAGCGGTGCGATGTCTTCCCGGCGCTCTCGCAGAGGTGGCAGCTGAACCCTGATTCCATTAATTCGGTAAAAGAGATCCTCACGGAATCGCCCGCTCTCCAACTCACGATCTAGGCGCCGGTTTGTCGCGCAGATGGTTCGGGTTTCTACCAATGTATCTTCCTGGTCACCGATCTTGCTGAAACGGCCGTCCTGCAAAAACTGCAGCAGCTTGGCTTGAAAGCTGTGCTCAATTTCGGCGATTTCGTCCAAAAACAATGTTCCGCGATGCGCCAGTTCCACGCGGCCGGGCTTTCGGGTATTGGCCCCAGTGAAAGCGCCAACTTCATATCCGAACAACTCGCTTTCCAGCAATGTCCCCGGAATCGCCGCGCAACTTACTTTGACGAACGCTCCGCCTCGCACTGAGGACTGTAGATGAATCCACCGTGCCAGTACCTCTTTTCCGGTGCCGCCTTCGCCTTGTATTAACACCGGAATGTTGGCTCTGGCGACCTTCTCAAGCCGCTGCCGGACTTGAACCATAGGTAGGGAACCGCCAAAGATCAGAACCTCCGGCGGAAGTCCGCCTTCTCTCCCGCCTCCCTCGTTATTTTTGGGATTGGCTTCACCCATTCGCAAATCAGCCCTTCTTTTGTGAGTCGCACTACCTGAGCACCTCATCCTCCAAAACCGTACCCCACGCTTTCATGGGATTGTTGCTCCTTTTCCCGGCCTCTCAATTTCACTAAATTATTCATTCTGCTGTAGATAGAGGAGTCTAGGCCGACTCGAGAGTCGCACCCTCAAAATGCCTACACCTCGTTTTCGGGCTCGCTAACTCAAGGCGAATGATTTTCACAAAAGTGAAAACGAATACTTCTCGCCACTGAATTTCGGCGCGTCTTGCCATCAATTTGTTGGCAAACGGCGCTGATCCTTCCTCTCTTCGCTTCCTCTGTTTTTCGCTACCAGCGCATCCAACTAGTCGTAGACTTTGTCCTAACGAAACCTTGCACTTGCGGCCAGTAGCTATCCTGTCCCACGTTTGTGCTAGAAACGAATCGACTGCTGCTTTTGTGTCGATCAGTTAGCAGCAGACCGGTGGGCCCTATCGAGTGGCCCGGTTTCATCTGAATAAGAAGTTAGACGCTTGATCGAGGTCTCTCATGTTCCCGTCCGCAGGCAGCTTCCTGCTCATGTTCAATTCGCGCTCGGCCTTTCGCGTTGGCGCCCGCAAGCTGTGCCGTGCCGCTTCGTTTGCTGTCCTGCTTCCGGCTACTCTGGGACTCGCCGCCTGCGCTGGTCTCGTTAGCGGTAGTAGCCAGACCGGCCAGCAACTTATTAACATTCTGTTTTCCTCGAGCACGCTCACGCTACAAACCGGTCAATCGCATGGTTTCAGCGTCACCGTTCAAAATGACTCCCAAAATCTCGGCGTTAGCTGGTCATTGACCGGCAGCGGTTGCTCCGGCGCTGCGTGTGGAACGCTTACGAACTCGACGAATATGTCGGTCACCTATAACGCACCGGCGCAGGCTCCGAATCCTGCCGCCGTGAGCTTGGTCGCAACTTCACTTGCCGATCCCTCCCGTTCCGCCGCGGCGACGATCACTGTTAGCGCCACAGCTCAACCCATTTCCGTATCTGTGAATCCGCCAAGTCTGTCCGTGCAAGTATCGACGTCCGCCAATTTTGGAGCGACGCTCCAGAACGATTCGCAAAATCAGGGCGTGAGCTGGTCATTGAGCGGCGCGGGCTGCTCGGGTGCCAGCTGCGGTACGTTAACCAACGCAACGGCCACCTCGGTCACTTACAATGCGCCTTCATCTGTTCCGTCTCCGGCTTTGATAACTCTCACCGCCACGTCCAACGCTGACAAGAGCAAGTCCGCTACATCTTCCATTACCGTCACTTCGGCCCCGCAACCCATTTCCGTGACGGTCAATCCATCTTCTGCCTCCGTTCAAGTATCCCAGTCGGCGCCATTTTCAGCGGTTATCCAGAATGATTCACAAAACAAAGGCGTGACCTGGTCTCTCTCCGGTGCCGGTTGCTCCGGCTCCGCGTGCGGTACGCTCACCAATGTCACCACGACTTCAGCCACTTACAACGCGCCGGCTACTCTGCCTAATCCGGCAGCAGTGACCTTGAAGGCGACCTCGATTGCGGACACCACCAAATCTGGATCCTCCACGATCACGCTAACGGGTGCTCCTCTTCCGATTTCCGTTACAGTGACGCCGCCTTCGACTTCCGCGCAGGTTTCGACTACCGCCAATTTTTCTGCGACTCTCCAGAATGACTCGCAGAACAAAGGCGTGACTTGGTCGCTCTCTGGCACCGGATGCTCCGGCTCCGCTTGCGGCACGCTCACCAACGTCACAACGACTTCCGTCACCTACAACGCACCCGCTACGGTCCCGAACCCGGCCGCGGTCACGCTCAAAGCGACCTCCATCGCGGACACTACTAAATCCGGATCATCCACCGTTACGGTCACGGCCGCTCCTCTTCCGATTTCTGTCACCCTGAACCCGCCCTCTGCGTCCATCCAGGTTTCGACTACGGCGAACTTTTCCGCGACCCTCCAGAATGATTCGCAGAGCAAAGGCGTGACTTGGTCGCTCTCTGGCACCGGATGTTCCGGCTCGACTTGCGGCACGCTCACCAACATCACGACAACGAGTGTGACGTACAACGCTCCGGCCACGCCACCCAGTCCTGCTTCCATCACACTCAAAGGCACTTCCATCGCGGACACGACGAAGTCTGGCTCGGCTAGCATTACCCTGACGGTTCCACCGCCAGCCGCGCCAGCCACCTTAACCGCTACGGATAATGGCTCTTCGCAAATCGATCTTGCGTGGTCAGCTTCGACGGACCTGCTAGGCATTTCGGCTTATTTAGTCGAGCGTTGCCAAGGTGCCAACTGCTCTAACTTTGCGCAGATCGCTTCCACGGCTTCCACTTCCTTCAACGACACCGGTCTGGCGGCATCTACTTCCTATTCCTACCGTGTTCGCGCCAAGGATCCCGCCAACAATCTCGGACCTTACTCCGACATCGCCTCCGCAACGACGGCTGCCTCTTCTGGCGGTGGTTCAACACCGACGCTCGTCTGGTCCAAGAGTGGCGCCAATACCACGGGTGACCCCACAAGCAGCTACGCAACGAACCTGCCGACCTCTGGCACACTTCCGGGGAACGCGCTCATCGCGACATTCCAGTACGCCTCTGGCTCTGCATCTTCCGCTTCCGTTGCTGATGACAAGGGCGATAGCCTCACTCTCCTCGCCTCTAGTAATGACGGCAACCAGGTGCTTTCCACCTATTGTGTTTTGCCTACGACCGGGACGCGAGTCCTTACTATCACTTTCCACGGCGGTTCTCCACAATACGTTGCGCTCGTCAATGCGTCAGAGTGGTACAACCTTACCTGCTCGCCAGACGGTTCCGTCACCAACTTCGGAAGCTCTGCCTCTCTCGCCCCTGGCTCCATCGCAACCACTGCCGACGGCGATCTTCTCTATCAAGCTGCTATCGAAGATGGCGGGACTGCCTCGCAAACCTGGGCCCCCGGCGCGTCTCCCTGGGCTCTTCTTAGCGCTTCCTCCGGACTCCCTGGCTCCAATTCTCCGCAGGCCGCTCAATACCAGGTGCAAACTGCTCACGGCGCCATTTCTCCTGCCTTTTCGATGCATACTGCAGACAGCTGGAATTCGCTCGCGGTGGCTCTCAAGCCCTCGTCTTCCGGTACGGCCCCACCTCCCGGCATTCGCATTCTTCACTTCCAAGAGGAATCAATTCCTCCCGGCCTTGGCGGTCCGTACCATCTGCAATTCCCCTCATCGGGCAATCTCATCATCACCGCATCGATCGATACCCCGGACTACGACATTACGTCGATCTCGGACAGCAGCGGCAACACTCACACTCAAATAGGCCAGGCGTTCAATGACGGCTCGACCTCCGGTGACGTGCAGACCTTTTACGCTGCCAATGCCAACACGAGCCAAACTCTCATGCTTACCTTCTCTATGACCGGCAGCCCCGTCGGGGGTTCGGATTTCTTCCTCTTCGATGTGACCGGTGCGGCCACCGCTCCGTACGACTCTGTCGCCGGACGACGGACCGCCACGACGCCTATCGGGGTTGGCACACTTGCAGGGCCGACGATCACCCCCAGCACCGCCAACGGCTTGGTCATCATCCAGGTCGCTGTGACTACCAATTCAATCAACGGTATCTCGCCTGGCTACTTCGCTGGCACCATCCCCAGTCCCCTGGGCCAAACCAACCCGACCAACCAGAACAATGGCTGGGCTTTCGATTTCAATTCCGCCGCAACGAGCCGTCAATACCTCTGGACCACGGACCCTGGAGGTTCTCAAGTTGACGGCTGGGCGTCCACTGCCGTCGCCTTCAAAGCACAATAAACCGTCGCGTTGATTATATGCGGCTAAGCTGCAATCTTTCGCATTCGCCATTTCTTGTAACCTGCCCTCCCGCATGTGGGCGGAAATAATTCGAGCTACCTCGTTTGAAGGGGCAAACTACATAGAGGAAACCAAGACCTCTCAGGTTTCTATTCTGGAAATCTGCCGGATTCCGGCGATAAGTCTCTGGACGTCTTGAGGTAATCTCGTCCCGAAGCCTGGCGCGTCGCTTCCCGGTCCCTTCTCCAGTCCTCTCAAGCGAGCCCCTTTTCTGCCAGGCAATCTAGCTTGAGAGGACGCTCGTGTATTCAGCGAGGGCGACGGCCCCCTGCTCCCGTCCCGCTAACTGCAAAAGACGGCTATCGTGGGCTCTTCCCAAAGAGTCGGAGTTCCGCGTCCACTTTGCGGTCAAGCCAAGCCCTCCAGTTGAACCTCTGCGATCGCGGTCTCTCTTTGCTAAGCCACTGCTTCCGAGAAGTTCACGTACTCATTTGCCTTCGGTACTTCCGGGTGCTTGCTTCCAGGCCAGCGCCTTCGCCCTTCCCCAGCCATCCCAAGTTGGCTTCCTAAATCTCAATCGCACGCAAGGGGGACCTCGTGAAGAATCTGCTGCTGCTCGTCTGCCTGTTCGTCGTTGGTGTCATATCTGCTCAAGCCCAAATCTCCACCGTTGGCTCGACTCGCGCCTCCGCTAATAACGGTGCATCACAATGGTCCGTCCAGATCTCGCCGCAGGCCGGCGATACTCTCGTGGTCGGTTGCGACTACGCCGTCGGTGTCCAGTTCAACGGCGTGTCCGACACTTCCGGAGACTCGTTTTCTCCTCTCGGTCCGGAGCTTGATTCCGCGTTCGCTGCGCGAGCTTTTATCGCCACCAATGTCCACGGCGGCAGCACCACTGTCACGTGCAAAGCCGCATCTAGCTCCGCGAGTAACGAAATCTACGTGACCGAGTTGAAGGGTGTCAATCCTGCTGTCCCCGTGGACTCTTACGCCGGCCTCGCCGGCAGCAGTAGCACCGCCAAAGGTAATATAGTCACTTCTTATCCCAACGAGATGGTGTGGGCCTATATTGTCACTGGCCACGCCACGGATCCCAGCGGCTGGACTAAGCTCTCCACCTACGACGGCAATCTTGTTTCCTATCGCTCCCAAGTCATTCCGGGAACGGTCTCCGCTAGCTTTCCGGTGACCATGGGGTGGACGCTCGTCCTAGTCGCTCTCGAACCGGCTGGCACGACCGGGTCGGGCGGCGGTTCTTCCGGTTCTGGCTCTGGCTCGGGTGGAAGTCCCGCGCCGATTGGTGTCTCTGTAAGCCCGAGCACTGCGAGCGTCCAAGTATCGCACCCTGCCGCATTCTCTGCCTCGCTGCAGAACGATACGCAAAACCAGGGCGTCACCTGGTCGCTCTCTGGCTCCGGCTGCTCCGGCACGACCTGCGGCACCTTGACCAACGTTACGACGACATCGGTGACTTATGCCGCTCCCTCGGCGGTGCCTTCTCCTGCGGTCGTGGCCTTGACGGCTACTTCAGTCGCAGACTCAACGAAATCGGCTTCAGCAGCTATTACCGTAACCGCCCCACCTGCGATCTCAGTCAGCGTTACTCCCTCTTCCTCTTCTGTGCAGGTTTCCGAGTCAGGGTCCTTCTCCGCATCTCTCCAAAACGACACTCAAAACAAAGGCGTCAGTTGGTCCTTGTCCGGCGCTGGCTGCTCCGGCACAACGTGCGGCGCGCTGACCAACATCACCAGCACTTCCGTCACCTACGACGCCCCCGCCTCCGTGCCTTCGCCCGCGAAGGTCACGCTTAAAGC
>Ga0335081_10018224_pt1 | contig 11349 bp, 7 predicted proteins | sample Lox_Sample_35_FD_206713 | JGI IMG/M metagenome (GOLD analysis project Ga0335081, IMG submission 206713) | Soil microbial communities from Loxahatchee National Wildlife Refuge, Florida, United States - Lox_Sample_3.5 | ecosystem: Environmental > Terrestrial > Soil > Wetlands | place: USA: Florida... | reverse complement strand
TTCCGCTGGGTGTTTAGGCTCGACAATGAGCCGCCGGTTGCATGTTCCACCGCCGCGTGCGTGATCGCGTAGCCATATAGCGCGTCGACGTAGCCGGTCGAATCCTGAGTGAAGCGGGTCTGCGCGTCTTCGAGCTCGACGACGTTTCCCAGTCCCTCTTTGTAGCGATGCTCGGCGAGATGCAACTCTTCCTGCGAAGCGTCAAGAACAGACTGCGCTTTACGGATCGCGGCGACCGAGGCTTGCCAATCGAGGAATGAGCGCGTGACCTCGAGCACGATCTGCTGACGCAGGTCTTCGATCTCGTGCTTGATGGCGTCCTGTTTGTATTTCGCCTGCATAATCTGATGCGAGGTTTGGAAGCCGTTGAAGATGGGCCACGTCACCACCACGCCGATATCGAAGTTGTTCGCAGCGGGCAACCCGGTGCCCATAGTCTCGTAGTCACCGGCGCCCTGTACGGTGGGAAAGTAGTCGCTTCGATAGATCTTGACCCGCGCGCCGGCGGCCTGCGCCTGATGCGCCATCATCTGTAGATCGGGCCGCAGCGTGAAAGCGTCGTTTAGCAATTGCGGCAGGGAGACGCTGATGGGTTTCCAGGTCAGCTGATCGGCCATGTGATATTCAAGCGCGTTCTCGCTGAGTCCCATCGCGTTGTCGAGCGCGACCCTGGCATCGGCCGAGGCATTCTGCGCGCGCAAGAGATCCAGTTGCGAGCGCGAGAGCTGAGCCTGGGTCGTATAGAGATCGATCTGCGGCTTCAACTCGGCCTGCGACATCAGCTGCGCTTCATGCACGTGCTCGCGGCGTTCTTCCACCGCCTTTTCGTAGACCTGGATATCGGCTTTGGTTGCAAGCACGTCGAAGTAGCGCTGACTTACTGTCAGGATGAGGTTGAGACGCGCGAGATTGTAGCGCGCCTGCTCCGCCTCGGCCTGGTATTGCTGCTCATCGATAAGACCGCGCACACGCCCGAAATCGAACAGATACTGACGGATCGAAACACCAGTCAAAAAGTTATCATGAGTGCTGAAGCTCTGGCCTGCATCGGCAGAACGCAGATGCGGCGAGCCGGGCAGGCGCGGGAATTCATAACCGCCGATGTATGCGGTATCGCCGATGCCGTTATCGGTGCCGCGCAGATACTCGCCCATACCATAGGCCTGCGGGAGGAGGTTGGATTCGGCGATCTCGACTCCTTCATTCGCCGCGCTCAATTCAGATGCCGACGCGAGGATTCGCGGATGCAACGTCAACGCGATTTGCACCGCTTGCTCGAGTGTGAGTTCGTGCCCCAGCCCGATCGGAACTTGGGCGCCGTAGACGCGTGACGCCACCGCTGTGAGCATCACGAGGAAAGTTGCCGCCAGACAGCTATGTCGAATCATCGATCACTCGCGATTTCCGGAGCGCTGGTTCTCGCGTCCGCGGTGGTGGTCTGAATCGGATTGATGCGCTCGCCCTGATTGAGCGCTGGGCTGACGGTGGCCACGATTGATTCAGCGCCGCTCAGTCCGGAGGTAATTTCAACCATGCGTCCGTCGGTGATGCCCAGCGACACCGGCTGCTTGATCAGCGAATCATCGTGCACGATGAAAACGAATCCGTCTTTCGCGCCGATGCCTTCGACCGCCGCGGCCGGCAACTGAATCGCGTCAGGATGCCGCACCAGGTCCAGCGTCACGGTCGTGTACATGCGCGGATAAAGTTTGTGCTGTGCGTTGTCAAGATCGATCTCGGTCAGCATCGTGCGGGTCGACAGATCCAGCGAGTTAGTATATCGAACCACCCGCGCCTGAATCGGTTCAGCATCGGGACCGTGCGCCGTCACCACCGCATGGGTACCAATGCGGATGAAACCGGCTTCCTCCTCCGGGACGTACACATAGATGCGAAGCTTGTCGATCTCCGCCAAAGTCAAGACCGGGCCGCCGCCCATATGACCGCCACCGCCTTCAGTGGCGCCCTCGCTTAGTGCCGCGCCATTGCCTGAGGCGCCTATATCGCCACCGCCGGCGCGAATGAGCGCGCCCGGATCGGCGAAGCGGCCGGTAATGACGCCATCGAAGGGCGCGCTGATTTGGGTGTACGAAACCATCGCGTCCAGAACGCCGAGCTCGGCCTGTGCCTGCGCCATCTTGCTATACGCGATGTCGACATCTTGCTCGGCGACAACTTTGGGATCCTGCTCACGAACGTTTTTCAGTCGTTGATAGGTCAGCTTCTGGATAGCGAAGTCGGCTTTCGCGCGCGCGAGGTTTTCCTTCAGCTCGGGAACTTCGATATTCGCAAGGACTTGTCCTTTCTTAACCCAGTCACCTTTATCGACCGGAATGCTCTGCAAGTAGCCGGTGACTTTCGAATGGAGCGCGCACTCATAAAAGCCGACGGCGTCGCCGGGAAGGGTTATCGACTTATCAGCTTCCTGCCGCAGCGGCCGGATAACTGCGATATTTGGTGGTGCACTATTCATCTGTTGAACCGGCGTTGGGCCGCATCCGGTGACCAACTCCGCGAGAATCGTGCTCACACATAGTGTCACAAAGAGTTTCAATTAGTTGCCCTCCGCTTCGAGTACAGCAGTTCGTATATTGCAGGAACTAAAACGAGCGTCAGTACGGTCGAAACCGCGAGGCCTCCTACCGCGGCGCGCGCCAACGGCGCGGAAGCTTCCGACCCCTCGCCGATTTTCAGCGCGATCGGAAGCAGCCCCGCGACCGTCGCCAGCGCCGTCATCAGGATGGGCCGCATCCGAATCCGCGCTGACTCGATGACAGCGCGGCGCAGCTCCTGCCCCCCGCGAAAGCGCTGGTTGGCGAAATCGACCAGCAGGATCGAATTCGACACCACGATGCCCACCATGACGATGATTCCCATGAAAGATTCAATGTTAAGAGTGGTGCCGGTCAGCAGCAGCGTCCAGATGACTCCGATGAGACCCATCGGAACCGCGAACATTATGATGACGGGATCGAGAAACGACTTGAATTGGGCGACCATCACCAGATAAAGCAGCACCACCGCCATCGAGAGACCGAAGCCGAAACTGGAAAAGGACTTCTGCATCGCTGCGACCGAGCCGTGATAGCTGACCAGGACATCCTTCGGCAGTTGGACGTTTCGTAGGGCATCCTGGATCGCTGATTGCGTGCCGCCCAGGTCGCTGCCGGAAGGATCGACCAGCACATCCACCACGCGCTGAATGTTGTAGTGGTCGGCCTCCGCCGGATGACTTTCATGCACGATCGAGGCGACATTGCGCAGCAGCACCGAATCGGAGTGCCCCTTGTCCGTGCCGCGCGTGAGCACCGGAATATCGAGTAGCGTCTCGTACGAATCGATATCGCTTTCGCGGTACTGCGCGGTCAGGAAGTAGTCATTGCCGGTTTTTCTATCGATCCAGATCGACGGCGCGATCATCTGATTCGAGGTCAGCGCCGTGATGACATTGGTGACGACATCCTTTTGCGTGAGCCCGAGGCGTCCGGCGCGCGTCCGGTCGACCTTAATGTCGAGAGTCGGATAGCCTGATTCCTCAGGGATGAATGTGTCAGCGACCGCGGACAGCGATCGCACTTTGTCACGGACCTCAGCGGCGGCAGAGAACAATGCCTTATAGTCGGGGCCGCTAAGTTGGATGTCGATGGGTGCGGCGGAACCGAAATTCAGCACCGCATCGATAATGCTGCCGGATTGAAAAAACGCCCGCACTTCGGGGACCTCTTGTGCAAGCGCGACCCGTAGTTTGTCCATATAGAAGAAGCTCGTGCGCGCGTGGCGCGGCTTCAAGCTGATGAGGATCTGGCCGGTGTCCTCGCCGGAGTTGTTCGAGTAGATCGCGGAAATACTCGGAGCGAGTCCGAGATTCGCGACCACCGTGTCCAGATCCTGCGGAGGAATCACCGCGCGAATGACTTTCTCGACCTCACGGCTGAGCGTTTCGGTGACCTCGATCCGCGAACCGAGCGGTGCGCGAACATTGATGGTAAACTTTCCCGCGTCGGTGGTTGGAAAGAGCTGGGTACCGAGCATCGGATACACCGCGAGGCTGCCGACGAAGACTGCGGCCAGGGTTCCGATCACGATCAGCTTGTGGTCGAGTGCGCTTTCGAGCCGGCGTTCGTACCAGTTGCCGAAGCGCTCGTAGTAGCGATTGAAGGTCGCGAAAAATCCGCGGCCCGTCACGTCTTCGTCCCCCTCCATCACTGCTTCGAGCTTGTGGGCTTCTTCAGCATTGAGAAAGCGCGCGCAGTAGATCGGGATGATCGACATCGCCACCACGTACGACGCGATCATCGACAGCACCACCGCGAGCGCGAGCGCGCTGAAGAGATACTTCGCGACTCCGAACAGGAACATCACCGGGAAGAACACGATTATAGTCGTCAGCGTCGAGGCGAGAACGGGGAGAGCGACTTCCTCGGCGCCCTCGCGAGCCGCAACTTTCGGCGCGCTGCCCTCGGCGAGATGCCGGTTGATGTTCTCCAGCACTACCACCGAGTCATCGACCAGCCGCCCAATTGCGAGCGCGAAGCCGCCCAACGTCATGATATTGATGGTCGAGCCATTGAGGAAAAGTCCGAACGCGCCGGCCAGAATCGAAAGCGGTATCGAAAGAAAAATCGCGAACGTCGAGCGGAAGCTGCCGAGGAAAATCAGGATCATCAGGGAGGCCAGAATCGATCCCGAAACTGCCTCGTGCTCCAGCGAATGCACGGCATCGACGATATAGCCCGACTGATCGAAGATGGTTTTGAGCTTCATGCCGGCCGGTAGACCGGTCACACGCGAAAGCAAATTCTTGACGCCGTCAACTACCGCGATCGTATTGGCGCCGGTCTGCTTCAACACCGGAATGTAGACCGAGGGCTGCCCGTTGATGAGCACCTTGTTGTATTGGATCGCCGCGGCATCCTTGATGGTCGCGACGTCCTCCATCAGCACCGGTACTTGCCCGTTGCCGACCTTTACCGGCACCGAATTCAGTTCGTTTACATCGCCCACCATGCTGTTCGAATAGATGAAGTAGTCGGTGCTGCCGATTTTTGCGTCGCCGGCCGGGAGGATCAGATTCGATTGGTCAAGCGCGTTCACGACGTCATGCAGCGTGAGCCCGCGCGCCTCCAGCGCCTTGCGATCGGCGTACGCCATGATCTGGCGGAACTTGCCGCCGAACGGCAGCGGAATCGAAGCGCCCTCAACCGTGGCGATCTGATTGCGCACGTTGTAGCGCGCCTGATCCTGCAGGTTAACCTCGCTGAAGCCCTTGCCCTCCATCGTCACCAGCACCACCGGCAGCGACGAGGCATCGAATTTCAAAACCAGCGGCGGCAAAGTTCCCGGCGGCAGCACGCCCAAATCGGCCATCGCCAGAGTGCCGAGCTGCGATGCGGCCGCGTCGATATCCACATCGGAATGGAAGTAGACGCGGATGATGCTGACGCCGGGAAGCGAGCGCGATTCCATGTGATCGATACCGCTGCCGAGGGTGAAGAAGCGTTCGTAGCGCGTAGTGATGTCGCGCTCCATATCGAGCGGCGGCATCCCCGGATAAAAGGTCGCGACGACGACCGCGGGCATCTTGAGACTCGGGAACACATCCACCGGCATCCGGGCGAAGGCGGTGACGCCGAGGATCGTGATAATGAGCGCGCCGACGATAATCGTGTACGGATTACGGAGCGAAAAACTGGGCACGTTAAGCCTCGTGCGGTCGGGCCGGATAGTTCCGGCATTTCAGGACATGCACGGCGGGCGGATGACGAACTCCACCACCGCGCACGCGAACAGCAACGATGCTTAGGCGCTTGGCAGCGGGTCTTGCCCGCCCGAACCTGAGAGCTTAAGCCGGCTTAAAATGCGGAAACGCGGAGCCTCGAAGGGTTTCTCGGTGTCCCGTGAGGTAGTGGGACGGTCAGTTTGCGCCGGAACGAAAAAAGTCGGGAGCAGATGGCTGTGCGCGACGCTTTCCTTGGCATTGTCGTGCCCAAATGCGACCGAGGTGTTGCGTTCGATCGAGCGTCGAACCTCGGGCGTCCGAAAATGCGCGTCAAAGTCGTGCACCTTGGAGGCCGGAAAGGAAAGCAGCATCGCCACGCTGAGAATACATGCCGCAGCATGAAAGAGCGCCTTGAGAAAACCGGCTCCGGTGGCAACGCGACGCTTCATTGGTCTGTCTCCAGACTAGTCGTCTCGGGGACGCGGCTCAAGTTCATCGAATCGACGACGTTCGATTAGGGTCCCGTGGCATTACAAGAAAATCGGCGCGGGAGGCGTGGGCCTCCCGCGCCACAAGCGCAAGTTAGAAGTTGAACTCGGCGTTGAGCCAGAACGAGTGGCCGTCCCGTAGCACCGAATTTGCCACCGTCTTCCCCGCCGGAGATGCGAACTCGGGCGCAAACTTGTCCGCATAGCTCTCCGAGAAGTTGAAGTTATGGTGGTAGTACAGGATGTTCTGCGTATCGAACGAGAAGCGCAGGAACTCGTTGTACTGATAGCTGACGCCTGCGATCCAGCGCTGGAAGTCGAACGGGTTCACATCGACATGAGTATTCGGCTCCCACCATTCGAACATACCGAACAGCGTGAACGGAGTCTGCGGAATGTGCAGATGACCGAAGACATCGTAGCCCTGCTCAACCGCGCGGCCGTTGTTGAGCAATCCCGTGGCCAGCGTATTGATGGCGGCGAACTTGCCGGCCGGGAGAACCGCCGAGAAGGCATTGCCGTTGGTGTAGGCGTTGTGGCCCTGATCATACTCGAACGCGAGGCCCCACCAATCGGTGTTGTAATGCACCAGGCCCGAGAGCCGCGTGATGTGCGCCTTGCTCGCGGTAAACAACGGCGCCGCGGCGGGGGTATTGTTGCCGGAGAAGGTATCCGCGGTGGTGTTGCCGTAGCCGTAATCGTAAAACCCCGTGATGCCGAGGCCGTCGAACTTCCACTTCGCGCCGAACGGATAAATCGAGACGCGTCCCATCCCCTGCTTGGTGTTGGTCTGCTCGAAGGCGTGGAAGGTCGAGTTGTTGTAAACTCCGATGTCATAGTCGATGTACTGCAGGCCGCCGAACTTCACCGGACCCTGGATCGAGATGCCCTGCTGGGTCGAGGACAGGCTCAGATAGTTCCATGGGGTCAGGTTGACGTAGCGATAGCCGTACATCTGCTCTTCCCAGTCGACCAGCGGATTGGGCGCCTGTCCGATGGTGATGGTGTCGCCCTTCATCGGATCGATACCGAGCTTATCGAAGGCCTTGCTGTATTGCAGATATGCATACTTGAGGCGGAACGAAAGGTCGTTTGTAACCGCCGGATATGCACCGTTGGGTCCCACCGATTGGTTGGCGGCCGCGATGTCCTGGCGATAGATGTTCGGGGTTACGCGCACCGTCCAGTCATCGGTCGGGCTGAAGAAGACGTTGAGGTAGGCGCGCGAGATATCGAAGCTGTTGAAGGCGTTGTTGCCGATGCCGGGGTTGTTGACCTGGGTCAGTTCCTGCGGCTGGAAGGTGGTATGCGAGTAGAAGCGGTAATCCGCATAGACCAGCGTGCCGAGGCGGAACTTGTTCTTGAAGTTGTCCATGTAGTCTTCCGCCGCGGGTCGGATCGCTGCCACCTGCTGCGAAAGCTCGGCATTCTTCTGCAGTAGAGTCTGCTGATTCGCCATGAACTCGGCGCGCAGCTCCTCGTCATGCTTCTTGACTTCTTTCTGCACCTCGTCCTGCACCGCGGCGGCACTCGGCGGCGCTTCCGCATCGAGGTACAAACGGCCCACCGGTACCCGATTCTTGCCGGGTTTGCTGTAGAAGGCGCCGCTCTTGGTGTCTTCGTACATCATGATGCCGCGGGCGGTCTGCGCCATCGCCATCAGCGGATAAGCGCCCATCGACGCGAGCATCGTGGCGGCCATAGCGACTGCCAATTTCGGTTTCCATCTCCCGAACTTCATTGATTTCCTCCCTGGAAAAGTCGGCCCCGTGCGCTATTTGCCCGACGCGTATTTCTTCTCGTCGTCCATCCGCATCTTGGCGAGCTGGAACGAGGTGTAAACTTTGCCGTTGCATGCGTAACGCGTCGGCGAGGAGATCGCGACGATGGCGCAGTCCTCGACGCGCGGCGCTCGTGCGGTGCCCGAGGTCTGCGTCGGCGTCCACGCGGGCATCGCCATGCCGCATCCGGCGCCGGCCACGAGCATGACCGCTGATGCTGCCATCAGCCGCCATGAACCAGGTTGGTACGTTCTTCTCATGAGCTTCATCCTTCGGTTGCAGACAGTTTCGTTACCCTACCGACGCAGCCGCGAAGCTGAGCGGTTGCGTCGAGAGAGCCATGCGCGCGTGCGCGGGTATCCTTCACTTTCTGCGTCGAGATTCGGTGCGCATTTCTCACAGCGTCACCAAGTCTTGACGAGAGCAGGCCGAAGCTAAGGTGAGATAGACTGACGGCGGCTGGGCGCGACAAGACCCGAACCTCGCGATACGCAAATGCACCGCGCGTGAACGCCTCGCGCCTATCCATCCGGAAGACATAAATATCCCCACTCGGCGCGCGAGGGTGACACAAGACTGTTACAGCGATGTTAGCGCTACATCACCGGCAATTGAAAAAGCGAACCAAGGCGAACGGTTACTCACATGCGTCGGTTTGCGCGCGTCCTATCGCTCTTTATGTTGCGGACTTGGCGCGTTCCGCTAGCAGGCAAAGATCCGGGCGCGAATTCCATTCTTCGGGCGTAGGGTGACCGCCGGGGCAGGTATAATGGACTGATCCGGCGATAGTTCGAATCGGAATCGACGCATCAGCAAGGCCAGGACCGTTACACCCTCCATCAATGCGAAATGCTCTCCGATGCATCGTCGCCGACCGCCGCCGAAGGGGAAGTAAGCAAACTCGGGACGCAGCGCGGTTTCCGCCGGACTAAAGCGCGAAGGATCGAAGCGATCGGGATCGGGAAAGTACTTGCGGCTTCGATGCGTAACGTACTGACAGAGATAGAGTTTGTTGCCGCGATGGATATCGGTCCCGCCGGGTAAGGTGTCATCACCTATCGCGATGCGAACCAAAATCCAGTTGGGTGGATAGAGGCGCAAGGACTCATCCAGTACCTGGCGCGTGTAAGTCAGTCTCGCGATGTCATCCAGCGAAGGATCTCGATCGCCGAGCACTTGCGCGAGTTCCTTTACTACCGCAGCCTGCGCGTCCGGATTGCCAGCCAGCAGATATAACGTCCAGCATAGCGCGGCGCCCATGGTCTCGGAGGTATTGATCATGGGCAGGATCTCGTCGCGCAATTGGGCGAAGTCCATCTGAACGCCATCCTGCATCGCGGCGGCGAATATCGCAGCGAAGCTGTCCGATGAGCTCGGATGCTCGGCCTGGTGGCGAATCACTTCATCGATAAAGTGCTGGGCGCGTCGATAGTCTCGGACGATAGGCAGCGGCAGGAACTCCGGAAACGGCAATAGCGATCCATATACGTATTCGATATAGCGGCGGCGAATCGCGATCGCGCGGGTTAGTTGGTCGTCATCGAAATCGCGGCCGAAAAGCGCGCCGAGTATGATCGAGAGGGCCAGCGAGTCCATTTCGCCCGCCAGCTCGACTTCCTGCGACTCGATGCTCCATCTCTCCATCCGGCGTTGGGTCCGATCGGTCATAGCCTCGAGAAAAACTCCGATACTGCGCCGGGAAAACGCGGGCTGAACCATCCGCCGCTTGCGCAAATGTTCCGCGCCCGAGCTGGTCTGCATGCCGTTGCCCCAGAGCCGTTTGCCGCGCGGACTGGTCATACGCCAGGTTCTGTTGTAGTTGGAGCCGTTGTCGATCAGGACGTGCTTGATGTCGGTCGGATCGTTGAGCAGGTAGGTTGGCTCACCGATTCGCAACCTGACCACGTCACCATAACGTTCGCTACAGCGGGTCAGGAACCCCAACTTGTCATGGAGGTAGGCCGGCAGGTGGCCAATCAGCGGCCATGCGGCAGGACCCGGTGGTTTACTCATCATTTCAATGTGGCTGACCTCAGCGCTTAAGCAACTTCAGGTGAGCAGACCGGAAGCGAACGCCCCCGAGGTTTAGCCGGGAACGCATCAGCCGTCGATGAGCGAATCTGAAAAAGAACCGCTGGTCAGCATCGGGCTTCCGGTCTACAACGGCGAACGCTATCTCGCCGAAGCTGTCGAATCCATCCTCGCGCAGACCTATCGGCACTTCGAGCTGATCATCTGCGATAACGCATCGACCGACGCTACCGACCAAATCTGCCGTCGGTTCGCGTCGCAGGACCAGCGGATTCGATACTTCCGCAACGCCGCGAACCTCGGCGCCGTGCGCAACTTTAACCTCGCGGTTGAGCACGCCTCGGGCAAGTATTTCCGCTGGGCGGCGCATGATGACCGAATCGCGCCCGAGTACCTCGCCCGATGCGTCGAGGCGCTCGAAGCTGATCCGACCCTCATTCTTTGCCATTGCCAAGTGAAGGTGATCGATGAGAATGGTGCGGAGGTCATGAATTTCGACTATCCCGCTGGCCACGGAGCTTCTCCACGCCCCTCGGTCAGGTTCGGCGATGCCTTGCGCCAGGATCGATGGGACTTCGAAATTTTCGGTCTCATTCGGAGGGATGCCTTGCGGCTCACTTCGATGATGGGTGGATATGTGGCTTCCGACCGGATCCTGCGCGCGGAGTTGAGCCTGCTCGGGCGTTATCGCATCCTGCCGGAAAGGCTGTGCTTCGACCGCGATCATCCTGATCGCAGCATCCGCGCGATGCCCGCGCATCATTTGCGGGCGGAATGGTTCGATCCAGCCCTGGCTGGCCGTAGGGTGTTTCCTCATTGGCGGGTGTTGTACGAATACTTCCGCGCAGTACAACGAGCTCGGACCTCGGCTTGGGAGAAAGCTCGGTGCTATCCGCACCTGGCGCGATGGGTTGCGAGGGATCTGAATTGGGCCCGGATAGGGGCCGACCTCGTAATCGCCATTTACCCGAATTCGTGGCATTGGATGGCGAGCATCGCCCGCGGTCGCGAAACCCGGCTTCGTCGCGGTCGATGACAAAGTTTTGCGATGCAATTTCTGGTGCAATGATGATATAGTCATATTTGCGATGTCTTGGCGAAGGCAAACTTGAGCCCAAGGTTGCCCGGCGCCGACGCGAATCAGGTCGGGGACCTTAGTCCGCTTTCATCCACGAAGCACGATGATTTTCCATGAGACCAGGCTCTCGGGAGTTTGGGAAATCCAGCTCGCGCCCCAACGCGACGAGCGGGGCTTTTTCGCGCGCACCTGGTGTCGGCGCGAGTTCGAAGCCAGAGGCCTGAATCCGGCACTGGCGCAATGCAGTATCTC
>Ga0335081_10018222_pt1 | contig 11351 bp, 11 predicted proteins | sample Lox_Sample_35_FD_206713 | JGI IMG/M metagenome (GOLD analysis project Ga0335081, IMG submission 206713) | Soil microbial communities from Loxahatchee National Wildlife Refuge, Florida, United States - Lox_Sample_3.5 | ecosystem: Environmental > Terrestrial > Soil > Wetlands | place: USA... | reverse complement strand
TCGTCCGCTTCGGCTCGCGCAACCTGTTCTTCGGGGGCGTGCAGGCCGTGCTGCGCCGCGCCGGGGCGCTGGAGGGCGCCGGCGACCCGCGCCGCGGTGGCGTCGCGGTCGAGGCCTGATGGCCGGCGCGAGCAGCACCAGGACGGCACTCGGCGCCGCCCTGGCGGCCGGCCTCGCCTTGCTCGGCGGCTGCGGAAACGTGCAGGCTGCCGACCTGTTCATCGTCATGCGCACGGGCTCCACGCCGCACGCACGGCTCACGCTGCTGGTCGACGAAGAAGGCAACGTCCACTGCAACGGGAGACCGGCGCACAAGCTCAGCGACGCCGAACTCGTGCGAGCCCGCGGCATCCAGGAAGACCTCCAGGACGTCGCCGCCAAGCACACGAGCCTCACGGCGAGGCACGGCTCCGTGATGAGCTACAACCTGCGCGACGAGGACGGCACCGTGCATTACGCCGACAACTCCGCCGGCCAGCCGAAGGTGCTGCACGAACTGGCGCTGTTCGTGCTGAAGACCGCGCAGGAGGTGTGCGGGCTGCCCGAATAGGGCGGGCCCGCCTCAGGCGAAGCGCACCTTGCCGTTGGAGAGGGCGCGCGCCTGGGCGCGCTCGAGCGATTCCAGGCGCTCGATCGCGGCCGACAGCAGCATCGCCAGCAGCCTCAGGCGGGCGTTCTCCGAGCGCAGCTCCAGCAGCTCCTGCTTGGCCTCCACGCCGAACTCGACGGTCGCCGCCATCCCGTAGGCGTCGAGCTCGAGCAGCTCATCCTCGTCCAGCTCCCGGTCGGTGGCCTGCGCGACGAGGTCGCGGTAGAGCTCCCGTGCCGCCGTGGCCGCCTCGTCGTCGGGCTCCTCCTCGATGTCCGCCAGGAACTCGATCTCGCCCGCCGGGTAGGGGAGGTCGTCCTGGCGGCTGAGCAGCCGGAACGGGAGCTTGCCGCGCGCGAGGATGTCCACGCTCCCGTCCTCCATGCGCTCGAGCACCTCCTCCACCTCGCACGTACAGCCCACCGGCTTGAGCTCCTCGTCGGAGAGCCACACGATGCCGAACTGCCGCGCCCGGGAGCCGCGGGCGGCCTCCAGGCAGCGCCCGATCATCAGGCGGTAGCGCTCCTCGAAGATGTGCAGCGGAACGGCCTCGCTCGGCAGCGCGACGATGCCGAGCGGGAACAGCGGGAAGTTGCGGGCCTGCCGGGGCGGCATCGCCCCGATTCTAGGTACCGGCCCCGCTCAGCGCCCCGGCTTGCGGGCGGACAGCATGAGGTTGTAGAAGGCGCTCGTGGGCAGCAGCGACTCCAGCAGCCGGCGGTCGAGCTCCTGCAGGACCAGGTAGCCGTGGTACGCGTACTGGCGCCACGCCCATGGCACCTCGTCGGGGTCGGCGCTGTGCTCGAGCGTGCGGTTGACCCATCCGAACCAGTTGGCCAGCAGCTCCTCGCCGCACACCCTCGTGTGCTCCAGGCCGGCGTCGCGTGCCAGCCGCGCGAGCTCTCCCGGTGAGAACGCGTGGACGTCGACCACGGGCTCGAGCGACTCCTCCGAGCTCGCCGCGGGCGGGGGGGTGGCCGGAGCGGCGCGCAGCGCGCGGCGCCACAGGGGGGCGAGCGTGCGGCCGATCGCCTTGGGGACGCCGGCGAGGCGGTCGCCGTAGCGGGAGGGCTCGCCGGCGAACAGCAGCGTGCCGCCGGGGCGCAGCACGCGCGCGAACTCGCCGAACGCCCGGGGCAGGTCGGGGATGTGGTGCAGCACGGCGTGGCCGAACACGAGGTCGAAGCTCTCGTCGGGGAAGGGCAGCTGCTCGGCGTCGGCGGGGCGTGTGGCGACCTCGAGTCCCAACCGGCGCGCGTTCTCCGAGAGCGTCCGCAGCATCCCCGGCGAGATGTCGCTGCAGGTGGCGTCCTCGATCATCCCTGCGCGCAGCAGGTTCAGAGTGAAGTAGCCGGTCCCCGCGCCGATCTCCAGCGAGTCGCGGTAGCGGGCGTGGCGGCCGCCGAGCGCCTTGCTGAGCTTGCCGCGGACCTGGTCCTGGCCGACCTCGCCGAAGTCGATGCCCCACTTCGCGTCGTAGCGGTGGGCGGCCGCGTCGTGGTAGCGCGTGTTCGCGTCGCGGATCTCCTCGGCGCTGACGGCGGGCGGCACGGCCCGCACCTTATACTCGCCCGCCGTGCCAGCGCCTCGCACCGAGCCCGAGGCTCGCGAGCGCTCCGCCGCGGGCTCGCCTGACGCCTACGTCCAGCGCGACCAGCCCGAGGGCGTCCCTCCGCTGGAGCTGACGGGGGAGCGAACCCTTCCCGACGTGCCCGCCGAGAACTACTGGTTCCGCCGCCACCTGGCCGTGTACGAGTGGATCGCGCCCCGCGTGGTCGGCGCCAGGGTGATCGACATGGCCTGCGGCGAGGGCTACGGCACGGCGGTGCTGGCCCGGGCCGCCGCCACGGTCACCGGCGTGGATGCCAACCCGCAGGCGCACGAGCACGCCCGCCTGCGCTACACGGCCTCCAACCTGCGCTTCGTGCGCGGGCTCATCGAAAGCTACGCCGAGCCCGCTGACGCGGTGGTGTTCCTGCAGACGATCGAGCATCTCGCCGACCCCGGCGCGGCGCTCGCCCGCTTCCGCTCGCTCGTTGCCCCCGCCGGCACCGTGTACGTGTCCACCCCGAACGTGCTGACGCTCGCCCCGAAGGGCGCCAGCCGCTCGGACAACCCCTGGCACGTCCACGAGTACCGCCGGGCGGAGTTCGAGCAGCTGTGCCGGGAGAGCTTCTCGCAGGTTCAGCTGTACGGGCTGTTCCACGCCCGCAAGCTGCGCGTCCACGAGCTGGCCCTGCGCTGCGGGTGGGACCGCGTGCACGCGGCCGTCGGCCTGACCGGGCGCTTCTACGCGCGCTTCACCCCGGCGATCAGCTCGAGCGACTTCGCCCTGCGCGGCGCGGACCGGGCGGACCTCGAGCGGGCGCTGGACTTCCTCGCGGTGTGCCGGCCGTGAGTGTGGGCGCCCGCGAGCAGGGCGCGCTGGCGATCGTGCTGCACACCCACATGCCCTACGTGGAGGGGTTCGGCACCTGGCCGTTCGGTGAGGAGTGGCTGTGGGAGGCGTTCGTGGGCTCCTACCTGCCGCTGCTCGAGCTGCTCGACGCAGGGGCGCCGGTCACGCTCTCGCTGACCCCCGTGCTGTGCGACCAGCTCGAGGCCCCCGGGCTCGCCGGGCGCTTTCGCCGCTTCGTGGAGGAGGTCCGGCGGAGCACCCACGAGCGCGACGCGGTCGGGCTGCGGGAGGGGGGGCACGAGCAGCTGGCGGCCGAGCTCGAGCGCGCGTGGCGCGACTACAGCGGGGCGCTGCAGCGCCTGCGGGAGCGCGGCGACCTGCTGGGGGCGCTCGGCGCGCACGCCCAGTGGACCTCCTCGGCGACCCACGCGATCCTGCCGCTGCTGGCCACCGATGCGGGCGTGCGCGCGCAGGTGGGGAGCGGGGTCGCCTCGCACCGGCGCCGCTTCGGCGACTGGCACGGAGGCTTCTGGCTGCCGGAGTGCGCCCACGCGCCATGGCTGGAGCCGACGCTCGGCGAGGCGGGCGTGCGCGCCGTCTGCGTGGAGCTGACGGATGCCTTCGGGGAGGGGTCCTGGGAGCACCTGCAGCCGCTCGCCGGTGAGACCGGGGTCGTGCTGGTACCGATCGACCGGGCGACGATCTCGCTCGTGTGGAGCGAGCAGGGCTACCCGGCGGGCCACGCCTACCGCGACTACCACCGGCTGACCACCTTCCACCACAACCCCTGGAACAACGCCGGCGGGGCCTACGATCACGACGCCGCGCTGGAGCTCGCGCGCGCCGATGCGGTCGACTTCGTGGGGCGCGTGCGAGTGCGCCTGCGCGAGGCGGCCGAGGCGGCGCCGGGTCCGCTGCCGGGCGGGGGCCTGGTGGTCTGCGCGCTCGACACGGAGCTGCTGGGGCATTGGTGGTACGAGGGGGTGGCGTGGCTCGCTGCGGTGGTCGAGCAGGCCGACGCCCAGGGGCTGGCGCTGATCCGCCTCGACGACGCGCCCGCGCTGGACGCGCCCCGCGCTCTGCCGGCGGCGCTGGCCGGCGAGTGGCGCCCCACGAGCTGGGGCCGCGGTGCGGACCTGTCGACCTGGTCCGCGCCGGGCGTCGCCGAGCTCGCGTTCGGGGCGCGGGAGGCCGAGCTCGAGCTGCTCGCCGCCGGCCCCCGGGCCACGGCGCCGGCGCTGCGCGAGCTGCTCGCGCTGCAGTCCAGCGACTGGGCGTTCCTGATCACGCGCGAGCTCGCCGTCAGCTACGCGCGCGAGCGCTTCGACGGTCACCGCCTCCAGCTGCGCCGTGCCCTGTCAGGCACCGCGGGCGCCGCCGTGGACGCCGCCCTGCGCAACATCGCCCCCGACGCCCGCACCTGCGACCTCGTCGGCCCCTGAGCGCGGGACCTCGGGCGGCCGGCGCAGGACCACCAGCGCGAAGCTGGTAAGCGCGGGGACGGGATGGTCGACCATCACGCCGGTGAAGGCCCGCTCGGCGGCGGCCAGCGGCCTGATGCGCCGGTAGAAGGCGTGCCCGAAGTAGCCCGTGTAGCGCTCGACGGCGAAGCCGACCGAGCGCACCCGCGCGAGCTGCCTGCGTGTCGGCCCGCGGCACCACGAGTAGTAGGGGCGGAACTTCGCGTGGCGGGCCGGGCAGGCGCGGAACAACACCCCGCTCGACAGCGACGGCGGCAGCACCCTGTTGAGCAGGAACGGCAGCGCGTACAGCGTGGGGAACAGGTGCACTGCCGTCCCTCCCGGGCGCAGCAGCTCGAACACGTGGCGGTGAAAGAGCTCTCCGTCGCGCATGTGCTCGGCCGTCCAGCGGCTGAACACCGCGTCGAACGGACCGTGCGTGCTCACCAGCCGCTCGACGGCCGCCGCGTCGAGGATGTCCGCCTGCTCGCGCCGGTAACCGGCGGCCGCCCGCTCGAGCTGCTCGGCGGAGACGTCGGTGACGACGTAGTGCAGGCCGTAGCGCTCGACCTGCGGCAGGTGCAACAGCGGCCGCGCCCCCCCGCCGACGTCGCACACGCGGACGGCGCCCGCCTCCAGCACGGCCCTCACCTCGCCCCACAGGTCGCCCTCGGCGGCCCGCGCGCGGTCGTAGGAGACGGGGTTGGCGGTCGCGGCCACGATCTCCCCGGCCTCACTCCCAGCGCAGCGTGCGAGGGGTCTCGCGCATGCGGATCACCCGTGCCGGCACGCCCGCGACGACGGCGTTGGCGGGCACGTCGGCCGTCAGCACCGCGCTGGTCCCGATCACGGCGTTCTCGCCCACGCTCACGCCGCGCAGCACGCACGCGCCGTAGCCGATCCACACGTTGTGGGAGACCCGTACGTCGCGCTTGTAGATTCCCTGCTCGCGGATCGGCCGCTCGACCTCGGTCACCCCGTGGTCGAAGTCGATCAGCATCACGCGGTCGGCGACGATGCACTCGCGCCCGATCGAGACGTGCTGGAAGGCCGAGATCGTGCACTCCTGGCCGATCACCGTCTTGGCCCCGATCTCGACCTCCCCCTCGTGGACTCGCAGCTTGCAGCCGTGCCCGACCCACGCCCAGCGCCCGATCCGCAGCGTCGCGTTGCGCCCGATCTCGAGCTTCACGCGCGGGCACACGAAGCAGATGCCGTCCGTCTTGAGCCGGCGGCCGAAACGCAGCTTGAGGTAGGCCAGGCGCAACAGCAGCAGCGCGTATCCGGGTCTAAGCATCCCGTTGGAGCGCATGAAGCGCAGCAGCGTCAGCGGCCCGCCGTGCAGCGGCGCCGGCGCCAGCCGCGCGGCGGTGGCTTGATGCTGTTGCCCAGCTGGGGTCTCCACGTCTGCGAGCTGCGCCATCGGCGGCGAATCGTAGAGCCACGGTCGCCCCCGGGTGCCCCTGCGATGATTGCCCGCTCGATGGACGACCCCACGCTCGCCCAGCGACTGCTCGACGGCGACCGCCGCGCGCTGGCCCGCGCGATCTCGCTCGTGGAGGACGACCGCCCCGAGGGATGGAAGCTCGTGCGCGAGGTCTACCCGCGTACGGGCAAGGCCGCCGTGGTCGGCTTCACGGGCCCCCCGGGGGTCGGCAAGTCGACCCTGATCGGGGCCCTCACAGCCGTCCGGCGGCGGGCCGGCAGGACGGTCGGGGTGCTCTCGATCGACCCCTCCTCGCCGTTCACACAGGGGGCGTTGCTGGGCGACCGCATCCGCCTCTCCGAGCACTTCCTGGACCCCGGCGTGTTCATCCGCTCGATGGCCAACCGGGGCGCGCTCGGGGGCCTGTCCGAGGCCGCCCTGCAGGCCGCCCTGCTGCTCGACGCGGCCGGGCGCCAGGACGTCTACATCGAGACCGTCGGGGTGGGCCAGGCAGAGATCGACATCATCGACCACGCCGACACGATCGTGCTGGTGCTGATGCCCGGTTCCGGCGACTCGATCCAGGCGCTGAAGGCCGGCGTGATGGAGATCCCCGACGTGATCGTCGTCAACAAGGCCGACCACGCACTCACGGACACGATGATCCGCGAGATCCGCAGCGTACTGTCGCTGGCCAACCTCGACGGCGCCGAGCGCGGCGGCTGGAGGGTCCCGATCGTCAAGACGGAAGCCACCCACGGGCGGGGGGTGGAGGAGCTCGCCGCGAGCCTCGGCGAGCACCAGGAGCACCTGCACGCGGCTGGCGAGCTCGAGCGCCGGCGCGGGCGCCACCTCCGCAGCGAGGTGCTGGCGATCGCCGCCGCCCGGATGCGTCGGCGCCTGGAGGACGAGATCAGCGGCGACCCCCGCTTCCAGGCGCTGCTCGACGAGGTGCTCCAGCGCCGCCTGGACCCGGCCAGCGCGGCCTCCGCGCTGCTGGAGTGGGAGTACGAGCCCTAGAGGGCCGTGCGGGCGTGCGCGCGATCGGGCGGCGCCCCGGCCACCCGCGCGATCGCCCTAGGCCCCGAGCGCTCGCGCGATCACCATCTGCTGGACCTCGTCGGTGCCCTCGCCGATCGTGAGGATCTTGGCGTCGCGGTAGAAGCGGCACACGGGGTACTCCTCGATGTAGCCGTAGCCGCCGTGGATCTGCACGGCCTCCTCGCTGCAGCGCACGGCCAGGCGGCCGGTCTTCAGCTTCGCCTGGGCGGCGGTCAGGCTGAAGCTGCGCCCCGCGTCCTTCTCGCGGGCGGCCTTGTACACGAGCAGGCGAGCCGCCTCGATCTCGGTTGACATGTCCGCGAGCTTGGCCCCGATCGCCTGGAACTTCGAGATCGGCTGCCCGAACGCGCGCCGCTCGCGGGCGTAGGAGAGTGCCTGGTCGAGCGCCCCCTGCGCGAGGCCCACGCCCATCGCGGCCACCCCGATGCGGCCGATGTCGAGGATCTGCAGGAACTGTTTGAAGCCGGCGCCGCGCTGTCCCAGCAGGCTCTCCTCGGGAACGCGGCAGTCGCTGAACGTCAGCGGCCGCGTGTCGGAGGCGTTCCAGCCCATCTTGCGGTACGGCTCGCCCTGCTCGTAGCCGGGGGTGCCGTTGGGCACGATGATGTTCGAGATCTCCTTGCTGGCGCCGTCCCCGCCGGTCACGGCGGTGATGCAGACCATCCCGGAGATGTCGGTGCCGGCGTTGGTGATGAACTGCTTGGCTCCGTCGATCACCCACTCGCCGTCCTGCAGGCGCGCCCGCGTGCGGGTGTTGCCGGCGTCCGAGCCGGCCTCCGGCTCGGTCAGCCCGAACGCCCCGAGCACCTCCCCCGAGCACAGGCGCGGCAGCCAGTCCTGTTTCTGCGCCTCGTTGCCGAACAGGTACACCGGCTGGGTGCCTAGCGAGGTGTGGGCGCACAGCGTGATCGCCACGGAGGAGTCCACCCGCGTCAGCTCCTCGACGGTCAGCACATAGGCGAGCGTGTCGCCGCCGCCGCCGCCGTACTCCGCCGGGAACGGGATCCCCATCAGGTTCAGCGCCCCCAGCTGGCGCACGATCTCGTATGGGAACGACTTCGTGCGGTCGAGCTCCTCGGCCACCGGGGCGACCTCGCCCTCGGCGAACTCGCGCACCGTGCGCCTGATCAGCTCGTGGTCGGGGGAGAGGTCGAAGTCCATCGCCGAATCAGCCGCAGTAGGACCGTGCCAGCTCGACCAGCAGCCGCACGCCGTAGCCGGACGCTCCCTTGCCCACGTACGGGCGCCCGAGCTCCCACGCCGAGCCGGCGATGTCCAGGTGCGCCCACGGCGTCTCGCCGACGAACTTCTGCAGGAATGAGCCGCCCACGATCGTGCCCGCCTTGCGCGCTTCTGGGGCGTTGTCGAGGTCTCCGTAGGTGCCCTTGATGAGCTCGTCGTACTCCTCGTGCAGCGGCAGCCGCCACACGATCTCGCCGCTGCGCTCGCCGGCGTCCACGATCCGCCCGGCGAGCTCGTCGTCGTTGCTCATCAACCCCGAGTAGGTGGAGCCGAGCGCGACGATCACCGCGCCGGTGAGGGTCGCCAGGTCCACGACGCGCTCGGCCCCCTGCTCGATCGCGTGCCACAGGCAGTCGGCCAGCACCAGGCGGCCCTCGGCGTCGGTGTTGTTGACCTCGATCGTGATCCCGTTGGCGGCGGTCACGATGTCACCGGGCTTGACCGAGCGGCCGCTGGGCAGGTTCTCGGTGGCGCCCAGCACCGCGACCACGTCGAGCGGCAGCTCCAGGCGGGCGATTGCCCCAATCGCCTCCAGCACGCTGGCGGCGCCGGACATGTCGAACTTCATCTCCGACATCTTCGCCGAGGGCTTGATCGAGATCCCGCCGCTGTCGAAGGTCACGCCCTTGCCCACCAGGCCGAGCACCGGGCCATTCGCCCCCTCGCCGCGGTAGCGCAACGTGATCAGCGCTGGCTCCTCGTAGGAGCCCTGGGCCACGGCCGCGAAGGCGCCCATGCCCCGCGCGATGATCCCGCTGCGGCCCTCTACCTCGACGCTGAGGCGCTCGAGCTCAGCCGCCATCGCGGTGGCGTGCTCCGCGAGCGCCGAGGGCGTGAGGTCGTTGGCAGGGCGGTTCTGGAGGTCGCGGGCGCGGTTGGCGGCCTCGGCCACGACGGCCGCCTGCGCGACGGCCGGCTCGAGCCCGGGGTCCTGTCCGGCCACGACCAGGGCCTCGAGCTGCTTCGGCTGAGCGTCGGCCTCGGCGTCGGCCTTACCGGAGCCCGCGCCCTTGGCCTGGTCGAAGCGGTAGTCGGCCAGCACGGTCCCCTCCACCAGGCCGGCGGCGATCGCGGGGTCGCCGACCGCCGGCAGCATCCAGCACAGCCCGCGCGCGGAGATCTCGCGCGCCCGCCTGCAGACGGCTGCGGCCGCCACGCGTGCGCGCTCGGGATCGAAGCGCTCCTCGGGGCCGAGGCCGACGATCAGCCAACGCCGGTCCGCGGCGTGCGCGAGCGCCAGCGCGCCGAGCGTGCTGCGCGCCTCGCGCGAGGCCACCAGCTCGCCGACCTCGGCCGGCACGCCCTCCGGCGCCTGGCCGCCGTCGAAGAACCCGACCGCGATCGTGTCGGCCTCGCCGGGAGGCGGCAAAGTGGCGCTCGTGCCCACATGCATCGGTGCGCGGGACGATATCCGCGCGGCCCGGTCGCCGGGAGCGGGAGCAGGTGTCCACTACCATCTCCGCAGCCGGCGCAGGCAACGATCTCCAGGAGGCCCCAGTTTTCATGCCCAACACCGTGATCCTCGGCGCGGCCCGCACCCCGATCGGGAAGATGGGCGGCGGGCTCTCGACGCTGCCCGCCACCGAGCTCGGCGGGCTGGCGATCTCGGCGGCGCTGGAGCGCTCCGAGGTGGACCCCGAGCAGGTCGACCACGTCGTCGTCGGCCAGGTGCTGCAGGCGGGCCAGGGCCAGATCCCCTCGCGCCAGGCGCAGATCAAGGCCGGCATCCCCAAGGAGGTTTCCTCGGAGACGATCAACAAGGTCTGCGCGTCGGGGCTGAGGGCGAGCGTGCTGCTCGACCAGGCGATCCGCACCGGAGAGGTGCAGGTCGGCGTGGGCGGCGGGATGGAGTCGATGTCGAAGGCCCCCTATCTGATGCCGCAGGGCCGCTTCGGCTACCGCATGGGGGACGCCAAGATCCTCGACGCGATGGTCAACGACGGCCTCACCAACCCGTTCTCGGGCAAGCAGATGTTCATCGAGGCCACCGAAGTGGCCGACGAGCTGGAGATGACCCGCGCCGACCTCGACCGCTGGGCGCTGCGCTCCCACGAGCTGGCGCTGAAGGCGATCGACGACGGGCGCATGTCCGAGGAGATCGTCCCCGTCACGATCCCCAACAAGAAGAGCCCGGACAACCCGACGGTCGTCGAGGTGGACGAGGGCCCCCGGCGCGACACCTCGCTGGAGCGGCTGGCGGCGCTCCCCGGGCTGGTCGGCAAGGACGGCTCCCACACCGCCGGCAACTCGCCCGGCGTCAACGACGGGGCCGGCGCGCTGGTGCTCGCCTCCGACGAGTGGGCGAGCGCCAACGGCAAGCAGCCCCTCGGGGAGATCGTCGCGCACGCGCAGAGCGCCAACGACTTTGCCTATCTCGCGACCACCCCGGCCACGGCGGCCCGCAAGGCGCTCGAGAAGGCGGGCCTGCAGCCCGGCGACATCGACCTGTGGGAGATCAACGAGGCGTTCGCGTCGGTGACCCTCAACTCGATCAGGATGCTCGGCATCGACGAGGACAAGGTCAACGTCAACGGCGGGGCGGTCGCGCTCGGACACCCGATCGGCGCCTCGGGCGCGCGCATCCTCGGCAGTCTGTTGCTGGAGCTGCGCCGCCGCGGCGGCGGGCTCGGCTGCGCGGCGATCTGCTCCGGCGGAGGACAGGGCGACGCGCTGATCCTGCGGGTCTAGTGCCGCACCCGCCGGGCGAGCCGGGCGGTGCTGCGAGGGAGGGGGCCCGGGGAGCCGCCTTCTTCGACCTCGACAAGACGCTGATGGCCGGGTCCTCCGGGATCTTCTTCGCCCGGGCGGCCTACGAGACGGGCATGATCTCCCGCTCGCGCCTGGCGAAGGACGTCTACGAGAACGTCCGCTTCAGGCTGCTGGGGTCCACCGACGACCGCGCCGACGAGGTCCGCAAGCGGGTCGGCGAGATGATTGCGGGGGTGCGCGTGCGCGACCTCGAGCGGCTCTCGCCGCGCGTGCTCGCCGGGGTGCTCCCGCGCCTGTATCCGCAGATGCTCGAACGCGCCTACGCCCACCAGGACGACGGGATGCCTGTCTACATCCTCACTGCCGCCTCCCAGGAGATGGCCGACCTGCTCGCCCACGTGCTCGCCTTCGACGGGGGCCTCGGGTCGCGCTCGGAGGTCGTCGACGGCCGCTACACCGGCCGCC
>Ga0335081_10018221_pt1 | contig 11351 bp, 9 predicted proteins | sample Lox_Sample_35_FD_206713 | JGI IMG/M metagenome (GOLD analysis project Ga0335081, IMG submission 206713) | Soil microbial communities from Loxahatchee National Wildlife Refuge, Florida, United States - Lox_Sample_3.5 | ecosystem: Environmental > Terrestrial > Soil > Wetlands | place: USA: Florida... | reverse complement strand
AGATCCTGGCGATGGTCGCCCGGGCGCGGCGGACCGAGATCCGGCCGGATTCGGGCAGGACATCGGTGATGAACTCGTAGCCTTTGGCCAGTTCGGCGGCGTGGCTGGAGCCGTCGGCGGCCTTGGCCCGGGTGCGCGCGAGCCAGTCGATGATGTCGCCCCATCCCGGTGCGGCCAGCGATCCGCCGACGTACTGGACCGAGAGCGCGGCGCAGAGGTTGGCGAACGCGAGCCGCTGCCGCAGCGGCCACTCGTCGAGGGTGCCGAGTACGAAGGCGGCCCCGAAGACATCCCCGGCGCCGGTCGGATCGTGGGCGTTGACCGGAAGTGCCGGAACCCACTCCTGCTCGCTGGTGGTGGAGTCGATGGCGATCGCACCCTGCCCGCCGCAGGTGACCACCGCGACCGGCACGCGCTCGGCCAGCGCGTGCAGGGCGTCGTGCGGGTCGTCGGTGTGCGTGTAGGCCATCGCCTCGACGCTGTTGGGCAGGAAGGCGTGGAAGCTCTCCAGCTGGTCCAGGACGCTCGGTGACCACTTCTCGTCCTGGTCCCAGCCAGTATCGGCGAACAGCAGCATGCCGTTCGAGGCCGCCGTCGCGAACCACTCGCGCGGTTCGGGATCGAGGTGCGCAAAGCCGATCCTGGCCCGGGGGATGGTGCACAGCAGTTCGCTGGTCGAAACGGGCGCCGGATGCATGTGGGTTATCAGCGCCCGGTCCCGCTCGACCACCATGGAGACCGTCACCGGAGAGTGCCAGTCCGCGAACCGGCGTGAGTACGTCAGGTCGACGCCCTCCTGCTCGGTCAGCGTCGACCAGCAGAAGTCCCCGTAAACATCGTCGCCGAACGCGGCGGCCAGGGACGTATGCACGCCCAGCCGACTGGCCGCGATGGCGAGGTTGGCGATGCCGCCGGGACACGACCCCATCCCGGACGCCTGGAGCTCGGTACCGCGCACGGGCATGGATTCCAGGCCGGTGAAGACAACGTCGAAAAACACGGTGCCGTGCACGAACAGGTCGTACTGGTCGTCGTCGTGATGCTCGCTCATCCCGGCTCTCCTGCTGGCCCCCCGTTGATCGCCTGTCAGGCCAGTCTGCCCGATAGGGTCGGGACGTGCGAGTCACCATCCTCGGCGGCGGCGGGTTCCGGGTGCCGTTGATCTGCCGGGAGCTAGCCGCCAGCGGCCTCGCCATCGGCGAGGTCGTGCTGTACGACGTGGTGCCTGAACGGCTCGGGGTGATCTCCGCCGTGCTGGCCGCTGACGGCCTGTCGCTGCGCACCACCACCGACCTGGAGGTGGCCCTGCGCGGAGCCGACGTGATCTTCGCGGCGTTGCGCGTGGGCGGGCTTGACGGCCGGGTCGCCGACGAGCGCTCCGCGCTGGACGCCGGCGTGATCGGGCAGGAGACGGTCGGCGCGGGCGGACTGTCCTACGCGGCCCGCGCGGTGCCCGTGGTCGACGCGATCGCGCGGCGCGTCGCCGAACTCGCCCCCGAGGCCTGGGTTATCTCCATGACCAACCCGGCCGGCATCGTGACCGAGGTCATGGCGGCCACGCTCGGGCCGCGGGTCGTCGGCGTCTGCGACTCACCCACGGGACTGGTCCGCCGGGCCTGCGCTGCCGCGGGGGTGGATCCGGGGACCAGGCTGGCCCAGGTGCCGGACGGGATCGAGGTGGACTACCTGGGGCTCAACCACTTGGGCTGGCTTCGCGGGCTGCGGGTGGACGGCACCGACCGGCTGCCCGGGCTGCTGGCTGACCCGGACGCGCTGAAGCGGACCGAGGAGGGACGGCTGTTCGGCGCCGACCTGCTGCAGGCCCTCGGCGCGATCCCGAACGAGTACCTGTACTGGTACTACGCCCGGTCCGAGGCGCTGCGGGACGTGCGGGGAGCCGGCCGGACGCGGGCCGAGCACGTCCGGGCCGGGCAGCAGCGGTTCTTCGCGGCCGCCGCCGGGAATCCCGGCCAGGCCGCCGCTTTGTGGGCCGCGGCCAACGACGAGCGCAACCGCAGCTACTTCGCGGAGTTGCGCTCCGGGGAGCGGGACGCCGCCGACGTCGAATCGGGCGGCTACGAGGCCATCGCGGTCGGGCTGGCCGCCGCCCTGACCGGCGTCACGGGGCCCACCGGGTCGGCGCCGGCCCGGCTCATCCTGAACGTCCGCAACGGCGCCACAGTCCCGGCGCTGGCCCCGGACGCCATCATCGAGACCGTGTGCCAGGTGGACAGCGCGGGCGCGGTGCCGTTGCCGGCGGCGCCGCCGTCAGATCACGAGCTGGGCCTGATGAGCACGGTGAAGAGCTGCGAGCGGGCCATCGCCTCGGCCGCCCTGACCGGCTCGGCCGCCGACGCGCTGCGCGCCTTCGCGCTGCACCCGCTGGTCGGGTCGCTCGAGGCCGCCCGCACCCTGGCCGCGGCCGCGCTGGCCGGTGCCGCCGCCGTTCGCTAGAACTATGTGAACCGGGCGGTCCCGGGGTGCAATAGAGAGGCGATGGATGACGACGACCTGGTCGCCCGGGTAGCGGCCGGCGACGACACGGCGCTCCGCGAGCTGTTCGGCAGGCACGCGCCGTGGCTGGCGGTCCGGCTGCGGGCCGTGCTGCCCGCGGACGACGTGGAGGACGTGCTGCAGGAAACGTTCCTCGCCGCCTGGCGCGGCGCGCGTGGCTACCGCCCCCAGGGCGCCTGCGGCGGCTGGCTGTGGGGGATCGCCCGGCGTCAGGCCGCACTGCTGCTCCGCCGCCGGGGCCCCTCCAGGCCCGCGGAGCAGGCCGGGGCCGCGCTGCTCGCCGGCCTGCCGGCCGGGCCGGGCGGGTCCGACCCGGCCGAGATCGCGCCGGCCCGGGCCGACCTCGAGGTCGCGGTCGCGGCCCTGGGCCCGGACGGGAGCCCGGAACGTGAGGTGTGGCGGCTGATGTACGAACAGGACCGGCCGGTAGCCGAGGTGGCCGAGTTGCTCGGCGTGCCGCCGGGCACGGTGAAGAGCCGTGCGCACCGGGCCCGGCGGCTGCTGCGCGCCGCGCTTCGAGCACCTGAGGGAGGCACGTGGTGAGCGATCTGCGGAAAGACGCCCCGGACGACGTCGACCTGGGCCGGGTGTGGATCTCGGTGGCCGCCCAGGTGTGGCGCCGCCAGCCGGGCTGGCTGGAGCGGACCACGGGACGGCTGCTCCGCTCGCCCGGCCTGGCCCGGGCCTTGCTGACCACGCCGTCCCTGCTGCTGCCCTGGCTGCTGGCCAGCGTCGTGGTGCTGGCCGCGGGGGCCGCCGCGACGACGGACAGCGGTCAGCCGCTGGTGGCGCTGCTCGCGCCGGCCGTGGCGGCGGCGGCCATCGCCTACTCCTACGGACCCGGCATCGACCCGGCCTGGGAGCTGGCCTGCAGCATGGCGGTCAGCGACCGGATGGTGCTCCTGGTCCGGGCGCTCGCGGTGTTCGCGGTGAACGCGGTGCTCGGGCTGGCCGCCTCGGCTGTCTCGGCGTCCGGCGCCGCGGCCGCGGTCACCTTCGGCTGGCTGATCCCGATGACCGCGGTCTGCGCCTTCGCGCTGGCCGTGGCGACGGTGGCCCGGTCGGCGAACGCGGGCGCGGCGGCCGGGGTCGCGGCCTGGCTGATCATCGTGCTGTCCGGCCGGGTGGCCAGCGGTCAGTTCGCCGCCGCGGTCACCGACACCGTGCTGTTCCTGCCCTACCTGGCGATCGGCGCGGGCTGCGTCGCGGTCGCCCTCTACGCGACGCGGATCCCGAGAGGAACCCTGTGATGAACGTCGAGATCACCGATCTGACCAGGCGGTTCGGCCGGAACCAGGCCGTGGCCGGGGTGAGCTTGCAGGCCGGTCCCGGGGTGTTCGGCCTGCTCGGCCCGAACGGAGCGGGCAAGACCACGCTCCTGCGCATGATGGCCACAGTGATCCCGCCGACGACCGGCCGGCTGCGGCTGCTGGACCGGGACCCGGGCGCCTACGGACCCCGGCGCGAGGTGCGCCGCAGGCTCGGGTACCTGCCGCAGAATCTCGGCTACTACCCCGGCTTCACCGTGGCGGAGTTCGTGGAGTACTTCGCGCTGCTGAAGGAGATGCCGGCCGCGCGGGTGCCGGCCGCGGTGGCGACCGCGGTCGAGCGGGTCGACCTGGGCGGCATGGCCAGGGCGAAACTGCGCACCCTGTCCGGCGGGATGCTCCGGCGGGTGGGCATCGCGCAGGCCATCGTCAACGAGCCCGAACTGCTGCTGCTCGACGAGCCGACGGCCGGGCTCGACCCGGAGCAGCGGGTCCGCTTCCGCGCCCTGCTCCGTGAGTTCGGCCAGCGGGCCACCGTGGTCGTGTCGACCCACCTCGTCGAGGACGTCGGCGCCGCCTGTTCGCAGGTCGCGCTCATGGACCAGGGCAAGGTCGTCTTCGACGGGACGCCGGGCGAGCTGACCGCCCGGGGCACCGAGCAGGGCACCGGCGACGCGCCGCTGGAACGCGGCTACACCGCCGTGCTCGCGGCGGCCCGGGCATGACCGCCACCAGCGCCCCAGCCGCACCCCGGGCGACGGTGGCCAGGCGCGCCGCCGGATCCGTGATCCTCGGCTCGGGCCGGCTGCTTCGGCTCGAGCTGCGGCACAACGCCATGCTCTGGCTGCTCCCGGTCGCCTTCGCGCTGTTCTGGTACAACGGCTACCGGGAGATCATGGCGCTGCCGCCGATGTGGAACCTGCGCGCCATGACCCTGCAGAACCGGCTGCTGTTCGACCTGATGGTCCCCGCAACCGCCGCGGCCGCGTGGATGGGGTCGCGGGAGGGCCGCCGGGGCATCACCGAGCTGGTTACGGGCACGGCCCGGCCGCGCTGGTCCCGTCAGCTGGCCACCTGGGGCGCCACCACGGCCTGGGCCGAGGTCGGCTGCCTGGCCTGCGTCGCCGTGGTGTACCTCATCACCGCACGGCAGGCATCGTGGGGTGGCCCGCTGTGGTGGCCGGCCGTGGTCAGCGCGGCGGGCGTCCCGGCGCTGACCGCGATCGGCTTCGCCGCCGGGGCGTGGTTTCCCGGCCGGTTCGTCACCCCGCTGGTCACGGTGGTGGTGTTCTTCGGGTTGGCGTTCGGCACGCAGGCTGCCTCAGGGGACCACGCGTACTGGCAGGTCTCGCCGCTGATCGCGGGGGCGTTCGACATCGGCGCCGCCCCGGGCGTGGCGAGCTTCTACCCGTACCTGCCCGACTTGTCCATCGCCCAGGTGATGTTCGCCGCGGGCCTCGCGGTCGCGATCCTGGGCGCGCTAGGTATCCCGGTGGCCCGGATGCGCTGGCTCGCCGCCGCCGTCACCGCGGCCGGCCTGGCGGCGGCCGGGACCGCGGTGGCGCTGGCCGGCACCGGGCGGCTCGACCCGCACGGCATGATCGCCATCCCCGCGCTGCACGACGCAGCCGCCGGCCAGCCCGTTCGCTACACGCCCGCCTGCAACCGGTCCCCGATTCCGATCTGCGTGCACCCCGCTTACGCGGGCTTCCTGCCCGCCGTGGCCACCGCGGTCGGATCCGAGCTCACCGAGTTCGCCGGCCTGCCCGGCGCTCCCGCGCGGATCAGCCAGGTCGCCCCGGTCTACCAGCAGGAACCCGGCAACGGCATCAACGTCTCCGCGCATGTATCCGGCGCGTCGCAGTTCATCGTCCCCGACCCGCTGCCCGGGCAGCCCGGCGGGACCAGCGACCAGTTCGCCGCCAACCTGGCGCAGGGCCTGGGACTGCAGCTGGCGTCCCACGTCATCCTGGGCGGCACCGGCCGGGCGGCCATCCCGGGCCCGGGCCAGGCCGGGCTCGCGGTCATCGCGGGCTCGGTCAGGTTCCCGCCCTCCGTCGAGGCCCGCGACCTCGCGCCGCTGTACGGGAGCCTGCTCCCGCAGCCCGGCAGCCCGGCCGCTCAGGCCGCCCGCCGGTTCGCGGCGCTGTCGCCCGCCGCCCGGCACGCCTGGCTGGCGGCGCACCTGGCCGCGCTGCGGGCTGGCCGCGTCACGCTCGCGCAGCTGCCATGACGGCAGCCGCGGTGCGCCTGGTGCGCATGCACGCCGTGAGCCGCCGCGTTCCGGCCGCCCTGGTCCTGCTGGCGGCCTGCGCCGCCGGGTTGCGGGGCACGCTGTACGGGCACTGGGACGCCTACGGCGCGCTGCAGCTGCCGCTGGTCTTCGAGACCGCCTGCGCCGCCATCATCGCGGTCACGGCCGGCAGCCCGTTCGGCGAGCCGGAACGCGCGACCGGCCGGTGGCTGCCCTACCTGCGGCTGGGCACCGCGGTCACCTTCACCGCGCTGGCGTCCGGCGCGCTGGCCGTGGCCGGGACCGGCATGCCGCTGGCCGGCGGCTTCCCGGACATCGTGCGGAACGTGGCCGGCCTGACCGGCATCGGCCTGCTGTGCGCCACGGTGCTCGGCGGGCCGCTCGCCTGGACCGGCCCGCTGGCCTACCTGGTAGCCGGGGTTTACGGCCTGTACACCGACTGGCATCCGCCCGCGCTGAGCACGCCCTGGATCTGGCCCGCCCGCCCGCCGCACGACGTCGGCGGCGCGCTGTGCGCCGCCGCGGTGTTCGCCGCCGGCCTGGCCGCCATCACCCTCCGCGGCGCGCGCGAGCGCCCCGCCGGCGACGGCCCCGCCTAAAGCGTTCGACGGCCCATCGACCAGTGGCGGCGCGGATGCAGCTGTGAAATACGAGGCGGATGGTATTCCTGCGGGCAGCCGTCAACCGGCCTGGTGAAGCGCTCTAGAGCCCGCGGAAGATCTGGCGGGCGCGCAACTGGTCATGGGAGTGACGTAGCGCGCTGATCCACGGGCCGGGGCTAGCTTCCATCTGTGTTGTCTCCATTACTGTTTGTCGGGAAAATCCACCCGGCAGCCTACGCCCGCCGCCTGGCGCCGGTTCGGGTACCTCCGGCGAGCCGTATCGGCTTGACTCGGCCTCGCGCCGGCTCATAGCGTCGTTCTGCTAGGTAAGCAGTACAGCTCTGGTCGTCGGGGGACCCAGCTGACCCGGTATACGCGCGATACAGGCCGCCCGGTGGCGGGCGCCCGTACCAATGACGCCCGGGCCGGGGATGCCCCCGGGCCCCCGCGGAGTTGGCTGGGCCGGCGTCACCTGATGGCCGCCTACGGCGCGTTCGGAGCGTACGCGGTCGCCGCTGCCTTCGTGTCGGGCGGACGGGACCGGGTCTGGGCCATCTGGGCCGCCTGCGGCTACGCCGTGGCCCTGGCCATGCTGTGGTGCTGGCGCAGCCGCCGGGGCCGGATGGCCGCCGTCGGCGTTTCGGTGGCGCTGGCCGTGCTCGCGCCGCTGCTCTGGCTGTCGGTGGCCTACCCGCTCGAAGACGGGATGGTGGTCATCGACAGGTCGGCGGCCCTGCTGCTGCACCACGGGTTGCCCTACCTGGCCGCCGACCAGGTCACCGGCTGGCTGTCCTACAATCCCTACCTCCCGGTCATGACTCTGTTCGGCCTTCCGGACGCGGCCGGCCTCGGCGGCCTGGCGGGCAACTCCGGGGTGTGGATCGCGATCGGCACGGTGATCCCGCTCGCCGCCGCGTTCTGGATCGAGATGAGGCCCCGCCGCTACGACGCGCTGCTCGCCACCGCGGTCGCCGTGGCCTCGCCGGTGGTAGGGCTCAACCTGGCCGTGATCACTACCGACCCGCCGGTGCTGGCGCTGATCTTGCTGGCCCTGGCCCTGGCCGCGCGGCCCGCGGCGTCCCCGGGGCCCGAGCGGGCTTCGTGGATCACCGCGATCACCTGCTCAGGTGCCGCACTGGGCGCCGCCTGCGACCTGAAGTCCACCGCCTGGCTAGCCGTTCCGGTCCTGGCCGCGACGATCGCGGCCCGCGACGGCGCGCGGGCCGCGGGACGCTTCGTCGCGGCGGTCGCCGTTACCGCCGCCGTTCTCATCGCCGCCCTCGCCCCCGCCGCGCTCACCTCGCTGCGCGGAGCGAAGGCCCTCGTGCAGAACAGCGTGCTGTTCCCGCTCGGCCTCACCCACTACAAGACCCCGGCCGAGAGCCTGCTGCCCGGGCACCTGCTCACCGCGCTCGGGCCAGCCGGGCACGTGGCCTCGGTCGGCCTGCTGCTCGCGGCCGGGCTCGGCATCGCGATCTGGATCGTGGTCCGGCCGCCCCGCGACGTACCCGCGGCCGCCTGGCGGCTGGCCATCGGCCTGACGCTGATGTTCCTGCTCGGACCGCAGGTCCGGTTCGGCTACTTCATCTACCCGCTCGGCTTGGCCGGCTGGCTGGCGCTGAACCCTGAGGCCGGCAGGTCTTCCCGCACCCGGTGACTGGCCTGCCCGGGCCTGTGAAAGGCTGATCAGGAAGCAGACGCGAAGGAGGGTGCGATCATGCGCGTGGTAGTCGGCGAGCGTATGGGTGGGCCCGAGGTGCTGGCCGTCGCCGAGCGGGAGGCGCCCCGGCCGGGGCCGGGCGAGGTGGTCGTGGACGTCGCCGCGGCCGGCGTGAACTACATGGACATCTACCAGCGCGAGGGCGTGGGCAACTACCGGACGGAGCCGCCCTTCGTGCCCGGCGCGGAAGGCGCGGGCACGGTCGTTGCCATCGGGTCCGACGTCAAGGACCTGGCCGCGGGCGATCATGTGGCCTGGGCCGGCCAGGGGAGCAGCTACGCCGAACAGGTCGCCCTGTCCGCGAACCGCGTCGTGCCGGTACCCGACGGGATGAACCTGCAGGTCGCGGCCGCCGCCATCCTGCAGGGCATGACCGCCCACTACCTGTGCACCAGCACCTACCCGGTCCGCGAAGGCGATATCACCGTGGTGCACGCGGCGGCCGGCGGGGTCGGGCTGCTGCTGACTCAGATGGTCAAGCGCCGGGGCGGCGTCGTCGTCGGAACCACCTCGGGCGGGCAGAAGGTCGAGCTCGCGCTGCAGGCCGGCGCCGATCACGTTGTCGGCTATGACCGCTTCCGCGACATCGTCGACGAGGTCAGTGACGGTGCCGGGGCGCACGTCGTGTACGACGGCGTGGGCCGGGACACCTTCGACGACGGCCTGGCGGCGCTGCGCCCGCGCGGCATGATGGTGCTGTACGGCGCCGCGAGTGGTCAGGTCCCGCCGGTCGACCCGCAGCGGCTGAACAGCGGTGGATCGCTGTTCCTCACCCGGCCCACCCTGGTGCATTACGTCGCCGACGCCACCGAGCTGCGGTGGCGCGCGGGCGAGGTGTTCGACTGGATCACCAAGGGCGAGCTCGACGTGCGGATCGGCGGCACCTACCCGCTGAGCGACGCGGCCCGGGCGCAGGAGGACCTGGCGGGTCGGCGCACCACCGGCAAGCTGCTTCTCCTGCCAGGGCTCTAGCCGGTACCCGGGGCGGGCAGCCACGGCCCGTTAGGCCCCAAAAGATCTTTTGCCCTTCGTATACCTTTAGTTGCTAATGACCAAATACCAGGCTGGGGGCCCGCGGCGGCGGTACGAGATCACGCTGCTCGTCGTCGCGGTCGCGGCAGCCGGGCTGAACTTGCGTACCGCGATCACCAGCCTGCCGCCGCTGTTCCCCGACCTGCAGACCCAGCTGCATCTGTCGTCGGCCACGCTGTCCCTGCTCGCGGCGACCCCGGTGATCTGCTTCGGCGTGGTCTCCGCGTTCACCGCCTGGCTGAACCGGCGCTACGGCGAGGAGATGATCCTGCTGGTGGCGCTGGTCCTGCTCACCACGGGCCTGCTGCTGCGCGGCGTGGCGGCCGAGGCCATGCTGTTCCCCGGCACGGTGCTGGCGGCGAGCGCGATCGCCGTCCTCAACGTGCTCCTGTCCAGCATGGCCAAGCGGCGCTGGCCGGAACGAGCCGGACTTCTCATCGGCATCTACCTGACCATGCTGTCCGCGGGCGCGATCTTGTCCTCGCTGCTCAGCGTGCCGTTGTACGACAGCTCGGGTTCGGTGCAGCTGGCCCTCGGCGTGTGGGCCGTGCCCGCCGCGCTGGCCGTGCTGTTGTGGCTGCCCCAGCTCGGTTACCGCACCGCCGGCCGGGCACCCGCCGCGGCTGACGGCACGGCAGCCCCGGCGCGGGCCGGCGTCAAGGTGTACCGGTATGCGCTCACCTGGCAGGTCACCGCCTTCATGGGGCTGCAGAGCCTGCTGTACTATGCTGCGCTGTCCTGGCTGCCCACCATCTTCCAGGACCGCGGCGACTCGGCGGTCACGGCCGGCAACCTGCTCGCGCTGATGGGCGTCGGCAACCTCGCCACCTCGCTCGTCGTGCCGGTGCTGGCCCACCGCAGACCGGGCCAGCGCGGCCTGGTCGTGCCCAGCCTGATCGGGACCGCGGCCGGGCTGGCCGGGTCGCTGTGGGCGCCGCTCGGCTCGGCCCCGTTCTGGGTCCTGGTCCTCGGCGTCAGCCAGGGCTCCTGCCTCGGCCTCGCCATCTTCTTCATGCTGGCGCGGGCCCCCGACGCCGGCGTGGCCGCGTCGCTGTCCGCCTTCGCCCAGTCGGTCGGCTACCTGGTCGCCAGCGCCGGACCGCTGGTGGTCGGGCTGCTGCACAGCGCCACCGGCAGCTGGAACCTCCCGCTGGTCCTGCTGCTCGCGCTGTGCGCCGCCGAACTCGCCACCGGCCTGCTGGCAGGCCGCCCGCTCCAGCTTCCCCCGGTCACCCCGTCGCCTGCGCCGGACGCCCGGAATACGACACGCGTGTCGGGGACGGGGTGATTGCGACGAGCTATCCGGGGCCCGAACTCGTACACTCAGTTCGGTTAGCGTTCCCCCCATCAGGCCCGTACAGCACATGAGGAGCACGCCGTGACCCTGCTGGAGTGCATCAAAGGCCCCGAGGACCTGAAGGGACTCAGCCAGGAGCAGCTCGGCCGCCTGGCCGGGGAGATCCGTGACCTGCTCATCGAGACGACGGTCAGGACCAGCGGCCACCTCGGGCCGAACCTCGGCGTGGTCGAGCTGACGATCGCGATCCACCGGGTCTTCGACTCACCCAAGGACAAGATCGTCTTCGACACCGGTCACCAGGCCTACGTGCACAAGCTGCTGACCGGGCGGGTCACGCAGTTCGGCACGCTGCGGCAGCGCGGCGGGCTGACCGGGTACCCGTGTCAGGCCGAGTCCGAGCACGACCTGGTGGAGAACTCGCACGCCTCCACCAGCCTGTCCTACGCCGACGGCCTGGCCAAGGCGTACACGCTGCGCGGCGAGCCGGACCGGACCGTGGTCGCGGTCATCGGCGACGGCGCGCTGACCGGCGGGATGGCCTGGGAGGCGCTGAACAACATCGCCGCGGCCAAGGACTCGCGGCTGGTCATGATCGTGAACGACAACGGCTGGTCGTACCAGCCGACGATCGGCGGCCTGGCCGAGCACCTGGCCGCGATCC
>Ga0335081_10018220_pt1 | contig 11352 bp, 6 predicted proteins | sample Lox_Sample_35_FD_206713 | JGI IMG/M metagenome (GOLD analysis project Ga0335081, IMG submission 206713) | Soil microbial communities from Loxahatchee National Wildlife Refuge, Florida, United States - Lox_Sample_3.5 | ecosystem: Environmental > Terrestrial > Soil > Wetlands | place: USA: Florida... | reverse complement strand
AGGAGGACGGAGAGCAGGATACGGGATTTTGACTGGACGCTGATGGTGCCGGTGGCCGGACTGTGCATCATCGGGATGATGCAGATCGCCTCGGCGACGCGCGGGACCAACCTAGACGGCCTGCAATGGAAACAACTGGAGTGGATCGCGCTGGGACTGGCGGGTATGCTGATCCTGTCGCGGATCGACTACCACGCGGTGCTGGAACAGGCCCCGGTGCTGTACCTGGTGACGCTGGGACTGCTGGTGCTGGTGCTGGCGCTGGGGCAGGCGAAGTTCGGGGCCCGGCGGTGGCTGAACCTGGGATTCTTGCACCTGCAGGTGTCGGAAGTGGCGAAGTTGATTATAATAGTGACGTTGGCTCGGTACCTGAGCGAGTTGCGTACGGACCGCCTGACGCTGGCGGACCTGGTGAAGATCGGAGTCTTCACAGGCATCCCAACGGTGCTGATTCTGTTGCAACCGGACCTGGGCACGGCCCTGGTGATCCTGGCGCTGGTGGGAGTGGAAGTCTTTCTCGCCGGACTGGAATGGAAACACGCGTTGGCCATAGTGGCGCTGGCTGCGCTCCTGCTGCCGGCCGCGTGGCACGTGTTGAAACCGTACCAGAAGCAGCGCCTGACGGCGTTTTTCCGGCCGGAGGAGACGTCGCAGACCTCGGGCTACCAGACGCAGCAGTCGAAGATCGCGGTGGGTTCGGGAGGGATCCGGGGGAGAGGGTTCGGCCAGGGAACGCAGAACCAGCTGGGGTTCGTACCGGTCCGGTGGGCGGACTTCATCCTGGCGGGACTGGCGGAGGAACAGGGATTCGTGGGAGTACTGGTGGTCATGCTTTTGTATCTGGGACTGTTGTTACGGTTGGTGGGGACCGCGCAGCTCGCCAGCGACCGCGCCGGGATGTACCTGGTAATGGGCGTGGCGGCGGTAATCGGGGTGCACGTACTGGTGAATGCCGCGATGGTGATCGGCTATATGCCGGTCACGGGCATACCGCTTCCGCTGATGAGTCACGGCGGCTCTTCCATCCTTTTCGTGTTTCTGGCATTAGGCCTGGTGATGAATGTGCGGCTTCGCCGCTTCGTCAACTGAGCTGGGAGTGAAATCGAATCAAGGAAAGCAGCGAGACCGGCGCCCCAAGAGGGCCGGCGAAGGCAGGAACGATTGATGGCAAACGCCAACGCGGAAAACGCGCAGTCCCGAGAGGGACGGAGCGCGCCCGCCTGCCCGCCCGCCACTCCCCCGGCAGTCCCGCAGACGCGGGGCCCGCAGGGAACGAAGGCCGGCTCGCCGAGGAGTTTCAATGTCGAAGGAACTGGTCATTTCCACAAGCCCGCACGAGACGCGTGTGGCGATACTCGAGAAGGGCAACCTCGTTGAGATCTACGTCGAACGAGAAAAAGAATACGCACTGGTAGGAAGCATCTACAAAGGCCGGGTAACGCGCGTGCTGCCGGGCATGCAGTCGGCCTTTGTGGACATCGGACTGGACACGGACGCATTTCTGTACGTGAGCGACGTCCTCGAGGAGATCGAGGGCTACGACCAGATTGTGTCCACGGTGGAAGAGAAGGTCGCGAAGATGGAGGAGCAGGGCGGCCAGGTGTTCTCCGGACAGGGAGAGCAGACCACCGCAGAGCCCCCCGAAGTGACGGCGGATGAGGACCGTCAACCCTCGTTCGACGCGGAGCCGCAGCCGCCGCAACTGGGCGAGCAACAACCCGGCGGGTACCGGCAGGACAATTATCGGCGGGAAGGCTATCGCCAGGACAACTACCGGGGCCAGGGCAATCAGGACAACTACCGCGGGCAGGGCAATCAGGACAATTACCGGGGCCAGGGCAACCGCGAAGGCGGATATCGCGGAAGCGGAGCGCAGGGCGGATACCGTCCGGGCGGACGTCCCGGAGGCGGCGGGGAGCGCGGAGACCGCGGCGGATATGGCCGTGGACGCGGGCCGGGAGGGCGCGGAGGACGCGGCAGGTTCCGCGGGCGCGGGCCGGGAAGGCGTGACGACGACCGGCGATCGCTGCCGAGTTCGAAGTACGTAAGCCCGGGCGGGCAGCCGCGGGATTTTGGCGGGCCGCCGCGGGGGTACAGCGGCGCGCCGCGGTTCGAGCCGCCGCGCGAGCCGGCGGAGGTTTCCGGGGAATACGAACCCATTCTGCTTCCGGGGGAGTCGCTGGCGAAATACAAGAACCGCGCGCCGGGGAGTTCGGGGCTGGCGGGGCCGCTGGCCGCGGGAGCCATTCCCACCGAGGCGGAGCCTGCCACGATGGACGAAGCGGCAGCCGCGGAGAATCCGCAGGAGGCGAACGGGACGATCGCAGCGTCGAGCCTGGAGAGCATGGCCGGAGGGGCCGCGGCGGAACGGTTTGAGGCCGCGCTGGTGGAAGAAGCCGCGGAAGAAGAAATCGCGGAAGCTCCGGTGGAGATGGAAGAAGAACACGCCGGCGAGGAGGCCGAAGAAGAGACGGAAGCGGAACGCGCCCAGGAGTCCACCGAAACGCACGAGGAGCGCGCGGGCGAGGGGCACGAAGAGAACGGCAAAGAGTCGCTCTCCGAGTCGGAGGCCGCGTCCGTGCTGGAAGCGGCGGAAGAAGAGGCGCAGGACGCCACGCTGGCCGAAGAGCCGGAAGGGCACACCACCGAAGGCTATCCAGAAACCGAGAGGGAACGGGAGGCGGCCGGGGAAGATCAGACCGACCGCGAAATCCGCGAGGGAATCCTGGGAGAGGCGGCGGGCGCCGAGAGCCACGAGCCGGAACAGCCGGAGCCGTATGAACAGCGAACGGCGCGGGTGCAGGGGGATTCGCGGCAGAGGTTCAACCGGCCGGAGCCGTACCGGCGCGAGGGCGGGCAGCGGGGCGGGCGACCCTACCGTGGCGGGCGGCCGCACGGAGGACGGAGGGAATTTCATCCGCCGCGGAAGCAGCAATCGATATCCGAGCTGCTGAAGGCGGGGCAGGAAGTCATCATCCAGATCGCCAAGGAACCGCTGGGGAAAAAGGGAGCGCGAATCACGAGCCACGTGGCGCTGCCGGGGCGGTTTCTGGTGTACATGCCGACGCTGCAGCACGTGGGGGTTTCGCGGAAGATCAGCTCGGGCGAAGCGCGTGCGAGGCTGCGGCACCTGGTGACGGAGTACAACACGAAGTTTCCGGGCGGATTCATCGTGCGGACGGCGGCAGAAACGGCCAGCGAAGAGGAGGTGCGGGCGGACATCGAGTACCTGGGGAAGACGTGGCAGGAAATCCGTTCGCGAGCGGAACAGAGGAAAGCGCCGGCGCTGCTGCACCGCGACCTGAACCTGGTGGAGCGGGTGCTGCGGGATTACTTCAGCCCGGATTTCACGGCGATCTGGGTGGACAACCAGGAAGAGTACACGCGCGTGGCGGAGTTCATCGGGCGGTTCCAGCCGGAACTGGTGAGCCGGGTGAAGCTGTACACGAAAGAGGCGCCGATCTTCGAGGAGTTCGGGATCCAGCAGGAGATCGACAAGGCGCTGAGGCCGAAAGTGTGGCTGAAGTCTGGCGGGTACATCGTGATCAACCACACGGAGGCGCTCGTGGCGATTGACGTGAACACGGGCAAATTCGTGGGGAAGGGGTCGAACCGGCTGGAAGACACGATCGTGAAAACGAACGTGGAGGCCTGCAAGGAAATCGTGCGGCAAATCCGTCTGCGGGACCTGGGCGGGATCATCGTGGTGGACTTTATCGACATGGAGGAGAGGCGGAACCGTGCGAAGGTGATGCAGGCGCTGGAGGAGGCGCTCCGAGAGGATAAAGCGCCATCGAAGGTGCTGGGCTTCAACGAGTTCGGTCTGGTGAACATCACGAGGAAGAGGACGAAGCAGGCGCTGGAACGCGTGCTGTGCCAGCCGTGCATCTACTGCAGCGGGTCCGGGATGGTGAAGAGCATCCACACGATCTGCTACGAGGCGCAGGCGGAGGCGCGGAAGATGGCGCCGGAACTGGACGGGCAGAGCCTGACGCTGCGGGTGCATCCGGAAATCGCCAAGGCGCTGAAGACGAGGGAGTCGGGCCTGGTGGAAGAGCTGGAGAAATGGGTGAAGAAGAGCGTGATCATCCACGGCGACCCGTCGCTGCACTGGGAGCAGTACGACATTTACTAGAGGACGGAAGTTCGAAGTCGGAGGTTCGAGGCAAGGAGCGGCCCGGAGCAATCCGGGCCGTTTTTTTATGCGGAGCCCGGGGAGGGGGCGGAGGTCAGTCGCCGGGGGCGGGGGCGCCGGCGGGAGCGGCGATAGCGGCGGGACGGAGCTCCTCGGTGGATTTGTAGTGGAGCGCGGCGAAGAGGACGACGAGGGCGAGCTGGACAGCGAGGCCGATGAGCCAGGGGCCGGGATTAAGAAACCATTTGGCATAGAGGTTGCCGTGGCCGGCGAAAGCCAGCGGCCAGGGGATGAGAATGGCGCTGATGGCGTTCTTGACCGGATCGCTGAAGTTGGCCACGCCGAGCAGGATTCCGCCGCAGGTGTAAAACACGCCGAGGAGAATGACGCCCAGAATCAGCGGGCGCCTGGAGCGCCGCAAATTCATCCACTGCAGGAAGCACAAATCGCGAAGCACAGTTGCGAGCAGCAAAGCCGCCTGGAACGCCGCAAATCGCCGGTTCAGGTCGTCTTGCAATCCGGGCACGAACGCAAAGCGGGCCAGCACCAGGAGAGCGGCGACGGCGGCTCCGGCGAGGACGTAGAGGGTGGGCCAGCCGAATTCGAGCCAGTCGAAACCAGCACGAGCCGTCTGATAGGCGCGGCGGCGGGTTTGCTCGCGATTGCGGAGCAGGGCGAGGCCCAGGCAGTAAAGGAGGACGAGATTTGTGATCAGAAAGAACTCGAAAGTGGATGACGCGGTCTGCGAGCCTTGCGGATAGCCGTCATAGGTGCGGCGGACCAGGAAAAACCCTACCAAGATGAGGTTGAGATAGCAGAGCAGGCCGACGGATTGGGCGGGGGAAAGGAGCTCGAAGAGGTCGGGATCTTTTTTCAGGTTGCGGGCGAGGGCCAGCAGACACCAGGCCGTGAAGGTGAGGTAGAGCACGAGCAGCACGGGCACATGGTGGAGGGGCACGCCGAAGAAGACGTCGGTCCAGGGCGAGAGCGAAATGAGCTGCGGAGGAGAGCCCACGGATGCCGCAACGACGCCCCAAGTTCCGTAGCGCGCAAAGTGGCCTGCCGCCGCGGGGCCGATGATGCCCAGATCGAAGAAGGCCCGGGAAGGCTCGGGGCTGTTGGTGAACATGAGAAAGATAAAGAGCAGAAAGACGGCGCCGAGCCCGGAAAATCCGCCGGCCTGTCTTGTGGCTCCGAGCGAAACGACGAGCATCAGGGCCTGCACGGCAATCGAGCCGAGGACGAGGATGAGATAGGCGGCGGCAATGCGCGAGGGGGAGGAGCCGCCTGAGAATGCGCCGACCAGAGCCGCGGGACACATGCAGAGAGCGGCGAACCAGGAGATGGCGGGAGCGCCGAAGAGTTTGCCAAGGGCGAGTTCGAGGGATGTGAGCTGAGTGACGCGCTGGAAGTCGAAGGTGTTCTGCTCGCGCTCCTGGGAGACTGAGCGCATGCAGGCGTAACCGCCGCCGAGGCACAGAGTGAAAAGCTGGGCGTAGAGCGCGATGGTCAGAAGAGTAACCGCCCACTGGGATTGAAAGGAGTAGGTGTCGTGAACGGAGTAGCCGACGACGAGGGAGAGCGCGGCGATGATGGAGGCGACGAGCAGGAGGCGGCGCGGGCGGAGCTGCGCGCGGCAGTTGCGGATGAATTCGGGACTTCGCCAGAGCGGGGTCACATCGTTTCTCCGCTGGAGATGCGCGAATAGAGCTGCTCGAGGCTTTCGGAGACGTCCTCAAGCGCGCAGAGGGGAGCGCCTGCGGCAACGAGAGCGGCGACGAGCTGGGCGGTGCGGGAATCGTCGCCGGTGAGGACGAACTGGGCTTCTGTTTCGGAGGCGTGGACGCCGGCGACGCCGGGCTGTGCGGCGAGCCATTCGCGGAGGGCGAATCCGGCGGAGGCGAGGCGAACGCGGATGCGGCGGCCGCCGCGGGCTTCCTGCATGACGGAGGCGAGCGGGCCGCAGCGGAGGAGCACACCCTTTTCGAGAATGGCGACGGAGGTGCACATCTCTTCCACGTCGGAAAGGATGTGGGTGGTGATGAAGAGAGTGGTGCCGGCGCGGTTCATTTCCACGAGGAGCTGCTTCAATTCGTGGCGGGCCTTGGGGTCGAGGCCGGAGGTGGGCTCGTCGAGCACGAGGAGCGGAGGATTGTGGACGATGGCGCGGGCGATGCCGAGGCGCTGCTTCATGCCGCGGGAAAGGCCGGAGATGAAGGAGTCGCGCTTGGCTTCGAGGCCGACCTGGCGGATGACTTCGTCGATGCGCGCGGGAATTTTGGACGGCGGCATTTTGTAGGCGTGGGCGAAGTAGTCCATGTACTCCCAGACGGTGAGGTCGTCGTAGACGGAAAAGAAATCGGCGAGGTAGCCGAGATGGCGCTGGGCTTCTTCCGGGCGGCGCTCGACGTCCACGCCGTGGACGGTGACGCGGCCAGCGGTGGGAGCGAGCAGGCCGCAGATCATTTTGAGCGTGGTGGTTTTTCCGGCGCCGTTGGGGCCGATGAGGCCGAAGATTTCACCCTGGGCCACCTGGAGGTCGAGCGAGCTGGCGGCGACGAGCTTGCCGGCCTTGCCGCCGGGCATGTCGTACTCTTTGGTTAAATGTTCGAGGTGAATCATCCCGGGCACGCGTCACAGGATAATACGCCAGTTGCGGCGGATATGTTCCCCGGGGCGGGCGGGGCGGCGCCGCGGCAGGCTCCGCGAGACGCGGGTTGACTCGGCAAGGCGGGTCGTGATTAGCTCTGCGCCGGACAGAAGCTCCGCTCGCAAGAACCACCGCACAGGGGAGGAAATCCATGGCCGTCGCACGAGTTACGAAGATCACCGCAGCATCGACGAAGGGCTTCGAAGAAGCCGTGGAAGAGGGAATTCACCGTGCCGCCAAGACACTTCGCGGCATCACCGGATTCGAGGTGATTTCGCTCAAAGGGAAAGTGGAGAAGGGCAAAATCGCGGAATACCGGGCGACGCTGGAAGTGACGTTCATTCTGGACTGAGGGCGCAACTCTTTCTTCCTTCCGGGCGCACGCAGCGGCCGGAAGGGAGCGTTGCGGTGCGAGGGCCGGGGCCGGCGCCGCGGCTGCGGGGGTACGTCCGGGGTGGCCCGCGGGAGCGAACCGCGGGCGGCGCGCGAGGCATGGGGCGGGACCGCAAACATCAGGGGACAGGAAAGCAGCCATGAAAAACTCGGCGATGATGGTGGTGATTTGTGCCGCGACGCTTGCCGCGGGCAGTGCCGCGGCGCAGGAGGGGACGAAGAACGGGGCGCTGGAGAAGGAGGTGGCGGCGGTGTATCCGCAGGCGCGCGCGCTGTACGAAGATCTGCACGCGCACCCGGAACTTTCCACGCACGAGACGCGGACGGCCGCGGAGATGGCGGAGAAACTGCGGGCGCTGGGCTACGAGGTGACGGAGCACGTGGGCGGGACGGGCGTGGTGGCGATTTTGAGGAACGGAGCGGGGCCGACGGTGATGCTGCGTACGGAGCTGGACGCGCTGCCGGTGGAGGAAAAAACCGGGCTGCCGTACGCGAGCAAAGTGCGGACGAAGGACGACGCGGGAGCGGAGGTGCCGGTGATGCACGCGTGCGGACACGACGTGCACATGGCGTCGCTGTGGGGCACGGCGGCAATCCTGGCGCAGACGCGGGACACGTGGAACGGGACGCTGATGCTGATTGCACAGCCGGCCGAAGAGGCCGTCGGGGGAGCGCAGCGGATGGTGGAGGACGGGCTGTTCCGGCGGTTCCCGAAACCGGACGTGGGAGTGGCCATGCACGACACGAACGCGCTGCCAGCGGGACAGGCGGGAGTGACTCCGGAATACGCGCTGAGCAACGCGGATTCGGTGCGCATCACGGTGTACGGGCGCGGGGGGCACGGAGCCGCGCCGGAGACGACGATCGATCCGATTGTGATCGCGGCGAGCATGGTGATGCGGCTGCAAACCATCTTGTCGCGGGAAATCCATCCGGGGGACGCGGCGGTGATCACCGTGGGATATTTCCAGGCGGGGACGAAGAACAACATCATCCCGGACCACGCGGTGCTGGGGCTGACGGTGCGGTCGTACAAAAAGGAAGTGAGGGAGCACCTGCTGGAGGCCATCCGGCGAGTGGCGAAGGGAGAAGCGGAAGCGGGAGGAGCGGAGAAAGCGCCGGAGGTGGAGGTGTACGAGAGCGCGTCGGCGGTGTACAACGACCCGGTGCTGGCGCGGCACCTGCTGCCCGTGCTGGAAGCGACGCTGGGGAAGGGAAACGCGAAGGTGATGCCGGGATGGATGGCATCGGAGGATTATTCGGTGTACGTGGAGCAGGGAGTGCCGTCGTTCTATTTCATGCTGGGAGTGGCGGACCCGGAGAAGTGGAAGGAGGCGCAGGCGACGGGTGTGCCGCTGCCATCGAACCACTCGCCATTTTTCGCGCCGGATGAAGACCCCAGCCTGCACGCGGGAATCGCGGCGGAGGTGGCGGTGCTGAGGGAACTGCTGAAGGGGACGCCCGCCGAGGTGAGCAAGTTCACGGAGCACAAGAGCGCGCAGTGAGGCCGTGTGCCGCGAGGGCTGCCGCGGTTGTTTGAGCGGGCAGAAGCCGCGCTGGTATACTGCGCGCGCCGGCGCGGGCCTCGGGTGCGCGCCGGAATTGACCGGGGGGCTGCCATGCGCCGCATCCTTTTCATCGTTGTGCTGACCGGAGTGGTGTGCGCCATGGGGCTCACGCGGCAGGAGAAGGCGGCGGATCCGCCGTTCCGACTTCGCGAAGTGATGATCCCGATGCGCGACGGCGTGCACCTGCAGACGGCGATCCTGACACCGGTCCGCCAGCAGGGGCCGCTGCCGATTCTATTCCGGCGGACGCCGTACGGAGTTCCGGAAGCGCCGCCGGCGACCGTGCCGCCGTCGTGGGTGGAGCTGGCGCAGGACGGATACATCTTCGTGATCCAGAATCTGCGCGGGAGGTTCAAATCGGAAGGGAGGTTTGAGCTGACCTCGCAGGTGAACCTGTCGAATCCGAAATCGACGAACGAAGCGACGGACGCGTACGACTCGATTGAATGGCTGGTGAAGAACGTGCCGAACAACAACGGCAGGGTGGGGATGTACGGAGTGTCGTACGACGGGCTGACGGCGGCGCTGGCGCTGCTGGAGCCGCATCCAGCGCTGAAGGCGATGAGCGAACAGGCCTCGCCGGCGGACGAGTGGATGAACGACGACGACCATCACTACGGAGCGCTGCGGGAGAGTTACGACTTCGAGTACGCGGTGATGGAGCAGGCGGACAAAACGCAGAACACTCACTTCGTGTTCGAAACGTACGACACGTACGAGTGGTATCTGAACCTGGGACCGCTGGCGAACATCAACGCGAAATACCTGCACGGGTCGATCCCCTACTGGAATTCGACGGTGGAGCATCCGGACTACGATGCATTCTGGAAGAAAGAGGCATGGGTGAGGCAATTGCACGGGTCGACCGTTCCGAACCTGAACGTGGCGGGATTTTTCGATCAGGAGGATCCCTGGGGGCCGTGGCAGATCTTCCGGCACGCGGCGGAGCACGACCCGGAACACACGAACTTCATGGTGGCGGGGCCGTGGTTCCACGGGGAGTGGCAGAGACCGAGCGCGGAGGGCATCGGGATCATTCCGTATGGAGGGCACGACACGGCGCGGGAATTCCGGGAGGAACTGGAGGCGCCGTTTTTCCGGTACTACCTGCACGGAAAGGGCGAAAAACCGGGATGGAGCGTGACCACGTTCGAGAGCGGGGCCAACGAGTGGCGGAGCTACGCGGCGTGGCCGCCGGCAGGGGCGCGAGCGACGAATTTGTATCTGCACAGCGACGGGACGCTGTCGTTTGCGGCGCCGACGGCGGCGATGGGCGTTCCCTCGTATCGGGAATACATTTCGGATCCGGCGAATCCGGTGCCGTACCGCGCGCGGCCGATTTCTCCGACGTATCCGGGCGGGGACTGGCGGACCTGGGAAGTGGCGGACCAGAGGTTTGTGGACCACCGGCCGGACGTGCTGACGTACGAGAGCGCGCCGCTGGAGCACGATCTGGTGGTGACCGGGCCGGTGGACGCGACGGTGTTCGCATCGACGAGCGGAACGGACTGCGACCTGGTGGTGAAGCTGATTGACGTGTTCCCGCAGGACGCGCAGAAAAATGCCTGGGACCCAGAGGAGGGGCCGGAGCCCGGGCAGTACGCGAAGTCGCTGAACGGCTACGAATGGCCGATCGCGATGGAAGTGCGGCGCGGGCGGTACCTGGCGAGCTTCGAGCATCCGCAGGCGCTGACGCCGAACCTGCCGACGAAATGGCCGGTGCCGCTGCGGGACCGCGACCACGTGTTCCTGAAAGGGCACCGCATCATGGTGCAGATCCAGTCCACGTGGTTTCCGATCATTGACCGGAATCCGCAGAAATTCGTGCCGAGCATTTACCAGGCGAAGGCGGAGGATTTTGTGAAGGCCACGCAGCGGGTGTATGCGTCACCGGAATTTCCGTCGCACATCACGCTGCCCGTGATGACGCACTAGCCGGGAAGGGAGCGCCGGCCGGGCGGCCGAAATGCGTGTGCTATGATGGCCTGCGGAGCGGCCCGCGACGAGCCATGAGCGCACGAATCCTGAAAGGCGCCGAGTTTCGCGACCAGATCTACGCCGAGGTGCGCGCGGAAATCGAGGCGCTGCGCGCGGGGGGAATCACGCCGGGGCTAGCCGCGGTTCTGGTGGGAGAAGATCCGGCGTCACAGATTTACGTCCGCAACAAAATTGCCGCGTGCGAGCAACTGGGAATCTTCAGCGCACAGTTCACACCTCCGGCCAGCTCCACGACAGAAGATTTGCTGGCGCTGGTGGCGGAACTGAACAGCCGGGACGACATTGACGGGATTCTGGTGCAGGTGCCGTTGCCGCCGCAGGTGGATACGAAGCGGGTGCTGGAAATGGTGTCGCCGGAGAAAGATGTGGATGGATTTCATCCGGTGAGCCTGGGACGGCTGGTGACGGGGCGGCCGGGACTGGTGGCGTGCACGCCGGCGGGGTGCATGGAAATCCTGCGGCGGAGCGGAATCCGCGCGGAGGGCGCGAACGCGGTGGTGATGGGCCGGAGCGACATTGTGGGAAAACCGATGGCGCTGTTGCTGATGCATGCGAACGCCACGGTGACGATTTGCCACTCGAAAACGCGAAACCTGCCGGAAGTGGTG
>Ga0335081_10018219_pt1 | contig 11352 bp, 8 predicted proteins | sample Lox_Sample_35_FD_206713 | JGI IMG/M metagenome (GOLD analysis project Ga0335081, IMG submission 206713) | Soil microbial communities from Loxahatchee National Wildlife Refuge, Florida, United States - Lox_Sample_3.5 | ecosystem: Environmental > Terrestrial > Soil > Wetlands | place: USA: Florida... | reverse complement strand
TCCAAGTTGAAGATCACAAGATAGTCTATCTGGAAGGAGGAAATGGAGAAACAGTCGTACTTCTTCATGGATTCGGCGGTAACAAGGACCACTGGACGACCTTTGCCAATTACTTAAAGGGCTACCACCTGGTTATCCCCGACGTCCCTGGTTTCGGAGAAAGCTCGCAGGTGCCAACGGGCAGGTACGATTTAGAGAGCCAACTGGGGCGCATTGAGCGATTTGTGGAAGTACTTAAGCTAGATAAGTTCCACATGGCTGGAAATTCAATGGGAGGCGCATTTACTGCAGCCTACGGGGCAAAACACCCGAAGAAGGTTCTGGATCTTGCTCTGTTAGACACAGCCGGAGCCCCATCCCAGAACAAGAGCGAGTTCGTCATGCAATTGGAGAATGGCAATAATCTATTGATGGTCCACAACGAGGAAGATTATGAGAAGCTTATGACAGCGGTTTTTGTAAAGCGGCCCACAGCACCTGAATCTTTCAGGAAAGTCATGATCGCATATTGGATCGCCCACCTGGAGTTCGACAAAAAAATATGGTGCGATTTGCAGTGGACGTCCCAATTTTCTTTGGCACCTTTCCTACCCCTTATTCAGGCACCTGTTCTGATCATATGGGGGGATCAGGATAAACTAGTTGATGTAGGGGGCGTCGCTTTCTTGGAAAAGAGTCTGAAGAATTACAGGACCGCCATAATGAGGGACATGGGGCATTGTCCCATGATGGAAAGACCTGAAGAAACAGCGAAGGTCTATATGAGTTTCCTGGTGGGGAATCAAAAATAACTTAATACTGCTCTGTCGGGGTAAGGAGACGTCATTATAGATTTTGTAAAATCATTTGATGAAATCATGGCAAACAATTTCAAACATTTCCCTGCGCCTGAAGGTGGAAACTTCGACTACAACCCGCGTCTCATAAGGCAGGAGACCATTCTGAAGCCAAAGGAGATGCAGTTAGGAGAAGCAGAAGTTATTCTCAGACATTCTGATTATGATCCATGGTCTGAGGTGGAAATTGTAAAAATGCTGGGAGCGCCTTACACGGTTGGTGACAATTCGATGCTTAGCGGGAAAACTGTGGCAGAAGTAGGCTTTATGGAATTCTTGCCGTATGCTTTTTTGAAATGGGATATGAAGTAATAGTAATCAGGATAATTGCAGGTGCTGTCAGTAAGTGGCGTATTTCATTTTCTCATAGATCGCTCTTGCGTATGTTGTATATCTTCAGACCTTTTGAGACACAAGTAATAAAAATGCGATTTGATGATAAAGCACATGAACTGCCGCGCAGCAAGCTACTGGGTATCGAATCCGAACATTGTCAATTGTTGCTGATGCAATTTTTTATATCCTCTTTCACGATCCTGTTTCTTAACATACTCTACAATGGTCTTCTCGTTGCCAAATTGGCTAATAGTATTTGTGAAATATCCACTCGTCCAAAACTAACCACCCCATAATACCTCCTTAACGGGCGGTACTCCGTAAAATATCTCGCACAGTAATCCTCCTAATAATTCTTGTGGGACTATACATCGAAACTGATTGTATGAGAAAATGGCATCGTCATCCACGCCAATTTCTATAAACCATATCTCATATCGCTTCAATATCTCAAGGCAGATATCCTTCGACACCTCGTCAACTTCGCCCGTAAATACAACCCGACGATACTTTGCGGGACATACCACATGATGCAATATAACAGACACATTATGACTTTTATGAATATATTAGCCCACATATCCAATATGACACACTGCGCCTTACGAAGCAAGCTTCGGGGAATTGACACAGCGTATTGACTCACAAGGTTTCTTGTCTTATACTTCCCGCGTGAAAAAGGAAGTTTCTATCAAAAAAATAATAATGAAATACACCGCAATTAAAGATCTTTGCTTCCGGACATTTTGGATGCCAAGATGAAACATGAGCTAATTCAAGTCAAATACAGGAACAGTCAAGAGGGTTTCGTTGATGACGTAACTCTCAACGAGCTTATCCTGTCGCGCAAGATCAAACATTTCTATCGGCCTTCCCAAGAAAAGTGGATCGACATAGAAACCGATCCTGTCAGAATGAGGGAGAGCCAATACGGCGGGCCTGAGAGGAGAGAACCAGATGAGGATGAAGAGTCGGAACAATTTGCGCCGAAGAAAGCATTGACTGCCGAAGACTGGTTAGTGACAGGATATAAGGCTCTGTATAATGATGATGACAGCAAAAGAGCCCTTCGGGCATTTGCCAAGTCCATCCACTTAGAACCAGCCCATCTGGGAGCCTACTTTAATCGAGGGATCACCTACGAGAGAGTAGGCAACTTTCAACAGGCTATAGACGATTACAGCAAGGCGATCGAGCTAGCGCCAGGAGACGCCGCTGTTTATTATTTGCGCGGGCGGGCTCGCAAACGCCTCGGCATGGATGATGAGGCGGTAGAGGACCTCGAGAAGGCTGCCCGTATGGGTTACAGGCAGGCAGACGTGAAGGCGGTCACACCCGCGATAGGGGGGATTCCGTCGAGCGCGCTTCCCCGGACAGAAAAACCAGAAATGCCTGATGTGGTGAAACTTCGACATCAGTCAGAAAAACTGTCATCACTGGAGAGAAAAAAGCGAAAAAATCGTTTTCCACTTATCGCCTCGTTGGGGGTTCTATGCACTCTTGTATTAGTTCTTATGGCCGTTTTTTTCTGGTCAACTAAACCTGATGATTTCATTAGTTCCATGGGAAAGATTTATCCGCCAAGAAGTGACAAGCCGACCGATCAATCAGTTATAGTCCCACCGTTAGAAGATGCAAAACTGAAAGGTCAGACGGGAAATTTATCCGTAATTAATTCGTCAAAATCATCAAAAGGGAAAGAATATTCTATCCAGATTAGAGCTTATCCAGAGACCGGAAAAAATGCTGCAATGAAGTTTGTAACAGAACTGAAAAAAATACAGTCCGATGTTCATATGGAAAGAGTTTATATCCCGGAGCGGGGTATATGGTACAGAATTTTGGTCGGTCATTTTGCGAATATCGAAAAAGCTTCGACCTATCTGAAAGAAAAAAAAATATTTAAAACATATCCTGGAAGTTTTGTACAACTGGCATCTGAAAAATACTCGCCTCCTGAGGGGGATTTCGGCCACATAAATCCCCAGTAGTCACGGAGAAGGCCACCATTACAATCTTTCAATTATTTAAGCCTGTTCAATACTAAATATTGTCCCCTGTCCCCAAAATTATTCTTTGCGAAAAAATCCCGGAATTCTAACTTGAAATGTGATACAAGCAGCGCAGAAATTCGACTATACGACATCAGTGCATCATAATAGGTAAAAGGGGGGGCAAGGGTCCTCAAACAGCACAAAAAAATTGTTGATAGTGAGAAAGGAAATAGTTTGAAAGATACAACCATGTCCAAACGACAAACAGAAGAATTTTGCTTCTCTCTGGTGGAGTCGACTTCTGACTCAATGTATTTAGTGGACGAAAATTGCAGATATTTATTTGTTAACAGTCAACATTCATCGAGAATGGGCATGATCTTAGCCGATATCATTGGCAGGCCATATGAAGAATTTCACTCACCTGATCAAACGGAAATATTTGTGGAAAAAGTAAAACAGGTCTTTAAGACGGGCAAGTCAGTCCAGCAGGAACACCACAGCAGGAGAGATGGCAGGTATTTTCTGCGTACTTTTAGTCCGATTAAAGAGGCTGGCCTTAATGGACAAATTATAAGTGTTGCTGTGGTTTCAAAAGATATCACCGGGCACAAGATAGTCGAAGAAAATCTAAGAAGAGAAAGGGGCTTCGTAAGTGATCTAATCCAGGCATCTCCCGCTTTCTTTGTGGCAATTGGCGCTGATGGTAAAATTATAATGATGAATGACGCGTTCCTTAATGCCTTAGGTTATTCACATGAGCAGGTAGTAGGCAAAGATTACCTGTACACCATCGTTCCAGAGAGAGACCGGGATTTACTTTCTACTGTATTTGAAAAACTTGTCATCTCCCATGAGCCTTCGTTGAACGAAAACTATGTATTGACTGGAGACAACCAGGAGTTATTAGTAGAGTGGCATGGTCGACCTGTCTTTGATGGCGAAGGGAACTTCCTCTATTTTTTTGGTGTAGGCATAGATATCACCGAGCGCAAGCAGGCCGAGAAGGCCCTCCGGGAGAGTGAAGAGAAATACCGTACGATGCTTAACAATATTGAGGATGGCTATTATGAAGCTGATTTGCCGGGTAATCTTACGTTTGTGAATCCTTCCATGTCCCGGATCCTCGGTTATTCTCGAGAAGAAATGATAGGTATGAACAATAGACAGTATATGGAGAAGGCAACCGCCAGGAGGATTTTCCATGTCTTTAATAAAGTCTATAAGACCGGGGTACCGACAAGGTATGTTGACTGGGAGGTTATAAGAAAAGACGGAACTAAAGCAGTGGTAGAGTGCTCGGTTTCGCTAAAAAGGGATGCCCTTGAAAATCCTATTGGGTTTAGAGGGATTCTCCATGACATCACTGAGCGCAGACGGGCAGAGGATGCCTTGCGAGAGAGCGAAGAGAAATACCGTTTAGTAGTCGAAAATGCAAGTGACGCCATTCTGGTTGCACAGGACGGAATAATGAAATTTGTCAATCGAAGAACTGTGGATCTTTTTGGATATCCTGAGGAGATATTGACTGCAAAGCCTTTTATAAAGTTTATCCACCCTGAAGACCGCAGCATGGTCCTTGATCGTCATGAAAGAAGAGTACGGGGTGAAGACCTTCCCCCTGTCTATCCTTTCAGAGTTCTGGCAGAAGATGGGACTCTTAAATGGGTGGAGATACACGCGATTATCATAATGTGGGAAGGAAAACCGGCGACTCTCAATTTTATCAGAGATGTCACTGAACGCAGGCGAGCAGACGAGGAACGAAAAACACTCGGAGAACGTTTACGTCGCGGAGAGAAGATGGAGGCGTTGGGAACCCTGGCAGGCGGTGTCGCCCATGATCTCAATAATGCCCTGGCGGTTCTTGTGGGATATTCTGAACTGCTTCTTATGGAAATTCCAGAGGACAATCCTTGGCGGGAGAAGATTTCCAAGATCGAGCACTCCAGCCATAGAGCTGCTGCTATCATTTCGGACCTGCTGACGCTGGCCAGGAGGGGTGTTGCCGCCTCTCAGGTTGTCAATTTCAACAAGGTGATTTCCGACTATTTCAATACCCCGCAGTTCGAGAAGTTAAAGATATACCACCCACATGTGATTTTTAAAGCTGATCTTGAGCAAGATCTATTGAATATCAAAGGCTCTCCAGTTCATTTGGAGAAAACCATCATGAACCTCATATCCAATGCGTCAGAGGCCATATCTGACCGGGGAGAAGTGAAGATCCAGACGAAGAACCTCTATATCGACACACCCATCATGGGTTATGATGAAGTGCAGCAAGGTGATTACGTGGTTCTGACGGTATCCGACAACGGGATGGGCATCTCGTCTAAAGACATTGAAAAGATATTCGAACCTTTCTATACAAAGAAAGTCATGGGACGGAGCGGGACGGGGTTGGGATTGGCAGTCGTCTGGGGCACGGTCAAGGATCACAAGGGATACATTGACGTTCAAAGTGAAGAGGGGAAAGGTACTACTTTCAGTCTATATTTCCCCGTAACAAGAGAAGCGCTATTCGAAGATCAAATTTCAATATCTGTCTCTGAATATATCGGCAACAGTGAATCCATCCTGGTTGTGGATGACATAGAAGTGCAACGCGAACTTGCCGTCCAAATGCTTAAGAAGCTGAATTACGCAGTAGCAACCGTTTCCAGCGGGGAGGAAGCAGCTGAGTACCTGAAGAAAAACAAGGTTGATCTTATCGTTTTAGATATGATTATGGATCCGGGGATCGATGGCCTGGAGACTTACGAGAGAATTCTTGAAATTAACCCTAGACAAAGGGCCATTATTGTAAGCGGTTTTGCGGAGACGGAACGTGTAAAGAAGGCCCAGGAGCTAGGCGTCGGCGCCTACGTCAGGAAGCCCTATATACTTGAGAAGATAGGTCTGGCAATAAGGGAAGAACTTGACAAAAAGTAAGGCAACAAAATCTCCAACAGCACAAATGGGAATCATTGATTCTCAATGGTAGGGCCATGCGGCACAGTTACAAATAATCGACTCCTTCGTGGAATGTTTTTTTTGGAATTTCCCTCCCGAATCCGACGTTTCAAAATAAAATAAATGGTATGGGTAGTACCTAGAAGAGAAAGTTTTCCCCTACATTCCATGTATCCAGAAACAAGTTCTTATCAAATCCTATTTATATTTTGAGAAGTCCACTCCTCTAACTCGCCCCCGTTCTTCGAACCAGGCCACTTCGTTTATCGGCGGAGGCACTATCTTTTCCTGATCTTTATGAACTAGGCGGATGGCCTCACCTGAGCAGGTGCTGACGCAAAGGCCGCACCCGATGCATCTTTCGGAATCGATTCGATAAGCCTCTTCCCCTTCTTCGATGGCCTTCACCTGGCAGCGTTCATCGGCACAGATGCCGCAATTAAGGCATTTCTCTGCATCGATCTCAGCGTAATAATGGGAATTAATAACCTCAGAAGCCGAGATACCAAGTTTATTTATGGCCTTCAGCATGCCGCAGCAACAACCACAACAGTTGCAGATATAGATATTCCCTTCCTGCACATTTGACGTAAGGTGAACCAGCCCCAGCTCTTCCGTTTTATTCAACAAGGCATAGGCTTCTTCCTTGGTAAGCACCTTTCCATGAGGCAATTTATCAAAGACACCGGGCACCGGGGCGATTGCCAAACAGACCTGCATCGGCCGGTCGCATGGGTGCCCCAGCAATGCCTGCTCTTTTTTACAGATGCAGTCATTAACCCAAAAGGATTGATTCTGCTCGATGAGAGTGGAAACCTTTTCATAAGATAAGGCCTCCTGCTTGACTGAGATCTCTTTTTCGATGGGCAGCACTTGCATCAATTGGGGTGTTTTGGAAAATAATTGTCTCCCATAGACAGGCTCGTATTCCTCCACAAGTTCCGCCAATTCCCTGTCCATCCGTTGGTTTTGAAACTCGTAGATCCCGAAAACCCAAGGCATCATTTTAAAGACCCAAGTGCCTCCAAAGTCGATGGCAAAAAGCTGTCCGGCCTTTCCCATAGCTTTCAACCTTTCCTCCAGACCCTCCAGGGGACGTCCGGTTCTCTTAGCCACCTGCTCGGCCGTTTCAAAGGACAGTCTCATATCACAAAAAAGTTCGGCTTGCTCAGGGGTAAAAATGTTCTTCAGTAATTTAATCTCCACGCCGCTCGTCGTTGAAGGAAATGCATTCGGCAGGGTGTCCAGGACCCGGGCCAACTTGTGATAGATTTCATCTTCCATGTTTTCTCTCCTTTAAGTATTTTTTCTTTGACAGGATCAAAAGGATATTTGGGATCATCATTTTTTCTTATCCTTTAAATTCAGTCTACCTATTTTTTCTTTCCTTTTCCCCTTTACCGCCTCCTGCCCTTTCAACGCCTGATCGCACCATTCAACAACCATCCGGGCGTGCCGCCTTCCGAAATCAAGAGTCAGTCCCCAGTAGTAAGGGTCTTCAGAAGAGCCGATACTAGTCGAATGCTTTTTGATGACTGCCGGTACTTCCTTATCGAACTTTTGAAGTAAGCCAAGATGATGCTCCCGCCATTGCTTCAGATGTTCCTTGAACTGATCCGGGGCCATCTGGTTTCCAAAAAAGACCTTGACCAGCATCGGCAGACGCGGCTCCGGCATTTCCGGCGGTTCTTCCAGCCAATTTAGGAACTCCTTTTCCCCAGCCTTGGTCAAACGGTAGACCTTACGGCTTGGTTTTCCTTCCTGGTGCTCAACAATCGAGGTGATCCACCCCTGCCCTTCCATCTGCTTGAGGATGCGGTAAATATGGGGCAGGGCGGCATTCCAGAAAAAATGGATCGAGTTCTTAAAGGTGGTTTTCAGGTCATAACCCGTGGCCGGTTTATAACGGATCAATCCCAAGAGAGTATAAGGCAGCGACATGATTGGTTTCCTGTAATATAATTATTAGTTCATATGAACTGAGGTATATATTAACTCGCACCGTATCTCTTTGTCAAGATATTCTGACCCTCACTTAAAGTTAGAATTCTGCCTCGTCATTCGTTTTTGAAACATTGATATTCTGAAGTTTGCTTGTTGCTTCTCTGAAATGTTGTTTTCCTGATTACGCCAGCTCATATAGGATTTCAAACTGAATACTTCAGGGATTCATGAAATAAAACATCAGGAATTACCTGATTGACCGGAGACAGAGCAGTCGGATGAAACTTTTCATATGAATAGAGACGGAGGCAAAAATGAATCCGAACATCAAAAGGCTTGCCTCATCCCGCCCCCTCTCGGAAACGGTAGCACATGGCAAGGCAAAGATCTCCCAGAGTAATACGCGCAACTTCCATCCCGTATGCCTGCCGCATTTACTTCCTCATCTATGTCTGTCGGGCTTCAAACCTCATTGCCTTCTCGCCCGGATGTGGCTGCCTCGTATGCGGTTGCTGTTCGTGAGGCCGGAACTTTGCCTACAGTTTCCTTCAGATCCCCGGTCCCCCGGGACACCTTTGCTGTTCCGCTAATGGTTCCCGCCATAAGGGTCCATAGAGGACTTTCACTCCAAAGTCATCCCCTTGGGCGCCACGCTCAACCGGAAAGCGCTTACGCGCTGCGCGCCATGCCTGGCACACAATGAAAAGGCAGAGCCAAATGACCCTGCCTTTCCGCTGAAAGTTAAAAACGAGTTTACTCTTTAAACTTCCTCTTCGCCCCTACAACCCAAATTAAACCAAGACCACGAAGGAGGAACATGGTAGTTGGTTCTGGGCTCATGGTATATGTCATCAATCTAAGACATACTAGTTCATCGCTTAGCCTGAAAATCATGATAGTTCTTCCAGTGCCTGCCAAAGTTCAGAGATTAAAATGGGCCTTCTCAAACATAAGTTGGCCTTTAAATCCATATCTTGATTCTGGTCACGCGAATCTTTAATGTCAACTATGAACACAGAAGAAGATTCCAACAACATGCGTTGATCGGGATTGAGTTCTTTATATCCACCATTGGTGAGAACAACATCATACTGGTCAGCCGAGAGCTTGGCGATAATCTCATTACCGTCTTTCGCAAAGCCTGCCCTGTAACCACGACCTAATATGATCTTGAGCAAAAACTCCGGTATGTCCGGCCTTTCATCGTGAATCAGCACTTTTGTCGAGAGTAACATCTGCCTTCCCTCAGGATTTTGTGTTACTGCTATGGTTTGTAAGTCGATATCAATTGAAGCAATTAATTCTCTTCAAGATCACCTTGTCGTCAGGTAAACGCAATAAGGTATCTAAAATCCGCTGACATATCAGATCCCATCGGCATCCGGCTGAAGAAATATTTGATATCCCTCCGGTATTCGAGAATGGCTCGAGAGCATCTCTGAAATACCGTTGTTTGCCAGATTGATTGTTTCTTCAATGTGGCTCTGATCAAAATACGTCTCCATGGTTTTTATTTAACGCCTTTGCGACCTTCAATTGAGAATGCTTCCGTGTTGGCAATCCTCCTTCCATCTTTGAAATTGTCTGGTAGGCCAATCCTGCTCTCCGTGCAAGTTCGGCAATGCTCAGAGGAATGGATTCGCGGAAATGTCTCAATTTGTTTGTTTCCATATTCATACCAAGCGTAAATAATTACATTTGTGGTATAGCATTATATCAATGACGAATTATATGATGTGATGAATATCACTCGTATCCAATATTTGATTAGATTAATTAATTTTAATTAAGAAGCACTGCAATGCAGGAAGGCTTCCCTTGTCACGCAGAAGAGAGCCGCAGTGAAAGATTTTCAACAAGTCTTCTTGAGAGCAGTCAATACAACATTTGAATTGGTAATAATCAAAACAGCGGAACTCCATCTGGAAATATGTTAAGAAAATGACTGGACCGCAAATACAAATTATTTTCGCAAGAAACTCCAATTTAAAGAGGTGGCCTATAAATGATTAGACGAAGTAATGAGATGCGAGAACAACATATTCATAAACTGAAGGAAGGAAAGGGGACCGTAAAGCTATTCCATTTGCTTGAAAAAGAAGAATTGTCGGGCAAGGGGCGGCTCTGTGCAAGAGAGGTCATAGAACCGGGAAGTTCCGTTGGCTATCACAGACACGAGGGAGATTTTGAGTTATACTATGTGCTGGAAGGAGAAGGCGTTTTGAATGACAATGGTTTCAAGACGACTGTAAAAAAAGGGGATGTGGTTCGTACTGGTAACGGCGAGTTTCATTCTATTGAAAATGTCGGAGATAAAAACGTTGAGCTTATTGCCATTATATTATTTGAATAATCTTAAATTAAGTGGAATCCTTTAATCCCGTGATTTTCCAATTTTGAAAAATTGGTCTTGTGAGTCTTATTTGTTCCTTGCTCTGAAATGTTGTGTTTCAACACTTTTCAGATGAAGTCAAGCTGGAGAATGTGTAATGCGTAGTAAAATTATAATAGTGGGAACTGGTCTGGCGGGAATGGTTGCGGCCTATGAAGCTCAAAATGAGGGTGCGGAAGTGGTTTTGGTAGACAGGGGGCCTATCGGCATAGGAACGAATTCATCTCTTGCCAACGGAGTTTTTGCCGCACCCATGCATTACTCTAGCTCCGATACATATATACAGGAGACCTGTGAGACAGGAAGGCATATAAATAATCAATCAGTTGTAAAACTCATCGCTGAAAAGGCCCCTGGCGCCTTTCAACTCCTCCGTTTATTGAATCTCAATGTCAGAGAAACCTCCAACCAGCATATTGTGGAATCGTCCTTGCCCGGCGTCATCCCAGGGGTGGTAATGATGAAGAAGCTGGTGGAAACTCTTAAAAAACTCGATAGGATAAATGTCATAAGGGGCTTGTATATTACCGAGATCATGCATGAGAAAAATCATGTATGCGGCGTAAAAGGTATAAACAAGAAAGGTGAAGAGATTTCTCTCCAATCTAGCGTTGTTGTGCTAGCGACCGGAGGTGCAGGGGCGATTTATTTGAGAAACGACAACCAGAAGAAAACTATGGGACAGGGATATTATCTGGCCGCCAAAGCCGGTCTTCAACTATTGGACATGGAGTTCATCCAGTTCTATCCCTTGGTGCTTGCGGAGCCTCATCTGTCTCAGATGCTTGTATATCCACCATACCCGAAGGAGGCAAAGCTTATCAATGCAGGGGGCGAAGACATTATCAAAAAATACAATCTCGAAGATATCAATGTCGCGATCAGGAAAAAAAGA
>Ga0335081_10018218_pt1 | contig 11353 bp, 14 predicted proteins | sample Lox_Sample_35_FD_206713 | JGI IMG/M metagenome (GOLD analysis project Ga0335081, IMG submission 206713) | Soil microbial communities from Loxahatchee National Wildlife Refuge, Florida, United States - Lox_Sample_3.5 | ecosystem: Environmental > Terrestrial > Soil > Wetlands | place: USA... | reverse complement strand
TTCGTGTTGCTTACCGCGTTGCCGCTGAGGGTGATCGTGCACGAAAAGCCCGTCGGCGGCGTTACGCTACTGGGGCTACACGAGAGGCCGGTTAGCGTCGGCGCAACAGGCTGGTTAATGGTGACTACGGCGCTGCCACCACTGATAGGAACGTTGTTTCCACTCCCGTCGGAAGCGTTTGCACCGCTGATGCTGACTGTGGATGAAGTGTTCGTCGTCGTCGACGAGATTTGAAAAGTCACTGAGGCAAGAGCCCCGTTGGCGATCGCGGTCGTATTGAACCCGGCTACAACGCAACGAACATCGCCAGCCGAGGGATTGCTGCAGCTCGCCGACTTGCCGGCAGCGGTTGCCGCGCCGCCGGTCGAAAAAAAAGTACCCGATGCCGGGCTGAGATCCCCGGCCGTGTAGAGGAGGTCAAATTGCACCGCCGCCGGGGAGGTGCCGTTAGTAGACAAATTGACCGTCAGGGTGACGCTGGACCCCGGCGCGCCCGAGCCGCCCGTCAGAGATAGTGTGGCTTGAGCCGCTGCGCTCGTTACCATCGCTGCTGCGACGCCCAGAATTAAGACCGTTCGCCTATACCATCCGCACGAGACTCGCGTTGTCCTAGTCATGTATCCGCCGATCCAGTTTGGGTTTACTGTTTCTCTTTGTAGTGATTTACGCCGGTCGAAACAAGATTGCCGATGGTTGGGAGCAAGGAGTTAACCGTCTTGCCGGAGCTGATGCTAACCGACATCAACATTCGGCAGCCGCGGACCGCGGAGACAGTGAACTAAAGACAACCGAAATCAACATTCCGGATACGACTCTAGTGGTATACTTGATATCCGCTCTCGCACCTGTGCACACCTGTCCGACGCAATTCAAACTCAATTCCGAGCCGTTGAAAATGTTAGTCGAAGGAACGCGCGAAGAGGGCCTTGTCGCCTGGAAGCACGCGGTACATCTACGTGTACTTGATACTTGTTCCTACACTACACTGCTGGAACAAAATCTTCAAGTACCTGATTGAAACGAAATCAAGAATTTGGTGTGGGCAAGCCTGCCCCGGCGGCGCTCTGCGGGCCGGGTGCCCCGGAACGAATACCACCCGCTATCATGGCTGTCAGTGGATTCTCCGCGTAACAATCGCGAAGTCGAGATCAAGCTAAGGGTCGCGAGCGCCCAAGCCGCGCGGGGGATCTTGCGAAAGGCAGGATTTCAGGTACACAGGCGGAGAGACTTCGAAGACAATCTCGTATTCGATACCGCGGATCTGGCATTGCGCCGGGCCGGGAAACTGCTGCGACTCCGCGAGGCGGGGCGTGATGCTCTGGTGACCTATAAGGGACCGGCCACGCCCGGCAAGCACAAATCGCGCGAGGAACTGGAAGTCGCGGTGTCCGACGCGCGCACAACCGCCCTCGTCTTCGAACGGCTGGGCTTCTCGCAGGTGTTCCGCTATCAGAAGTACCGCGCGGAATATAAGCGTCCCCAAGAGCGCGGCGTCGTCACGCTGGACGAGACGCCGATCGGCTGCTTTCTCGAGATCGAAGGTGCGCCGGACTGGATCGACCGCACAGCACGCCGGCTGGGCTTTCAAGAGTCCGACTACATTACGGGAAGTTACGGAGGGATGTACCTCGAGTTGCGACAGCAGCAACCTGGACTCCCGGCTGACATGGTCTTCCCGGACCGGGCTACTTGATCTCCAGAATCTCTTTCTCTTTGTTCCTCGCCGCCTGGTCCAGCTTGTCCATGTAGCCGTTGGTCATTTTCTGGATTTCGTCGAGTCCCCGGCGCTCTTCGTCCTCGGCGATTTTCTTGTCTTTCAGCAGCTTCTTCGCTGCTTCGTTGGCATCGCGGCGAATATTGCGGATGGCCACACGGTGATCCTCCGCCACCGTGTGCAGGTGCTTCACCAGCTCCTTGCGACGTTCTTCAGTCAGCGGGGGGATGGGAATCCGGATGATCTTCCCGTCGTTAGCGGGGTTGAGCCCCAGGTCGGAGGAGCGGATAGCTTTTTCGATGGCGCCGATCTGCGATACGTCCCACGGCTGAACGGTGATCAACGTTGGCTCGGGTACATGCAGGTTGCCGATCTGGTTGAGCGGCGTTGGCGTGCCGTAATAATCCACGCGGATGTTGTCCAGCAGGCTGATGGAAGCGCGTCCCGTGCGGATCGTCGCCATGGCGTGCTGTAAATCGCCCATCGCCTTTTCCATACGGCTCTTGGAACTCGCTTCAATTTCCTTGACGGAGTTGAACGATTGCCCGCTCGGGGCTGAATGAGGTTCGGTTTTCATAACGTGCCTAGTGAATGAGCGTGCCGATCGGCTCCCCAGCCGACATTCGCATTATATTTCCAGTCGTGTTCAGATTGAAAACGACAATCGGGAGCTTGTTATCCCGGCACATGGCGACGGCCGAAGCGTCCATGACACCCAGACCCTTGGCCAGCACTTCCATGTACGAGACTTGCGGATACATCACGGCGTCGGGAAACTGCAACGGGTCTTTATCGTACACACCGTTAACCCTGGTCGCCTTGGCGATGATCTGCGCCTTGATCTCGAGAGCGCGCAGAGTCGCGGCGGTATCGGTGGAAAAATACGGATTCGAGGTGCCGCCGGCAAAGATCACGATGCGGCCCTTTTCCAGGTGGCGAATCGCCCGGCGCCGGATATAGGGCTCGGCCACCTGGTTCATCTGGATGGCGCTCATGACGCGCGTGGGGACGCCGATCTGCTCGAGCGAATCCTGCAACGCGAGCGAGTTGATGACCGTGGCCAGCATGCCCATGTGGTCGGCGGTGACGCGATCCATATTGCGCGCGGCCGCGGCCACACCCCGGAAGATGTTGCCGCCGCCCACGACGATGCCGAGTTGCACCCCCGCTTTCGCAACGTCTGCTGCTTCGGCGGCAAGCTCGCGCACGCGTTCGGCGTCGATACCGAACGTGGCGGCGCCGGCCATCACCTCGCCGCTCAGTTTGAGCAAGATGCGCTCGTATTGCGGCACAGGTCAGGCCGGGACCGGCTCGGGAACCACGGCCTCGCCCTCGCCGCCCGCCTGGGCCGGTGTGTCGCCGACCTTGAAACGCACGAAACGGGAAACGACGATGTTTTCGCCGAGCTTGGCGATCTTGGTCTTGATTAACTGATCGATCGTGAGCGTGTTGTCCTTCACAAACGGCTGCTCATAGAGGCACACCGCCTCGTAGAACTTCGCCAGGCGTCCCTCGATGATCTTATCGAGGATTTTCTCGGGTTTCTTCTCAGCCACCGCGCGGGCGCGCTCGATGTCGCGTTCCTTTTCGAGCGCCTTTGCGGGCACGTCTTCCTTGCGGACGAACTGGGGGTCGGCGGCCGCGATGTGCATGGCAAGATCATGCACCAGCTCCTGAAAGTCGCCGGTGCGAGCCACGAAATCCGATTCGCAGTTCACCTCCACCAGCACGCCGAGCTGCCCGCCGTGGTGGATGTAGCTGCCGATCAGCCCCTGTTTGGTGGTGCGCGAAGCCTTCTTGCCGGCCGAGGTGATGCCGCGCTTGCGCAGTACGACCTCGGCCTCGGGAAGGTCGCCCTTGGCCTCGACAAGCGCGGCTTTGCACTCCATCATGCCGGCGCCCGTGCGCTCGCGTAGTTGTTTGACAAGTTGTGCGGTGATTTCCGCCATGTTCGTTTCCTTGGATCAGGACTACCGCCGAGCCGCGGAGCAGAGACGTCCCAGGCGCTCCGGCGCCTCCACGGTGAGATGAAATCTTTAATGCCCGCTTTCGGTAACCGCCGGCTCAGCCACCGGCGGCGCGGTTTCGGACGCAGGTCCCTTGCGCGGCGATGCGACCGGCTCTTCGTCCACGAAAGTCTCCGCCATGATCTCTTCGGCGTACTTGGGATCGACGTACTGGCTATAGTCGTCGATTCTCTCCTCGGCCGGCGCCTCGGTTACGATTTTCTCCGCGACGAAATCCTGCTCGGTGGCCAGGGCGCGGCCCTCAACCACGGAATCCGCAATCTTACTGGTGAACAGGCGGATGGCGCGCAGCGCGTCGTCGTTGCCCGGTATCACCCAATCCACCTCATCGGGATCGCAATTTGTGTCCACAATCGCCACAACCGGAATACCCAGCCGCCGGGCTTCCTTCACCGCGATGGCTTCCTTGTTCGAATCGATCACGAACACGACATCCGGCAACCCCGGCATATCCTTGATGCCCGCGAGGTTCTGATCCAGATGCTTGCGTTCCCTCTCCAGGCGTATGACTTCTTTCTTGGGACGCGCGGCGTAACCGCCATCCGTCGCCATCGCCTCCAGTTCCTTCAGCCGCTTGATCGACTTCTGCACCGTCATCATGTTCGTGAGCAAGCCACCAAGCCAACGCTGGTTGACATAGAACATCTGGCAGCGTGTGGCTTCCTCGGCGACGGCTTCCTGAGCCTGACGCTTGGTGCCCACGAACAGAACATTCTTGCCCTGCGACGCCATTTCACCCACGAACCGGGCGGCGTCTTTGAACATCTTCAGGGTTTTTTGCAGGTCGATAATGTAAATGCCGTTGCGTTCGCCGAAGATGTATTCCTTCATCTTTGGATTCCAGCGCTTGGTCTGGTGCCCGAAATGAACGCCCGCTTCGAGCAATTCTTTCATTGAGATTGCTGGCAAACTACCTCCTCATCAGATTTGAGGACAGGCGCGAGCCTGCCTCACCGGCTGCCACAACGCTCGCGGCCCAAAGCGAGATTTGCGCGCATTGGCTCAACCGGGGTTTAGAACCGGGAGCACCGGGGTGGATCACCCAAAAGCCTCGGCACTCCGCACACATGACTAGCGTTTGGAGAATTGGAAGCGCTTCCGCGCTCCCTTCTGGCCGTACTTCTTGCGCTCGTGCGCCCGCGGATCGCGCGTCAGCAGCCCCAGCTTCTTGAGACGCTGCCGCAGCTCGCCGTTGAATTCCACCAGAGCCCTGGCGATTCCGAGCCGTGCCGCTCCCGCTTGACCGGCAACGCCTCCGCCGGTCGCCAGAATCAAAACATCAAATTTTTCAGCCGTTTCCGTAGCCAACAGGGGCTGACGCACCGGCACCCGCAGGGACTCGGTGGGAAAATAGGATTCGAACGATCTCCCGTTTACCTTGATCTCGCCCTTGCCGGGCCGCAAAAATATCCGCGCCACCGACGTCTTTCGCCGCCCGGTTCCCAAATACTGCACGATTGTTGCTGCCACTCTCTGATCTCTCCCGCTTATGCAACCTGTTTCGACTGCGGCTTTTGCGCACTGTGCGGATGCTTGTCGCCCGCATATACGCGCAGCTTGCGATACATCTGCTTCCCCAGCTTCGTTTTCGGAAGCATGCCGGCAATGGCGTTTTCCACCATGTGCACCGGACGCGTTGCCCTCATCTTCCGCGCGCCGACCGATACCAGTCCACCCGGATAACCGGTGAACCGGTGATACATTTTCTGCTCATCCTTCTTGCCGGTGAGCTTCACCTTAGCGGCATTGATCACGATCACGTGATCGCCCGTATCCAGGAAGGGTGTAAACGTAGGCTTGTGTTTGCCCATCAATAACCTGGCAGCTTCACTCGCCAGCTTTCCCAGCACCACATTGTCCGCATCCAGAACGTGCCACTGGCGCTGGATCTCAGGCTTCGACGGAAATTCCGTACTCATCGACACACGTCTCCACTTGTACAGTTCAAACTATTCAGGCTACCGGACGCGCGAATTGGTTGTCAAATCCGCGCGCCCGTTCGTTTGCGCTTACCAGCGCGATCTGCCGCCGCCACCGCCGCCGCGGCGGAAGTTTCCACCGCCCGATGAACGTTCTGCCTTTGGCCGCGCTTCATTCACGTTGAGCGTTCTTCCGCCTAGATCGGTGCCGTTCAGAGCGGCAATGGCCCGCTCCGCTTCCGCGTCGTTCGGCATTTCGACAAAACCAAAACCCCTCGGCTGCCCCGAATCGCGGTCTGTCACAATGCTGACCCGATCCACAGCTCCATGAGCTTCAAATAGCGATTTCACGCTGTCTTCGGTCGCCCCATAACTGAGGTTCCCTACGAAAATATTCTTCATGCAAATTTCCTTTTCTGATTTGAAGGCAGCTAATGGGGCAGACAGGAACGACGCGAACTACGGAACGTCATAGGCTACTTACCGAATCGGCAGGGCGATCAAATTCTCATTTAGTGTAGCAAAGAAAACAGCTCGATGCGGAGCGGACGTCACTTTGGAACTTGCTGCGCCGAAGGAGCCTTCCTGGCCCGCCGCCTCGGTGGCTTCACGGGCTCTTGGCTCAGCCGGACTATTGCAGCAGCCGCCATCAGCCGCACGCCATCATTACTATCGTTCAGAACCGGCTCCAGATTAGGAATATCCGGGGGTCCTCCGCGCTGGCCGATGGCGCGAGCCACCGCTGCTCGCACCGCCGCACTCTTGTCGTCCAGATTGCTCTCGAGTTCCTGAGTCGATCGCGGATCGGGATCGGTCGCCAGAAGCCGGACGGCGAGCGTGCGCGCCGTGGCTCCTTTATCTTTCATGAGTTCTTCGGCAAACCAGACGCCCATCGAAAACGGACCCAGCTGCCCCGCGGCCTCGTTGACCCCGAGCTTGGCCAGCGCCGCCGGATTGTGCAGTTTATTCTTGGCATCCCGCACTCCTCCTTGGATCATGCCGGGCCCCGTCTTCCGCTCCCCAGCCAGCACGCCCCAGAGAATGTCGCGCCCGCTATGCTCCCCCATCTTCCAGAGCGCTTGCGCGGCGGCAAAGTTCACCTCGACCGAGACATCGTCCAGCGCCTGCCTGAGCCTGGGTATCGCCGCTCGCGCTTGCATCTCGCCGAGCACCGCCGCGGCCGTCATCCGAACCGTGATTTCCTTATCCGCGAGGCCTACCTCCAACAGGTCGATCACATGAGAAGCTGGCCCGATCGATCCCAGCGCGGTCACCGCCTGAATGCGCCGGGCCGTCCCCCCGTCGGAGAGGCCGTGATTCAGCAGGTCCCAGGCAGCGCTTTCCGCGTCCGCGGCGCAGAGCACAAACGGAAAAAGGCACAGCAAAGGCAAGGGAGGGCGCATAGATTGTCAAATCTTACACCCGCTCAGGAAAGCTCAGTTACTCTTGGCGGCCTTGCTGGGGCTGATCAGGATGTGGGCGTTGCGCCCTTCCATGCGGGGCGTGCCCTCCACGGTGCCGAATGCCGCCAGGTCCTCGGCGAAGCGCGTCAGAAGTTTCTTCCCCAGATCCGTATGCGCGATCTCACGCCCGCGGAACTGCACCACCGCTTTGACCCGATTCCCCTCTTTCAGAAACCGGATGGCGTGATTTTTCTTGAAATCGTAGTCGTGGTCGTCGGTATTGGGGCGGAATTTCAGCTCCTTCACCTGCACCACGTGCTGCTTCTTCTTGGCGTCGTGCTGCTTCTTTTTCAGCTCGTACTGATAGTGGCCGTAATCGATCGCCTTGGCCACCGGCGGCACCGCGGTGGGCGACACCACTACGAGATCGAGCCCCAGCTCCTGCGCTCTGCGCAAAGCCTGTGGGGTCGGCATCACCTCAGCCGTACCATCGGGAAAGACGGCACGAACCTCCTTGAACCGGATAGATTCGTTCACGTTCTCTCTGCGGCTTGGTTTGCGCGGCGGGAAGTTTCTGCCAGGATACATGCAGTGATCGGCGTTGAGACTATTCAGCGCTTAGTGTACTTGGATTTCAGCGGTTTGGCAATGACCGGTTTGCCGAGAGGTAAGTTTGCCCAGGCAAAAACACTTCGACAGGGTGCCGGCGATACCCTGGAGTGAACTCTTTCCGAACTGCCCAAACCGACCAGCACCAAGTTCCACGCTTCCCAGAACCGCGCGCTGCTACCTCTGATCGCCCATCAGAGGGGACAGCATGGTCTGCAGTTTGTCGTAATTCTTTTCAATGAATGCCGCGTTTTCGGGAGAGATCGAGGCAGGGTATTCCTTGATGGCCCCGCTCTTCTTCATGCCAACCGCCATGAAATCGCCGATGAGGGCGCCGGTGATGACCAGGAACTCGCGCGGTTTGATGCCGGCCGAATTGAGGCTGGCGACCGCAGCCGGACACGCATTGATGAGCTTCTCGCCGGCATCAAGCGAGGGTGCGTTTCCGGGAGGATTGTTCTCGAAGCACTTTTTCGCGCCAGGATCATTGCTGGCGCTCTTAAATGCCTGTGTGTACCGCTGGATTACGTCCATATTCAGCCGGTAGTCACGCATTTCCTTGACGTCTGGGCTATCGGCCCTCTTGGCGCGGGATTGCGCCGCTCCGGCGCTGGCGGCGAGCACGATCCCTGCGATCAATGCCAACATGCGATGACAAGTCATAAGGCAGGAAAATAGCACACCGTGATCACGCCTGGCAAGATATCTTTGGCACGAGGCCAAGCAAGTAAGCTGGCAACGGTAGAATTCTGATGTCGCTTGGAACAGATGGCGGCGGGCTGCTTGAGGACAAAGGACCTCTAATATTTGCGCGCCCAGTACCGGTCGCGGGCGTGCACCACGAGTTCCTTCTTGTCTGTGGTGAGCGCGATTTTGCGAAACTCGGAAACTCTCACGGGCGTATCGGAGACGTAGCCCAGGCTGTATTGGCTGCGCAGCTCGTCCTGGATCGCGTCGTAAATCTGCTCGATGCTCAGTTTCTTCGAGACCTCAAAGAAGCCGCCGCCGGTTTCGCGCGACATGCGCATGAGGACGTTCTTGCCATGGCCGCCTTCGAAGGACAAGGCGTTGTAGAACGTGGCATCGGAGAACAAGATCGAATAGATGAGCGTGTCGGCGAGTTGCGCGGCGTCGATGGCGTCGGCCAAGGTGGCGTCGCTGCCGGTGTCCACGCCGTCGGTGAGCACGATGAGCGCCTTGCGTCCCTGCTGGTGCCGCATGATGTCCTTCGACGCCTGCACCACTGCATCGTAAAGCAACGTGCCGCCGCCCTGTTGGTGATACAGTTCCTCGCGGCTGGGAGTGTCGACCTGGACGAGTGCATCCTCCAGTTTTCTGAGAGATGACGTGAGCTCCTGGCGAATCATCACGGCCATATCGAACTGCACGAGGAAAACGTGGTCTTTGTTTGGACGCAGCACCTGATCCAAAAAGCTCGCGCTGGCGCTACGCTCGGCGTTCATGACGCGCTGCTGGCTCATGCTGGTGTCGACCATCAGGCCGATGGTAAGGGGCAGGTCGGATTCGCGCGAGAAATATTGGATGGTCTGCTTGCGGCCGTTCTCCGCGATGACGAAATCGTCTTTGGTGAGGTCGCGGATGATTTGGCCTTTTTTGGTGGTTACGGTTGCGAGCACCTGCACGACCTTAACGTCGGTGGAGAACGTGGGCTGCTCCTCCTGACCACGGAGCGCGCGTGCACAAGCAAGAGTTGCCGCGGAGACGATGAAGCGGCGCCGTGACTGTCCTGCTTTCGCCATCTTTTTCTAAGTATGCTCCCTGAAATCGGCCGGTTCCATCAACTTTCGAGCAGTCCCCGCTCGAGTGCCCGTCCATACCACCACGTCGAGAGGATGTAGCCGCCGATTACCGCCAGGATGATGAGCGGGTGCGCGTGCACGGTGCCTGCAGCGCCGGCCAATAGCACCAACTGAAGCACGCTGGCGCCGAACGAAGCTCCCGAAGAGAATCTCCAACGCACCTGTTCGCGCCGCTCATTGACGGACGACGCGTGGCCGACCGCGAGCGCCGCCAGCGCTGCCGCCATGCCTGCGATTGGCGCCAGCGGAAGAGTCAGAACGGAAGCGGCCAGCAGAAAGGAAATGTCCTTGGCAGCGAGCACGTGCCAACCGTGAAGGGGAAGGAGCCGGTAACGAGTGAGCGCTTGATCGCCATCCAATCCGAACAGCGACTGCGCGTAGCTGGAGAGGGCCAGGATGACGAGGACGGTCATGGGAAGCAAGGCATCCGATGGGAGTTTCGCGCCGGCGAGCCGGGCGGCCAGCACGGCAACGCTCAGAATCAAAGCACAGTAAAAATCGAGTGTGGAGAGTAGCTCGCGCAGGTTTTTGCGAATCAGCTCATTGAGCCGGCCGGGCAGATTGGGAATGTGGTGCCATGCACCTTTTCTAGGCGCCAAAGGAAGAGAAGGGGCGACAAAGCCGATTATGAACACCGCCGCAAACGCAGCCCACATGCCGGGGGTGACCTTGCCACGCGCGGCCCATACAGCGAGTGCTGCGAGAATCCACGTCAGCGGATTGAGCCATGGGCTCGCAAGGCGCAGTAACCAGCGCTCGCGTGTGCTGAGCGGCCACAGGGCCAGGCGCGACGGTGGGATTTTGCGCAACGGGTCGGTGCTCAACGGGAAGAACATCACCAACCCCACGATGAGATAGAGAAACATTCCCGCTTGTTGCAACAGCAGCACGCTCATGAGAAAGAAGTTGTTGGTCGCGAAGGAGCCGAATGATTTGCTGTCGCGCCGGAAGATGGTGAGCAGAGCTGCTAGGATCGCGCGGAGCCGAGCCATTCCAGGTCCTCCGCAGCGGGTGATTCCACGAGGTCGAAATAATGATCTTCGAGCGACCGTGGCAATTCTTCCCCCGACGAGTTCCAGACCATCTTGCCGCCGCGAATCATGACGAACTGGTGGGCGATCCGCTCGGCCACGGACAGAATGTGCGACGTCAGGAAAATGGTGACGCCGCGAGCGGCCAGCGTAACCAGCAAATCGTGCATCATTTTGCCGGTGACGGGATCGATGGCCTCGAACGGCTCATCCAGAAACAGGACCCGCGGATTGGGCAGGAGCGCCATGGCGAACGCGGTTTTCTTGCGCATGCCGTGCGAGCAGTAACCGGCGAAGGTATCACGCCCGTCGGTCAGACTCAAGACTCGCAGCAGCTGGCCGGTGCGCGTCCGGGCTTCGTGATCGCTCAATCCGTAGATCCGGCCGGTGAGGAGAAGATGCTCCTCGACGGTCAGATCGTCGAACAGGCCGAGGTCCTCGGGCAACACGCCGATCCGCTTCTTGATCTCGAGAGATTCCCTAGCGACATCGAGCCCTGCAACCGTGGCCTGGCCGGAGGTGGGTGGAAGCAGGCCGGTTAACATTTTTACGGTGGTCGATTTACCGGCCCCGTTGGGACCGAGCAAAGCGCAGATGGCGCCACGGGCGACGTCCAGGGTCAGGCCGTCGACTGCGGTGAAGTCGCCAAAGCGTCGGGTGAGGTCCCGGCAGGAGATCATCGAATCTTCGTCACGGACGGTACCTGGCTTTCAGCGTGCCCTTCGATTCTGCCACGGGTAAGAGGGTGGGGTAGAACTGCACGAAGGTGTTCTCGACCGCGCCATTCTGGCTGTGGCAACTGTTACAGGCGCTGGACGGAAACGCTTTCG
>Ga0335081_10018217_pt1 | contig 11354 bp, 9 predicted proteins | sample Lox_Sample_35_FD_206713 | JGI IMG/M metagenome (GOLD analysis project Ga0335081, IMG submission 206713) | Soil microbial communities from Loxahatchee National Wildlife Refuge, Florida, United States - Lox_Sample_3.5 | ecosystem: Environmental > Terrestrial > Soil > Wetlands | place: USA: Florida... | reverse complement strand
AGTCGAGTTCTCCATCGTGTTCGCCGCCATGGGCATCAAGCACGATGTGGCGGAATTTTTCATCCGCAATTTCCGCGAGTCCGGCGCCCTGGCCCGCGCCGTGATGTTTTTTTCGCTCGCCGATGCGCCGAGCGTGGAACGGTTGCTGACGCCGCGCGTGGCGCTCACGCTGGCGGAGCACCTCGCCTTCGATTGCGGCCAGCACGTGCTCGTGCTGCTGACGGACATGACGAATTATTGCGAAAGCCTGCGCGAAGTGGGCACGGCGCGGGGCGAAATTCCCGGCCGCAAAGGTTATCCCGGCTATCTTTATTCCGACCTCGCGAGCCTTTACGAACGCGCCGGCCGCATTGAAAGTTCACCCGGTTCGATCACGCAGATTCCGATTCTGACGATGCCCTCGGACGACATCAGCCATCCGGTTCCCGACCTGACCGGTTACATCACCGAAGGGCAGATTGTGCTCGACCGGGACCTGTTCCAGCGCGGCGTTTATCCGCCGATTGCCGGGTTGCCGAGCTTGTCGCGGTTGATGAAGGACGGCGTCGGCAAAGGCTACACCCGCGAAGATCATCCGGCGCTGGCGAGCCAGTTGTTTGCCGGCTACGCCTATGTCAAACGCGTCCGCGCACTGGCCGACGTCATCGGCGAGGAGGAATTGAGCGCACTCGACAAACTTTACCTGAAATTCGGCGAAGCGCTGGAGCACCAGTTCTTGAGCCAGGGTGAATTCGAAAACCGCTCCATCGCCACCACGCTCGAACTCGGCTGGGACGTGCTCTCGCTGCTGCCGCGCGACGAATTGCATCGCGTGAGCGATGAGCTGCTGAAACAGCATTACCGCGATAAGACGCAAATCGCGGTGGCCGTCGCCGGCCCGCCAAGGGAAGATTGATTTTATGGTCAGGCTGAACATTGCGCCGACGAAATCGAATTTCCTTTCGTTAAAACGCCAGTTGGCCTTCGCCGAGGAAGGCTACGACCTGCTGGAACAGAAACGGCAGATTTTAATCTTTGAGCTGATGAGCCGGCTCGACCGTGCCCGCGGAGCCGAACGAGACATTATCGAACTGCTGCGCCGCGGCCACGCCGCGCTCCGCGAGGCGACGCTCGACATCGGTTCGGCGGCTTTGGATCGGGCGGCGTTGGGCGCGAAGCTGGATGCCGAATTGAAGTTGACCAGCCAGCACTCGATGGGCCTGACCATTCCGCGCGTGACGTTTTGCGCCAATTCGCCCGGCATTCCCTTCGGCATCATCGGAACGTCGGCAAATACCGATCTCGCCCTGAGCCGGTTTGTGGCGCTGCTGCCGCTGCTGGCCGAGCTGGCGGAATTGCAGAACGCTTTGTTGCGGCTGGCGCGCGAATTGCGTAAGACCCAACGCCGTTGCAACGCGCTGTCAAAGATTTTCATCCCGTCCTACCGTGAAACGCTCGCCTACATTTCCGGCACGTTGGAGGAACGCGAACGCGAGTCACTGACGATCCTGAAAATTATCCGTAACCGCCTCGCGCAACCTTCTCAAGAAGTGGCCAGTCATTGAATTATCGTCCGGAACCGGGCGGGTCGGCCGGACCAGCACCGGAAACGCTCAGCAGACTGATTCGTGACGATTTCGGGTCTGAAGGGGTTGACCTGCCAATGATGCACGGAGTTTGGATCTGAATGAAGAAATCGTGGTCGCGAAATGAATTACCCCAAACGCATCGCCCACCGGCAGTTGGGCATCATGGCTTCCCGGCGTTTTGCCAACGGTGAATCGCGAAACGTTTGTGGTGTGGGCAATTTCGTCGTGCTTGGCATCGTCCGGCAATTAGTTCATCCTGCGGGACGGGATGCGGGATTTAGTCAACGTATCCCCTGAACCGGATCATTTTATGAAGACAACCACTCCCACACTCGGCGTTATCATCGGCAATCGCGATTTCTTCCCCGACCAACTCGTCGCGGAAGCGCGCAAGGACATCGCCGCCCTTTTTCAACAACGCGGCATCAAACCCATTTGGGTTTCGCACAACGAAACCAAGCTCGGCGGCATCGAAACGCACGCCGACGCGCGCAAGTGCGCGGATCGCTTCAAACGCCACGGTGACGAGATTGACGGTGTGTTGGTCGTCCTGCCCAATTTCGGCGATGAAAAAGGCGTGGCCGACACGCTGAAAATGTCCGGTCTGAACGTGCCGGTGCTGATTCAGGCATATCCCGACGATTTGAAACAGCTTTCGCCCGCGCGCCGGCGGGACGCTTACTGCGGCAAGATTTCCGTCAGCAACAACCTCGTCCAGGCCGGCATCAAATTCACGCTGACCAGCAAGCACGTTTGTCTCCCAACGTCCAAGGAGTTCGCCACCGACCTGCACAATTTCCTCGGCGTCTGCCGCGTGGTGAACGGCGTGCGCGGCGTCCGCCTCGGCGCGGTCGGCGCGCGGCCCGGCGCGTTCAACACAGTTCGCTTCTCCGAAAAACTTCTGGAACGCCACGGCATCAGTGTCACCACCGTTGACCTTTCCGAATTCCTGGCCAAGGCGGGCAAGCTCAGCGACTCGGTGACCCCGGTCAAAAAAAAGCTGGCCGAAATCAAAAGCTACGCTCCTGCGCCCGGTGTGCCGCCGGAAAAGCTTCTGCAAATGGCCAAGCTCGGCGTCATCCTGACCCAATGGATGAACGCCAACGGGATTGACGCCACGGCCATTCAATGCTGGACCTCCGTCCAGCAGAATTTCGGCTGCAACGTCTGCACGCTCATGAGCATGATGAGCGAGAAGTTTCTGCCCAGCGCCTGCGAAGTGGATGTCACCGGTGTCCTGACGATGTACGCCATGCAACTCGCCGGCAACACGCCCGCCGCGCTCGTGGACTGGAACAACAATTACGCGGACGACGATGACAAATGTGTCCTGTTCCACTGCGGCAACTGGGCGAAATCGTTTCTGCCCGACATCAAAATCGCCAACGCCCCGATTCTGGGCAGCACGCTCGGGGTCGAGAACACTTACGGCGCCCTGGCCGGTCGCACGCCCGCCGGGCCGTTGACCTTTGGCCGCATCACCACCGCCGACTCGGACGGTTGCATTCGCACCTATGTCGGCGAAGGCGAACTGACCAACGACAAACTGGACACTTTCGGCACGCGCGCCGTCGCGCACATCCCGCGCTTGCAACAGCTCATGCGCTACGTCTGTAAACAGGGCTTCGAGCATCACGTCGTGATGACGCAATCGAAGTCCGCCGGGATTCTGGCCGAAGCGTTCGGGAACTATTTAGGCTGGGAAGTGCACAACCACGCAGCGGAATGAAATCCGAAATCAGAATGACGAAATCAGAACGAAGCCCGAAATCCGAAACCCGAAGTTTTGACTCGCGGGCGGTGGACATTCGGACTTCGGTATTCGGATTTCTTTCGGGCTTCGGATATTGTCACTCGGTTTTTTTCATTTCATGACTGACCACGAACTTGAACTCAAATCCATCCGCTTACGTAAGCGACTGCTGGAAGCCATCTTCCACGCGGGCGCCGGCCACACCGGCGGCAGTCTGTCCTGCCTCGACATTCTGAACGTACTTTATAACCGCATTCTCAACGTATCGCCGGAAGCCTTTTCCGATCCGAACCGCGATCGTTATATCCAGAGCAAAGGTCATTCGGTCGAGGCGCTCTACACCGTGCTGGCCGACCGCGATTTTTTCCCGGAATCGGAACTGGAAACGCTTTGCCGCTATCAATCTCCGTTTGTTGGCCATCCGACGCGCAAGATTCCGGGCATTGAAATGAACACCGGCGCGCTCGGCCACGGTTTGTCCATTTGCGTCGGCATGGCGCTGGCCGGCAAAATGGACAATGCGCCGTATCGGGTGTTCACGCTGCTTGGCGACGGTGAACTGGCCGAAGGCTCGAACTGGGAAGCCGCCATGGCCGCCGCGCATTACCGGCTCGACAACCTCACGGCCATCATTGACTGCAACACGCTCCAGATCACCGGCCGCACCCGGGACATTTGCAGCAGCGAGCCACTGGACGAGAAATTCCGTGCGTTCGGCTGGGCGGTGTGTGCCGCAGGCGGCCACAATTTCGCCGATTTGACCGTTGCCTTGAGTGGCCCGGCCGAAGCGGGCAAACCGACGTGCGTCATCGCCAACACCATCAAGGGTCGCGGCGTCAGTTTCATGGAGGACATCGTCAAATGGCATCATGGCGTGCCGAGCGAGACAGAATTGAAACAGGCGTTGGCCGAACTCGACGCCGCGGAAGCGAAGTTGAAGGAGGCCGCAGCATGAAGAAGTCACGACTCCACCGCGTAAATAAATTTCTGGGACAGATAATGACCGGCGGAAAGTGTCCGGAGATTCGTTGGAATGACGTAATTCACATTGAGGCTTTTGGAACTGATGCTGTCGGCGCATTTGCGATCACGGTTACGTTTCATTACACCGATGGCGTCGCGGTTTCTGTGCATCCAGAGGAGAAAGGCTATTTCGATATCATCGAGTCGCTGGACCAACGCTTCCCCTCGATTTTACCGGATTGGTTTGAAGAAATGCAGGCAGCAGGCAAAGATTGGCCCGACGTTGAGAGGGTTTTATATTCCGACCGGGTAGAAGGTTCTTCCAAATGAGCGCACCCGCACCTTCGATGTTCACGCCCGCGGCAAAGGCAATGGCGGAAAAGCTCGGCCTGATAATGGGCCGCGCCAATCTTGATGAATTCGCCGCCACCCTCACGGAACTGGCCAAGGCCAATCCGAACATCGTCGCTGTCACCAGCGATTCGCGCGGTTCCGGCAAGCTCGGCCCGTTCGGCCAGGCTTTGCCGAAGCAACTGATTGAAGTCGGCATCGCCGAGCAGAATCTGGTCGGTATCACAGCCGGCCTGGCCGCGTGCGGCAAAAAGTCGTTTGGCGTCTCGCCGGCTTGCTTCCTCACCGCTCGTTCGCTGGAGCAAATCAAAAATGACGTTTGTTACTCGGACGTTCCGGCAACACTCGTTGGCATCAGCGCTGGTGTCAGCTATGGCGCGCTGGGCAGCACGCATCACTCGTTGCACGACCTTGCTGCGCTCCGCGCCATACATAATCTGACCGTCATCGTGCCGGCGGACAATTTTGAGACGCGCGAAGCCGTCCGCGTTGCGGCGAAAGCCGACAAACCCGTGTTCCTCCGGTTCGGCAAAGCCGCAATGTATAACCTGCACCGGCCGGGCACGAAATTTGAAGTTGGAAAAGCGATCACGCTGCGAGAAGGCGATGACGTGGCTTTCATCGGCGCCGGCGAGACGGCCGTGCATTGCCTGCTCGCGGCCGGCCAACTGGCTGAACGCGGATTGAATTGCCGCGTTCTGAGTATGCACACCTTGAAACCGCTCGATACCGATGCCGTTTTGCGGGCCGGCCGCGAGTGTCGCGCAGTCGTGACCGCCGAGGAACACAGCGTCCACGGCGGGCTTGGCGAAGCCTGCGCCGCGGTGCTCATGCAGGCGGGTCTGAGCGTGCCGTTCCACATCGTGGGCATACCGGATGAAGATACCGTGACCGGCGCGCAGGCGGACATTTTCCGGCATTATGGCTTGAGTATGGAAGGCTTGGCCTCGACTGCGGAACGCGTTATACGTCCCATGTGACGCAGATGACCTATGAGCGCGAAAGGCTTTATCCCGCCTCACGGTAACTATCGTGAATTGCTTTCCTACCAGAAAGCCGAAGTCGTGTACGACGTCACCTTCCGTTTCTGCCATAAGCACCTCGCCAGAGGCGACCGCACCATTGACCAGATGATCCAGGCCGCGCGCTCGGGAAAGCAAAACATCTCCGAAGGGTCGGAATTCTCAGGCACCTCCAAGGAGGTTGAACTCAAGCTCGTAAATACCGCCCGCGCCAGCTTGGAGGAGTTGCTGAGAGATTACATGGACTACCTGCGGGTGAGGGAACTGCGGCTGTGGGACAAGGATTCCAAAGAAGCCAAATATGTCCGCCAGTTGGGCGCCAGGCCAAACCTGACCTATGAAGATTTCCGCAACTTCGTGGAAACCCGCCCGCCGGAAGTGATCGCCAACATCGCCATCTGCCTGATCCACCAGACCAACTACCTGCTCGACCAACTCAAGCGTCGCTTGGAAAAGGATTTCCTGGCCGAAGGCGGCCTTCGCGAACGCATGACCCGCGCCCGCCTCGAAGCTCGTCACCACCAATCCCATTAGTCGCATTCGCCATATCCGCCCCATGCCCCTCATCCTCGCCCTCGACCAAAGCACCTCCGCCACCAAGGCGGTCCTGTTCGATGCTCAGGGCCGCGTGCTTGACCGCGCCTCGCGCGACCATCGCCAGATTTATCCGCGGCCGGGCTGGGTCGAGCACGATGCCGGGGAAATCTGGCAAAACGTCCTGGCCGTCGCTCGCGAAGTCGTCGGTCGAAACCCGGACAAACTTACCCAACTCGTCGGCCTGAGCATCACCAACCAGCGCGAAACAATTCTCGTTTTCGACCGCGCCACCGGCCAGCCGCTGCACAACGCCATCGTCTGGCAGGATCGGCGCGGAGATCCCGTCTGCCAGAAACTTCTCGAACAGGGACAGGAGGCGATGGTTCGCGCGAAAACTGGCCTGAAAATTGACACCTATTTCTCTGCTTCAAAACTCAAATGGCTTGCCGCCGAGAAGCCGGAACTCGCCGCCAAACTCAAAAGCGGCGACGCCGTCATCGGCACCATTGACGCCAACCTCGTCCACCGGCTCACCGGCGGAAAGGTTTTCGCCACCGACCACACCAACGCCAGCCGCACGTTGTTGTTCGATATCAGCAAGCTGCATTGGGACGAGGAACTCTGCCGCTTGTTCGACGTGCCCTTGCGTGCGCTGCCGGAAGTCCGCGAAAGCGCCGCTCAATTCGGTGAGACCGATGTGGGCGGCTCACTGCCAAAGCGCGTTCCCATCTTCGGCGTGATGGGTGATTCGCAGGCGTCGCTCTTTGCCCAGCGTTGTTATCAACCCGGCATGGCCAAAGCCACGTTTGGCACCGGCACCTCCGTGTTGCTGAACATCGGCGACAAATTCCGGTTGTCGGAAAAGGGCGCGGTATCGGCGCTCGCGTGGGTCTGGCAGGGCAAACCCACCTATGCTTACGAAGGCCTCATCAATTTCTCCGCCGCCACCGTCGAATGGCTCAAGAACCAGCTTGGCCTCATCCAAAACGTGTCCGCAGTCGAGGCGCTCGCGACCAGCGTCGCTGACAACGGCGGGGTTTACCTCGTCCCAGCGTTTGCCGGTCTGAGCGCGCCCTACTGGTCGCCGGACGCGCGGGCGGCAATTGTCGGCATGACCGCCCACACGCGCAAGGAACATATCGTCCGGGCCGCCCTGGAATCCATCGCCTACCAGATCCGCGATGTGCTGGAAATGATGCAGGGGGATCAATTTCACACTTTGCAAAGTGTGAAAGCCGACGGCGGCCCCACGCGAAATAATTTCCTCATGCAATTCACCGCCGACATGGCCGGAGTCGAGTTAGAAGTGTCCGAAGTGTCCGAATCCTCCGCGTGGGGCGCAGCGATGAACGGGTTGCTCGGGCTCGGCATTTGCCGATCATTGGACGACCTCGCTGCCTTGCCGCGCGAAACCAGAGTTTTCCGCCCACAGATGGACGCCGCCAAAGCCCGACAACTTCACGCCGGCTGGCAGGCGGCGGTGAAGCGGGTCCTGTGACATCCCGGTCCTGAAGTGAAGGCGGGTTGGCGTTTTTCACAAACGAATTGGGTCTTGGTGCAGGAGTGCGTTGTGACTAATTTATTTGGCTCTTTAGACGCGCATTTACTAAAGTCACCAAATGGTTTCCGCTTGGTTGAAGCGCCCGGCGGGAGTATGTACCTAACAGATGCAACTGTGGCTAGGAATTGTTCTTCAGATGTCCTTGTCTTCAATCCATCCGGACGCAATCATGGCGCATGATCATGAGTCGCCCGATTATATTGTTCCTGGCCGTGTCACTCTTGAGCCTCGCCCGGGCAGGTCGCGTGCAGGGGGCAGAAAATCAGGCGCCGGCGCTGTGGTACGATCATCCGGCAGAGAAATGGACGGATGCCCTGCCCATCGGCAATGGCCGGATGGGCGCGATGATTTTCGGCGGCGTCCCGGACGAACGCATCCAGTTCAACGAGGACACGCTCTGGAAAGGTCATCCGCATGATTATGTCCGCGCCGGCGCTCACGAATATCTGGCGAAAATCCGGCAACTGCTGTTCGACGGAAAAATCAAGGAGGCCGAAGGCATCGCCAAAACGAATTTTCTCAGCGATCCGGTGCGACAGAAGGCCTACCAGCCGTTCGGTGACCTGCACTTCCATTTCATCGGAGTTACGAACATCACCGATTATCATCGTGAACTAGAGCTGGATTCCGCCGTCGCTCGCGTGACGTATCAGTCCGGTGGCGTGACCTACCGGCGCGAAGCGTTCGCCAGTTACCCGGATCAGGCGATAGTCTTGCGTTTCACAGCGGACAAACCGGGCCATATCAGCTTCACGCTGGCGATGGACAGTCCGCAAACCAATTCGCAGACCAGGGCCATTTCGCCGGACACGCTGGCGCTGACCGGGCTGGTTGAAACGGGCGGACTGCGCTTCGAATCGCGGGCGCGCGTGGTCGGGGACGCCGGCCAAACCAGCGCTGATGGAAATATCCTTACCGTCAGAGATGCCAACTCCGCTACAATACTTTTGGTGGCGGCAACCAGCTTCAAGAATTTCCAGGACATATCGGCGGACCCCGAAAAGCGGTGCGCGGAGGAATTGCAGAAGGCTTCCAAACGCAGTTTTGCTGAGTTGTTGTCCGCGCACGCCGCTGATTATCAGCAATTGTTCCGTCGCGTAAGCCTCGACCTCGGTCGTACTGAACGGGCCGACTTGCCCACCGATCAACGTTTGCAGCAGGTGAAGACTTCCGGCCTCGACGGCGACCCGGCTTTGGCCGCGTTGTATTTCCAGTACGGGCGTTACCTGCTCATTTCCAGCAGCCGTCCGGGCGGCCAGCCGGCCAACCTGCAAGGCCTCTGGAATGAAGAACTCAACCCGCCCTGGGAAAGCAAATGGACGCTCAACATCAATTGCGAGATGAATTACTGGCCGGCTGAACTTGCCAACCTGAGCGAGTGCGCCCAACCGCTGTTTGCGATGATTGAAGACCTGGTCATCAGCGGCGGGCGCACGGCACGCGAGCAGTACGGCTGCCGCGGCTGGGTGGTTCATCACAACACCGACCTCTGGCGCGGCACGGCGCCCATCAACGGCATTGACGGCATCTGGCCGACCGGCGGCGCGTGGTTGTGTTATCACTTGTGGGAACATTATCTCTTCACTGGCGACAAAAAATTCCTCGCCCGGGCCTATCCGGACATGAAACAGGCATCGTTGTTCTTCGTAGATTTTCTGGTTAAAGACCCGAAAACCGGCTGGCTCGTCACGTCGCCTTCGTATTCACCCGAACAGGGAACGCTCTGCTACGGCCCGACGATGGACAACCAGCTCATCCATGCGTTGATGGATGACACTATCGCCGCCGCGAACCTCTTGGGAAAAGACAAAGATCTCGCGGCGAAACTCGCGGAAGTGCGCGACCAACTGCCGCCCAACCAGATCGGCAAGTATGGCCAGCTTCAGGAATGGATTGACGACATTGACAAGCCGAACAACAACCACCGGCACATGTCACCGCTGTGGGCGTTGTATCCGGGCGCGGACATCTCGCCGGCCAGCCCCAAAATCTGGGATGCCTCCAAACTCCTCCTGAAATGGCGCGGCGACGGCAGCACCGGCTGGAGTTACGCCTGGCGCATCCCGCTCTGGGCGCGCACGGGCGACGGCGAGCTTGCCTACCGGCAACTAACAGAACTTTTCCAACGCCGCACTTTGCCGAATCTCTTCGATCTGTGCGGCCCGTTTCAGATTGACGGCAACTTCGGCGCCACCGCGGGCATTATTGAACTGTTGCTGCAAAGCCAGTGGACGAAAGAAATGGAAGTCAGAAGTCAGAAGTCAGAGGTCAGAATTGTAGATTTGCTGCCTACGCTGCCGAAAGAATGGCCGACCGGCTCCATCACCGGCATTTGCGCCCGCGGCGGATTCATTATGGATTTGACCTGGGACAACGGCGCGTTGACACGCGCTGTCATTCACTCACAACTCGGCAACTCCTGTGTGCTCCGTTATGGCGGTCACGAACTTGAACTCAAAACCGAAGCCGGCAAACAATACTCGTTTGACGGGCAATTGAAACCAATCACTCCATGAATCGTCGGCACTTTTTCAAAACCGCGGCTGCTGCCGCCGCCACCGGATGGTTTTCCAGCCGGGCTTTGTCACTGGCAGCCGATGCTGCCGGTGCCGCAACGTCAACGAATGCTCCGGTCGCGCCACCACTTCCCGATTATCGCTACAAAATCGGCGTCTGCGACTGGATGATTCTCAAGCGCCAGAAACTCGGCGCCTTTCAACTGACCAGGGAAATCGGCGCCGACGGCGTTGAAGTGGACATGGGCAGCCTGGGTAAACGCGAAACCTTCGACAATCAACTCGCCGATCCGCAGGTCCGTCAGCAGTTCCTCGACAAGGCCCACGAGTTGGGACTCGAAATCTGTTCGCTGGCCATGTCGGGATTTTATGCCCAGTCCTTTGCCGAACGGCCCACCGTGCTGCGCATGGTGCAGGATTGCATGGACACAATGACAGCGATGAAGGTGAAGGTCGCGTTTCTGCCGCTGGGCGTGCCCAGTGATTTGACCAAACATCCGGAATTGCGCCCCGCGGTGGTGGAACGGCTGAAGGCCATTGCGCCCAAGGCCCGCGAGGCCGGCGTCGTCATCGGCATCGAGACCGCGCTGGATGCGGCGGGCGAACTGAAGCTGCTGGACGAAATCGGCTCGCCCGCGATCCGCAGTTATTTCAATTTCTCCAACGCCGTGCAAAACGGGCGCGACTTAATTGCCGAACTGCGCACGCTCGGCAAGGAGCGCATTTGCCAGATGCATTGCACCGATCAGGACGGCGTCTGGCTTCAGGACGACCCCAAAATTGACATGCCGAAAGTGAAGGCCGCTCTCGATAACATGGGCTGGCGCGGCTGGCTCGTTATCGAACGCTCGCGCAGCGCCAAAAATTCCCGCAACGTGAAATGGAACTTCGGCGCCAACACCGCGTATTTGAAATCAATTTTCCAGCCGAAGTGAGCCTCTGAAAGACTGTTCCGGACCAAAATCCGGTGGAAATCGTGGAATCACTTGGCTGAACCCATTCGCGGTTTTCCCCCTTAACCTTTCAAGTGGTGCCTGAATTCCGTCGGCGACATGCCGGTGTAGCGTCGGAAAAAATGACTGA
>Ga0335081_10018216_pt1 | contig 11354 bp, 10 predicted proteins | sample Lox_Sample_35_FD_206713 | JGI IMG/M metagenome (GOLD analysis project Ga0335081, IMG submission 206713) | Soil microbial communities from Loxahatchee National Wildlife Refuge, Florida, United States - Lox_Sample_3.5 | ecosystem: Environmental > Terrestrial > Soil > Wetlands | place: USA... | reverse complement strand
AGCCGCCGTGGCGGGCAGTTTCTGCCGCCTGACGCGAGGCTTCCGCGGCTTTGTTGGAGTTCTCCGACACCTGCAGGACGGTCGAGGACATTTCTTGCATGGCGGTCGCAACCTGCGCCGTCTGGTCTTTCTGGGTTTCCGCGCCCTGAGCTTGCTGGGTGGCGGAGGAAGAAATCTCCTCGCTGGCCGAAGCTACGTGCTCAGCTGTGCCAGCGATCGACTGGATCAGCTGGCGCAGATTGTTCTTCATGCCGTTGAGGGCGGTTCCAGCCTTGCCGATCTCGTCATGCGAGGTAATCTCCATATCGGCGATGGCCAGGTTGTTGCCGGCAACCGCTTCGATCATGGCGAGCATGCGGGATATGGCACCGGTGACTGAGCGGGCGATCAACAGGGCTACGATCAGGCCCACGATTAGGCCAGCAACGCAGAGACTGATGATAAGTAGCTTGCCGCTGGCGACATCGCCATCTTGCGCTTTATCTACCTCGGCTTTGGTGGTTTCGATGAAATGGGTGAACTCCTCGGTCGCTTTACTGAGCGCATCGAAAGCCGGCCCGGCCTGAGTGCTCATCACGTGCATGGCATCTTTCGTCTTCTTGGCGCGGTGCAACTGAAGCTCACGGTCAGCGACCTCACGAAAAGCGGCATGGGTGCGCAGAATCTCGCCGTAAAGCCGTTTGGCTTCGTCCGCTTTCAGCAGCGGAGACAACTTCTCCATGGCGGTCTTGAAGGCCTGCTTGGCCGCGTCGTCACGCTCGAGCATCTTTTCGTTGTCGGTCAGCAGGTACCCCCGGACCGCTGAGCTTTCGGTCATGGTGGCGGTAGGGATCAGCAGGATCAGACTATGTTCGGATTCTTTCCAGGCGACTTCTTCGGCGGCCTGATCCAGGCTTAGGATCGTGCGGTAGCCTGCAACTCCCAGGATCATCAAGATCGCCAGCAAAATTCCGAAGCCCAGTGCCAGTTTCGCCTTTACGCCCATCTTGTTCATCATCGCGCTCTCCTTCAACGGCCTGAAATACGGTCGTGTGCACCGCTGACAATTTCATCGGCGGGGGTAATGGGGACTTTAGCGGTAGCGAGGCCCCACAGAAGGCATCCGTCTTTCGTGTAGCAACTCGATGGAAATCGATCAGTCGTTGACTTGGAAAGGTCACTGGTGACGCGAACGCAGCCAGGCATAGGCGTTGCCGATGGCGTAGGTCACTCCGGCGTAAGCGCGTTTGTGCGGCGCGTCGTGTGTGACTCCGACGTCGAGCCCGGCGTCAAGAACCAGGCGCGGATTCACTTCGTAAGTCAGTCCCGCCATAGTGGAAGCAAAGGCGGGATTGTCGCTGTTCAAGTTGCTGGCCCCGTAGCCTTCCACCACCCCCGCCAGCCGCCCACGCAGTGGCATCGAGGCGGTGAGCGCAAACTGAGTGCAGCGGTCTAAGGAATGAGCGGAAGCACTGCCGGCCAAGTATTCGATCGCATTGAAATCGAAATGCAGCTGGCGCAAGTCGCGGCTGGCGAGAAAGGAAATGGCATGGTCGGCCTGGCCGCTGCCCAACCCCTTGCTCTCGCTGGCTGAAGGAATCTTGGCCAGATAGAGAATACCGAGCGCGGGCCGGTGTTTAGACGCGTCAAGAAAACGGTATTTGAAGCCCAGCCAGGTGTCCCCAAAGCCGCGCTCTTTAGCCGCTCCGTCTTGCAGCTGCGAGAAAGTGTCGGACGACCAGTGAAAGTCGAGCTTCGGCGTCAGCCCCAGGCGCAGACCGCCGCCAAGTGAGTCCTGCTGCACCCCTGCGCCCGACCATTGCTGGTTCCAGCCATATTCCACTTCCAGGACTCCGCATTGCGTCGTCGCCGCACCGTTGGAAAAACTCGGGCGACTGGGGACCGAGACTACCTCTGTATTCGCACAGCCAGTTTCTGATGCCGCTTCCTCCTGTCCGACGGCGAAATGCGAAGGCAGGCTTATGACGGTTGCCAGAATGATAAGGACGAATGATTTCACGAGAGCTCGCATATCAAATGTGATCGGACAACATCGCCCCGACATTAGTGCAGCACCCGGTTCAGCAGATCAGCGAACTGGTAGCGCACCGCAATCTGTCCGCGGTAGCGGGGAGTAGAACTGCTGTCCAACCGGCCGGAGCCGAACAGGCTGACTTCGAGATTCTTTACCGGGATAAACCGCACAGTCGGGCCCATGCGTTCGCCGAGCACATAGGAATCGCCGTTCATGAAAATGGTTTCGCCATTCTTCAGGAAGATTCCTTTGGGCATGTCAGTGATGAATGCGCCGAGCCGCACGCGGCCCTTAGGGTCCAGAGCTTTGAATACGCTGCCCGACCAGCCAAAACTGGGATCATCGGTCGCACGCGATAATGCCTCGGCATAGAGCTCATCTATGGCGATCAGGGGAAGCTTTTGCAAGTGGGCAGCCTCCCGGGTATAGCGAATGCCTTGCAGCGAATCAAATTCGGCCGAGATGTCGCGGTTCTTGCCGACTTGTTTGCGGGCCATCAGCTGAAAGTAGTTTTCGTCGCCCATGCGCGGCATCCGGGCAAAGACGTTAGGCTGTTTGAAGTCTCCTGCGTAACCCACGGTGGCGCTGATCAGATCTGGCAGAAAGGTGCGGTGCGGCGCGTTGTAGTGCAGACGATATCCTTCCAGCCAGCCATCGTTGTCGGCATAGGTGGCTTCCGTACCTGCACCGCGGTCGTACTCGATGCCTCCCGCCTGCGCCTCCCAGCGCGAACCGAATCGTTGTCCGATGAACAGCGATTTCAAGTTGAAGGACCAGTAGCGGTCATGCAGGCCGATTCCCGTGTAGTCGTAACTGGAGTTAAAGGCCCGGCCCGACTCGCCGCGCGCTTGTAGATAGGTCTTTCCTTCTCCCTGCAGGCTGATGCGCAGTACCGCGCTTACCTTGTAGTACTCGTCGCGGGCGGTGACTTTGCCCGGATCGTTGTCGACATAGCGAAAGTGGGTAATGCCGTCCAGGCTGACGAACTGGATCCGGTCGGCCAGCAAGCGTAGCGGGCTTGGCTCCGCACTTGCGGGCTCAGGGTTGGCCGCGTCGTCGGCAAAAAGCGAAGGCACACCGCAGAACGCAATTAGGCAAGCGGCAACACAGCACATGCGGATGCGAGACATTCTTCCTCCCTATGCAAACAGTGATCTGCTGTCTTGCCAGATCGACGGCGCAGGGAGGGACTTTAAACACGAAAGTGAAATGTGACTTAGCGCGGCCTTCCCAAAATCACCACGTCCACCCGGCGGTTCTGGGCACGACCCTCTTCGGTGTCATTGCTCGCCACCGGGTGATACTCTCCGTATCCTGCTGCGGAAAGCTGTTGCGGGGGAATCTGGTATTTGGTGACCAGCAGGCGAACCATTTCGGTGGCGCGGCTGGTGGACAACTCCCAGTTCGAGCTGAATTGGGAGTTGTGAATGGGAACGTCATCGGTGTGCCCTTCGATACGAATCGAAAACTTGTGCTCGGCCAACAATAAGGCGAGGCGATCGACCGCAGGCTGGGAACGGCTTTTAATTCCCACGGATCCGCTGTCGAAGAAACCCATTTCCCGCAGACTGACGACCAGTCCGTCATTTTGAGCGTGAATGGCCACTTCGCCACGCGCGATCTCCTTGGCCAGAGCCTTTTCCAACTCCTGCCGCAAGCCGCTAAGGTCGGGATTCATGGGACTAGCGAGGGGGAGCGGGGTTGCTGGCAACGGATTTTGCGGAGGCGCTGTCGGCTCCTGCTGCAGCGGAATAGGTGAGGAAGGCGGAAACGCGCCCATCTGTTGAAATGCCACTTGGATGGACGCTGCCACCTGGCTGACTTTCTTTTTGTCGATTTCCGCTGCCGAGTAAAGCACGACAAAAAACGCAAACAGCAGGGTAATGAAGTCGGCATAGGAGACCAGCCAGCGGTCATGGCCGACGGGCGAAGTGACTTTTTTCCTGCGCTTCAACTAGTGCGCTCCAACGGCAGCAGTAGTCTTCCCTCGCAGCTTCGATTCATCGAGAAAACCCAGCAGTTTGGTTTCCAGGGCCCGCGGATTCATTCCTTCGAGGATCGAGACCACACCTTCCAGAGTCATCTCGCGCAAAATTTCTTCTTCACGAATACGAATCCGGAGTTTGCCGGCAAAAGGGATAAACAGCAGGTTGGCCGCACCCACCCCGTAGATAGTGGCCACGAAGGCCACTGCGATGCCTCTGCCGACTTCGTCGATTTTGTCCAAATGCTGCATCACTTGGATCAGTCCCAGCACGGCTCCGATGATGCCAATGGTGGGGGAGAACCCGCCCGCTGACTCGAAAACGTGCGGAATTTCCTGCTCGCGTTCCGATTGGTTGGAGAGTTCCAGTTCCATCGTGTTGCGGAGTTCCTGGGGCTCGGTGCCATCCACCGCCAGCATGAGCGACTTCTGCAAGAAGCGGTCTTTGATTCCCTCCAGGTCCGCATCGAGGGACACGATGCCTTCGCGGCGGGCGCGATTAGCGAACTTCACCAGCTCGCGCACTACAGCGGCAGGATCGCGTTTGGGTTGAAGGAATACCTGGGCTAGGCGGCGGAATGCCGAGATCACGATTGACAAAGGAAAATGAATCAGGACCGCGCCCAGGGTGCCACCGAAGACAATCAAGGCGGCGGTGGGCTGGAGCACCTGCGCCAAACGCCCGCCTTCCAGCAGCAAGCCGCCGACGATTCCGCCCAACCCTAGGATCACACCGCCCCAGCTTGCCTTGTCCACGAATTTCTACCTCCCGGCTTCTTGCGGCATGGCCTGGTGTGTGTCGGACGCGCTGGACAGTGAACTGAAGACTCCCCCCGCCGGGTAAATCCCCTGCAGGACAGTGCGGCGGAACTCGACGATTCGCTCCAGCACCGTGCTGGTGCTCTCCCGAACAATGATTTTTTCCCCGTTCAGCAAGGTGATCACAGTGTCGGGTGATTGCTCCACAAACTTGATCAAATCGGAATTCACCGTGAGCGAACTGTTGTTCAAGCGAGTCAGTTGAATCATGCGAGAACTCCGGGAGACACGCTGACCGACAAGGCCCCCTTCTCGTCCATCGGCGGGGTGCCGGGAACTGTTACTGCCGCACGAGATGGCGCGAAGTTACAAAAGTGTAGTGACAGTGAATGGCCGCCGCCTAAAGCCTTCTCCCACGCCGCCGATGGGCCAGTTGAAGGTTAAAAATCAGGTTCCGAAGGAACGCGGGAACAGGACCTCCGAAGATTGGGGACCCGGGAGGCGGTTCCAGGAAAGGCGGAACCAACTAATTCGAAGGAGACAGCAAAGATGGCTATTAGCATTTTGAATAATCCGGCCTCCCTAGCCGCACAAAACCAGTTAGGCATCACCAACACCAACCTGCAGAAGACCCTGTACCAACTGTCTTCCGGATCACGGATCAACAGCGGTGCTGATGACGCCGCCGGACTGGCGGTGGCAGACGGCTTAATGGCCAACATCACCGCTCTCACCCGCTCAGCGCAAAACGCAAGCGATGGCGTCGGCAAACTGCAAGTGGCTGACGGCGCACTTGCCCAGGTAACGACGCTGCTGAATCGCGCCATCACCCTGGCCACTGAGTCTGCTAACGGTACGCTGTCCGACACGCAGCGTGCGCCACTGCAGGCCGAGTTCGCCTCCATCAAGGCGGAAATCGACCGTATCGGCGCAACCACCAATTTCAACGGTCAACAAGTGTTTCAGAACACTACGGTCAACACCTATGTCAGCGGGGCCGTCGGCCTCACTTCTGCCTCCGGCCTTGGCGGTTCCCCGCCGAGCACGGTGGGCACCGATGCCGTGACTGCGGCAACCTCCTTGGGCGGTGCGGCTTCGACCTGGACGTCAAGCATTGGAACGGCTAACGCTCCCATCAGCAGCCTTACCGACCTGACGGGCGACAACATCACCATCACCGTCACCAGCCCGGGAAATGGCACACAGACCACTTACAACCTGAGCGGCTACACCAGCGTTCAGGGCCTCATCACCGACTTGGCCAACAACTATTCGGGACAACTGCAAGCCCAGATTTCTGGCAACAACCTGCAGGTGTCGGCCAATGGTCTCAACGTGTCCGTGACGGACGACGGCAGTATCCTGACTGACGGAACCCATGCTGGCGTCGGCGTCGCCGGAACTGTGGCGAACATCACCGTGGGCAGCGGCTCCAATTCATTCGTCTATAACGCGTACGGATTAGGCACCGTCGCCAACCTGGTTACGGCCATCGGCGCAGACGGCAAATACGCCGCTTCGTTGCCGGCTACGGGTGCTAACGCAGGCAAGTTGGTCATTGGGTGGGGATCGTTGCAAGCGCCTAATGGCACGACCGGTCCAAGCGTCAGCGGCGACCTGGCAGTGTTCGGCGGATGGTCGGCCACGGGGGGAGCAAAAACCTTTACCGTGCAGGCCTACGGCGCTGCCTTGCCAACCACCTTCAGCGACACTGGCAGCCTCACGGTCGGCACTCTGATTACCGACCTCACCAACATGGGACTGTCGGCCTCGCTCAACCCCAGCGGTCAGCTGGTGATCGGCGATCCCAGCAATCCCAACAATGCTCCCACCATCGGTGGCACCGCGACCGGGGTCGGCAACGCGCTCGGCGTGAACGGTACCGGCTCATCCGGCGTGGCGGCGAATACCAACATCTACCTCACAGATGGCAGTCCGAACGCGGCGAACACCATTGCTGTGGCCATCGGTGCCCTGTCGTCCAGCAGCATGAATGGGGCGACTCTGGCGACCAACGATCTGTCCACTGCCACGGATGCTCAAGCCGCATTGACAGCTATCCAGACCGCAATCGGCGATGTAGCTGCACTCCGCGGAACTCTGGGAGCCAGCGTGAACCGGCTGCAGAGCGCTACCAACGTTATCAACAACAACATTCAGAACCTGACCTCAGCCCAGGACGGCATCCGCGCTGCGGATATTCCGTCCACGGTTGCCAACATGGCCAAGTACTCGATCCTGGAACAGACGGGCGTCGCCTCTCTGGCCCAGGCCAACCAGATGCAGCAATTGGTATTGAAGCTGTTGCAGTAAGCAGGTGAGAAGGAGGGGAGGGCAGCCGCAGTTGCTGCCCTCCTTTTCTTGATGAATGGACGCGGGCGTTCGAATTTAGGAATCGATCCATTCCTGGAAGAGGCCCGAAGCATAACTGACCCGATTTCCGAAACGCATTGCCTTGAAAAGAACACAACGTGCAAGCAAGAACCAGGAATCCCGGCGTGATGCATCACTGCGACGGGGAAAGGACATGCGATGGCGATCAGTTTGAATCCTGCGACATTGCTCAATGGCAACGGAATCGACGTTAATTCCCTGGTAAGTCAGATTCAGGCGCAGCAAAGCGGTCAACTGCAGATCTGGCAACAGCGCCAAACCGATTTGCAGACCCAGGCCACTGCGTTGCAGACGTTGAATACCGATCTATCGAATCTGGCGACTGCGGTGAACGCACTGAAAGATCCACTGGGACCGCTGGCTGCCATGTCGGCAACCTCGTCGCTGCCTGCCATTCTTACCGCTACCGCCCAAAATTCCGCCATTGCGGGCAATCACACCATTGTTGTCAGCTCGTTGGCCAGCGCGGGAACTTTGTACACCGACGCGGTTGCAGGCGGTGCCGATGCCTCGCTTCTGCCGAGCGGCGCTGCCAGCGGTGACTTGAAGCTGCAGATCGGCGGAGCCAATGGAGCGACCCAAGACATTGCAATCACTAAGGGAAGCAACGACACGTTGAACACGCTGGTTAAGTACATCAACCAGCAAAGTAGCCAGAACAACTGGGGTGTCACGGCGGCAGTGTTGACCGATGCCAGCGGCTCGCGCCTGGCCATTTACAGCCAATCCACCGGTACGCCCGGAGCGCTTGCCATCACCAGCAACACCACCAGCGACGCCAACGGCAATATCATTCCCGATACGCCCACCAACTTGACCTTTGAAGATCCAGTGGGAGGCACGGATGCCAATCTGACCATTGACGGCATCCCCTTCAGCAGCACCAGCAACACCGTGACCGGCGCCATTCCGGGAGTGACCCTGAACCTGGTCAGTGCTGAGCAGAACGTTCCCTTGCAGCTCTCTGTGGGAATCGACAGCACGCAGGCCAGCACCGCGGTCAACGCATTTGTCGTCGCCTACAATGCGTTAGTAACTGCCATCAACCAGCAATTTACGGTTGACTCCTCCACCAACACTGAAGGCCCGTTGGGGGCAGACAGCAACCTCCGTTCCCTGCAGTCGAGCCTGCTCTCTGACATAAGTTACTCGTTGAAAGGAAACAGCGGGTTGGTGAACCTCTCGTCTCTTGGCATCAATATGAACAACGACGGCACCCTGACGGTGGGTACCGCCGCCGATGGACGAACCCTGGATCAGATCATCAGCGACAACCCGCAGGCATTTCAGAATTTCTTTCAAAGCGCCTCGCCTACTGGCTTTGCCAACAATTTCAGTAAGGACCTGACGAACCTGACCAGCCCAACGCTCGGCATCCTGAATCTCGATTTGGCTCAAAACACCACGGAACAAAGCGCCGTGTCGGATACCATCAGCAACTTCCAGGACCAGCTGGCAACCCAGAAGCAGCAACTGATCCAAGAGTACAGCCAGGTGAATGCTACTTTGGAGGAGTATCCCTATCTGTTGGCAGAAATTACCGCTCAGCTGGGCAACATTTTGCCAACCTCGTCGAACACTTCACCCACTCAGGGCACGACCCTCACCTCGGGATCGTAAGCATGGTCGACGTGCGCACGCTTTACCGCCAGAATGCCGCAGGGGGCGCCACACCGGTCGGCCAGGTGATTGCCCTCTACGAACAGATTGTGGAAGACCTGCGCCGGGCGGAGACAGCCATCGACGAAACTCAGATCGAGCGGCGAACCCATGCCATCAACCATGCCCTGCTGGTGATCGGTCACCTCGAGAGCAAGCTGAACCGTCAGGTGGGCGGAAAGATCGCACAAGCTCTTGACCATTTCTATGTGATGTCACGGCGCAGGCTGCTCGAGGCGCAGCTGAATTCCTCCAAAACCATCGTTGAGGAACAGATTGCGTTATGGCTTGATCTGCGAGACGCGTGGACCCAAGTCGATCGCGCTGAAGCGGCCCATCCTCCCGCCGCTGCCGCATCGACAGGAAGTACAAGTGGAACCGGATGGAGCGGATAATGGAGCTCACCGCGGTTTCAGAATTGCGCCAAGTAAATTGCAGGCTCGGCGCGGCGCTCTCCAAACTACAAATCCGTCATTGCGCTACGCCGGAGGACTTTTCCTCGCTGCGTGACGTCTTGGTGCTGGGAGCTCGCGCCACCCGGCAGGCATCCCGCCTACTCTCGCCGGATCCGGAATGGCTGGCCGAACTGTCCGCTTATCGAAGCAACTTGGACAAGCTGAAGGAGGTTTTGGCTTCTCTGCACTTGGGACTGCAAATACGGAGGCGGCGTCTGCAGGAAAATCTGGAGGCGTTAGAAGCTGCAAGCAATTGGGCGCAGGCTAGCAAGGATAGCATCTGACTTCGGTTACTCCGCAAATCCCATCGCTCACTTGAGGTAATCGAACAAGCTGACTTGCGGCATCTTGCCCATGGAAGCGAGGGTCGCATTCATTGCGGTTTGCCCGCTGGAAATCTGACTGGCCACCGCGGCCATGTCAGCCGCGCTGACCGCATCCTGTTGCTGGCTCAAGTTCATCTTCTCGTCATTCAGGAAGCTCTGCTGGCTCTCGGTCTGGTTCAAAGCATTGCCAAAGAACACCCGCTGCGTAGTCACATAGTTGAATGCGGTGCTGACTGCTGACGCGGCGGTGCTGATATCGGTGTTGGTTTGCAAAGCCTGGATTAGATTGCTGATTGCCTGAAAGACGTCGGCCCCAGGACCGTTGAAAATCTGTGAGCCGGGCATGTTCACTTGAATCTGATAGCCGTTCCCGATCGTTACGTTGTTTGTGCCGTCGTTGCCGGCATAACGGATCCCGGAGGGCGAGCTGCCATCGATCACATAGGGCTGGGTGTCGGCCGTGCCGGAAAAAATAAACCGTCCCTGATAGGAAACGTTCGCCAGGCTCATCAGCTGGTTTTGGATCCCGACCAGTTCGGTGGCCACAGCTGCCCGGTCGTCATCGGACAGCGTTCCATTGGCGCCTTCGACACCCAAGGTGATGGCACGCTGCAGAACCGTGACTACAGAACCGAGGGTGGAATCTGCGGTTGACAGGACGCCTGTGATGCTGCTGATGCTGCGCTGAAAGGTGTCGACCTGGCTGCTGCGATCGTTGATCTGGACCATTTCGGAGGCCCCCGCAGGATCGTCCGCAGGCTGATTGATCCTGCTGCCCGTTGCCATTTGTAAGGTTGCACCCTGTTGCTGCAGCTGCAATTTCTCCAGGGCATTCAGCAGGTCCGGCATCGGATTGGGATTTACGCGAATTGAGCTCATCCAGTTAAGGTCCCCATGTTAATGACAGTCGCCAACAGTTCGTTAATCGTTGTGACCACCCGGGCGGCGGCATCGAACGCATTCTGGTACTGCACCATGTTCGCCGCCTCTTCATTGAGGGAAACCCCGGAGATGCTGCCGCGCTGGTCCTGCAGCTGGGTCAAGATCAATCGGGCAGAACTCAGCTCTGCCGAGTTCGAGGACAGGTCATTGCCTACTCCGAACACAATGCTGGAATAGTAGTCGGTGGGAGTCTGGCCAGCGACCACCGGCTGATCATGCACGGCCGATAAGGCAGCAAGATTTCCATTGCTGCCGGGAGCAGTGGGATCGGAGCTGGCCGCAATTAAAGTCGGATCGGTGATCTGGACCTTCATTGACGCTGCCGCGCCTTTTCCCGATGGCGGAGGTGCGACGAAAAAATCGCCACCAGGATTGCCGTTCAGATCGAATCCGCCGAACGGGTTTCCGTTGGCATCGTACCCTCCCTGGTGAGCCGAGTTCACCGCATTGGCGATTCCCGCCGCCAACGTGTCCAGGTGCGAAAGCAAGCCTGGAATATTCTGATCGCGCATCTGCAGCAATCCGGCTAAATCACCCGAGGTCAAGGCAGCGGTGATGTTGTTGCCCTGCGCATAAATGTCCTGCATGCCGGAGGAGTCGGTTTGGGTGGTGAGGGCGAAACTCTGTCCCCCGACGACCAGTGCGGCGCCGTTTGAAGTGGTCAGCGTCAGACCGTTGTCGCTTTGGATGCTCGAAACATCGATCAAATTTGAGAGCTGCCCGATGAGCACGTCACGCTGGTCGATGAATGCACTGGCGTCCTGGTTTACGCCTTGCAGCTGGCTGATGCGGGTGTTCAGAGTCGCGATCTGTGCGGTCAG
>Ga0335081_10018215_pt1 | contig 11354 bp, 14 predicted proteins | sample Lox_Sample_35_FD_206713 | JGI IMG/M metagenome (GOLD analysis project Ga0335081, IMG submission 206713) | Soil microbial communities from Loxahatchee National Wildlife Refuge, Florida, United States - Lox_Sample_3.5 | ecosystem: Environmental > Terrestrial > Soil > Wetlands | place: USA... | reverse complement strand
CAGGATGGCGAAAGAACAAAGCAAACGGTGAAGTAATCATCGTTCGCTACGCCGACGATTTCGTCATGGGGTTTCAATACCGGAGCAGTGCGGAACGTTTCCTGCAAGAAATGAAGAAACGATTCGCCGCCTTCGGACTTGAAATCCACAGCGAAAAGACCCGACTCATCGAGTTCGGACGGTTCGCGGAAGCAAACCGCGCCGCACGGGGAGAGGGGAAGGTGGAAACGTTTGACTTTCTTGGGTTCACGCATACCTGTAGTAGAACCTGGAAGAACAATCGGTTCATCATATGGCGTAAGACAATCGCTAAGCGTCTCCGGGCAAAGCTCAAAGAAGTGAGAAAAGAGATTATTCGTTGCCGACATGAGCCGGTGCCAGAACTCGGTAAATGGCTCCGGTCTGTGGTACAGGGTCATCTCAACTACTTTGCAGTGCCCGGCAACACAAGGGCAATAAATGCGTTTCGCAGGGAAATATGCAAGGCATGGCTCTTCGCTTTAAGGCGACGCAGTCAAAAGTCCAGCAACCTTACGTGGGAGCGCATGCAATGCCTGATGAGGACGTGGATACCCACAACCAAAGTCAACCACCCTTACCCGAGCCAAAGGCTTTGCGTGAACTACCCGAGGTAAGAGCCGTGTGAGGTAGTGCCTCTAGCACGGATCCGTGCGGGGGGCGTCCGGCAATGGACGTCCCTACCGCGATACCTTCGCTAGTATTATATGAAACTCGGTTTCACCTACAAGTATGCACTGCCAATATCTTTACACTGGTGTAAAATAGCGGGCCGTAACCTGCAAACCGTGAAGACCCGTCATGTCACGTCGGTCTATCAAATGCATACCTCGCGCAATGCGCGAGCCCGCATCGTTTCAAAGGTTCTTGAAACCTTATCGTTTTGTAAAAAGCCGTTATATTCCAGCCCCCACGTTCCAGGTTTGGTCTTGACAAATGAATGGGCGGGAGCGACAATATAGTTAATAAGTTTATTAACTATTAAACAAAAAGCAGGGGTCATATGTTTTCGATGAAAAAATGAAGACGGAGATCAGTGCTCGATGTTTCCTCAATATTAATGCTTTCCCTGTATATCGGATGCGAATCTTTCATTACGCATAATCAACGTTCTTATGGCGTCTATCAAACCCTTCACGTGGAGGTGGATATGAACAGGCGTGGCTTCTGGTCTCCCTATCTCGCAGGAGCTGGGCTCGGGCTCACGCTTCTCGCATCATTCGTAATTGCGGGACAGGGACTCGGTGCATCACGGGCCTTTGCGGTGGCTGCAGGGACGGCAATGAACGTAGTGGCCCCAGTATATACGGCGACCCTCACCTATCTGTCGAAATATATTGAGCGGTCTCCTTTCCAAGACTGGACGTTCCTCGAGTTGACCGGAGTCCTGATCGGAGCATTTGCCGGCGTGCTCATGTCCCGCAGTTTCAAGGTTCAAATTGACCGAGGATCGGCTATGTCTGTGGGGACGCGGGTCATGACCGCATTCGGCGGCGGCATCATCCTCGGGTTTGCCAGTAGACTCGCGCGCGGATGCACGAGCGGCGTTGCCCTGACCGGCGGCGCCCAGTTCGCCCTGTCAGGATGGGTCTTTGTGATAGCTATGTTCGCGAGTGGTTTTCTGTTCGCGGCACTGTTCAGGAGGTTATGGTCATGAGCGCACCCCTTGTCTTGAGCGATACCGTTAATCTTGCAGCTGCCTTAGTCATCGGCCTGTTCTTTGGGTTCTTTCTTGAACGAGGGGGGATGGGGAACCCCCACAAGCTCACTGGCGTATTCTATCGCACCGATTTTGCTGTGCCTAAGATGATGTTCACCGCGATTCTGGTGGCCGCAACCGGGCTTTGTCTTTTGTCCGATCTCAATGTTTTGGACATGAGCCGGGTCTATATCATTCCTACATTTTTTTGGCCCCAGATGGTCGGAGGCATCCTGTTCGGACTCGGCTACCTTGTTAGCGGGTACTGTCCAGGTACAGCAGTCGCCGGCTTGGCGTCAGGCAGACTGGATGCGTTGGTCACGACGGTCGGCATCGGCAGCGGCACGCTGCTGTTCTCTGCGCTCTATCCCAGGCTTGAAGGGTTTTACAAGACGAGCGACATGGGAACATCCACCCTACCGGAGTTGCTTCATATGAACCATTGGGCGCTGAACTCGATCGTGTATGTATTGGCGGGCATCATGTTCTATGTAATGGAGCGGAATGAACACAGAAGACAGCATCCGGTAGTAGCCAAAAAAATACTGCACGCCGCATCGTGATCTTTTGACGCGTGAGAGCGTCAGGGGACCTTCTCAAAACATAGTCGCCTCCAGCCAATCTGGGCTTTATGGGTCCTCTGAAAAACTGATCAAGACAAATTGGCATGATCAACGCGATTGTGCCGGTGGATTTGCTCGACGAGGAAGCGGGCCGGCCAGCCCTCAAGATTGGCGGCAACAGTCTTAGTTCGCTACGGCCGATCAAGGTGCTTATGAACTTCGGTTTGAATGAAGGATATGAAGTGGGTTTAAAGGAAGAAGTCACCGCCTTCAGCAAGGCGTTCATTTCCGATACGGAGCAGTAGGAAAGGTTCTAAACGGTAATCTTGAGACCCTTTAAATGGTTTAAACGGTGCAGGCGGGTTAAGAGATAACCAAAAGGAGGGAACACAAATGACAATCTGTGCATGGCATATTATGAAGGAGAAAATCTACGTTGAATCGGATACGACGGCGCTTGAAGTCAGCAACAAAATTACCTCATCCGGGCTTCCCGGTTTGCCCGTGGTGAGTGAAACACAGGAACTCCTGGGGATGGTAAACGAGCTACATATCCTGGAGGTGATTCAGCAAGGTGCTGACCTGGAGAAGATCACCGCTTCACAGCTCATGGTAAAGCCGCCGCTCGTCGCCGATGCGAGCACGACGCCTGAGGAATTGATCTCGATGCAGCTTGCCAACAGGTGCTGCGCTGTCATCCCGATCATCAAACACGGGAAATACGTGGGGCTGGTCAGCAGACACATGCTCATGGACGTTTTTACTTCGCCACACTACGCACGGTTCGCGGAAAAGGATCGCAAAGCGCCGTTCGCCTGCCTGTAGGGAAAAGAATAGGGTTTGGGCAAGGTTTAGGGTTATGATAATTTGTCGCTCCAGAAAAGCGCGCTTGATTGTGACTCGTGCCCCATATACCCTATGACATAGGGCCCTTGGTCCATAATGTCAAAGATCTACATAATGCCACGATACAAAGAAACCGACACACTCTGTTGTGACAAAGTAATCACGATGGAAATACCGAACCAATGGTCGACGACTATTCAGTCTTAATGTTTATTATCGAGAATATAGGCATCCCACTGATTTACAGCAAGAAATTTCATGGGTACTTGCCTCGGGTTATTTATGCCTTTCCTCGTATTACGGACTCGGCATGTCGTGCCATGTGAGCGCGTCCCATATGAGCAGTTCCTAATGACAAAATAAAACAATATTATATTACCGTGTTCCCCCATAAAAGTGCAAGGCTTCCGGATGTTGCTTGACATTATCACCAGCGTCTGTTATCGTTGTGAGCATATGCACAAAATAAGAAGAGGCAAACATGTCTCCGAGATGCAAAAAACCGCGAAATTGCAAATGCAAGCTTAAAGGCGAAGCCTTCAAACCCACAGGCGTTCCCATGGCCGAGATCGAGCAAATCCCCCTCTTGCGGGAAGAGCTCGAGGCTCTAAAGCTTTGCGATCTTGATGACCTTACTCAAGCTGAGGCCGGCGCCAGGATGGGTGTATCCCGAGGAACCCTTCAAAGAATACTTACTGTTGCGAGAAAAAAAGTCGCGAAAGCCCTGAGCAAAGGCCAGGCTATCGTATTTCAATAACCGTCGCATAAACACAGGAGGAACATCACATGAAGATTTGTTTTCCAGTCCAGAAGGATAATGGGATCGAGAGCACCGTGTACAACCACTTTGGCTCGGCGCCGTTCTTTGTCGTTTTCGATACGGACACAAGCAGCGTTGCCTCAATCAACAATCGGGACCAGCACCATACGCATGGCGCATGCAACCCGATGAAGGCGCTTGACAATCAAAAAGTTGATGCGATTGTTGTTGGCGGCATCGGCGCGGGCGCGCTCACGAGGTTGAACCAGATGGGAATCACGGTGCATCGCTCACAGGGGGCGACAATACGAGAAAACCTTTCGATGTTTCAGACGAAAAGCCTTCCCGTGTTGACGGTCCAGGGGTGCTGCGGAGGCCACAGCGATGACGGTGGCTGCGCTCATTAAGAATCATTGTCGAAATATCAAGGAAAAATAGACGGAAATTTTATCGGCCCTGAAACAAGGTGGGTTATCTTGTGGTAGCCCAGCTTGCTTCACGCCTGTTCGGCTGGTGTCCGCGCTACCAATTGCGGGGCATTTCTGCATGCAAGTCTTGCAAATAAATTTGCGTACTCTCAGGCAAGAAGATTGCCCAATTGACTGCACCGTTCTGTTTTAATATATAAAACGGGACGTGCTCTGTCTCGGGCAAAATATCCACGGGCTGGCATCCATGGACTTCTGCTTCTTTTTGATAATCTCAGGAGGAGATTTGTTATGAACGTAAAGTATTTCATTTTTGGGTTGTTTACTCTTGCGATTGTTGCAACGACTGCTCATGCAGTCCCCACTCAGATCACCGTGCGCGTGAAAGCAAAGGATGCAAAGTTTGTGGGAACCAGCATGGGAGGCGTCTTGATCACTGTGAGTGATGTGCAGACCGGCGAAATTCTGGCTAAGGGCTATACTGCTGGCGGTACGGGCAACACCGTCAAGATCATGAAGACACCATTATCGCGAGGTGTCCCAATTTCCGACGAGAGCGCCGCCAAATTTACTGCCACCATTGATATTGCCGAGCCGACCCCAATCGAAGTGACCGCTTATGGTCCTTCGGCAGGCCTGCAGTCCGCCAGCAAGGTTTCTGCCACCCAGTGGGTGGTCCCCGGCAAGAACATTACAGAAGGTGATGCATGGCTGATGGAGATGCCGGGGTTTATCGTGGATGTCCTGGCCCCTCCTACGCACTCGATGATCTCAGATGTGACACGGACCGTCACCATTAAGGCCAATATTATGATGATGTGCGGTTGTCCTCTTACTCCGGGTGGCATTTGGGATGCGAATAAAATAGAAGTAAAAGCTCTCTTGAAGAAGAATGGACAGGAGGTCGGCGTCCTGCCCATGGAATATGCCGGCAGTCCCAGCCAGTTTTCGGGGACGTGGAACATATCGGGTGCAGGGACTTATGAAGCAGCCGTCTATGCCTACGATGCCACTACCGGCAATACCGGAATAAATAAAGTGACATTCATGGTCGTTCAGTAAAAATGGCCGGGGAAGGGTAGAATAATTACATCTGAGCAGGAAAAGAAAGAACTGGAAGAATCCCTAAAAGGACACAAACAGAAAATTAACTGTGTGTCCAAGGCAACTTTGGCTGGGACAAGAAACTGATATTCCTCGGGAGGACACAGGAAGGCTATGAGATAGAATTTGACGCTCATGTCCAATGGGGATGTAAACCAACGGATGCCCTACTCTTGAGTCTTGCCAGTTCTAGGGGATCGATGTCGTTATATTTCTGCAGAAGATGAAGATGGAACTGGAGAACTTCAAGGTGGACATCACCGGAGAACGGAATGCAACGCCCCCTCAGTACTTTAAAACGATAGACGTAGTCCTTCATCTTACAGGAAAGAACCTGAATGCCAAAAAGGTTGCACGGGCCGTATCCTTATCGCATGAAAAATGCTGTTCTGTCTACAATTCACTGAGAAAAGACATGGACGTGAAAGTCACGTATAACATTATAGAAACCGCGTCAAACAATGATTTCACAAAAAATCGCGGTAAAGGAGAAGAATAAGAATGAGAAACAGATGGCTCACAGTGTCCCTTGTGTTCGTATTAAGTGCGACTCCGGCACTGGCTGACGATTTAGCGAAATTTCAAGAGGACAGCCGTAAGGTAGTTAAAGAGATGTCATCTCAACTGGGAAGCGCTCTGCAGAAAGAAATGGCGGCAAATGGCCCGGCTGCCGCGATCAAAGTGTGCAAAGATCTTGCTCCGGCAATTACCTCCGACCTTTCTCGCGAAACCGGACAGCGTGTGACGCGGGTTTCATTGAAAACGCGCAATCCGTTGCTTGGCTCGCCAGACGCGTGGGAGCAGAAGGTACTGGCTGATTTTGCACTTCGCGCAGAAAAAGAAAGTCCCTCAAACATTGAATTTGCCGAGATCGTTACCGAACCTCAGGGAAAATTTATGCGCTACATGAAAGCGATTCCGACTCAGGAAGTTTGCCTGAAGTGTCACGGTCCATTGGAAACGATCGCTCCGCAGGTCAGGGAACAGCTTAATGCCGAGTACCCGAACGACAAAGCCACAGGCTATTCTATCAACCAGCTTCGCGGTGCTTTTTCTATAAAGAAAGCGCTGTAATGTCGTCCAGTGTTTGTCTAGAGTTCCGGTATCGATAGTGATCTCGGGATAGCAAAGGTCATCATGAGCGGACAGGAAAAGAAAGATTTCGATAAAGAAGCAAATTCATGGGACGAGAATCCGGTGCCCGTAAAGATCGCGGGCGATGTCGCTGGCGCGATTATCAGCGACGGCCATCTCTCAAAGGACCTGGACGTCCTAGATTTTGGATGCGGTACCGGATTAGTCACGCTCCGCATCCAGCCTCTGGTAAAGTCCATTACCGGCGCAGACGGCTCACAAGGGATGCTTGCAGTTCTGAAAAACAAAGCACAGCAAAACGGTCTATCAAACGTAATGACAAAGCACGTAGATCTCGAGCGGGGAGAACGTGTCTCCGGGGCATTTCAAGTGATTGTTACTAATATGACGCTTCACCATGTGCCTGATGCGGAAGCCCTTCTTATTCAGCTGGCAAAGCTCTTGCCCCCCGGCGGACGCATGTATGTGTCCGATCTCGATGCAGAAGATGGTTCATTCCATGCAGATAACACCGGTGTGTTTCATTTCGGCTTTGATCGTCAACGCCTGAAGGGCGTATTGGAATCGGCTGGCCTCTCGGATATCGGGGATACCACCGCCTCGCGGATTGTCCGGAAAAAGGGGAGCGGGGAAAAGGAGTATTCTATATTTTTGATTAACGGAAGAAAGCCTTAAGAGAGACATTCCGATAAATATTAGTATACCAGTACACCAGGAACTAACCCTACATGGAAATCCATAGACTAAAATGTATTGCGGGACGGGAAATGGGGAATGCAGGAGGCAAGAGTGCTCGCACCCGGAGACATTATCGCCGTTGGGCTCGGGGACATCGTGCCGGCTGATGCTAAAGTCTTAGATGACTCTCTTTGCGATCCTTTTTCGCGAACCGTGCGTAGTGGGGCGAAGTAAAAAAAGGGCGGGATTGATGCCCTGGCCCTTCTTACGACAACTCAATGAATCACTTTTTTGCAATCGATGGCGTGGATCCGTTCGTCCCGTGACATTCGGTACAGTTTTGCTGTGCCGTGATCCCCATATCTCTGGCGGGGTTCCAATTCGCTTTTGAAACATACCCGCCGTCCTTCCAGGCATTTAAATCCTGCACGAGTTTATAAGCAACGCTTGCCGCAACACGTGCGCATCGGTCCTTTCGTTCTGGACTGGAAAGAGCATATCCCGACTCCTTCATCCATTTACCGACTGATACATGGCAAAGGGGCGACTGGCTTGTTGTCTGAATAATTTTAGTTAGTTGTCTCGGCGCCTTGGGACTAAATACAGGTAGCGGTGTCTCAGAATACCATTGCAGCATTTCCGATCCGATAAGAGCACCGTTTTCGCAATCCGGCCCGGCGATCCGCGGGCCAATAATAACGTTGCTGACGACATTCGCACCCGCGTTAGTTCCGCATATCGTACCCCATCCTATCATGCCTCCCTCAAGAAATACAAAGGCATCACTTGGAAATGATTTATAGGGTTCGCCCACTTTTTCACGGAGTTGGCTGAACACGCTGTTAATGACGGCCGCGCCACAGAATACCCGGTACCATTCATTGTAGGCTATCTCTGCGGTCTTTTCCGGATCGAGCTTAACATAGGGCCAAGGCCACTTCTCTGTTTCTCCACCGACGGCTTCCGCTGTGGACGGTAATCCACTAATGCTCGTAAAAGCTACGCCGGCTCCGAAAGTTCCAACCAGAGTTAAGAGTTCTCTCCTTGTCAGATGCCCCTTCATATTTTGATCCTCCTTATATTTTGATCCGCCGAGTTGCCAGAATGCTCATTCTGAGAAATGAAAAATTAGAAAACAAGAAGCACCATGGTGATGCTCCTCGGTGGGAATCATAGATTATCAATCAGAGCATTTCTTCACATTCCTGCGCTGGGCTGAATCATAGAAAGCGTCTTCTTCAAGATTCGGCCAGATATCGTGGGAATCAGGCGAGGCTGTGCTGAGCTTCTTGACCGATCGTCTGATATTGCGAAAACGCTCGAGCAGGTTTGATTCAATCTTCATGCATTTTTTCACGACCGTGAAGTGTCTACCTCTCCATTGCAAAATAAAAGCTGCAAACGGATAAATCTATTTGCAATTCCTACAGGTTGAAAATCCGAACAGAGCGTAGGGCGGGCACCAGCCGATTAGCCCTGTTGCAAGCGGAACGATCCCGAAATAAGCCCAAGGGGATTTCGGTCCCACAAAAACCAGAGACAGAATCGCAATGCTCGCTATTATCCTGATAACGCGCTCCGCTCCGCCAATATTTTTATTCAGAATTCCATCCTCCATGGACGTCTTAAGATTGTCGCTACTCAATCAAAAGGCAGTTTAACAAAAGGAATGGATGAAGTCTGTGACTAAGTCACAAAGGAGTACAACAACGCAAAAAAACCCATTGCGTATCCGAACAAACCCGTGGAGATACTACGCACAATACATTCCTTCGATCCACGTATGGCCTGTCACCGAGAATCAGGATATTGTATAATAGTAAAGGTGATCGTCATATAAAAAAGAAAATTATTATTTTTATCGTTCTCACACTTATTCTGGCCATCGCTGGCACCGTAGTCTTCGTTCTCACGAACCTCAACTCCATCGTGAAGACTGCTATAGAAAAGTTCGGTTCTGATGCAACAAAAACGGCTGTCCGCGTATCTTCAGTGAAGATGAAACTCTCCAACGGCGAGGGCGCCATTCTTGGATTGACTGTAGCCAATCCTTCCGGTTTTTTCTCTCCTTCTGTCATTACGCTTGATGACATATCAGTTCGGATCGAGGTGAAGTCGGTCACGAGCACTCCCATTGTAATCGACAATATTCTGGTTTCCGGTCCTGAAGTGTTCTATGAAATGAAGGAAAACGGAACTGCGAATGTTGACATCCTGAAGAAGAATCCCACAACTTCAGGTTCTTTCAAGGAGAAGCAGCCGCAAAAAAGCCCCAAGGGAAAAGAGATCAAGCTGTATGTCAGAAAGCTGGTGTTCGAGAAGGGGAAGGTCCACGTGCGCGTTGCAAAACTGATGGACAAGCCTTATACCGTCGAACTGCCCTGTCTTGAGCTTACCGATATCGGACAGCATGGCGGCGCCACTCCTGCGGAGATTGCGCGCACAATTACCGCCACCTTGGCTGAAGAGACTGCAAAAGCTGTTGCCACGACCCAGGGCGCTCAGCTGCTCCGCAAGGGCGCGGAAGATCTTCTCAACAAGTATCTTAACAAGTGAGCTGTGGAGGTAGAGGTAACGAATTCAGATTCAAACTTTATGTGTTGCGAAAATTGGCATCGTCATCAGCTACCAGGAAGGTAGTTTCTGACAGAAAACTTTATCACAAAATGCGATGATACAAAATGAATTCTGCGAAAGCGCCGGGATAAACCGGCATAGGGCAGGGGGTGGAAGTCCCCTACATGAAAGGACGAGCTGAGAAAGCGCCGGGATAAACCGGCATAGGGCAGAGGGTGAAAGTCCCTTACATGAAAGGACGAGCTGAACCATCATGGCCCCGAGTCATGCGCGGGCAGTCGTGAGATTGCACGTGAAGCGTTGACAGGGGAAGCGCAGGCCAGCCACTGAACTCCGAAATCAATGTTCCGGGGTGCCGACCGCGTGCAGAAGCTGGGAAGGCACTATGGGAAACGACGCTATTCAGCCAGTCGTCGCCCGGCCCCGCGGAGTCTAAGAACCTGAGCATGCGCGGATACTCTATGCTCGAGAACCGGGAGAGCTCAGCGACATCCGCTGCGGAAGTCCGTATCGGATCGGGAGGGGAAGGCCTGTGGCCGTAATCCCTGCATGCACGTTGCTGAGCAGTCTGACATCAGCGTAATACCGAAGAAGGGTCCGAACAAAGTGGTTTGTTTCCACGCCATAGCGGAGGTTCCGGAGGGAAGGCTGATGACCAAGGGGAATTGCTGTCAAGTAGTCGGCGACCTGTACTCAGAGACAGGGATAAACTTTGAACTTACTTGACAGGATACGTGAGATTGTAAGCCGATTTTGCGTCATCACCCGAGGTAGGAGCCGTGTGAGGTAATTCCTCTAGCACGGATCCGTGCGGGGGGGCGTCCGGCAATGGACGTCCCTACCGCGATACCTTCGCTAGTATTATATGAAACTCGGTTTCACCTGCAAGGTCGGAATGTCAATATTGTGACAAAGGCAAAGAATAGCAAATGTAGCTTACCCCCTAGCCGATAGCGACCTTGATCGTGAACCTTTCTTGTTCAACTTTTTTTCAAGATATGCTCGAAGTGGACAGTCACAGTAAAAGTGATCGCCCACACGCATTGCAAAGGAACAGTTCGTAGGATCTGTTTCCAGACATTCGAGAAATCGCTCCAGCCCAATATACGTATCCTTGCAGAGACGCTCAAAACCCGATTTCGCGCAACTGAAGTTCTCGAACAGTTCATTCCGGGAAGGATTTCATCAATGTTTTTTGCGACTTCATCTTCCATCTCTTCCTCAGAATTACCCCAAAGGCCTTTTTTGCATACCTCATTATCCAGTACACCTCCCCTCACGCAACTGCCGTTTGCACCGGCATGCAGAATATCAGATGGAACTTACACATGCTCGATTGCCGTCACCGCCGGGGACAACGTTGCTTGATGGAGTTGATAATCACTTAACGGAGATGCAGATGACACAAATTAGGTCCGGACAGAACACAGTCCCATCCGGACCCATATCATCTCTATGCAAGTCTTAAACCGTCAGGCTGCTTTGGTATGCAGTGACTTGATCACTTCAGGGGTGAATATACCCACCTCGATGATCCGTGCCTTGTCAAGCAGGAAGGCGGGGACAAGGTTACGTGCCTCTTTCTC
>Ga0335081_10018214_pt1 | contig 11356 bp, 5 predicted proteins | sample Lox_Sample_35_FD_206713 | JGI IMG/M metagenome (GOLD analysis project Ga0335081, IMG submission 206713) | Soil microbial communities from Loxahatchee National Wildlife Refuge, Florida, United States - Lox_Sample_3.5 | ecosystem: Environmental > Terrestrial > Soil > Wetlands | place: USA: Florida... | reverse complement strand
TCCTGGCCTTGCTGGACGAACCCGGCCGCTTTCAAACCGGCCCGAATGGCCTGCTCCTGAAGATCAACCGGTCGGAAGCCGACTGGTTGTTGCAGGTGCTCAACGACGTCCGCGTCGGCAGTTGGATCGCCCTCGGCTCGCCGGACACGGAAGCCGGCGAAAAAATCCCGGTGAACGAGGAAACTGCGCCGCACGTCCGTTCCATGGAAATTGCCGGGGCCTTTGAATCGGTGTTACTGGATGCGCTGACCGGGCGCCAGACTTCGTAGCAGCCGGCGTGAGGAGGCGGAGAATTTATGATTTACGATTTATGATTTATGATTGGGACGATTCCAAGGCCGGCCGGAATATGCAATCAGTCATTAATCCGAAAACCGAAGTTGAGATGGGGAGCGCACGCGCCTCGCGTGCTGTTTTCCGCGCCCTCGCGGAAAACTCCGAGGGCACAAGAAAGTCGCGAACATTCCGGCCGGCCAAGCGCGCCAAATGGCTGGACGCGAGGCGTGTCCAGCCACACCCGGGGCGGGTGTGCTCCCCAACCCCGATTTTCGGGATTAATTTAAAATCATAAATCATAAATTTGGTTGGCATGCCGGTTTTGCTCAATGAAAACACTCCCTTCCCTGACCCGGCGCTGGCCGGGCCGGAAGGATTGGTGGCCGTGGGCGGCGACCTTGGCGTCGAGCGGTTGCTCGCGGCCTACCGGATGGGAATCTTTCCCTGGACGGTTCATCCCATCACCTGGTGGTCGCCGGATCCGCGGGCGATTTTTGAATTGGATGGCTTTCACGTTCCCAAAAGCCTGGCCCGGATCATCCGCCAAGGCCCGTTCGAGGTAACGATGGACCAATCGTTCCGCGCGGTAATGGAAGGTTGTGCCGCGCCGACACTGGGTCGCAGCGGAGCCTGGATCACGGAGGAATTCATTGAAGCCTATACCCGATTGCACAGGGAAGGGCACGCCCACAGCGTCGAATGCCGGCGCCACGGCGAACTCGTGGGTGGGATTTATGGCGTGTCCATCGGCGGCCTGTTCGCGGGCGAATCCATGTTCCACCGCGTCAACAACGCTTCCAAGGTCGCCCTCTGTCATCTGGTCGAACATCTGCGCCGGCGCGGTTTTGCCCTGTTCGACATCCAGATGGTGACTCCGGCCACGAAACCGCTGGGCGCCATCGAAATCCCACGCCGCGAATATCTGCGCCGCCTCGCCGCCGCAGTGAAACTGAAAAGTTCGTTCTGACAGTTCGAGGGTTTGCGAAGTGCAACTGTGTCAGCCAGTAATCCAGAAGTTTCGGTTTCAAGGAATCAGTTTCAACCCTCGCCCTCATCCCGGCCTTCGCCCCCAGGAGAAGGAGCTGCCAGCGCCGGTCTGTGGCTTTATGCAAAGCGGCCCTGGCTTGTGTCGCCACCTCGGGCCTCGCATCGAGATTGAACGACATTCCCGGGAGGTCTGTCATATTCTCATCCTCGCCGTCGGTCGCGGGAACGTAGATTTTTTACAGGAGGTTTCTCCCGATTCGAGCGGGTTTACAAACAGGGAACAACAGCCGATTAAAATGAACGCAACAACTGAAATCAAAATACCCACCGGTGCCACTTCCGCCATGCCGCCGCACGAACAATTGATGCGCCGGCATTTGCAGGACGAAAATCTGCCGCAGGCGGTCATGCCCGCCTGCCCTATCAACAAAGTTTTGACCGGCCAGAAGGCGCTGGTCACCGGCGCCAATTCCGGCATCGGCCAGGCCGTCGCGCTGGCGCTCGCGCAGGCGGGCGCGGATGTCGTCGTCAATTACGTCAGCCACCCCGAAGCCGCGGACGCCGTCGTGAAGGAAGCCGCGGGCCATGGCGTCAACGCCTACCCGCATCAGGCGGACATCAGCCACGAAGACCAGGTGCAGGCGATGTTTCAAAAAATGATCCGGGAGTTCGGCACCATTGACATTCTCGTCAACAATGCCGGCCTGCAAAAGGATTCGCCCATCGAAAACATGACGCTGGCCGACTGGCAACTCGTGATCAATGTGAACCTGACCGGGCAATTTCTGTGCGCGCGCGAGGCCATCCGGGAATTCAAGCGGCGCGGCATCCGCCCGGCAATTTCCTGCGCCGCCGGCAAAATTATTTGCATGAGCTCGGTGCACGAAGTCATTCCCTGGGCCGGCCACGTGAATTACGCCACCAGCAAGGGCGGCGTGATGATGATGATGAAAAGCATCGCACAGGAGGTCGCGCCGCATCGTATCCGGGTAAACTCAATCTGTCCCGGCGCCATCCGCACGCCCATTAACACGGAGGCGTGGAGTACGCCGGAAGCCTATCGGCAATTGATGAAACTGGTCCCTTACAAGCGCATCGGTGAGCCCAGCGACATCGGGCACGCGGCCATCTGGCTGGCGTCGGATTATTCGGATTACATCCACGGCGCGAGTATTTTTGTGGACGGCGGCATGACGTTGTATCCAGGATTTGAAACGGGCGGGTAATGGAACAATGTCTAATCACTAAACCCGAATGACTAAAGAATGACCAAGCTCGAATGACGAAATAAACCGGCGACCAGAATGGTGAATTCGGGATTGGCCATTGGAAATTGGAAATTCATTCGTCATTTTCAAAACCGACGCCTATGAACGCGGAACAAGAGCGTCTGGCTGCGAATCACGCTGGCACGGCGCAATGGCATCTCTGGGGCCCGTATCTTTCGGAGCGCCAGTGGGGCACGGTGCGCGAGGATTACAGTCCGGGTGGCACGGCGTGGGAATATTTCCCCCATGACCATGCGCGCAGCCGCGCCTATCGCTGGGGTGAGGACGGCATCGCCGGCATCAGCGACAAGGAGCAAAGACTTTGCCTGGCGCTCGCGCTGTGGAACGGCCAGGACCCGATTTTGAAGGAACGGCTCTTCGGCCTGTCGAACCGCGAAGGCAATCACGGCGAGGACGTGAAGGAACTTTACTATTATCTCGACGCCACCCCGACGCATTCCTATCTGAAAACGCTCTATAAATATCCGCAACGGGAATTTCCCTACCGGCAATTGGTGGAGGAAAATCACCAACGCGGCAAGGACCAACCGGAATTTGAGTTGCTCGACACGGGCGTCTTCGACGACGACCGCTACTTTGACGTCTTCGTCGAATACGCGAAAGCCGGGCCGGCAGACATCCTCATGCGCGTCACCGTTCACAATCGCGGGCCGGACGAAGCAAGCGTGCACGTATTGCCGCAGCTTTGGTTTCGCAACACGTGGTCCTGGAACAATTCCGCCAAACCGAACCTGTTCCTGACCAAGAACGCAACCATTTCGGCCAAACACGGCGAACTGGGAAATTACGCGCTGCACTGCGACGGCCAACCGGAGTTTTTATTCTGCGACAACGAAACGAATGCTTCCCGGATCTTCGGGGAGGAACGGGTCGCCGGCCATTTCAAAGACGCCTTTCACGAATACGTCATCCACAACAATCATTCCGCCGTTAATCCGGGCGCGGAAGGCACCAAGGCTGGTGTGTATTACCGACTGACGATTCCCGCAGGTGGTTCCGCAGCGGTTCGGTTGCTGCTCGTCGGGCGCGCTCTCCGTAGCGCATCGCAAGAAGATTCAAATCCGGCAGACGGCGCGGTCGGGACACCGCGCCCTACCAATCCATTTGCCGATTTCGACGGCATCTTTGCCGAACGCATCCGCGACGCGGACGAATTTTACGCTGAATTACAGAAAAGCATCGCCAGCGCCGATGCGCGTGTCGTTCAGCGCCAGGCGTTCGCGGGCATGATTTGGGGCAAGCAATTTTATCATTACGACGTGCCGGAATGGTTGCGCGGCGACCCGGCCCAACCGCCGCCGCCCCCGGAACGCCGGAACGGCCGCAACTCGGATTGGAAACATCTCAACAACGCGGACGTTATTTCCATGCCGGACAAGTGGGAATATCCCTGGTATGCCGCGTGGGACCTGGCGTTCCATTGCATTCCGCTGGCGCTTGTGGACGCGGCGTTCGCCAAACACCAGCTCGTGCTGCTCACCCGCGAATGGTACATGCACCCGAACGGCCAGTTGCCAGCTTACGAATGGGCGTTCGGCGACGTGAACCCGCCCGTTCACGCCTGGGCCGCGTGGCGCGTGTTTCAAATTGACCGCAAGCAGCAGCGCGGGAAAAAACCGGACGATCCTGGCGACCTGGCCTTTCTCGAACGCGTTTACCACAAGCTGCTGCTCAATTTCACGTGGTGGGTCAACCGCAAGGACGCGCAGGGCCGGAACATTTTTCAGGGCGGCTTTCTCGGCCTCGACAATATCGGCGTGTTTGATCGCAGCAAACCGCTTCCGACCGGCGGGTTCATCAATCAGGCCGATGGCACGAGCTGGATGGCGATGTATTGCCTGAATCTGCTGCGCATCGCGCTGGAATTGGCCCGTCACAACAAGACTTACGAGGATATCGCCACCAAATTCTTCGAGCATTTTCTCAACATCGCCGCCGCCATCAACGGCGTCGAAGACGGCGCGCTGGGACTTTGGGACGAGCAGGATGAATTTTACTACGACCGCCTTTGCCTGCCGGATGGTGAAAGCGTGCCGCTCAAGGTGCGTTCGATGGTCGGACTCATCCCGCTCTTTGCCGTGGAAGTGCTCGAACCGGCGTTGACGAAGGAGCTGCCGGAGTTTGCCGCCCGGATGGATTGGTTTTTAAATCATCGCCCGGATCTGGCGAGCCTGGTCTCGCGCTGGCACGAATGCGGCACCGGCGAGCGCCGCCTGTTATCGCTGCTGCGCGGTCATCGCATGAAATGCCTGCTGCGGCGCGCATTGGACGAAAGCGAATTCCTGAGTGACCACGGCGTGCGGGCCTTGTCCAAGGTGCATGAACGCCAGCCCTATCGCCTGGATTGCGGCGGCACAACGCACGAAGTTTGTTACTGGCCCGCTGAATCGCAGAATGGCCTGTTCGGCGGCAATTCCAACTGGCGCGGGCCAGTCTGGATGCCGCCCAATTATCTGCTCATCGAATCGCTGCAAAAATTTCAGCACTATTACGGCGACGATTTCAAAGTCGAATGCCCGACCGGTTCCGGCCAATGGTTGACGCTTCGGGGAGTCGCCAACGAACTGGCTCGCCGGCTTACGCGGCTGTTTCTGAAAGACAATGACGGCCAGCGACCGGTGTTGAAATATCATCCCAAGCTGGCGACTGACCCGCACTTCCGCGATTACGTGCTCTTCCACGAATATTTTCACGGCGAAACCGGGCGCGGCGTGGGCGCCTCGCACCAGACCGGCTGGACCGGCCTGATTGCGAAATTAATTCGATCCAGAGAAGTATAATCCGGGAGCGCCGGCTTCCAGCCGGCAAGCCCCGGGGGCGCTGGCTTCCAGCGGGCGGGTTTCTCGGATGAAGAATATCAACTCGCCGGCAAGATGCCGGCGCTCCGGCTATTTCGCCATCACGACCTCGGCGTCGGTTTCGGGTTTCGCCGCGGGTTCCCCGCCTTCCTCCGCCTTGTGGAATTTCACGCTGACGATCTTGCTGACGCCGTGTTCCTGCATCGTCACACCGTAAAGCACATCCGCCATGCCGATGGTGCGCTTGTTGTGCGTGATGATAACAAACTGCGAGTGCGCGATGAATCGCTGGAGCAGGCGGACAAAACGGTTGATGTTGGCCTCGTCGAGGGCAGCGTCCAATTCGTCCAGCACGCAGAACGGGCTGGGCTTGACCTGATAAATCGAAAACAGCAGCGCCACCGCCACCATCGTCTGCTCGCCGCCGGACAGCAGCGAAATGCTCTGCAATTGTTTGCCCGGCGGACGCGCCATAATGTCAATGCCGCTCTCCAGCACGTCGTTTTCGTCCACCAGGATCAAATCCGCCTTGCCGCCACCGAACACCTCGACAAACATGGCGCGGAAATTCTCGCGGATTTTCTCGAACGTTTCCTTGAACATCTGCCGCGTCTGAACGTTGATGCGGTTGATGATTTCCAGCAACTGCGTCTTGGCCGAAACGAGGTCGTCGTGCTGCTTGGTCAGAAATTGATAACGCTGTTCGGTCTCTTCGTATTCCTCGATGGCCACGAGATTCACCGGCCCGATTTCGTCGAGTCGTTTCTGCAACGCTTCCACCTGCTGCGCCACGGCGTTCCAATCCGTGGCCGCGCCGCTGGCCGCCATTTCTTCCGGCGTCATCACGTGGACTTTCGCCGGGCCTTCGTCGGCGAAGGTGATGGTGATGCATTCGCTGCGCACGTCGTCGAGATTGACGTGGTATTTCTGCTGAATTTTCTCGCGCAGATTTGCCACGGACATGTTCTTCTGGGCGAGTTCCACGTCCAGGCCGCCGCGCTGGTTCTGCAATTCCGTCAACCGGCTCCGCTGCGCGCGCAAATTTTCATCGCGCGAGGTGATGTCAGTTTCCTGCGCCTGTTTTTGCGAAAGTAATTCCGCCGTCTGCGCGCTCACCTGTTCGCGCTCGTGCGACAACCGTTCAATCTGGCTGCGCGAATCCTGAATCTCGGATTCCGCCTGTTCCTTGCGCGTGACAAATGCCGAACACTCGCCGCGCCGCTGCTCAATCACCTGCGCCAGCTCGCGGAGGCGCTGCTCCAAGGCCTGCTGCTGCTGGCGGAATGACGCCGAAAGTTGTTCCTCCGCAGCGAAGGCGACCCGGCTCTCCGTGAGCGCCGCGTTGGCGGCATCGCGCTGCTGGCGGAGATTTTCCAGCTCGGCCGTGAGCGCAGTCACTTTTTCCTGACCGGCGCGTTCGCGGGCTTCCAGCTCGCTCAATTGCTTCACCAGCTCGTTGCGTTTCTGGGAACCTTCCTGTTCCTGCGCCGCGAGGCTCTGGATTTCAAAAACCACCGTCTCAATTTTCTGGTGCAGCAGCCGGTTCGAATTTTGGAGCGCATTGAATTCGCCTTCGCGCGTGGCGATGGCCACTTCCTGCTCGCGCAATTCCGTCTGCGCCTGCTGCAAACCGGCCTGCAATTCCGTCTGTTCGCTCAACAGCGCGCCGCGTTTGCGGCTCATCTCGGCCACCCGCAGCTGGACTTCCGTCAGTTCGCCGTGCAGTTCCGAGATCTGGTTTTTGCGGCCCAGAATCGAGGCCGGCGCTTTGGGATTGCCGTTGCCGTTCAAATAACCGCCGGTATAAACGCCGTGCCGGCTCAACAAATCACCGGTCAACGTGACGAAATCGCAGCCCGCGTGACCGTTTTGCACCTGGTCAGTGGCCGTGGCCAGGTCGGAAGCGATGAAGGTGCGGCCCAACAACGCTTTCAAGAGTTTATCCACGGAAGGTTCAGCCTGGACCACGGCCAAAGCATGAATAATTTGCCCTTGCTGCAAACCATTTTGCAGCACCTCGAGCCCGCCGCCCGGCGCCATGTCACCTTCAAACGCAAGCTGCTTGTGGTCGTAGGCCATAGCCAGGGCCGCGACGCTGGCGCGGCCAACCTTGTTGGCGCTGAGGTCGGCGATAATCTGCTGCGCGGATTCGGGGCGTTCGGTCAGGACAAGCTGCAAATGGTGGCCGAGCGCATTTTCGATGGCGACGACATAGGCGTCCGGCACGCGGATGCGGTCGGCGAGCGAGCCGATGACCTTGCGCGACTGGCGCAGGGCGGCCTGGGTGCCCGCGCTGAATCCTTCGTGCGAGCCTTCAAGCTGCTCGAGTACGTTCAGGCGGGTCCGTTTTTCGGCCTGCGCCTGCAAAAATTCGTCTTGTTCGGTGGACGACGCCTGCAATTCCACCTGGAGTTCGCGCAAACGGGCCTGCCGTTGCTCCACTGAACCGCGCTTGGTCTGCGCATTCAGCTTTTCAACTTCGACACTCGCGGTAAATTCCTGCAACCGCGCTTCCAGCCGGGTGCGTTCCTCTTCAAGCTGGATTTTTTCCGCAGACAATTTTTCGAGCCGGACCACGTTGCCCTGTTTTTGCAGGTCGAGTGCGGTGATTTCGTTGCGGATACGAGTCAAATCTTGTGCGGCGGCGAACGCGGCGGCCTGCCCTTCGCGCAGCAATTCCTGCCGCTGCTTCAAATCTTCTTCAACCTTCGCCAACGCCCGCTGTTTCGCCTCCAGCGTCCGGCGATGTTGCGCCAGCGCGGTTTCGGACGCCGCCAGCTTTTCCGCCACGGCCTTTGACTCTTCACTGGCGGCGCGGCTGCGTTCTTCGCCCTGGGTGATGTCGGCGAGCGCTTTCGTGTTTTGCGATGCCAGTTCGCGCAGGCGTTCCTCGTTGAAGTGGATCCGGCTTTCGTGCCGGTCCGTTTCACCCTTCAATTCCAAACCGCGCTGCTGTTGCGCGGCGATTTCGTGTTCCAGTTCCGAAAACCGGTCGCGGAGTTGCGCGATTTCATTTTCCAGACGCAGCACGTCGGCGGAACCTTGTTCGATTTCGCTGCGCAATTTTTCGACGGCACTTTGCCTTTCGGAAATCTCCGCCTGCAACACGTCGAATTGGTGGCGCCCCAGTTGCGTGTCGAGGTGCTGCAATTCCAGGGATATTTGTTTGTAGCGGCGCGCTTTGCCGGCCTGGCGCTGGAGCGACCCGATTTGCCGTTTGACTTCGCGAATAAGATCGGCCACGCGCAACAGATTCTGCTCCGTGTATTCGAGTTTGCGGAGCGATTCCTTTTTCTGGCTCTTGAACTTCGTGATGCCGGCGGCCTCCTCAAAAATGATCCGGCGGTCTTCCGGTTTGCTGGAAAGAATCTGGGTGATGTGGCCCTGGGCGAGAATGCTGTAGCTGGTGCGGCCGACGCCCGTGCCCATGAATAACTGCTGGATGTCTTTGAGCCGGCAGGGCGTCCGGTTCAGGAAATATTCGCTGTTGCCGTCCCGGAAAATCCGGCGCGTGAGCGTGACTTCGTCGTAAGCGACCTCGACGCCCGCGGCGCGCAGGCTTTCCTCGCCCACGCCGCCGAGCGTGAGCGAGACTTCGCCCATGCCCATCGGCCGACGACCATCGGTGCCGTTGAAAATCACGTCCGCCATTTCGCCGCCGCGCAAGGCCTTGGCCGATTGCTCGCCCAGCACCCAACGGATGGCATCGGAAACGTTGGATTTGCCGCAGCCGTTGGGTCCGACGATGGCGGTGACTCCCGGTTGGAAGTTCAACGCGGTTTTGTCCGCAAAGGACTTAAAGCCGAAAAGCGTCAAGTTTTTGAGATACATGATCTTGAACTGCGTTCAGGCAACCAGAGTTGCCGGATTAAGTAAAGCAAAAACCACAATATAAAGCGGCCTTTGCCGTTGCAGGCACAACTAATTGGTGAGGAACCGTGATTTGCTTTGTGCCGACAACTGCCTACTCTAATCTCTCAAATCGTTGGCATTTATACGCCCGGCCCGGATTTTGTCAACTGGTATTCAGCGATTTTTTCAGACGGCAAAATGGCAAGCCGATTCCGCCACCTCCCGGGAACCAGAAAAGTTTTGACACTGATAAGTATTTATATCATTTTATCCGTATCCGTTGATACAACGGTCTCATGCAGAGTGGCTGAGGGACTGGCCCGATGACGCCACGGCAACCGGCCCCGAATGCGTTCGGGGCGGCCAGGTGCCAATTCCAGCCCCGACGGGTGTCGAGGGAAAATGAGAGGCGCGCGCAAATTTTATCAGCCCCGTCTCAGCCATGAGTCGGGGCTGTTTTGTTTGTAAATCGTCCTCGTCGTCGTCCTCGTGCTCGTAATCGAAAACGAAAAGCCGAGGACGAGGAGGAGAACGAGGACGAAAAAATTTGAGTTTTATGGGTGAACAACACGGTTATATGAAGGCGTTGCGGTGCCGCGAGTGCGGGCGCGAATATCCGCTCACGGCCAATCACGTCTGCGAGTTCGACTTCGGTCCCCTCGAAGTCGCCTATGACTACGAGCGCATCAAAAAATCGCTGACCCGAGCGGCCATCCAATCGCGCTCGGAAACGATGTGGCGCTACCGTGAATTGTTGCCAGTGGCGAACGATCCGACCGTCGGGCTGCAAGTCGGTTTCACCCCGCTGGTCAAAGCCGACCGCCTCGCGAAAAGGCTCGGCATCCGCGAATTGTGGGTCAAGAACGACACGGTGAACTACCCCACCCTGTCATTCAAAGACCGCGTCGTGAGCGTAGCATTGAGCCGCTCGAAGGAACTTGGCTTTGACACCGTGGCCTGCGCCTCGACAGGCAACCTCGCCAACTCGGTCGCGGCCAATGCCGCGTCCGCCGGATTGAAGGCTTACGTGTTCATTCCCTCGGATTTGGAGCACGGCAAAATCATCAATTCGTTGATTTACGGCGCGCATGTCATCGGCATCAAAGGCCATTACGACGAGGTGAACCGGCTGTGCGCCGAGATTGCCGGCAAATTCGGCTGGGCGTTTGTGAATGTGAACATGCGGCCATATTACGCCGAAGGTTCCAAGAGCATGGCCTACGAAATCGCCGAGCAAAGCGGCTGGCGCATCCCGCGGCACACCGTCGTGCCGGTGGCATCCGGCTCGTTGCTGACCAAAATCCAGAAAGGCTATCAGGAACTCATCAAGCTTGGGCTGGTATCGGATGCGGAATATGCCGTTCACGGCGCGCAGGCGACCGGCTGTTCGCCGATTTCGGTCGCGCAAAAGGCGGGATTGGATTTCTTCAAACCGGTCAAACCCGACACGATTGCGAAATCGCTGGCCATTGGCACGCCGGCCGACGGTTTCTACGCGCTCAAAGTAATGCGGGACACAAACGGCGCGGCCGAGGACGTGACCGATGACGAGATTCGCGACGCGATGAAATTGCTGGCCGAGACAGAAGGCATTTTTGCCGAGACCGCCGGCGGTGTGACTGTGGGCGTGGCCAGGAAACTGATTGATTCAGGAAAAATTCCGCGGAATGATTCGGCGGTGCTTTGTGTAACCGGCAACGGATTGAAAACGCTCGATGCCGTGCAAGGCCACGTCGGCAAACCGCGCGAAATCAAGCCGAGCCTGCGCGAGTTCGAGGCGTTGCTGGCGCACGAAGAAAAAGTGAATGCGTGATTTGGTAGGGACGCGCTGCTGCGCGTCCAGCTGACCAGCAGGTCAGCCCTACCGGTGCAATTAAAATTTTGTTTTATGCCAAAAAAAGTTCGCATCCCAACGCCGCTCCGCAAGTTGACGAACAACGAGGAGCTGGTTGAAGTCAACGCCGCCACCATTGGCGAGGCGATCACCGAATTGCAGTCGCGCTACCCCGGCATCGGAGAGCGGCTGGTGGACGAAAACGGCGAGGTGCGCCGTTTCGTGAACGTGTATGTGAACGAGGAGGACATCCGCTTTCTCAAAAACAAACAGACGCCGCTCAAAGACGGCGACGAAATCAGCATTATTCCCGCAATTGC
>Ga0335081_10018213_pt1 | contig 11356 bp, 8 predicted proteins | sample Lox_Sample_35_FD_206713 | JGI IMG/M metagenome (GOLD analysis project Ga0335081, IMG submission 206713) | Soil microbial communities from Loxahatchee National Wildlife Refuge, Florida, United States - Lox_Sample_3.5 | ecosystem: Environmental > Terrestrial > Soil > Wetlands | place: USA: Florida... | reverse complement strand
GCCGCAATGGCGCCAACGGCACGCGGCCCACTCTCTTACTCCCGGAACGTTATTCCGCTCTTAGTCTGTTCCGTCACGGTCTGACCGGTGAGAACTGGCCAAGGGTCTGGCGCGACCACGATCTCAAACCGTCTTACGATGTCGTAATCATTGGGGCAGGGGTGCACGGACTCGCCGCCGCGTATTACTTGGCGCGCAATCACGGTATCAGCGACGTCGCAGTGGTGGACCGAGGATATCTGGGCGGTGGTAATTCGGGGCGCAACACGGCGATCGTCAGGTCCAATTATCTTACTCCCGAAGGTGTACGTTTCTATAACCGTTCGGTGAAACTTTACGAGCAGCTCGCGGCCGAGCTTAATTTCAATGTGATGTTCTCACAGTTGGGGCATCTGACTCTGGCGCATAGTGATTCTTCGCTGCGAACGATGCGCTGGCGCGCCGAAATCAATAAGCTCGAGGGTGTCGGCTCCGAGGTGATTGGACCCGAGGAGATCAAGCGGCTCGTTCCTTACCTCGACGTTTCATCCGAGGTGCGCTATCCGATCCTCGGCGCGCTCTATCATGCACCCGGAGGCATCATTCGCCACGATGCGGTCAACTGGGGATACGCCCGGGCGGTGGATGCCTTCGGCATTCATATTCATCAAAAGACCGAGGTTACCGCGATCGACGTCGAGCGTGGTGGCGTGGTTGGCGTGAGGACCACGCGAGGCAGGATCGCGACGAGACGCGTGCTCAATTGCACTGCCGGATACGCAAGCGTCGTTGCGGGGATGGCGGGAGTCGCACTTCCAATCGTCACTCATCCTCTGCAAGCCGCGGTTACCGAGCCGGTAAGGCATTTTCTCGGTGCCGTAATCGTGTCCGGCACTCTGCACGTTTACGTCAGCCAGACCGACCGGGGCGAACTGGTTTTCGGGGCTAGCGTGGACCCGTACGGTGCCTATTCTATTCGCGGCTCGCTCGAATTCACCGAGGAGCTCGCCGGTCAAATTCTTGAGCTAATGCCATCGATAGCGAAAGTGCGGTTGGTTCGTCAGTGGGCGGGTTTGTGCGACATGACTCCCGATTTTTCACCAGTGATGGGGCGAACGCCGGTGAAAGGATTTGTTGTCGATGTCGGATGGGGAACTTATGGATTCAAGGCGGGCCCCGTTTCAGGTGAGGCGATGGCCGAACTAATAGCGACCGACAAGACCCCCGAACTTATCGCGCCGTTTGCGCTTGCACGCTTTACCGAAGGCCGGCTTGTTGGAGAAAAGGGCGCGGCCTCGGTTGGACATTGAAATAGGTAGCTCTGGAAGGAAGCGCTCCGATGATCCTGGTTCCCTGCCCCTATTGCGGCGTACGCAACTCCTCCGAGTTCCGTTGGTGCGGTGAGATCAAACCGCGACCCGATCCCAACTCCGCTACCCAAAAGGAGTGGCGCGACTATCTGTACACGAAAACCAACGCGGCCGGATGGGTCACGGAGACTTGGTACCATCGGGAAGGATGCGGACGTTATTTCCGAACGGAGCGCGACACGGTCGGCAACGAGATTCGCGCCGCGGAGGCCCCGCGTAGACCGCAGGATCCGGTCGGAACCGGATCCGATGAGCCGCCGAAGCCGACCAAAATTCGCCGATGACGGCATCGATGAGAGAGAGACTGGGACCCCAACCAGGTGAGGTCATAGACCGCAGCCTGCGGTTAAGTTTTACCTGGAATGGCAGAGCATTCCTCGCTTACGCAGGTGACACGATAGCCTCCGCACTTGCGGCGTGCGGCGTTCGCATCTTCACACGCAGCTACAAGTATCATCGGCCGCGAGGAATCCTGACGGCGAACTACCTCGATCCATCCTGTATGATGCAACTCGACGGTGAGCCGAACGTGCGCGGTGCGTATCGGCAGGTGCGCGATGGAATGGTAGTAACGAGTCAGAACGCATGGCCGTCGCCGGAGTTGGACTTCAAATCCTGGACGCGCTTCTTGGGCCGATTTCTTGGCCCGGGCTTCTACTACAAAACATTCATGTGGCCACGCGCCTGGTGGCCCGCTTACGAGCGCGTCCTGCGGCGTTTCATCGCCGGTGGAGAGATCTCCCGGAATGTCCCCCGCGATTATTATGACAAACGTTATGCGCATCCGGACGTCCTCATAGCGGGCGGCGGACCAGCCGGCATGGCGGCGGCCGTGAGTGCGGCCAGGAAAGGTGCGGGAGTGATGTTGGTCGAGGAGGAACATCAGCTCGGCGGCCATCTCCGCTGGGGTGACAATGCAGCGTTGAGAGTGCTCGAGCAACTACGTAACGAAGTAGCGGCCGAGCGGCGTATCGAAGTCCTGACCAACTCCGTCGCGACGGGCCGTTACGAGGCGAACTGGATACCAGTGCTTCAGCGAGGTCTCTCGCATGTAGCAGAGCGTCTTGTCAAAGCACGGGCCGCGTCATTGATAGTCGCTCCGGGCCTGATTGAACGACCGTATGTCTTTGAGGGAAACGACCTTCCGGGGGTCATGCTTTCAGGAGCGGTGCGCCGACTCGTGAATCTGTATGCGGTGCGTCCAGGCTATCGAGCTGTGGTCGTCACGGCTAATGAGGACGGCGACGACGCGATAGCCGACCTTCGGCGGATTGGCGTCGAAATAGCGGCGGTGGCAGATGCCAGACGCGGTGAGACGATTCGGCGCGCATCTGGGGACAACCGATTGCGCCGGGTCGAAATGGCTAATGGTGACAGGATCGACTGCGACTTGCTCGTAGTGGCTGCAGGCTGGACAGCGCCGACGCTGCTACTCAATATGGCAGGAGATCGCCCTAAGTACGAATCGTCGGCGGCGCGTTTTGTTCCGGGCAACGACTTGCCCGCCAGCGTGTTTGCTGCCGGGGGTCTGGCCGGAGACGGTTCGCTGGACGAGTTGATCGTGCACGCGCGCACAGTCGGGGAAGCGGCCGCTGCCTATGCGGGTTATGGCACGCCTCGGGGGATTCCGCGGCTTGGAATACGTCCCCATCCGGCGCTTTTCCGAGCGTCCACCGATGGAATCGTCGACTGGTGTGAAGACGTGTCGTCGAAAGACATTCGCTCAGCGGTCAAAGAGGGTTACGACTCGATCGAGCTGGTCAAGCGCTATACGACTGCCACCATGGGTCCCACACAGGGAAACCTCGAGACTATTAACACCATGGCGGTCCTGGCGGAGACGCTGGGCAAGAACCTGGAGGAAATAGGAACCAGCACCTGGCGTCCGCCATACGCCCCGATCTCATTGGGTGCACTTGCCGGACGTCCCGCGGAGCCGGTGCGCCTGTCGCCGATGCAATCGTGGCACGAGGCCAACAAGGCTACGCCGCTGATCGCCGGTCAATGGGTTCGACCCGAGCACTACGGCGATCCGCAGACCGAGGTCGTCAGTACCAGAGCCAAAGTCGGAGTCATTGATGTTACGCCGCTGGGCAAATACCTGCTTCACGGGCCCGATGTAATTAAACTGCTTAACGTTGTCTACGTGAATGACTTCTCCACGCTGAACATCGGGGCGGCACAGTACGGACTGATGTGCACGGACGATGGCATCGTGTTCGACGATGGAGTCACAGCGCGTTTCGCAGGTGACGAATATTTGATGACGACCACCTCCTCAGGCGCTGCGGCCGTCGGCGAATGGATCGAATCATGGCTGCAGAGCAGCGAGAAACCGTGGCGGGTGCATCTTACACCGGCCACCGAGGCATTCGCCTCGATGAATGTGGCGGGACCTCGTTCACGCGACCTTCTCGCGCGCCTGGTCGAAGGAATTGATTTAAGCCCATCCGCCTTCCCGTACATGAGAGCGCGCAGAGCGCGTGTCGCGGGGGTTGATGGTTGCCTTATCCTTCGATTGGGGTTTACCGGCGAACTGAGCTACGAACTCCATGTACCGGCCGCGTACGGTCTGCATGTCTGGGAAATGTTGTTCAAGCATGGCAACGATCTCGGTATCGCGCCCTTCGGCATCGAAGCGCAGCGCATCATGCGTCTTGAGAAAGGCCACGTCATCGTCGGGCAGGATACCGATGGATTGACTAATGCGGCGAGTCTGGGAATGGGCAGGTTCATAAAGTTTGCCAAGAATGACTTCGCGGGTAAACCGGAAATAAAATGGCGATCGGAGTCCAATGATGGCTCCCGCTTGGTTGGAGTCTGTCCTCTTGATCCGTCACTCGTCCCGCCTGAAGCCAGTCAGATAGTCGACGGAAACAAGAGCATCGGACGAGTTACCTCTAGCCGGATGTCGCCGACGCTGAAGCGCGCGGTCTGCCTGGCGGTTGTTCCAGAAAGGCTCTCTCGCGCAGGCAACTCTCTTACGGTACGTCTGCCCGATGGTCGGGACATAGTCGCTCAGGTCACTGAGCGACGCGTACATTTCGATCCCGAGGGAGTTCGCCTGCGTGGTTGATACCCCGATTGCGCGAAGTCCGATAGCCCAGGCTCCGCCTGTTGTCACGGTTGCCGGCTGGGAAGTGTCGGCGCGTAGCAGCAGTAGTCCGCTGCGCCTGATAGACTGTACTTCGTGTGAAAAGATACTGGTGCGCGCACCCCATGCTAGTCCGTGGGCGAAGAGACTGGATATTAAGCCAGGTCAGAGCAGGCATGGTGAGTCCGGCCATCTGATCGCCGCGATCGCTCCCGAGCAATGGTTGTTTTTCAGTGATCCTGGGGTGCGGTTCTCAATGCCTGATGTAGCCGCTGACGACGATGGTAAAGGGCTGCCGCCGACGGTAGTAAGTGTCACGCACGCCAATGCTTTGATGCGCCTAGTCGGGAACGATAGCGCTAAGGTCTTGTCCAAGCTTTGCAGTATCAACTTTGGCGATATGACGACTCCCAATTACTCTGCCTTGCGTACGTCGATCGCTCGAATCGTAGTTTCGCTGGTTCGCGATGATCTCGCCGTGGCTGTCAGTGCGCATCATGATGAGCCAGCGCGCTCGTATCTGATTATGTGTGACCGATCGGCGGGGCAATTCCTCCTTAATGTATTGCTCGATGCAGGCCAGGAGTTTGGAATTGATGTTCAGGGATTCGCATGCGACGGTGTCTCTCTGACTTCAGTTGGCACCTTGAGTTAACCGCCGGGCTTTGGCATTGGACTGTTGGCTTGTTTGGTGCTAGTTGCATCGAACTAGGCCTCTGCAAGCGAAGGGCGGTCATGGACCTCATCCTGAAGAACGCTCGGCTCTATAGCGGTGAACGTTGCGACATCGGGATCGCGGCAGGAAAGATTTCGGCTGTAGCAACCGTCCTTGAAGCCGAGAGCGAGACGGTCGATCTTGGGGGCCATCTGGTTTCTCCAGGATTTGTCGAAACGCACCTGCATCTGGACAAGTCGTGCATCCTTGACCGATGCGTTTCCAGTAGTGGCGATCTCGCTGAGGCGATCAGCCAGGCCGCCAAGGCCAAGGCCGCATTCACGGCCGAGGACGTCCACGCGCGTGCGAGCCGCACTCTGCTGAAATCGATCCTGCAGGGCACGACCCACATGCGCACTCATCTGGAGGTCGACCCCGCAATCGGCCTCCGTGGACTCGAGGGCGTGTTGCCGCTCATCACTGAATATGCCTGGGCGATCGATCTGCAGATTTGTGTATTCCCGCAAGAGGGATTGCTCAACAATCGTGGCACTGACCAATTGATGGTCGAAGCGCTCAAGCGCGGTTGCCGCGCGGTTGGCGCTGCCCCCTACACAGATACAGAGCCACGCGGACAGATCGACCGCGTCTTCGAGTTAGCCCTGCAGTTTGACGTCGACATCGACATGCACCTAGATTTTGGATCAACCTGCGACTACATGGATGTATGGTACGTTTGCGATCAGACTGTGAAGCACAAGTACGAGGGACGTGTCACTATCGGACATTTGACCAAGGCGACGAGCCTACCCATTGCCGAGTTCGAGCGAATGGCGCAACGGCTGGCAGAGGCGGGTGTTGCGGTGACGGTGTTGCCCGCAACGGACCTTTACCTGATGGGCCGCAATCACAGCTACGACCACAACCAGCCGCGGGCAGTGGTGCCGGCTCATAAATTGCTGCACCACGGAGTAAACTGTTCGCTGTCAAGCAACAACGTGCTTAACCCGTTCACACCGTATGGCGATTGCTCGCCGATTCGGATGGCCAATCTCTACGCTAACGTGTGTCAAGTGGGGAGGCCGAGCGACTTGCAGGAATGCTTCGCAATGATAACCCGGCGGCCGGCTCAACTGATGCGGATTGCGGATTATGGAATCGCACAGGGCAAGTCTGCGGACCTGGTGGTGCTCGACACGGATGACTCCGCAATGGCGATCGCGGAAGTTGCGCCGGTACTTTACGTTTTCAAGCACGGTCGTATGATTGTCTCTCGCACAGCTGCGCAGCTCCATCAAGCCACATGAGCATCAACGATCCGTTCGACGCGTTCTGTCATCATGACGATGTGGCTGCCGAGGGCAGCGCGACGGGTCCCTTGTTCGGCAGCAGCTTCGCCGTCAAAGACGTGTTCGATATTGCTGGTCATGTCACCGGCAACGGCCATCCACTATGGTTCAAGACACACTCGCCTGCGGACCGTACTGCGCCGACTGTCGAGCGCCTGCTCGCGGCCGGGGCGCGTTTAGTCGGTAAGACTCATTGCGATGAGATGACGTACAGCATCAACGGCGAAAATGTGCATTATGGCACGCCGGTAAATCCCAAGGCCCCTGGCCGCATTCCCGGCGGATCGTCGAGTGGATCGGCGGTAGCGGTAGCAGGCGGCCTCGTCGATTTCGCGCTCGGCACCGATTGTGGCGGGTCAGTACGCATACCGGCGAGCTACTGCGGGATCTATGGAATCCGGACAACCCATGGTTTGTTGCCCGCCGATGGAGTGATTCCGCTGGCGGTTAGCTTCGATACAGTTGGTTGGTTCGCGCGTTCCGCGAGCGTGATGCGCCGCGTTGGTACAGTGCTGCTGCCGGATGCGAAGCCTTTTGTGCCGAGGCGGCTCCTGATTGCGGCTGATGCGTTCGCGTCCGTCGAGCCGCCTATTACCGCTGCGTTCGCTCCGGCTATCGACAGGGTTGCGGCGTCAGTCTCAGAGGTGGCTCGCGTAAAAGTCTACACAAGCGATTCAGCCGAATGGCGAAAAATATTCAGCCTTCTTCAGGGTGCCGAGATTTGGGCGCAACATGGCGCGTGGATTAATCGTTATCGGCCTGAATTCGGACCCGGTATCCGCGAGCGCTTTGCGTGGGCGGCGACTCTCACCGCCCGCGAGACGGCAGCGGCAATGCCGGCGCGCGAGGCTGTGGCGCGCCACCTGGACGCCTTGCTTCGAGACGATGCGATGCTGTGTCTGCCTACGGCGCCCGGAATCGCACCCTGGCTCAACACGCCGTCCGCTCAGCTTGAGACCTTCCGCGCCAACGCTTTTGCCTTGTTGTCGATAGCAGGCCTGGCGCGCCTGCCGCAGATCAGTCTCCCGCTTGGAACCAGCGAAGGGTGTCCGATCGGATTGTCAGTCATCGGACCCCGCCGGTCCGATCAGGGGATGCTCGATTGGGCCGCTGGCTATTTCAACTGATCGCGCCGATAAAGGGACTTTTTCATACTTGGGCCGATCTGAATGCGCTTAGGTGAGGGTTGCGGTTCAATCGTTCAGGAGACTTCGATGGCGCTCAAAAGTATTCCGGTCATCGATATCGAGCCGTTTAAGCATGGTGACAAGAAGGCGCGCAAATATGTGGCTGAAAAAGTTGCGCAAGCATGCGTCGACATCGGCTTTCTGATCGTTTCCGGACACGGCATACCGTCCAGTGTCACTCACAAAATCGCGACTGTCTCGAAGGCATTCTTTGCATTGGATCCAAATGAGAAAAGAAAGGTGTCGCGCCCACGGCCCGAGGTCATCCGAGGATACGGCGCCATGGAATCCGAGGGACTCGCATACAGTCAGGACGAGGAAACGCCACCTGATCTCAAGGAAGTGTTCGACGTAGGTCCTATTGATGTTCCGGATACCGAGTACCATCGAAGCGTTGCCGCCGGCGTACACTTCGCCGACAATCTCTGGCCCGGCAAACCTCGTGACTTCCGCGAGGTCTATACCGACTACTTCCGTCGGATGGAGGCTTTGTCGCTGGATATAGCGCATATTTTCGCGACGGCGTTAGATCTCCCGAGCAATTTCTTCGACGCGAAGCTGGATCGCCACATCAGCATCTTACGCGCCAATTACTATCCCAAACTGACTCGTCCACCGCGGGCAAAGCAGTTGCGCGGTGGCGAACACTCCGACTATACCGCCTTCACGATTCTTTGGCAGGAGCGTGTCCCATCAGCGGGGCTCCAGGCGCGCGATCCAGGGAGCGAATGGATCGAAGTGCCGGCCATCGATGGTACTATGGTAATCAATATTGGCGATTCGCTGATGCGATGGACAAACGACAAATGGATTTCGACCCAGCATAGAGTTGTCAACCCGCCATACGAGATCGCGCGAGCTCATGATCGCTTGTCCCTGGTTTATTTCGTGCAGCCCAACTATGACGCCGAGATCAGATGCATAGATACTTGTCAGAGCGCAGAGGCACCCGCAAAGTATCTGCCGATTCTGAATGGCGACTATCTTTACAGCAAGTTTTCCAAGCAGTCAAAAATGGAGCTGGGAACTTCGTGATAGTCGTCCATCGGCGGTACGCGTCGAAGGTCTCCGGGGAATCGAGCTATGAAATCAGCCGTCGCGATTCGTCACGTACCTTTCGAGGATCTTGGAAGTTTCAGGGCGATCTCTGTCGAACGTGGCTACGACGCTATATGTCCACGTGATCGCAGACGAAATCCACGCGATCATTCCTGAAAGAGCCGGATCTCTTGGGCGTACTCGGCGGACCGATAGGTGTTTACGAAAGCACAACCTATCCGGTCTTAAGCAAGGATTCAGTCGGGATTTCCTTTTTGACTTTCCGATTACAAGCTGTTCTATAGATCGAACGGCTTTCCTGTGAAAGGCTTCGCCGATTTTGTTCCGCAGTGTTCCCAGTATGCGGCGAGGGGCCGTTTCGCGTCTGAGGGGCTCCCGACGGCTGAGGATGCTGTTTTTCCCATCGATTCTGGCGACACTTCTCCCTGCGTCCCCGGCGTCATGATCGAAAATTGCTCCACTCTGGGCTTCGCCTTATCCCTGTCTCTACCAGAAATCCAATTTGAAGGAGATTTCGAGCAGTCCGGGGAACTGATCTTCCCGCGGATGAAGGATTGGTCCCGCGGGATGCCGCGCTCAAGAACCTGGGTCGACCGGGAGCGCACGTTCGATCGACCTTTTATCAGCTGTGTGGGACGAGCACTCGCACCGAGACCAGATGGTGCAGGGCGGCGACCGGGTTCCGATGAGTCAGGCGGCAAGGCGTTCGTAACGGTGGTGCAGGCCCCCAACTTGCGGCACCGCGGTCACCTTACCGACTCCGCACGGAATCACGGGTCGTGGCTCGGGGCAGTCTTTGGCCAACGACAGGTGCGTCCGCGAGCGATGGTAATAGTCGGCGTAGGACGAAAGCGTCCGCGGCAGATGGCGCTCGTTGCGGACGATGACATGGTCGAGGCACTCCCTGCGGATTGAGCCGATGAGCCGCTCGACGTAGGCGTTCTGCCATATATGGACTCAGCCAGAGGAGATGTCCTGAGCGCTGCTGATTTTTGAGTTGGGCATGGACTTTCAGCCCACCCGCGCGGCATGAAAATGCTGTGTTACATTGCGAGGGCCGTCCGGCGCCCGACGTCGTCCGCTACAGTGGTACGGGAAAGTCCGGTTTTGAGTTTGACGTGGGGGCATCCAGGCACCCCGCAATGTTGCTTCGAGCACGTAGAGCAGAATCTTTGTTCTTGATGCCTCCAAGCGTCGGCGGCGTAAGGAGGAATCGTCATGGAGCAGGTGATCGAGCGAAGTGCTGGGCTGAACGTGCACAAGGCGACCGTGGCGGCCTGCGTGCGAGTGCCCGGGTCAAGGCGAGCGGCGCAGCAGGAAGTACGGACCTTCGGCACGAACGCGGCGGAATTGCTGGCCTTGCGCGACTGGCTTGCCGAAAACGGTGTGACCCATGTCGCCATGGAGGCGACAGGTGTTTACTGGAAGCCGGTCTATTACGTGCTGGAGCAAGACTTCAGCGTCCTGCTGGTCAACGCCGCGCACGTCAAGCAGGTACCGGGACGTAAAACTGACGTGGCGGACTGCGCTTGGCTAGCTCAGCTCCTGGAGCATGGGCTGTTGCGCGCGAGCTTCGTTCCGCCCCAGCCGATCCGCGAGCTGCGCGATCTGACGCGGCTGCGCAAAAGTCTCATCCAAGACCGCACCCGCGTTGCCAACCGTCTTCACAAGGTGTTGGAAGACTCCGGCATCAAGCTCTCCAGCGTCGCCGCCAACGTGCTGGGTGCGTCGGGCCGGGCGATGCTGAGCGCGCTGATGAGCGGGACCAGCGATCCGGACCAACTCGCCCAACTGGCGCGCGGAAAGCTACGCAACAAGCTGCCGGCTCTTCGTCAAGCACTCGCCGGCCGCTTCCGTGACCATCATGCTTTTCTGGTCGGGCAGCTTCTCGCCCACGTCGATTACTTGGATGAGGCCGTCGTCGACTTGAGCCGGCGGATCGAAGAATTACTCGCGCCGCTGATGGCCGCGCTCGAGCGGCTGGTGACGATTCCCGGAGTCGGACGACGCACGGCAGAGGTTCTCATCGCCGAAACTGGCGCCGACATGAGCCGTTTCCCCAGTCCACAGCATCTATCGAGTTGGGCCGGTATCTGCCCAGGCAACGACGAGAGTGCTGGCAAGCGGCGCAGAGGCAAGACCCGGCGCGGCAATCCGTGGCTGCGCGCTGCCCTGATCGAGGCCGGTCAGGCTGCGGCTCGTAGTAAAAACACCGCGCTCGCGGCGCGCTACCGGCGCGTAATGTCGCACCGTGGTCATAAGAAAGCAGTAGTTGCACTTGCGCGCTCGATTCTCGAGATCAGCTACCATCTGATGAATCGAGCCACCACCTACCGCGAACTGGGTGCCGACTACTCGGATGATCGGCGCGCCGAGCGCCTAAAGCGCCGCAGCCTCGCTCAACTCGAGCGCCTCGGCTATCACGTCACGCTGAGCCTCGCTCCAACATGAAGCGAGCAGTTATTTTCTGAGCAGAAGCGTGAGAAAGAGCAAAGCGCATCCGGACAGTTTCGATTTCCATTTCATGGATTAGCGCGGGCGGCGCTATGGGACACGGAGGTGTTGTCGGGATTCGGCTTCGTCCAGGATGAACTGGAGGCGGAGCGCACAGCATTGTGTGGCGAGCGCTATTCGCACCAGGAGCAGCGGCAGGCGGTACGCGC
>Ga0335081_10018212_pt1 | contig 11356 bp, 9 predicted proteins | sample Lox_Sample_35_FD_206713 | JGI IMG/M metagenome (GOLD analysis project Ga0335081, IMG submission 206713) | Soil microbial communities from Loxahatchee National Wildlife Refuge, Florida, United States - Lox_Sample_3.5 | ecosystem: Environmental > Terrestrial > Soil > Wetlands | place: USA: Florida... | reverse complement strand
TGCCCCTGATGCGTGATACGAATCATGCTGAAGGGGATCGGGAACAAACAGCCCGTCAGGAAACCCAGCCAATAATTCCGGCGCGGGTTGGATTGCAGGTTGGCGTGCGTTGCTTCGTGCAACAGGGCGTAATTGGTCAAAAGCAAATAGGAGAAAACAATTCCAACGCCCAAAACCGCCAGCCGGTTTCTCACGCACGAAGCGGCACAAATCAGGCCGACCGCGCCCGCGAAAACCGCAAGCGAAAGAAGCAAGTTCAACCTGTCCGGCACGGGCAGGTCCGGCGGAGAAGAAAATCGCGCCACTCCCTCGGTCCGGTTTGAAGCAACCACTGGCTCGGCCATGGCGCGACTTTAACCCGCCCTAATCTCCAATGCAAGTTTCCTTCATGCTTGTCCTGTGACGGGCGCTGGTTTAGTGTCGGCGCACGTCAACGCGGTTTGGCCGGCGGACATACCGGCTTTGCTCGATGAGTAATCGTTTGCACAACCAGGATTGCGCCACGGCGGACGGTCCCGCAACGCCGCCGCCGGCGGATCGGTTTCCCGCATTTCCAGCCTCATGGTATCTGTTTGGCCGCTCCGGCGAGTTGTTGAAGCCGCTGTCCAAACGCATCCTCGGACGCCAACTGGTTGCCTTCCGCACTCGAAACGGAAAGGTCTGCGTCATGGCTGCGCACTGTTCGCACATGGGCGCTGATTTAGGCCGCGGAACCGTGATCGGCGACTCCATTCAATGTCCGTTCCACAACTGGAAATACGGCGCCGACGGCGTCTGCAACCGCATTCCGGGCACACCGATCATTCCGGCGTTTGCCCGCCAGACGAGTTATCCCGCCGCAGAGCGTCACGGTTACGTTTTCTTTTTCAACGGCACGAAGCCGCTGTTCCCGCTGCCCTTTTTCTTTGGAGAAAATCCCGACGACTTTTCCGCCGGGAAGATTTTTTCCTACGTTTCCGATTGCAATTGGTTCACAAACGCGGCCCACGGTTACGATACGCAACATTTCGATGCGGTCCACGACCGCAAGCTGATGGCACCGCCTCAAATTGACTGTCCACATCCGTTCGCGCGACGCAATCGCTACCGTGCGGAGGTTTTGGGACGAACCCGGCTGGACAAACTTTTGAAGATTTTTGCCGGACGCACGGTGGAAATCACCATCACCAATTGGGGCGGCACCTTCGTCGTCATCACCGGCGACTTCGATCACGCTCACAGCCGTTTCATCATCGCCACCCAACCGCTCGACGGCGGCAAGACGCTCTGCGAAGGCATAGTCTTCGCGCCGCGTCTGAAGAATCCCTTTGCCCGTGTTTTGCTGGGGCCGTCGGCTCTGGCGGTCAGACGCTTCTTCACCCACGGTTATCTCAAGGATGAAGCCGGACGCCTGCTCGGCACCCGTTATGATCCGGCGACGATGATTCCGCACGACCGGGACATGATCGGCTTTTTCAATTGGGTCGTGGCTCTGCCGCAAACCGCCGAGGACACCGCCCCGTCGCCCGGCGAAGGCCTGAACGGCAACCATTCGGATTTCCTGCCGTCAAATCCGGCTGTTTCACAACCACCAACGGCGCTTGCCGCTGAACACAAATGAAAAAACTCCAAATTGTATTCGTGATGGTTTTAACCTGGCTGGCGATCACGACCGCGAAAGCCGACCCGCAAGTTGAGGCAACCCATAATGAGCTGCGGGCCATGCGCGACGGCCTCATGGATGCTGTCAACAAGGGCGACATCGAGCGTGAATTGTCCTATCTCACCACCAATGCGGTCATCACCTGGCACAACGCCGAAGTGAGCCGAGGGCGTGACGGCGTCCGCGACTATTACAACCGCATGATGAACGGACCGAACAAAGTCGTCGCCGGTTTTCATGCGGAAATCAACGTGGACGAATTGACGGTTCTTTACGGAGACAGCACCGGCATTGCCTTTGGCAGCTCCCTTGAACATTTCAAACTCGCCAACGGCAGCAGTTTCGATTTGAAAGGTCGGTGGACGGCCACGATGATCAGGCAGGGTGGCCGCTGGCTGGTCGCCAGCTTGCACGTCTCAACCAACATTTTCGACAACGTCATCCTTGACCTGATGAAGAAGTACGCCATCCGCGCCACCTCCATCGCCTTTTTCATCGGCATCATTTTGGGTTGGTTGATCGGCCGCATCCGACGCAAGCCGGCGGCTCAAATTCCCGCATAGCATTGGCGCCCAAGTCAACATCTGACGGAGAAGAAAGCGCGCTCCTCGCGCGCGCCGCGTCATTTCCTGAGTTTCCGTCGCTCGCGGAATTGACTCCGGAAAGGCTCCGCGAGGTCTCCGCCCGCGAAGGAGTGGAATTTGCCACGGCGCTGCTTTACGACCGCGTCAAACGTTCGCCGCAGCACTCGCCGTTCATCGGCCAAATCGATCAATGGCAAACGCCAAATCGCAAATCCGCCACCGGGAACACAACTGTCGCGGTGGTGCCGGCGGCCTTTTACCGGGAAAATCCCGGCTCCGGCGCCGACGGCAGATTGATTCGCCAGGCAGCCGGTCATTTGGGACTGCGGGCCGAAATGGTTCCTTTGTTGAGCAAGGGTACGCTGGCGGAAAATTCGAAAATTATCCTCGACTGGCTGGCAAACCATCGCGGCGAAAAAATTATTCTCATCTCACTGTGCAAAGGCGGAGCGGATGTGAAATTCGCCCTCGGCGCGCCCAATGCGCAGAAACATTTCTGCGATGTTTCGGATTGGATTAATATCTGCGGGACGTTAAACGGCTCACCGGTTGCGGAATGGCTGCTGGCCACCACACCGCGTTTCTTCGTGGCGTGGCTCTATTGCAAATGCCGGGGCCACGACATCGCTTTTCTTGGTGAACTTGCGCCCTCAAGGCAAAGCCCGCTTGCACAGCCCCTCAAACTGCCCGAGTCAATGCGCTTGATCAACATCGTCGGGTTTCCGTTGCGGCGTCATTTGACTAATCGTTTCATGCGCCTGTGTTACCAGCGGGTTTCACGGCAAGGCCCGACCGATGGTGGTGTTTTATTGGCGGATGCGTGCCGTTTGCCGGGCATGATTTATCCGGTCTGGGGCGCGGATCATTATCTGCGGCCCGAATCGCGCGCGCGACAAATGATAGCCACGATTCTGGAATACCTTATGGCGGGCAATACCCGGGGAGCACCCGGCCCAACGAATGGAATTCCGGCCATTGGTCAAACCGCGCAAACGCTTTCGGCGTGACTTCGCGCGAATAGCACAAACGATTGAAGGCCTGGTTTCGCGGAAGGTGAAGCATCTGGCTTCGCATTTCCGGCCACAGCGGCTGCAATGTCGGGAATTCCTTCACTAGTTCGGCCACGACGCGCAAGCCGCTGCGTTTTGGCGTCGTGAAATACTCGCCCATCATCCAAGCAAAGAGGCGCGCATTGATCTTCCGCCACGCCTTTCCGATGCGCGGCCAGACCCAATCCAGAAGTTCTTCGTCCCATTGAACGTGTCCGGCTTCGTCGGCCAGATGCCGCCGTTGCGCAGCGACAAAATTCGGCTCCAATCGGTCCGCCTCCTGCAAAAATTCCTTTGCATAAAACAAGGCGCGCTCCTCCTGAATGAGGAGGATCCAGAGAAAAAACGGGAACCAACGCGCCCGTCTGATCCACCCTCGCAGGAATCCCGCCGGCAAAAACGGAACGTAAATGAAATGAAAATCTCCGTTCGCATAAACACCCGGCCGACACGCGCGATTCAACTCACGAAACATTCTTGAGTGCTCCGCCTCTTCGGCGATGAACGCCCGCAGTCCATCGCTTAATCCTTCCGGGAGTTTTTGCGAAATGAAATTGCGCAAAATGTGCTGCGCCATCGCGCTCTCAAAGAAGATGGTTTGCTCGTTGAAATAAAGGGCGTGCAGTTGATTGTATCGCAATTTTTGCGCATCGGAGAGCCGCGCGAAGCCGGCCGTGTGATAGAGCGGCGTAATCTGCTGCGGCAGGAACGGCTTCGAGAAATCAACCTTTGCCGCTGACGTTGGCGCAAGCACAGCGCGGAGGTTAAGTCGGCGCCAGAATCCAAACAACTTTGAACTCGCATCGAAAAAACGGTCCCGAACATTGAAATTTTCAAAACTATTCAGCTTGATGCCTTCGCGAGTGGCGTTTATAGCTTGAATCAGAAAAGGCGAAGTGACGGATGCGCAAACCAGGAATCAAAATCGCGTTGATCTCTCCGAAGGGCCCGCTCTACCGGCATCGGGGCGGCATTTGGAGAAAGTCGCTTCGTTACCAGCCTTTGACGCTGACCACGCTGGCGGCGCTCATCCCGCCGGAAATTTCCGTTGAACTGCAATTGTTGGATGAAGGCATCGCAGACGTGCCGCTGGAGCTGGACGCCGACCTCGTTGGGTTGACGGTCATCACCGGCACGGCCAGGCGCGCTTATGAGCTGGCCGGCCATTTCCGGCGGCGCGGCATTACCGTCGTGCTTGGGGGGCCGCACGTCACGCTCATACCCGACGACGCGCAACCGCATGCGGATGCCGTGGTCACCGGTTACGCGGAGGATTCCTGGCCGCAATTGTTGCGGGACTTCGTGAGTGGCCGGCTCAAACCGCGCTACGAGCAATTGCCCGATCTTGACCTGGCTGACCGGCCGTTTCCGCGCCGCGACCTGTTGCCGAGCCATCGTTACCTGACAAACAATGTTTTTGAAGCCACGCGCGGATGCGTCCACAACTGCGACTTCTGCGTCGTCCCGGCGGCGTGGGGACGCAGTCCCTGTCAGAAGCCGGTTGAAGATGTGGTTGCTGACGTTCGGCAACATGGTGCGCGAAAACTGATATTCGTAGATTTAAACCTCATTGCCGACCGCGGTTATGCGCTGCGCCTTTTTGCCGCGCTTATTCCGCTCAAGCTTCAGTGGTATGGCCTGGCCACGGTTTTGCTGGCCGATGATTTGGAGTTGCTGAAGCTGGCTGCGCGCAGCGGTTGCCGGGGATTGTTAATGGGGCTGGAATCCATTTCGCCGCAAAACTTGCGGCAGAACCACAAGGGGTTCAATTCACCGGAAAAGTATTCTCAAGTCGTTGAACGCCTGCACGAGCACGGCATCGCCCTGCAAGGCTGTTTTGTCTTTGGCCTCGATCACGACGAGCCGGGCGTGTTTCTCAAGACGGCGGAATTTGCCGTGCAGGCCAAAATTGATTTGCCGCGTTTTGCCATTGTCACGCCGTTTCCGAACACCGCGCTTTACCGGCGGCTGCTCGCCGAGGGCCGCATCCTGACGAAAAATTGGGAGCTTTACGATGGCCAGCATGTTGTCTTCCGTCCGGCGAAATTGAGTGTTCAGGAACTTCAGGCCGGCACGGAAGCGGCGTGGAAGCACGCTTACCGTTTTCGTTCCATCGCGCGACGCATCCGCCATTCGCCCGCGCCGTGGCCGGTCAAACTCGGCACGAATCTCGGTTATCGCTTTTACGCACACCATTTGAGCCGGTTTTACAATTGCGACTGGATTATTGGCCGCGCTCCGGCGCGACCGGAAATCCTGACGAGTCAATCGCTTGCCCCGGTGGCTTCGCCGAATCAGTGATGAAATTAACGATAGTTCATCCCTGCATCGGACGCAGGCCGGACCAAAAATATATCCGCACCTGGCAAATGGAAGCGCTGCCCGCGGCAACCATCGCCGGCCTGACGCCAAAGGACGTCGAAGTTCGTTTCTACGATGACCGGATGGAGGCCATTCCGTTTGATGAACCAACCGATTTGGTGGCCATCAGCGTGGAAACCTACACGGCCAAACGTGCCTACCAGATCGCCACCGAATTCCGCAAACGCCGTGTGCCGGTGGTGATGGGTGGTTTTCACGCAACGCTATGCCCGGAGGAAGTCGCGCAATTTGCCGAAGCCGTCGTTTGCGGCGAAGCGGAATCACTCTGGCCGCAAGTAGTGGACGATGCCCGGCGCGGCAAATTGGAAAAGTTCTATCGTCAACCAGAGCGTCCCACGCTGGCGAACTTGAAGCCGGACCGTTCCATTTTTCGCGGCAAGCCATATCTGCCCATCGGCCTGGTCGAGGCCGGCCGCGGCTGCCATTTCAAATGCGACTTCTGTGCCGTCCAAACAGTCTTCAACGCCACGCAGACACGCCGTCCCGTTGACGCCATCATCGCCGAAATCGAACAGGTCAAGCGGGACCGAAAACTTTTCTTCTTCGTGGATGACAACATCACGTCGAACCTGGAGTCGGCCAAGGAATTTTTCCGCGCGCTGGTTCCGGCCGGCGTCCGTTGGGTCAGCCAATCGTCCATCAACGCCGCGCATGACGAGGAATTTCTCGAATTGCTCGCGCGCAGCGGATGCCAGGGTGTGCTCATCGGCTTTGAAAGTTTGGACCCGGCGAACCTCAAGGACATGAACAAGTCGTTCAACACCATGCGCGGTGGATTTGAAAAGGCGCTGGCCAATTTGCGCCATCATCGCCTCCGCGTTTACGGCACGTTCATTTTTGGCTACGACCGTGACACACCCGAAAGTTTTCGCCAGACCGTCGGGTTTGCCAGGGACCACGCGCTTTATATCGCAGCCTTCAATCATCTCACACCGTTTCCGGGCACCCCCCTCTACCGGCGTTTGCAGAAGGAAGGCCGTTTGCTCTACGAAAACTGGTGGCTTGACGACCGTTACAGTTACAACCGGATTCCGTTTCAGCCGCGCGGCATGACGCCCGAAATGCTCCAGCGCAGTTGCCTTGAAGCCCGCCGTGAATTTTATTCGTGGCGCAGCATTTGCCAGCGCAGCCTCGACCGGGTGAACCGGAGTGACTGGTTCATGTGGCGGAATTTTTATCTCATCAACGCAATGCACCGAACGGATGTCACCATGCGCGACCATTATCCGCTCGGCGATGAATCATGGCAGGGACAATTATTGAAAGCCAACTGACCGCGTCGGCTTCTTCCGCGACCCGATTCGCCCTCGCCGCCAAAGAAGACGATGCCCCGATTCGCCGTCTCTTGCGCGAAAATCCGTTGGGCGGTGAAATCCGCCTCTCCTTCGAGCGCGAACCCGATTATTTCCGCGGCACACAAATTGCCGGTGCGGACGACCAGACGATTCTGGGCTTTGCCCGCGGGCAACTGATCGGCATGGGGAGATGTTCGATTCGAAATCGTTACTTGAACGGCAGAGTCTGCCGCGTGGGTTATCTGTCCGATCTGCGTCTGGATTCAAGGGCGCGCGGACGATTCGATCTGCTGCGCCGCGGCTACCAGTTTTTCCGCGAGCTGCATCGCAACGATCCCGCCGACTTCTATTTTACCAGTGTCACCGCCGACAATTCCCGCTCGCTGCGCTTTCTTGAACGCGGCCTGCCCGGAATGCCGCTCTACGAACCGCTCGCCGATTTCGTGACGGTGCTGATTTCCGTCCCGCGTAACGCGCGAAGAATGCGGCTGAAAGCTGAAGGAAGGGAAATGGTGGCCGGCTCGGAAGACCACGTTTCCACGCTGGTGGAATTTCTGAACTCGCGCGCCGGGCAACACAACCTCGCCACCGTCTGGGACGGAGAAAAAATCCGTTCATTGAACCGACACGGTCTGTCGCTTGCAGACTTTCAACTGTTGCTGGACGGCGGAAAAATTGTGGCGTGCGCTGCCCTCTGGGACCAGCGCCGGTACCGGCAAATTGTCATTCGCGGGTACAGTCACCGGCTTTCCCTGGCGCGTCCGTTGCTGAACATCGCAGCCGGCTTGCTCGGCTCGCCGCCGTTGCCCCCGGTTGGTTCGACGCTGGCCCACGGTTTTCTTTGCCCGCTGACCGTCTCGCCGGACGACCGGCAATCGGTGCTCGCACTCATTGAATCATCGCTGGCCATGGCAGCGGAGCGCAGGCTTGAATTTCTTACGCTGGGTTTTGCCGCCAATGATCCCCGTCTTGAGATTGTGCGCCGCCAATTTCGATGCCGGGAATATCGGAACCGGTTGTTCGGCGTTCGCTGGAAAGACGCGGGCTCAGCCGGCATCAGGCTCAATGAGAATTTGATATTTCCCGAAGTCGCGCTGTTATGATGGAATTGACAAAAGCTTTTTACCTGCCGCGCACGGAGTTGGATTCCCGCCGGCAGGATGAAATGTTCGCGCTGCTCTCCCGATATTTCGACGGCGTGACCCGCGCGCAATTTCAGAAAGATCTCGCGGAGAAAAGCCGGGTGATTCTGCTTGAGCGCGATTGGCGCCTGGTCGGTTTTTCAACGTTGCTGGCTTACGAAACTTCGTTCGCGGACCGGCCGGTGAGCGTTGTTTATTCCGGCGACACCATTGTCGCGCCCGAAGCGTGGCGCACACCGGCGCTGTCACGCGCCTGGATTGCCTGTGTGCGCGAACTGCGTGAAAGTTATCCTCGCGGCAAATACTACTGGCTGTTGTTGACTTCAGGCTTCCGCACCTACCGGTTCTTGCCACTGTTCTGGCGCCGATTTTATCCACGATTCGATGCGCCAATGCCGCCGGAGCAGGAACGCCTCCTGCATTTTCTGGCGCGCGAACGTTTCGGCGCACAATACGATCCGCAAAAGGGAATCGTCCATTTCGCCCGGCCGCAAAAGTTGCGTGACGCTCTGAATCAAATTCCACCGGGAAAAGCTGCCGATCCGCACGTGGCCTTTTTCCTTCAGCGAAATCCCGGCCACGCGCTGGGGGACGAATTTGTGTGCCTTACCGAACTCGCCGACGAAAACCTGACACCCGCTGGAAGGCGGATGGTCGAGGCGCCTGCCAATGAAACTCACTGCTGCCATTGCTAATTCATTGTGGCTGGCCTCAAATTTGCCGGCCTTGGTGCGCTTTCGGGAGGCATTAAACCACCCGGCTGAAACGCAAATGCATTTGCTTCGCGGGTATCTGGCCAGGAACGCCAACACGGTTTTTGGCAAAATTCACGGCTTTGCCGGAATAAAAAATTACGAAGACTTCGCGCAGCGGGTCCCGTTGAACGAGTATGACGATTTGAAACGGTGGATCGAGCGCATCCAGCGCGGCGAAAATCGCGTGCTCACTTCCGAACCCGTCACGCACTTCATTCCTACCAGCGGCTCAAGCGGCGCACGCAAATTAATCCCGTTCACGACCGGTTTGCGGCGGGAATTCAGCCGCGCCATCGGCGCGTGGACGGCGGACCTTTGCCGCCGCCATCCCGCGGCCGCCCTGGGCCCGGCGTATTGGTCAATTTCGCCGGCGATTCAAGTTGAACCTGCTGAGACGTCAGCCGTGCCGATTGGCTTTGACGATGATTCGGCTTACCTCGGCGGCGCAAGGAAGCGTTTCGTGGACACGGCAATGGCCGTGCCCTCTGAATTGCGCCTGGTTTCGGACCTGGAGCAATTCCGCTATCTGACTCTGCTTTGTCTGCTGCGCGAGGATGATTTGCGTTTGATCTCCGTGTGGCATCCGTCCTTTTTGTCGCTGCTGCTGGATGCGCTGCCGGCCTGCTGGAAAAGCCTGTTGCAGGACATCGAACGGGGCGGTTGCCGCTATTCCGATTCGCTGCCGCCAACGGTCCTTCGGGCATTGAAACTGCGGCGCCTGCCCCGGCGCGCGAGACAATTGCGAAACGGAACGCCGGCAAACCCCGAAACCGTCTGGCCGCGTTTGAAAATCATCAGTTGCTGGGGCGACGGTCACGCCGGATTTGTGAAGGCCGGGCTCGAACGCCGGTTCCCCTCCGCGTTCGTCCAGTCCAAAGGTTTGCTGGCAACGGAATGTATCACGACCATTCCATTTGCCGATTCGTATCCGCTGGCCATCAATTCGCACTTCTTTGAATTCCTTGATGGACGAGGCCGGATCTGTCTGGCCCGGGACTTGAAGAAAAATGGAATTTACGAAGTGGTCGTGACAACGGGCGGCGGCCTTTGGCGTTATCGTCTGCGAGACCAGGTCGAGGTAACTGGCTTTGTCGGCCGGACGCCGGCGTTGCGTTTTCGGGGACGGGCCGGAAACATTTCCGACCGCTTCGGCGAAAAACTTTCAGAGCATTTCGTCGCCCACGCGATTCAACAAGCCATCGGCACAGCATTGACGCCTCGGTTCGCCTTGCTGGCGCCGGACGAAGACCATCTGGGTTGTCGCTACACGCTTTACGTCGAAGGCGATGTCCAAACCGGAATTGGGGAACGGCTGGACAAACTGCTTTGTGCAAACCCCGGGTACGCCTGGTGCCGGAAGCTCGGCCAATTGCAGCCTCTGCGCGTTTTCAAAATAAAGGCCGGCGGTTATGCCGCATTTGCGGCTCGCGAACTTTCGCGCGGCAAGCGGCTTGGCGAAATAAAACCCTGTTCGCTTTCAAGCGAGTCTGACTGGTCGAAGCATTTTCAAGGAACGACCTCGAAAGCGGATTGAGAGCATGGGGCAAAAGCGGTCGTTTGAGCCAGACTTTGGTATCAGTCAACACCAGAGCGAAGAAGCTTTTTTCAACGCGGGTTCGCTTTGGTGCGCGCGAGAGGAGTTGAACCTCCACCCCTTGCGGGACCGGATCCTAAGTCCGGCGCGTCTGCCGTTCCGCCACGCGCGCATCCGGCAACAACCTGCGTCCTGGGCCCCGAAATCTCAAGCCCGGTTTTGCGACCGAACCGCGCGGGATTGGGTCCGCCGCAGCCCGCGATTGCACGCGTCGCGCGATTTGAGTACGTTCACCGCATGTTGTCCTGGATTCGTTTTGTGCTCGGCGTGTGCGTGCTGGCCGCCGGGGCCGCACTGAATGGCTGCTCGTCATCGGACCAGAGCCAGTTGGACGAGGAAAAGGAGCCGCATTACGTCCTCGGCCAGAGCCGCGTCAACGCGATGAATTACCAGGGCGCAGTCGAGGCGTTCGAGGAATCGCTCGAGGCCAACCCGCATTCGGCGGCGGCTCATTACCAGCTCGCCATACTGTTCGACGGCAAGGTGTCCGACCCGGCGGCGGCGATTTATCATTACCAGGAATATTTGAAACTGGTCCCGAATGCCGGAAACGCCGACATCCTGCGGCAGCGTATTTTCGCCTGTAAACGACAACTGGCCGCCGACGTGATGGATTTGCCCAGCGCGCCCGCCGCGCAGCAACAATTGGAAAACCTGGCCGAGCAAAACCGGCAATTGCAGGACGAGGTGAACAAGTGGCGCGCGTATTACGCCAGCCAGTTGGCGGCGGCCAGAACCAACGCGCCACCACCGGGCAATGTTGCGGGCCAGCCAACGACGGCCAAGACAGCCCAAAATAATTCGGTTACCCCGAGCACCGCCAGCACAGCTCGTCCCGCCCGTCCAGCGACGCCGGCCAGGCCGCGCACGCACACCGTCGTTGCGGGCGAAACGGCCGTGGGCATCGCCCGCA
>Ga0335081_10018211_pt1 | contig 11356 bp, 9 predicted proteins | sample Lox_Sample_35_FD_206713 | JGI IMG/M metagenome (GOLD analysis project Ga0335081, IMG submission 206713) | Soil microbial communities from Loxahatchee National Wildlife Refuge, Florida, United States - Lox_Sample_3.5 | ecosystem: Environmental > Terrestrial > Soil > Wetlands | place: USA: Florida... | reverse complement strand
GTCGCCGCGCTCCGGATGGCTCCAGCGCAACAGCGCCTCGACACCGAGCACGGTACCGCGCGCCGCGGCGACGATAGGCTGGTAATGCAGTTCGAACGCCTGCGCGGCGATCGCCGCTTTGAGTTCACGGAGCAGAAAGCGATGTTCGACCTGGTCGGTTTCAATCTGCGGCACGAAACGGCGCGCCACGCCGCGGCCTTCGCGCTTGGCGGCGTCAACTGTCAGCGCCGCGCGGCGCACCAGATCCTCGGCCGTCGCGCCGTCCTCCGGCGCCTGAACGACGCCGATGGCGGCGCTGACATGCGGCGCGTTCTCGCCGTCGATCGGGTCGGCAAAGGCCGCGCGCAGCGTCGCGGCGAGCGCATCGGCGAGATCGGCATCGTTGCCGCCGGCGACAACGGCGAATTCATCGTCCTCGAAGCGGCCAAGCAGCGCCGCTTGCGGCAGCGTCGCTTTGAGCCGCACGGCGATGGCGCGCATCACCGCGTCGCCGCCGGTGCGTCCCAGCGTATCGTTGACTTCCCGGAAGCTGTCGGGATCGACGAGCGCGAAGGCGACATGGCTGCACGCGCCCCTGCCCCGCTCCATGAGCGCGCGCTCGAGGCTTTGGACGACGACGCGCTGGTTGGGCAGGCCAGTCAGGACGTCTTCGCTCGAGAGTTTGCGCACGGCTTCGAGGCTTTTTGCGAATGCACCCGCGAGCCGCAGCGACGCACGCGCGGTCGTCATGGCAAAGAACAGAAGCGCGATGCCAACTACGCCGGACATGCTCCACAACCAGTCCATGGCGCGGATCAGCGTCCGGTCAGGCATCCACGAGAACCAGCCGACAATGCGGCCGTGGGCGTCCTGCACCGATTGCACCTCGCGGCCGCTGTCCTGCACGGGATCGATGCCGAAGCGCAAGCCGGTAAGCCCGCTGCGCTGCCCGATCAACCGCAGCGCCCGGTCATCGAAACGCAAGGCTTCGCCGAGAATTGGCCGGAGTTCCTCAAGCGTCTTGTGCAGCGCGACCTGCCGCTCGGCCGCCATGCGCCGGTCGCTGGATTGCGTCACCATGAACCCGATCACCGCACAGGCGATCGCTGCGGCGGCGAGGAGCAGGAGCGACAACGACGAGATGCGGACGGTGTGCAGGCTGTTCGAAGACAAAGCGGCGGCATCGGCGACGTGCCGATCCCCGAAAATGCCGGCAGCCCGAGCGTGCTCCGACCGACGCGCCGCCCACGATCGCCGGGCTGCCGCAACGGCCCTCATCCCACGCCCCTTCCCGCGAATACCGCCACGAAGGTAAAGGCACAGCATTAACGGGAAGGAAAAATCCGCTGCGTGCGACGTCTCGCCCTGCGACACTTATCAACAGCGCGATTGCGGCAAAACGTTATTGTTAACATGACTTTAGACGCACAAGTCGGTATTCTGCGCTAAGAGGTATCCGGCACGCCAAACCCGACAACACCAAGCCGACACACCAAACCGACATAATGGCGACAAAACCGGGGCATTGAGGACAGGTGATGCGTAAAGTCGGGGCCGTTTTTGCAGCGGCGGCGATCATTGCGGCCGCCGGTTTCGCTTCCCTGCTATCCGGCGCCGCGCCGGCGCGCGCCGAAAGCTGCCCGGGCAATCCCGACGCGCTCGGCACCAGCCGCACCATCGTGGTCAGCCCGCAGGAGTATCAGCGCGTCGGTTCGATGCAGTACAAACAGAATCTGCCGCTGAACGACCACGAAGTGGTGCTCACCTTCGACGACGGCCCGCTGCCGCCGTGGTCCGATAAGGCGCTGGAAATACTCAAGTCGCAATGCGTGAAAGTCACGTATTTCATCGTCGGCGAAATGGCGCACGTCTATCCCGACGTGGTGCGGCGCGAATACGAAGCCGGCGATACGATCGGCACGCACAGCATGACGCATCCGATTTTTCAGAGGCTGACCGGTAACAAGCTCGCCTACCAGATCGACGCTGGGATCGCCTCGGTCGAGGCCGCGCTCGGCGACCCGAACGAACTGGCGCCGTTCTTTCGCATCCCGGGCTTCGGCCGCTCCGATGTCATCGAAAAAGCGCTCGCTGATCGCTCGCTCGTGGTGTTTTCCACCGATGTCGTCGCCGACGACTGGTTCCGTCACATCTCGCCGGCGCAGATCGTACAGCGCGCCATGAGCCGGCTCGACAAACGCGGCCGCGGCATTCTGCTGCTCCACGATATCCATCCGTGGACCGTCGCCGCGTTGCCGGTGCTGCTGAAGGAACTAAAGGACCACGGCTACCATATCGTACAGGTCGTGCCGCCGGCGCCGCGCGGGCCATTGATCGCGGGCGGGCCTAAAGCCTGGGCGCGGGCGGCGGCGATGCCGCTGCCCGGCCTGATCGACCCGGGCGCAGTGTCGCCCACCTGGCCGCAGGCTAACGGGGAGTCCCCCTCCGTTGCCGACACGCTGCCGGCGCCCGATGCGGCTGCCTTCGACGTTGCGCAGACGCTCCGGGGCGAAGGCGGCATCGACGGGGCGGCGAGCGCAAAATGGCCGCAACTCGCCGACGTGACGCCGCCAAACGTCGAGACCGATCTTGCGGTCCCAGGCCTTGCCGAACTCGGCGTAACCCTGCGCGACCACACGCTGGTGGGTACCGAGATCAAAGAGCTGCCGCGCATCGCGGAGCATGACCGGTTCGAACACCGGCGGTTCCGCCACGTCCATTTTCATGCCCGCGTGCGCGAGCATCGCCCTATCCGCCGGGCGGCCAGTGGACGGCATCGCGCCGATGCGCAGCCGGGCATCTTGGCGTCGCTGTTTGCATCGGCACCAGCGCGAAAGCCGGCGCCGACGCGCACGGCGTTAGCCCGCACGCCGGCGCGCTGATGCCGCCGACATAGCTGCTGGCGAAGGCTGCTAGAGAGCCCGGTCATTCCGCATGATGGGAGAAGACGATCACATCGTCGGTTCAAATACTCCAGTTCATACGGTCAAATCTTCCAGTTGTTCCGGCCCCGTCCGTGCCCGAGATCCTGCTGCACACCGCCGGACCGGAAAGCGGATTGCGGCGCCTCGGCGAGAGCGATGAGAATTTCGACACCCCGTATTGGGCTTATGCTTGGGGCGGCGGGCTCGCGCTTGCGCGCCATGTCCTCTATCATCCGCAAACGGTTGCCGGACGCGTCGTTCTTGATCTGGGGGCCGGCTCGGGAATCGTTGGAATCGCGGCGGCCAAATCGGGCGCGAAGTCTGTGATCGCCGCCGACATCGACCGCTACGCGATCATGGCGATCGGTTCGAACGCCGCGGCAAACGGTGTGACGATTACGACACATCTAGGCGATCTGACCGCCGGCGAGCCACCCGACGTCGATGTCGTCCTGGTCGGCGATCTTTTTTACGAGGCGCTTCTCGCCGAGCGGGTCACAAGCTTTCTTGATCGTTGCATCCGATCGGGCATCCAAATCCTGGTCGGAGACCCATGGCGCAGCTTTCTGCCGCGAACGAACCTTCGGTTGCTGGCGCAGTATCCAGGCCCGGATTTCGGCGATAGCCGCCGCGGCCAACAAAGTCAGAACGCCGTTTTCGCTTTCGAGGCCGCGACCGGAACGCCGATGCTGGATCGCCTTACAGCCGAGCCTACAATTCCACCATTAGAATGGCAGGACTGAATCCCTAGTCTTCCGGCCAATGTATGGTGCGGTCGAGAGGACTCGAACCTCCACGGGTTGCCCCGCTAGCACCTCAAGCTAGTGCGTCTACCAATTCCGCCACGACCGCATGTGGGGTGGACGCGCGCCCGTCCGGCCGCGCGACCGCGGGGATGTAACAGTTCGGCTACTGGCGGACAAGCTCTGGCGGTCAAGCTCCTGGCCGCTTTAGGCCGCGTCGGGCGAGCGCGGCAGAAGCTGCTTGACCTCGACCGCGATGCGGTTACCGCTGACCACCACAGTGCCGCGGGCAACCGGCAGGTTATTGGCGAGGATGCGGACCTCGTCGTCTTCAGAGGCGTCAAGCTCGATGATGGCACCGCGGCCGAGCCGCAGCACTTGGTGGATCGGCATGGACGTGGTGCCCAAAACCACTGAAAGATCGACCGCAACGTCGTCGAGTTTCGCCACGAGCCCTCCGTACCTATCTTTCGGTGTATATCTTGGCGGCATGGCCGCATGGGCGGCCGAAACCGCTTAGTTCCGTTTCACCACGGTATGGTTACGAGGTGGTTAACACGCGCGATAAGCTGCGGATTGGGCTCACCGTTCCTGCCGGTTCACCACCGGTCGAGTGGCGCGTCAGCGACTCGCCGGTCGATTACCTCGCGGCGCTTGCCGTCATGGACGCCCGCGCCGCGGCGATCGCGCGTGGCGAAGCGGCCGAGCTGGTCTGGCTGTTGGAGCACCCTCCCCTCTATACCGCCGGCACCTCGGCGCGGCCGCACGAGCTGCTCGACGCCCGATTTCCGGTCCACGATGCCGGCCGCGGTGGCCAATTCACCTATCACGGGCCCGGACAGCGAGTCGGCTATGTGATGCTCGATCTCAAGCGCCGCGCGCCGGACGTGCGCCGCTTCGTCGCCACGATCGAGGCATGGATCATTGCGACGCTGCTGGCCTTCAACGTGCGCGGCGAGCGCCGCGACGACCGCGTCGGTGTGTGGGTGCGGCGGCCCGACAAAGGCGCGGGTTTCGAGGACAAGATCGCCGCCATTGGCATCCGCGTGCGCCAGTGGGTAACGTTGCACGGCTTCGCGCTCAACGTCGAGCCTGACCTGTCGCATTTTTCCGGCATCGTGCCGTGCGGCGTCGCCGAACCGCGCTACGGTGTCACGTCGCTGGCCGATCTTGGAATTACGGCGACGCTGCCCGAAGTTGATATGGCGCTGCGGGCAACATTCGAACCGCTGTTCGGCACCGCCGCGGACATTCACGCGGTTGCGAGCACCGAGAACAGTTCCCCGGCCGGGCGCAACGCCAAATCCGCAGAGTTGCCGTCGCATTGATCGATCGCATCGACGCGCGCGCCGCGCGGGCCTTGGCGGCACAATTCGATCATCGCGAGCACGGTGTCTTGCGTGCCGGCGAACACCGCCTCGACGGAACCGTCGCGGCGGTTACGGACCCAGCCTTCCAGATCGCGCTCGGTCGCCACCACCTCGGTCCAGGCGCGAAAGCCGACGCCTTGCACCCGCCCGCGGATGACGACCCGGAAGATCACGTCCATCCGAATTCCTTCAGCTTGCGTGAACCGGCCCCACACGGCTGCGCCGGCAGCCAGCGTTGTAGCGAGGTAATGTACGCCGGTGGCAATTTCCACGTCCGCGCCGCCGCCAGAACCAATTCCATATATCCAGCCTTCGGGCGGCCGGCAGCGCGCGGACACGCCACATAAACCAGCGACAGCGCGCGACCCCCGTCGGATAATTTCACCGGCAGAATTTCGGCACGATACTGCCCGCTCGAAACGCCCTCCCAAAGATCGAGGGTAACCCGATCGCGCGGCGTCAATCGCCACAGCACGCCGTGTACGGTCTGGGCCCGCGCCGGCGCAACCGAGGCGTAGCCGTCTGCGGTGATGACGAAACGATGATTTGGGAGCGAAGCTACGCCGACCGCAACGGCCGCGGGTGCGTGCCTGCACATGATGGCCCGGTCCATGTTCGATCCATAGGCAAAATGCAGCATGGGCCGTGCGCCGCGTGCGCTTTAAGCAAACTCCATGATCACCGCGTCGACCGCAACGCTGTCGCCTGGCTTGACGTGCACTTTCTTGATGATGCCGTCGCGTTCGGCGCGCAGAATATTTTCCATCTTCATCGCTTCGACCACGGCCAACGTTTCGCCGGATTTGATCTCTTGCCCTTCGGCAACGGCGATCGAGACGACCAGGCCCGGCATCGGGCAGCGGATCGACTTTTCGCTGCCCGAGAGTTTTTTCGCCGGCATTAGGCGGGCATAGGTCGCCTCGCGCTCCGTGTAGACGAACGCCTTCACCTCGGCGCCCCGATAGGCGAGTTCAAAGCCGTTCGGCACCGTGCGCACGTGCATCGCAACGGGCGTGCCGTCGACGAAACCCTGCCAAAGCGGCATGCCGGGTGCAAAGTCGGAATGCAGCACATGCGTGGCGCCGTCCTCGAAGGCCACCGCAATGGCTTTGCCGTCATGGGCAACGTCGGCCTGAATTTCTTCCGTGCCGAGCCAGATCGAGCGCCGCCGCTCGCGCGTCACCCCCGTGTTTAATTGGCCGGATATTCTTCGCTTACGTTCGCCAAGAACGTGATCGATGGCGGCGGCGACGGCGGCAATCCTGCGCGCGGCCGCGCCGGACGGCGCCGTGCGCTCAAAGCCACGAGGGAATTCTTCGGCAATGAACCCTGTGCTCAATTCGCCGCTGCGCCAGCGATCATTCGCCATGACGGCGGCGAGCAGCGGAATGTTGTGACGAATACCCTCGATCACGAAGGCGTCGAGCGCATCGGCCTGCGCGTCGATCGCTTGCGTACGGGTTTTGGCATGCGTCACGAGCTTGGCGATCATCGGATCGTAATACAGAGAGATTTCACCGCCCTCGGTGACGCCGGTATCGTTGCGCACCGTTACGCCGTCGTGCACGCCTTCCGCCGGCGGCTTATAGCGAATGAGCCGTCCGATGGACGGCGCAAAATTGCGGTACGGATCTTCCGCGTAGACGCGGCTCTCGACCGCCCAGCCGTTGAGCTTGATGTCGCTTTGCTTGAGCGTGAGCCGTTCGCCGGCCGCGACACGGATCATCTGCTCGACGAGATCGATGCCGGTGACCAGTTCGGTGACCGGATGCTCGACCTGCAGCCGCGTATTCATCTCGAGGAAATAAAAACTCTTGTCCTGACCGGCCACGAACTCCACGGTGCCGGCGCTGTCGTATCCGACAGCCTTGGCCAGCGCGACCGCTTGCTCCCCCATCTGGCTGCGCGTCTTTTCATCAAGCAGCGGGCTCGGCGATTCCTCGATGACCTTTTGATTGCGGCGCTGGATCGAGCATTCACGCTCACCGAGATAAATGACGTTGCGGTGCTTGTCGCCCAAAACCTGAATTTCAACGTGGCGCGGATCGGTAATGAATTTCTCGATAAAGACCCGGTCGTCGCCGAAGCTTGATTGCGCTTCCGAGCGGGCGCGCACAAAGCCTTCCTCGACTTCGGCTTTGGAAAAGGCGATACGCATACCCTTGCCGCCGCCGCCGGCCGACGCCTTGATCATGACCGGGTAGCCGATCTGCTCGGCGATGGTGATTGCCTGCGTGGGATCCTCGATCACGCCGAGATGGCCGGGGACCGTAGAGACCTTGGCGCGCGCGGCCGCCTTCTTCGATTCGATCTTATCGCCCATCGCGGCGATGGCGTTTGGGTTGGGTCCAATGAAGACAATGCCGGCCTTGGCCAGCGCCTCGGCAAATGCCGCGCGCTCGGAGAGAAAGCCATAGCCGGGATGCACCGCCTCGGCGCCGCTCGCCTTGCACGCGGCAACGATCTTGTCGATCACCAGATAACTCTGCGCGGCCGGTGGCGGGCCGATCGGTACTGCGGTATCGGCCATCTCAACATGCAAGGCGTCGCGATCGGCTTCGGAGAACACCGCTACGGTCGCAATGCCCATCCGGCGCGCGGTCTTGATGATCCGGCAGGCGATCTCGCCGCGATTGGCAATCAGGATGCGCTTGAACATTCCAGTGATAAACCGCGCGGGCCAACGAGAGGAGCGAATTTCAAATCCGCTCCACTCGTCCGCTTTGCGGCGCTACCGCGCAAAAGTCAACGCTCGTCCCTTGCATTGACACCATCAGGCGCCAGTGAAACGTTGCCGCCACTCAATCTGGGGGAACCAATGCGCACGCCCGTTGCAATCGTCGCCTTTGTTGTTGCCGCACTGTCGGTCGCGGCATGCTCGCAAGGCTCACCCGGCCCGGCAGGAGCTCAGGGCGATCCCGGACCGCAAGGGCCTCCGGGCAAGCAGGGCGCGACGGGTCCGGCGGGACCACAGGGACCGCCCGGACCGGTTGGCGCGACGGGGCTGCATTTCGTTCATCACGACACCTGCGCTCCCAGCAACAATTGCGATTTGAGCTGCAGCCCGGGCGAACGGCTGGTCTCGGTGACCTGCCCAGGCGCGACGATCGTGATTTCACGGACTGGCGGCGTGGATTCGGCCGCATGCAGCAACACGCCGGGACCGGCTTTAGCGCTGTGCATGAGCGTGAAGAGGTGAGCCCGGACGGCCGCGGCCGGAAAAATGTGGCTCAGTGCCGGAGCCAAAGTGAGGCAATCAGCGCGATTGCGAGCAGCGCCGATACGCCTTGCCAAAATCGGACCGGGGAGCGTTCGTAGAAGGTCCGCGGCCGGTGCACAGCGAGCGGGGCGCGCGCTGGTCCGGTCTCCATTTCCACGGCGAAGTCGAGCACGTCGCGATAGCGCTCCGCCGGATCGACCGCGATCGCCCGCGCCAATGCGGCCTGCAGCCAGGCGGGCAAATCTGGCCGAAGCCCCGCGAGCGCCGTGGGCCGATTTCGCCGTGCCGGCGTAGTCGCATCCGGATTGCCATACGGATACTCACCGGTAAAAGCGCGGAACATGGTGACGCCGAGCGCGTAGATGTCAGTCGACTCGTTGCCGGGCTCGCCAGCGAACATTTCGGGCGCCATATAGGCGGCGGTACCCGGAATGTCGGTCGGTGGAAAGTCTTCAAGGCCCGGCACACGCACCACACCGAGATCGATCAGCTTGAGCGAGCCTTCGCTTTCGAGGATCACATTGTCCGGCTTGATGTCGCGATGGATAATGCCGGCGTGATGCAACGCCGCCACGGCGCGCGCCAGCTTGATCGCGATGTTGCGGCCTTCCTCCAGTCCCATTGCCGGACGGCGCGCCAATCGCGTCTCCAACAATTCGCCCTGGTAGAGCGGCATCACCGTGTAGAGGCAGGTCTGGCGGCCGGGCGGCAGTTCGATGGTACGGCCGACCCACGGGCTATGCACGCGGGCGCCGACCCAAGCCTCGCGCACGAAGGCAGCGCGGTAGGTATCCACGGCCGCGACCTGGGGCTTCGGAAACTTCAGCGCCACTTCGCCGCCTTCGGTTTCGTCGGTGGCGCCGAACAAGCGCGTGTAACGTCCGTCCGACATCAGCACTTTGAGCACGAACCCGTCGACCGTCTCGCCATCGATGGGCACCGGAATGAGCGGCAACTGCATGATCGCCGCGCCGATATCGGCCGACTCCGCAGTCGGCAACTCGACGACATCGACCACAAGCGCGGTGCAATTGTCTGTGCTGCCCCTGTCCAGCGCCGCGGCGACGATGGCACGCGCCGAATCCTCGGATGCGGACCGCTCACGCAAAAGTTCGGCGATGGCCTCGGGCGGCAAGAAGGCATGCACACCGTCACTGCACAGCAGGAAACGGTCATGCCGCGCTAACGGTTGGGTCGAGTAGTCGAGCGGCACTTCGGTCTCAACGCCGAGGGCACGGACGAGCGTGTTTGACCGGCCGCTTCCTGCATCGCGCACATGGTCCTGTGTGAGACAGGTCAAGCGATCGCCGCGCAGCCGGTAGACGCGGGTGTCGCCGACGTGCAGCACGTGCGCGACGCGCCCGCGCAGGACGAGCGCCGTGAACGTGCATCCCATCCCCGCCAGTTTGGCGTCACGCCGGCCTTGCGAATAAATCCAGCCATTGAGTGAAGCGAGAATCTGAGCGCCAGCGCGGCGGACTTCCATAGTCTCGGGCAGGTCACAGAAGCCGTCGAGAAAGCCGCGCACTGCCATTTCGGCCGCCACCCTGCCCCCTTTGGCGCCCCCGATGCCGTCGGCTATTGCGGCAACGACGTCACGGCGGGGTTGCGGCAGCTCCGAGCCGAATACGGCGCCGCCGAAATCCTCGTTGCGCTCTCGCGGCCCGGTTTCCGAAGCAAATCCGATTGTCGCCTTAACCCCGGGAAGTCGCTCCGACATCACCGGCGTCCCCAGTTCGCTGCGGCGGGGCAAGTCCGCTTACTTGTCCAACTTGCATTGATCATAAAGGAAGTTGCCGCCTGTCGATGAAGCAAGCACAACCGTAAGCTTTCCGAATTTCCGATCAAGCGTGTATCTCCAGCCGTTGCTTTCATGCCATTCGATAGTGGCTTCGCTGATTACAGCCGGATTGGAATCCACGGTCCGGTGGTCGTAATCGATGTGAATCTGAAAAGTCGTGCCACTGGATGGATTGGTGCATGTGACGGCGGCCACCCCACTCTGCGCGTGCGCGCCGTTTATCACCGCAGTTCCAAGCCCAAGCAGATACGCGACGCTGGCAAAGCTCGCTCCGAGCCTGCCCACTGAGCTGCTGTTTTTATGTGCACTTGTAGAAATTTTCATCATCTGCACTCCCCTTGGGCCCCGATAACCCCGGAGAATTAGGCCCGGCAAGGGCTAACTAACTGGCATAAGTTTTGCGATCCACCAAACGCTCACCGGTGTGCGGCGTGCATGCAGGGAGAACTCGCTTGCCCGCGCGCAATCTCGCGCGCAAGGGCGTATTTGGGGGAAGGCCAGATGGCAGTCGAACTAGCTCTCGTAGCCGCACCAAAGTGGCTAGATACAGGAAACAACGCATGGCAGCTTGCAGCGGCGACCTTTGTCGGTCTGCAGAGCATACCCGGACTGACAGTCCTCTACGGCGGCATCGTCAAGAAGAAGTGGGCGATCAACTCCGCCTTCATGTCGATGTACGCCTTCGCGTCCGTGCTCGTCGTCTGGGTGCTGTTTGATTACAACATGGCGTTCGGACCGCAGTGGTTTCCGTTTCTCGGCAAACCCATGCTGGCGACGTCCGCCGCGTTCAGCCTCGGTCAGGCGGTGATCCCGGCGGCAGCGTCGGGCATGCCGGCTCTGACCTTCCCGATGGCGACATTGATGTTCTTCCAGTTCGTGTTCGCCGCGATCACGGTAATCATTCTTGCCGGATCGCTGCTCGGGCGCATGAATTTCACCGCCTGGATGATCTTCTGTCCGGTGTGGATGACGCTGGTCTATACCGTCGGAGCCTTCAGTCTGTGGGGCGGCGGCTGGCTTGCCGGCATGGGCGTGGCGGACTTCTCGGGCGGCTACGTCATCCATCTGGCGGCAGGAACGTCGGGTTTCGTCGCGGCAGCGGTGATCGGACCGCGACTGCAAGCCGATCGTGATCATTTCCCGCCAAACAGTTTGCTGATTACGCTGGTGGGTGCCGGCATCCTGTGGCTCGGCTGGAACGGCTTCAACGGCGGCGACCCGTACTTCGCCAACGCTGACGCCGGCGCGGCGGTGATGAATACCAATACCGCCACCGCTGTCGCTCTGCTTGTCTGGACGCTGATGGACAAGATGGCCTA
>Ga0335081_10018210_pt1 | contig 11356 bp, 8 predicted proteins | sample Lox_Sample_35_FD_206713 | JGI IMG/M metagenome (GOLD analysis project Ga0335081, IMG submission 206713) | Soil microbial communities from Loxahatchee National Wildlife Refuge, Florida, United States - Lox_Sample_3.5 | ecosystem: Environmental > Terrestrial > Soil > Wetlands | place: USA: Florida... | reverse complement strand
TCGGGATCGGGCTGGGGGCCGGGCTTAGGGCTCGGGGTGACAGGCGGCTTGGGGTCCTTTGAAGGCAAGTTTCTCACCAGGAACTTCACTCGACGGTTCTCGTGGTAAAAGCCTTCACCACAGAAGGCACCGAGGTTACAGAGAAAAGCCACGAGGCGCACGACATTCTGCTGCCGGCTAATCCGGTTGCACCACCACGAACGTTGTATTTCCGCCACGATTCACCAGCAGAACGAGCGTTTTCTTTCCAGCTTCGCTGATCAGGCGATGGTAATCGGAAACCGAATTCACCGGCTGACGATCCACCTGCTCGATCACATCGCCACGCTGCAGCCCCGCATCATCGGCGGGTGAGCCCGATGGAACGCTCGTGACCACCACGCCTTTCACATCGGCTCCGAGTCCCAGTTGCTGCCGGATGTCGGGAGTGAGTTCATCCACCTGCACGCCGCTCATCGGGCTGTTCTCAGCATTCTCCGAGGCGTTATTTTCATTTTTTCCCGATGGCATTTCGCCGAGCGTGAGCGTCACGTCGCGCGTGGTTCCACTTCGATTGATTTGCAGGTGAACGGTTGTTCCCGGCGCCATGGTGCCAACTTTCAGCTTCAAGTCATTCGAACCGTTGACTGGTTCGCCGTTTATTTCATCTATAACGTCGCCTCGTTGCAAGCCAGCCTTAGCACCTGGGCTGTTCGGTTCAACGCTGGCGACCAGCGCGCCTTTTTCCGGAGGAACATTGAATGCCTTCGCCAGATCCGGCGTCACTTCCTGAATTCCGACTCCGATGTAACCACGCACAACTTTTCCGTGCTTCAGAATCTGGTCCATTACATACTTCGCCATGTTGATGGGAATGGCGAAGCCGATGCCCTGATTTCCTCCCGAGCCGCCGGAAAGAATGGCAGTGTTGATTCCAATCACATCGCCATGGGCGTTGAGCAGCGCGCCGCCGGAGTTGCCGGGATTGATAGCGGCATCGGTTTGAATGAAATCTTCGTAGCTTTCAATATCGAGTCCGTTGCGGCCCGTGGCGCTGATGATTCCCATCGTGGCGGTCTCGCCGACGCCGAATGGATTGCCGATGGCGAAAGCGTAATCGCCGACTTGCAGGTGAGAAGAATCGCCGAGGCGAACTGTGGGCAGGCCAGTAGCTGCGATTTTTACAACAGCAATATCTGTCTTTGGATCTGTGCCGACCACCTTGCCTGGAAAGGAGCGTTTATCCTGCAGCATTACTCGGATTTGAGTGGCTTTCTCGACCACATGATTATTGGTCAGAATGTATCCGTCGGCGCTCACGATGACGCCTGACCCCAGTCCCTGCTCGCGCTGTTCTTGGGGCCCGCGAGGAAATTGTCCACCGAAAAACTGCTGGAAAAATGGATCGTTGAAGAATGGCATTTGCGGGGTTTTCACGACGCGCGAGGACAGGATGCTGACTACAGCCGGGAGCACGGGTTTCAGGATGGGCGCAAAACCCATGGGATTAGGCGCTTCGCCCATGGCCCCGCCACCCCCGCCGTTGGATTGCGTGATATACACGGGATTCGCGTTAGTCGCTCCAAAAACCGGATGCCCGGTCCATGAGGTTACGCCCAGAGCAATGACCGCTCCGGCAACAAGAATGAAAATGGCAGCTGTGACCGCAACCGAATGGCGCATTTGAATAGATCGTTCCACGATAGTTCCTTTATAGCCGGTGGAGTATTTAGAGATTCCATTTTGATATCCGACGTTGGCTTTGGACGCGTTCTCGGTGTGTTGTTATGAGCTCGCGCGGGTAAGCCAGGAGCCGATGCACGCGATTTTGTCCGGAACTACTACGAAGAAAGATGACGTGCAGGGTCTGCCATCAGCTTGGATGCGCTTTCAGCTAAGTACGTTTATCTAGTCAGCTGCCAGTGCACTCCGTCGGCGCTTCGCAGGAGTGCGGTTCTTCTCACCAGTTCGGACGCGGTATTCTTATGGTTCGTTCCTGGACCGGCAGAAATGGGCCAACTGCCGAATGTGTGAAATCATCTAGCAGTCAGAACGACGGCGTTGCAGTGCTCTGAAGGGGAATCGGAATGGCGAAGAGATTGGTGAGGCATCTTGTTCTTGGGTCAATTATCGTTGCGGTATGCTCGTGCGCTTTGTTGGCCCAGAACCCCCAGCTGAGGACGAAGAATGGGCAGCGATTTCCGACGGTCGTGTTCACTTCCGTTCTGTGGAGCACGAACCCCCCGTACTACTCAATTGCGATCGATTCGACCGGCGCAAGCACCTATCAATCAGCCCCGGATTCGGAGGACCGCTCGGGCGTGCCATATACCATTGAATTCCAGGCCAACGATGCCACGCGGCGAACGACTTTCAGCATCGCCGAAGACCTGAATTTCCTGAATGGCGAATTTCCCGCCAAGCTGGGGTTCCCGGCGGACACCCCCGTGCGAACGCTCATCTATCACGACACAACGTTCAACAACCAGATCACATACAGTCAGTCCAGCGATTCGGAAATTCAGGAATTGACTTCGGTATTCGAGGAAATTTCGACAACACTCGAATTCGGGCGTCGGATCGCCTACATGCACCAGCACGACAAAACCGCGCTCGACGGCGAACTTGCAAGCATGCAAAAGGAGGAGAGCCGCCATTTACTACGCGAACTGCAGGCCGTGGCTCCTGTCCTGAAAAGTGTAGTGGCCGACCGGAGCCTTCCGGAAACAGTCCGCGGCCGCGCAGAAAAGGTCCTGCAAGTCCCGACCCGGCCCGGTGCGGGTCCCAACCCGGCGAGATAAATCCCGTTACTTGGTAATTCTAACATATATATCGTACTACGATATTTATGCCCGCAAATAGCCATCCCTTTGCGGCACCTGCGCCATCGCAATAAACGGAAGAGGGAAAAGGAGGAGAGATGGCAGATGTTAGTTATCAAAATATTAATAGCTATCCCGAGCGCCTCAGAGTGAACTGGGGAGCAATTTGGGCGGGCACATTTGTTTTCGCAGCAATCTGGTCGGTATTTGGTGTGCTGGGCGAGGCGATTTTTGCCAGCGCCGCAAACCCGAATGCTGTACACCCAGTGATCGGGATGAGTGTCGGCATGGGAGTGTGGGCGGTCATTCTCACCATCATCGCAATGTACGTGGCTGGCCGGGTGACCGGTCATCTGGCGGGCGTAACCACCAGACATGACGGCCTGGTACACGGGCTAACGATGTTTGGCCTGGCCGTGGTAGCGACCATCATCATCACGATTCTGGGTGGAACCAGCCTGAGCGGCGCAGGCGTGAATGGAACAGCACACAGTCAATACATCCTGGGCATGTTTGCTGACGTGGGATGGATCGGATTCGTCGCCCTGTTCCTGGGCTGGCTGGCTGCAATGGGTGGAGCTTCACAATCTTCGGGCGCAGCGAAACAGATCACGACCGGAAGAACGGAAGAAACCGCCGCCGTGCATCACATGCGCCCTGCAGCATAACGACTGGATTGCTTTTCCGAGAAATGCGGCCGGATGAGTTATTCTCCTCGGCCGCTTTTTTCATTGGACTCCTAGGCCGCGCGCGGCAGGTCAGTAATACCCGAGAGTTCCTGGCGCGAACGCATAGCCTGCAGAATGTGCCTGCGGTCGATCACACCTTGGAGCTGGCCATTGGCCATCACTGGAAGCTGATGGACATTTTCGCGGACCATAGTTTCGAGCGCATCCCACGCTGACATCTGCGGCGAAGCAAAATGGACCTTGGACGCGGGAACCATCATGCTTGCGATGGTTGTCCGCGGCCAGTCCTGCGGGTCCAGGTTGCGAATTTCATTCGGGGTAATCAAGCCCAGCAGGACTCCGTTTTGCGTGACCAAAAAACACCTTCTGCCCGTGCGCATGAGACCTTCGTGAACAAAGTCCTGGACCGAGGTAGTAGGGTTCAAGGAATCGAACTGGGTGGACATCAAATCTTTTACGCGCAGACCCTTGAGCAGATTACCGGTCTGCACCTGCACATAGCTTGCACCCGCGGCCTGCAACAGAAACCATCCGATAAAGGCGAGCCAAAGCCCTCCGAGGCCCGCGCCTGAGAAGAAACGAAAAATTCCGAAGGCGATGAAGAGCACGGCGATGACTTGTCCCACACGCGCGGCAGCACGGGTGGCGCGTTCCATGTTATGCATGCTCCACCACAAAATCGCGCGCAGGACGCGGCCGCCATCGAGAGGGAAACCGGGGATCATGTTGAAGACGGCGAGTGCCAGATTGATGTAACCGAGCCAAACCAGCAGTGCGATTCCGGGAGTCTGTGGCGCAGCGGTTGCAACCCAGCCAGAAATGCGGGCAATCGCAAGCAGAACTAAGCCGATGACGGCGCTGGTGATGGGGCCGACAATGGCCATCCAGAATTCGGTGCTTGGGTCGGTTGCCTCTTTTTCGATTTGCGCAACCCCGCCCAGCAGAAACAAAGTGATTTTGTGGATGGGCAAACCGCGCGCCCGCGCCACGATGGCGTGCGACATCTCGTGCGCCAGCAAAAACACGAAGAATAGGATCCCGGTCGCAATTGCCGTTCCCCATACTTCGGCTTCGCTCCAGTTGCGGTTTACGGCGTGGAACTGTGCGGCGAGCGAAAACACGATCAGCAGCGCGATCACTACCCAGCTATAGTGCAGGCCCAGTTCGACTCCGAAAACGGTGCCCAGCTTGATTTGCGATTTCATGACGTTGGCGTCCTTTCATCCGTGAGCAGGCACAATCCTAACGCTTCCATCGTACAACCTGGAACCGCAGTCGGGATTTGATTCCAGCGTGAGTATGAGATGCCGCGTGCAGAGAAGGCCGTACGACGCTGCTCACGAATTGCTGAGCGGCTGCTGCCTGAAGACAACGACGGGTTTGAGACAAGGCATCGCACATGGCAGAGGGACGAAATGAAAAGCTATCAATTATTCGCTATTGCTCTTTGTCTTTTGCTGTCTGTGACGATTCTGCCGCGTGCTCACGCGAGTATCTCGAACCAGGCCACCAAGCTCACCTTCAGCGCACCCGTAGAAGTTCCTGGGATGGTGCTTCCGGCAGGTACTTATTGGTTTTCTATTCTGCCAAGCCCCAGTACCCGCAATATCGTTGAGGTATGGAATGCACACCGGACGAAAGCATTCGCAATGATTCTGACGGTTCCGGATGAACGGCTGCAGCCCACGGGAAAAACCGTGATCCGCTTTGCCGAACGGCCCCATTATTCACCGCAGGCGCTGCACGCGTGGTTTTATCCGGGGGACAACTATGGGCATGAGTTTGTTTATCCGGAATCGCAAGCACGAAGAATTGCCAAACGGACTGGACAGCCGGTGCTGGCCATGCGAGACGACTTGGCAACTAACATAAAAGAGCCGGCGCATTCGGCAAGCGACCAATCGGCGCAGGCCCTGAACAACGCGCAGGTCAAGGCAGTGGAACCTTCCGGGCAAGAGGTGAACGAGAGCGCGGTCGTGACGCCGCCGAATAAGAAAGGTTGATCTTCTCTTTGGTAGCTGTCGGCGGTTAGCAGTCGGCGGTTAGCGGTCGGCGCGGCAGTTGAGGGTCGGCGCGGCACTACGGGGCGGAGTTTACGCCAACGGTCCGCGTCGAGCCGATTTAGAGCGGGACTCCGACGAGGATTTTCACCGGGACGGGTTTGTTCTCGAGCTGCGCCGGACGGAATACCCACTTTGCCAGCGCCTTCTCAATCGGCGTGCTGACTTGAGCATCGGGAGTTTGCTTGACCGAGATGTGGGTCAGCTTGCCGTCGGTTCCCAGCACGGCGTAGATGACGACCTGCTGCTGCGAGTAAGCCTTCGCAAGTTCAGGGGGAATCTGCGGCCACTCGCGCATGACCGGGGTTGGCGCTACGAGTTGGCCGTCATCGGTACCGGTTTGTGAATCGAGCGCGTACTGCAATGTCCAGGTCGGATCGGCTTCCTGCGGCGTGCGCTGCATGGGAATGTAAACCGTGTAGACGCGCTCGTTCTCGAACACGCCGAAGTCGGGAAGCCCGCCGCCGCTGCTGGCAGTTGCGACGATGGTCATTTGATAAGGAGTCTGCTGCGCGACCGTGAAGCCGCGGGACTCCGTTCCCTCATTACCTTCGCCGCCTTGAATCGTGATTCCGGGGAACGAACCGGTTCCGGCGCCGCTGCCTGCGCCCGCTCCGGTGCCTGCGCCGTGGCCTGAACGGCCTGCTCCTTCGCCGGCTGAGCCCCGTCCGTTGCCAGTTCCTGTGCCGCCAACGCCCGCGCCGGCGGTGTTTCCCGAGCCGCTACCGACGCCGGCAGAGCCGCCGCCGGAAGCCGATTTCGAATTTCCCGATCCGCCGCCGGCAGCGGGATTGTGACCTGCGCCAGTGCCGGTGTTCGCGGCGAGTTCAGTGGCGGCGTTTGCGGCTTGCGATTTCTCCTGACCAGTAGCTGGCGATTCAGATGGCGTGCCGTTCTGTTTGCCAGGCGTGACTGAATTGGGATTCAGTTTTCCTCCGGGCGCAATTGCAAATCGCCCGCGCGCCTCACCCGCTGGAATTTTGGCGTTCGCATTTTGTGGAAGCGGAGCGGGGCTGAGCGAGAGCAACGGCTCCGCCGACTTTCCGTGCATTTCAAGTCGCGCGATTTGTGCTTCCGATGGCGGCGCGACTTCTTTCTCTGATTTCTTTTCCGTACGCTTCTCGGCCGCAACCTTGATCGGCGCAGGCTTCACGACTTCACGCGGCTTTTCTTCCTGCGGCTTCGGTTCAACTTTCGGCGGAGCCTTGGGCGCGATCGGCAGCGGCTGTTCCGCTGCAGCGAGCTTGGGCATTTCAGTCTTTGCGAGCAACTGCGGTGCTTTTACCGGAACATTCCATTTCGCATTGCGATGCAGGTTGGCATCCTGCCGCACTTTGATTGGGACGACCGGAGCCTGGAAATGGGGCATGGCAGCGTCGGGCGCGATCAGATTATGCGGCAGGCGCGTCTCGGCCATTTGCACGATGTTCGGCAGCGGAACTAATTTCTTGAGCGGCTCGGGATGGACGACCAGCGGACGCAACAAAGTCTGGAATGCGTTGGTGGGGTTTGGCGGATTGGAAAGGATCGCCTGCCGGCCGGGATAAGCGAAACCTTTGCTGGCGCGGGCCGGAGCGGCGGATGCGTGCTGCGGTTTGCTGATTCCGCCGCCGGGACTTTTTTGCCCCTGCTCCCCTCCGCCGACTTCGGGGAGATAAATTACATGGTCCTGACTGCTGAGCGAGCCGACGATCAGTTTCTGTGCCTGAAAAGACGGCAGGATGTAGCTGATGAATAAGAACAGTGCGAACATCGCGGCTTCATGCCCGATGATGGAATACAAGAGTCCGCGGCCGGGAAGATAACCGAATTTGAAGGTGGCAAACTTCGGGACATCGGAGTGCAAATCAGATTTCGCAGCAACCGTCGCGTCAGATTGTTGGTCACTGAGATATAAGTGCGGGTCCACAGGCGTGCTCGCGCGTGCTTCTTCCGGCTCTGCGAGTTTCTGCTGAATTTCTTCCATCACCGAAGAAAGAAAGTCGCTGGGGACGGTGGAAACTGAATTCTGAGTTTCAGGCGAGAGCCTGGAGATCGATGCCAGCGCCGGTTGTTCATTACGCGGCACGGCTTCAATTGCAGAGGCTTCTGCGCTTGAAGCAAGTTGTTGCTGCAACTGCTTCATCAATTCCGGCAACTGCTCAGTGGTGGATGGCTCGGGCGACGTCTGCGGATGCGGTGAATCAGCGGCGCTCGAAATCTCGACCCTCGGTGATTCAGCCGCGGGTGATTCTGCAGCGCCTGCGGCTGGCGGCGTTTCCGGAACCGGCTGCTCTAATTTCGGATGAATTTCGGGGGAAATCTCTGCATCCGGAACCGGCGCGGTGCGAAAGTTGGGCGCGATGCCTTCGGAGATTTGCTTCGGTAATTCTTCAATTGCGAACGGTAGTTGAGCGCTTGGCTGAGGAAGTTCAGGCGCGATTGAATTTTGCCCCGAAGCTGGCGGCTGGCTCTGCGCCTTGAGCAGGACCGACTGAATGATCTGCATGCCGCGCTCTGACCAGTCGTCGGTTTCGGAGTAGCTTGCTTCAGGGCCGGAATCCGTCGCAGCCTTCTTCGACGTGCTTCCGTTGTTGCCGTTGTTGTGGTCTTTCGCGCGATCTTTTGCGGCGGCAAGAATTGGCGGGAAGATTTTCTCGGAGGATTCGGTTTGCGGCGCAGTTGTCAGTTCTGACTTCGCGCTGTGGCCATTTCCGTTTGACCCATTCGCCGGCGCGGCGTTGTCGTTCAGTTGAATCGGCTCGACAGAAGATGACTTCTCCGTTGGCTTGTCGTTCCCAGTTCGCTTCTCGTTCTCAGTTCGCTTCTCGAGGAGGCGGAGCTTTTCTTCGGTCAGATTCTGAGGTTCGTCGTTGAGCCCAAGCGAAAGAAAAGCCATTACTGCACCCGCACAGAAAAATAGGATTCGGCCGGGCGGCCCGCGCCGCGGCCGTCTGCTGCCATCGAGTTTAGTGAAAATGTCATTGCAGCAGAGATGCCTTTAGTACGTAGTATTGGGGGTTGGGGTTAAGGCTGATCGTAATGGGCGAGTCGCCGATTCCTTGCCCAAGTTGAAGTTGGTCAACAACTATATCTCCGGCGACATACGCGTCTGAGCCGCTCCCTAGATTCAGTATGTCCGTGAAGGCGTCGGAGTTACAGCTGCCCCCGTTCCCGGCCCCCAGGGTAGACGCGCAGTAGTGAAAATATAAGTTACCTATGAGCCCGAAGGATCCTGCTGCGTTCCAAGCTGCCGGGTTCCCAGCTTGATCACGGTCGTGAAAGAAAAGCATTCCCCGTTGGTTGCCGTTGCCGCTCGGATCTCCGTACGTTCCAGTGCATGGCGCGATTAGCACATTCCCGCTGAAGCCCGCCACGGAGGATGGCAAATTCAAGCTCGTGCCATTGCACTCGGCTTGGGCGACGGACACCACAGAAGTGGCGCAATTGAACCTCGCGCCCGTGGTACGCGGTCGTTTCAAAGCTCCCGAATTGGAAGTAACGTTCAGAGTCGCGGATCCAGCGAAGTAGAAGGTGGTTCCACCGCTCCCGTCGCCGTCGCTGGTAGCGGATCTAAGGCAAGAGTCGACGTCCGCGTAGAGATTGCCGCCCAGGTAGTAGACGCCAGGAACGAATAACGCGAGACCTGTTGCGTTCAGATTGGAATTACCATTTGCATCCTGCTGGCGTCGCACGAGAATTCCATTTGAGTAGTTACCCGGCTGGTATATATCGCATCCATCAGTTTTATCCGGGCAATCCAGACTCCCAGTTTGGCCGTATTGAACACAGGATGACAGGGAAAAACTACAATCGGGCACTGGAGACGTAGGCTTAGGCGGAACAGGAACCAGCGCAAATGGGTCAGAAATGATGCCTCCCGCGTTCACCCAGGGAACCGAGGACGATACGCCCGCGTCGTTCTCAGACTCGCGGCCAGCGATAGAAAACTCGCCGCCTTGAGTACCATTCGCATTGCTCAGGTCGATAGTGCCGGAAAGGTTTACGGCATTATTATCCGTCGAGTTCACTTGAATGCTCTTAACGGGCCCTGAATACACTGACAACGTGAAATCCGAGCCCCAGAGCGTATTGCCTGCTCCATTTGGCGCATTCGGATTGAGCACAAGGATTGGCACGGGCGAGAGAACATTACTCAGTCCACACGTTGACCGCGCCGGAACGTTCACGCTCGGACCGGCACCCACGAGTCGCATAAAGGTGGTCGGCACTTGATCTGCTATCGTCGTTTGCAGATAAGGTGATGTGACCAGGTTGTTATCAGAAGCATCGCAAACCGAGTTAGCGTAATCGCATCGCTTATCATCGAGACCAGTAAACGCGCCCGCACTTACGGATACACCTGAGGAGTACCCGTTGAGCACGGCGTACGAGTTGGCGCTATCTGTCGGTGCTGAACCCGGCAGGTTAGCGCCCGCTGCCTGCGAAAGCATATCCATCGCCCCGGCGGTGCAGGCGGCGTCGGCGGCAGTTTGCGCGGACTGGCGATGGAACCAGAGATTGGCGCCGTCGACGACGAAACCCACTCCACCGATTAGGAAAATTCCCAGTGCGAGCACGAGGAAGACGGCGGCCTGGCCGCGCTCGCGGGTGCGACGAGTTCTCCGGCGTGATTTTGCTGTTCTCAACATTTCTTTAATCTTGATCTTTATGTGGGGCTAAAGCCCCGGAACTTTAACAATCGCTTTACGCGGCGCTAAAGCCCCGCTCTTCCACCATCAACACGTGAACCTCCGTTTGGCCCCGAAGCTTATCCATTTTTCATGCGGCGCTAAAGCGCCGCTCTTACACCATCAACGCGTGCGCCTGCGTTTCGCCCAGAAAGCTTATCCGTCGTTTTATGCCGCGCTAAAGAGCCGCTCTTCCACCATCACGCGTGATCCTGCGTCTGGCCCCGAAGCTTTCCCATCGTTTTATGCGGCGCTAAAGCGCCGCTCTTTCACCCTCAGCCCGTCACCCCTGTGTTGCGCCCGTCAAAACTGAATCCTGCCGACGGAAGTTGCGGAAATCGTGACCGTAGCCCAATTCGTGAGAAACAAGGGAGTGTAGGGGTAACTTACGTTTACCTGAACTCCGCTTCCTGGATTGTTGTTACCGTCGGGATAGCAAACGTACACGTTCATGCTCGAAATGTCGTGGGCGGACGCTGCCTTGTACGTTTTGACCGCGCTAATCACCGATGTAATTCCGCTGGCTGAAGTTGAGCTGTTACAAGCACTCCACGACGAACTCGTTCCAGACGCGCCGCTTGGCCCCGCGGGGTTGCTGCCGCTGCTGCCATGCACGATGGCGTAGCGCACTCCTTCCTTGGCTGCGTCAGTAAGCCAGGCGTAGTTGTATAGGAATAGCGACATTTCCAAAATGCTGACAACCAAAATCACGAGAAATCCAATCACTAACGCAAATTCGACGACCGCTTGGCCGCGTTCGTCGCTGCTGAATTGGGATTTGAACGTCACGATCCCATCGCCCTCATGTCAGCGTGTCGACTAAACGTACACGTTCCGTTGGTTGTGCAGGGAGGCAGCGCTCCCACGACCAGGTTGAACGCCGCCGTCGGAATCAGCGTGTTGAATGTGTATGAAACATCGATCCGATTTAGGACAAAACCAGCGCCGGCCTCAGGGTCTGCTTCAGGACTTGTGCCCGAAGTGCTGCCGCAGCCGGAGCTCGTACAGGTTTGGCAACTCGAATTCCCAGCGCCGTTATTGCCCAAACCTAGGGAACAAACCTGAACCTGGATGCCACTTGCTCCACTGAGTTGGCTCAATTCCTGATAGACAAGATAGCTGACGGTAGTGGCGCC
>Ga0335081_10018209_pt1 | contig 11358 bp, 12 predicted proteins | sample Lox_Sample_35_FD_206713 | JGI IMG/M metagenome (GOLD analysis project Ga0335081, IMG submission 206713) | Soil microbial communities from Loxahatchee National Wildlife Refuge, Florida, United States - Lox_Sample_3.5 | ecosystem: Environmental > Terrestrial > Soil > Wetlands | place: USA... | reverse complement strand
GATTTTTCCAGGGGATGCGGAGGGGTCTTGTCCCTGTTCAACAACTGCGGGCGGGACGGTTCGGTCTGCCTTGGGGCTTTGGAGTCGTTTGTTCTTTCCCATTGTCTAAGCTATTCCTCAAGAACCCTAGATCGATGTCCGTTAGGTCTTGTTGAGGTTTCTGCACTCGATTTATCTCAGATCATTGCAGGATTATGTGCTGGGTGGTGGCAAAGATATCGAATTTCAAATGTGGATAGCCCAGGCGGTGGGTCCAATGTGAGAGAACACGAGCCGTATTCAATGGCGTCGCGGAGAGGATTGTAGAAGGGAAGCAGATCGATGACGAGGAAGAGGCAAGTAGGCAGTGTAGGGAAATGCGTCTCGCCCTTACGTGGCCTAATTCTCTGCACCTGCAACCCGCGCCGGACGTTGCCTGTTCCTCGTTCGCCAGACAAAGCGGAAAGCGGCGTGGCTCGTATTCAGGGGGTCCATTTACATGTTCGATCGTTCTGCGCGGGATACTCAGCTATTTACATTTTATTTCCCCTCATTTACATACATTTACATCATTTCAAGTCAGTATCAGCTCAGTTTCCAAAATTCAATCCTTGAGAAGGAGAGAGTGGGTAATGCGGTGCTTTTCCTAGACAAATGTCAACAAGTCATTATGGATCACATACAAGCTTGTATTCTTTTCACACCGCAATTACGCGAACTATTTATAAACCGCTGGTATTTTGAGATCTATCAGCTGGCCGACCGTGCCGAAGGCCCAAGTTTGCCAACACGTGGAATATGGATCTCGGCATGTATGAATAGTATTTTGGGGACTTCCACTGATGATTCAGTTGTGGTAGATCATAGGTCTTAAACTACGGTGAGGTGGTTGGCTAGCAGGGACCTCCATTGAACCGACGGAATTATTCTCCGAATTCTTCCCTGACGACGTTCTTAGCACTGTGCCATCAAATTTCAAATCCCGGCTCGAGAAAGATCATGTTGTCGAGCGAAGAAGGATTTGAATAAATCAGCTTCATTCCAATCGCATTACCCAGAGCGTGTTAAGTCATTACGACAGCGTTGGAAATCGCTACCTTCGCCAAGCAGGGATGAGCTTGAAAGCGTATCAGACGAGACGTGGAGCGATGCCCATTAATCTTTGTACAATGTTTGTCAGGATAGCTGTTCGGCAGCGCCTGATAAAGGCATGACACTCAACGGATGAACATCATCTCGATGTTACGTCATCGCCTCGGTCAAGCCTTCAAAGAAGGTCACGCGGATCGTGTCCCCTGATTATCCCCAAGCTTAAGGGATCGGCAAAAGACCAACAACGTTCGAGCCGAATCGCTAGAGTCTTATTTGTTTCGTTCGCTCGCACAAATGGCGCCTTTGCAAGTGCAACTTTTCTCTCATACGGTGTGCAGTCCCATTTCCTCGACGTAACCGGCAAAATATGATTGCCAATGGCACGAGGCCGTCGTGGTTGTATCTCTTGGCCGATCTGGGAGGGTATCTTGACGGACAAACCTAAACAGAAACTCCGGGAAACGCACTTGGAATGCTCGAACGATTTTCCGAGCCCCCCTTTAAGCAGTCTTGCGTAAGGCCGCCGCCAAATATTAGTAGCCGGCCAAAAAAATGGAACCCGGCCTTTTTTGTCGGACGTCGATCGGCTCCAACCGGATCCACTTCCCCGACATTCGGTCCGGAAACCCCTAGTGATCCCCCAATCCCTTGAGCGGGGATAACCCAGAAAATCGATGGAGCAAAGACCCCTCGGGAGGCGCCTATCGACCGGGGCCACGGACCTGCTGTACTTCTTGAAGCTTAAATACTTTGTGGCCCATGAGTTCCAAGCGAAATTGTGCGTCTGGTCGGCACACAATAATTCCGACGGTGGGGCAAATTTAAAATAAGTCGTCTGTGCTAGAACTCTTAATTCGAAGGTGTTAATTGAACAGAACCTCTTGGAAAGGTGCGCAAGGACAACGCGTCATTGGTTCTACGAAAACTTGTGCCCACAATGTTTGTTGTGTTGTCAGATGGCTGCGCGTTGTCGTTCGCCATATCCCATTTTGGTAAATCAGGGGTATTGTAAAATCTAAATCACGAGAGCGATAAATTTGGAACGTTGGGCCATCTGTCTTTGCCACATGCAAGTTTCACGATATTCTGCACTCATGATGACATGTGAGCATGTAAAAATCGTCAAAGTATTTTTGCGGGGGTGCCCGTTAAAGTTTGGCTGCCACGTGCGATTCTCCTGTAGATCCATTTCTTGAGAATTGCGATGAGGCACAAACAACTAAATGGGTCTAAAATCAAACGAAAGACCAGGAGAATCGGACGAAATGTGTATTTCTGTGCAGCTTGTGGACCCTCGGATTGCGATGTGGTATCTGCTTCGAAAATGTCTCATAGAAAATGACGTAACCCGAGCCGATCGTGGGATTGTTCTTCATCCATCCAATGGTTGGGATTATGGTCAAAATCAGGTTTGCAGTGAATAATCAATAGTGCAAATGCTCTACTCCGAATCTAATACGTTGAATGTCGAAACCTGGAGTGATGTTCTGCATGTTGCGGATCGTGTTCGCTGATCCAATATGGTGTTTCGCGCAATGCCTGCTAGATTCGGAATGTCGCGACTTTCCGAAATGACAGGAGTTGAAAGGAATTGATCGGCACTCTACCGTTCCCATGCTCCCGGGACACTATCCTTACAATTATGTTGATCTGATCCTCACGGTATCTGGTGGCTGCCTGGGCACGATATTACATTATCCCGCGCAAAGGGCGAAAGCGGGAGATAACATGAGAGATCGATTCACATGACTTACAAAATAGCAAAGATTGCACAGCCTTTGTGTATCTCTCCGTTTCCGACCTTGAAAGATGAAGATACACTGGCCGCGAACATCCTTTGTCTTCACATGCGGGCTGACCGGACAAAGCAATTGCAAATTTGTCAGTCCCATTGTGGCGTAATTCGGGAGCTATCATTTGGTGCAAGCTTACGTATTGGTGCGTTTTTAGGTGATTAAAGTTTCTGCGCCGACACAGTGGGGCGCTTCATAGGGAACAATGCGTCGGGCTCGAGCCTGTTTGTCCAGTCTGTATCGGGTCGCCCCAAATCAACCGAGCGCGCACGGACTTATGGGACCGGTGCACATGAGAGCGAAGTTAAATGAAAAATAAAGGGAAGAAACGTAAAATAAAGCGGGCGTCTATAATGATAATGGACGGATGGGGTGACAGTATCCCAAAACGCGCTAATAAGGGGCAGAGGGATGAGCCTCCAATATGATCATGAGTAGACCAGGCTAAATTCTCTCGCACGCAATCCACACCGTTCAGTCCTTCTCACGATTCCTTACAGAAAGGTTTGCTAGATCTGCCTCGACAGCCGCGCGTCACTCCGCAGGACGAACCAGTCGGTCCGGGTCACCTTACCGGACGTAATTATTTTCAGGTGTTTCAGACAGGGCATCCTTGCATTCATCCGTCGAACCGAAGCTTATTTCCCCCACGACGTCTGAAAACCCGCCTTTTCGAACCCCATTTCAAATTACTTTTTCTCCAATTTCGAACCTTTTACCGTTTTTTTCCCCTCTGGGCAAGCACCGTCGTCCCCTTCCGTCGTCCCCGTCCTCGTCCTTCGCCAACAACAGCGGCCCCTCTACCTTTTCTATGCTCGAAAGGGCCCGCCGCCCCTCTATAGCCGACCTGATTTAGACCGGAAGGGCAAATACCGCCACCCAATAAAAAAAATGCGGAAAGCCGGTCCTCGGTACGGCTCCACTTCCTCAGAGACCGATTTCCAGCGGCATCATTTATACCACCAAAGTCCTCCATCCATGAGCGGTCGCAGCATCAGCAGGGCGGGCTCAACGTACACCGCCACATACACTTCAGCAGCCTCCAACTACGGTGGCTACAACGACATGGTCAACATGGGCCAGCCGCCAACCAGCGGCCACTCCAATTTTGCTCGTGCCTCTTGCGCCGTCTGTGGCGAGCCCCTTACGACCAGCTTTCAAGGCGAAAAAGTCATCGAACCACCCGACTGTCCCCATGTTATGCACGAGCAATGCTACAAGGAATTCTCAAAGGACTTTCAGAACTGTGCCATTTGCAGTAAACCACTAATCATTCGACGGAATGCGAATGGATACAGCAAGAATTTCGGCCAAAATTTTGCTCCTCCTATTAATTATGGTAATCATCCCACTCACTCTTTGCAGGGAAATCAGTGGGGCTTATTCTAGGCCGAAAAGGATCAATCTCACATCAGAGCATCACGAGCGTGTCTTCGAGCGTCACCGGCAGAGATCCTATCCCCGATATGCTCGCCAACTTCGTCGCCAAGGCCGTCGAACCCGAGTACGAGTTCGATCACGCTGATCTCGAGGACCCCATTGATCCATGTCCAGATCCTGTTTTTATCCCTGATCCCCGCATCACGCTCTATCCCGAACACCCGGCCATCACATCCAAATCCACTGCTCAAACTTTCACCTGTCTCATTTCCGTCGAAATCCCAAATCGGAAACCTCGTCAGTATGAGACTGTCCTCACCCCCATTTCCGAAGCCCCTTCAAACAGCGTCAAATCACCAATGGAACGGACACGATCAAAGTCATCTGAGCCCAACGTCGCTTCACCCAATCCGAAACACCTTTACATGCCCAAGCCAAGCCCCGAATCGTCATTTGCCATCCTTGAGGATCTCAAATCTCGGGTTTCTGATTGGCATGGATTGGATACGAGGACATTTGGTGGACTCCGGATGTGGGAGAACCTCAAAATGGGTGTTGATAATACGGTGAGGGATGTCGAAGTCTATCTCTTTGAACGTCTTCTCTTGACGGTCAAGGAGAAAAATAGCTCTGCTACGAAGCAAAACCCGAAGAAGAGGAAATATGCTCTCAAGGGGTTTATCTATCTTGAACACATCAATCGTGTCATTGATATCAGTGCTGGAGGTATCTCACTAATAGAAACTTCTCTAAGAGCAGGTGAATTTGTCTTGAATGTGATCCTCGATTCCGGCGCAACTCGGGAGTTCACCCTCACCTTTCCCGATCCCCTCCGTTTGTCCGTTTGGAAAGCGAATCTCGCGGGTATGACCGAAACACCCAATGGCATGACGTCTCCCGCGAACGGCAGCGAGAGAGACGAAGACAGCATCCTTCGTCAATATGAAGACGACCGCTCAGTTCGTCCCTCCGTCAAGAACGGAAGGATGTCCGATTCGGCATCGAACTCCTCCCAAGAAATGCGTTCTTCGAACTACAATAATACACCGACGACCCAAATGACCTCAGACTTCAATCCGATGTCTCCCCGAGATGCGAATGCAAAGCCCGTGACACAGAGAGCTGGGATCGATACGGTTCTTGTTGTTTCCGTGGCTGCTTCTATGCATGGATTGAAATTGCAAATTCTCAAGGATGCGTTGAAGTTTATTTCGAAAAATTTGGGGGATTACGATCGAATGGCCTTGATTGTGTTTGGTGGGAGTAGTGGACCTGAGGTCATTGCTGGGATGACGAGAAAGTCTATTCCTGTCTGGGACAAGGCGATCGATGCCCTTGAGAGTGGACCGCGGGGCGTGAAAACGGAAGTCGTTGAGGGAGTCAATTTGGGTATTTTGTCCTTTCAATTTTGATCTGACTGCAGCGCTTGATATGCTTTCCAAACGACGAGCAACAAATCCCATCACGAGCATCATCGTCATTAGCGATTCACCGGCCGGTGGTGCAGAGCCACTTGACCAGGCCATTGCTCGCGCAAACGGCATGGAGTAAATTCACCTCTTACAGGTGTTCTAACGTTTAGCTGTTCAATCAACACGTTCGGGTTTGGCGTCACCCACCGCCCACAAACTCTCGTGGACCTATCTGTAGGCACAGGCGGAATGTACACCTACTGCAAAGAATGGATGACGCTCCGTGAAGTCGTAGGAGGTTGCATGGGCGGCCTCCAATCCCTATCCCACCAACGTCTTGATCTCCGTCTTCGCGTTCCCGCTAGCCAATGTCGCGTCGTAAAAGTCTCTGGAGCCGACAGGGCCGATATCCGCCCGGCCGGTCGCGAAGCCACCATCGAACTACGGCAAATGTATTTTGGACAGAGGAGGGATATCCTTGTTCAACTTATCGTTGATCGAGATGTCATGATGACCGATTCCTCAGCAATCAGCAGTGATCCTTGGGAATCAATTTGTCGGGGCCTCGAGGCAGTGACGACAGGCGATGAGGATGGAACTGAGGGAGGCGGACGGATGGAAGAGATTGTCCTTCTCGAAACGTCTGTTCTGTACAGTCCGGTTATGGAGGGGAGATCGGGACAACGAAAGTCGAATCCCTCGATTCTGACGTTACCCGTTTTACCGCAAGAGCCGAGTTCAAACCAGGCAAAAGGAGGACGGCTTGCCCCTGCCCAACTTCTCACCTCGGCCCATCCAGCCATCGTACAACGTCGAATTGAATTGTTGACCGCGGACATGTTGGCAAAAGCCTTGACCCTTGCAGCACGACAGGAAAACGAGGCTGCGCATCGACTACTTGCCGAAACTCGCACTATTCTCAGTGGAATGACTCGCGGCGCCTTGCCCACTCCACCCGCTCCTACAAAGGACGGGAATATCGACCCTGGCTCGTTGATGCCGACTGCGAACGTCGTCAATACCTCGATTATGAGCGCCCTCGAGTCTGATCTCACAGCTGCTGCAGAGTGGATCTCGCACGGCACTTTATTCCAGCGGGATTTCCGCAAACAAATCTTGCAACAAGAGCAGATTATTCGCACGCAACGTTCGTTTTCGTTCAGGTAAATTTTCACCCGTGTACAAATCGGTATTGACTTTTGTGTAGAACTGGTTTGGAAACGTATTTCGCGTCAGCGATCGAAGGAGTTCGTCAGCTCGTCGAAAACGCCCGGGATTGGAATATGTCTCTAGACTTCCAGGAAGTCGAGGAATAGAAAAAATGTCGATACCATTTATATCATTCAATCTTGTTTGGTTTTTATTAGAGAAGGAAGCGAAGGTTCCTGTAGAGAGTACCCGGTTTGAATTCGTGGGAAGTATTCCATCATTTGATTTTTTTTTTTTTTTTTTTTTTTTTTCTGTTGTTTTATTGTAATTGGATACGGCATCCCAATTCAGCAGACGCTGAGTTGAAATTGGGATGGCACGAGCGGAGTTGGATTGTAAACAGTTTTATCTACTTTGGCAGCTTTTCACTCTCATTTGTGGGAAGAGACAGCTTCTTTTGAATTTTTGAGGTTTTGCTTTTTTGGTTTTATAGGTATTCTGAATTCCAAAAAACAGATTGAATGTCCTTAATCTTCTTGCTCCCCATTGATTTGCAAACTTTCGATATCCAATTTTAATGCACCTGCCATCACCATCTACATCATTAGACCTGAGATCGAGAAATCTGGATGTGGGACTGGGGTTACATACAGCGCACTCTAAATCCTGAATCAAATCATTGACATCTTCGATACCGACGCAGAGACGAATTAAATCTTCCGGCAAGGCCCGCTCGGCACGAGTAGCGGGATCAATAGAAGCATGAGACATCTTACACGGCATACTAGCTAAATCAGCATTCCATATTCCGGTGACTAACCTAATGAGCGAGTTGACACATCCAAAACTCACGCTAATGCCCCATATTCTAGTTGCCTCGACAATCCGCTCGCTCACTTTGACATTCCCGGTCTCGAAGCTTAAAACAGCGCCAGCACCGCGAGCCATGGATTTGTGAAGTTCATATTGAGGATGAGATGGAAGTCCGGGGTATCGTGTTTTGAAGCCATGTGATTCGAGGAATTGGGCTATATGCATGGCATTTGCTTGCTGTCTTTCGATACGGACAGCGAGAGTCTTGACGCCTCGAAGGAGGAGCCAAGAGTCAAATGGTGACAGACCACACCCAGATGCATTTATAGTAAAGAACAGTTTCTGACTTGTTAGAAAATTTCGGTATGGAGTTTACATCGCCTAAAGCCTTGTCTTGCACAGCTAGTACGCCGGCCATGAGATCGTGGTGACCACTTAGATATTTAGTGCCCGACTCATAGACTATGTCTGCACCGAGCTGGAGCGGGTTCTGTAGATAAGGTGATAACATGGTATTGTCGACAACGACGATTCCTCTAGGACAAAGTTCGTGCGCGAGACGGGAAATCGACGGAATATCGACGATTTTAATGAGTGGATTTGTCGGTGTTTCGAGGAGTACTAGCACTGTGTTCTCATTGAGGAAGGGTTGCATAGCCTCCACATTCGTCGTGTCAACATGGTGTACGGTTATGCCGTTATGGGTGGACAGGTATTTGAGAAGCCGATTCGTTCCTACACAGTGAGCGAACAGACCAATTGGTCCGAGACTACCTCCATACAAGTCATCTCCTGCAATGACCTCATCACCCGGCTTAAGCAATCGAGAGATAACGTCCAGAGCAGCCATACCACTACTGACTACCAACGCCCTCGAAGCAGACATAATCTTGGCCAAATGTCGTTCTAAATCATCAGTCTAAACCTCGCGAAGAATGGCGCACCCAAATGTGATCGCGTGGGATTCCCACTCCTCGTATAATCATATTCGCCCATTTCCGAAGCAGATGTCTGCTTGAACGTTGCCGTTTGATAGATTGGCATGCTGCTTGCCCCATATTGATCTTTGGTCCCCCCGGTCTCGGGATTATCGACGAAAACGAGTTCCGTCGCCATTGCGTACCGCCTTCCCGTTGGCCGGGGAGACGACGGTGTTGGCGAGGGAGGAAGAGAGGATGTCATCTCCTCAGGCTCGAACTTGATGTAGCGTTTGCGGAATTCCTCCATCGTTGTCGCGGTTGAACGGCCGTTCGATTGCTTTTCGGAATCGCATGGGGCATCTGCGATCGCGTGCTCGTTACATAATTCTTGCCCATTACAGATCCGTCGTTTCGCGTAAATTTGAGTGGTATCGGCAAACCGATAGCAGCGGGATCGTCGGCAATGAGCCCAGGGAAGCAATGCCCGCAGTGACATGGGTGCAGAAGTCTATTTGATGTCTCATCCGTCCGGGCAGAAGGTCCTGCTGACCGCCAACGGAGACAAATCCCCCCCCAAACCAGCTATCAAGCCCGAATCAACGATGTCCGTCTCTTGGCCGCCCAACTTCCCGGCCGAACTTGCGTACCAGATCCTCATGTATCTACCGCAGGGGGACTTGGCAAGGGCTTGTCGGGTCAATAAATATTGTCTTTGCTGCTCAACAAGAATAAGACTGATGAGTAGGGAATAAACTGGCTTCGACAAAATCGCTGTGGACTCACATTGACCTTTCCCATCTGCATCGAGAATATCGGACCGTTCTTCCAGAAACTCTAGTCACTCGACTCCCTTCAGTAGTTTCCATCCGAGCAACTGGGTCAATAAATGTGTCCCCAGACTGTCTTCAACATATAGTCACCTTGATCGCACAATCTCCTCGCTTCACCTCCCTCACCCTCAGCATGACAATGCAAATCACAGATGACATGCTCATTCAACTTTTCACCGAGTCTCGAGGCTCCTTACGACATGTCGATCTATCGTTCTCATATCACAATGGCTCCGATGCCGTCACAGCGCTCGCTGCGCACCACCCTGAGCTTTTGACCTTAAATCTATCGCATACGTGTATCGAGGACGAAGCTTTACTGTCTCTCAGGTCTCTCCAGCATCTCACAGACCTCTCCCTCGAAGGCTGCTACAACCTCACTCATCCTTTTATGGCACATTTCTTACAACATAATCTTCCACCCCGCTTAGCCCGTCTGAACCTGTCGTATCTGTTTAGTGTCCAGGGAGAATGGTTAGCATCCCTGAACTCGGTGCAGTTGGAACGATTGGATTTGAGGCATGTCGAACATATCACGAAGAAGGACGTTCGCGGGCTGCGAGAACGATGGGGACAGAATTGTGAGGTTTTATCGACGGCGAGGTTGGAATCGGATGATGAAAATGGATGGAGACAGTATATTGACGAGATTATTCAGGCGGAGGTGCTGTAATATACGGGATTTGGAATTGGAGTTTGCTTTTTTGGGTTTTAGGCTTTTGTAAATGAATGGTCAGGCGTGTAGTTTTAATAACCGCGAGCTAATTTGGTGCTTGTATAGTGTGTAGCCTCACGTATTTGTAGTCGTCGCCAATATTGACGATCGAACACCTCAAGATGCTCATTATCAACACTTGAAATCAACAGAGAATTTCAGAGAAAAATGAATATACGCTATGATGTACTCTTAAGATCTGACCCAGAAACATCCTCATCCTGAATTTAAAATAAATCTCAAACCGTCTACCAACCCCTAGCCAAAACAACCGTGTCCCCATTGTTAACCAACTCACCAAATTTGCGATCCATCTCCAACAAAGTCCCACTCTCAATATGAAACAATTGTAACCGTTTCTCCTTATCCTCACTCCGATTATTTACATTCGCAACACCAAGCGCATCGGCCAATCGATCCAAGACTTTTCCATTACTCCACTCCTTGGAAAAGTAGACCGGTTTCCGTAGGATTTGCGCTGCATTCGTGAGGGGCGCATTGAGGTTTGGTGGACCCTCGCCATGGACATAGATTCGTTTGTCTTCGGGGACTTTGGTGTCTCCTTTTGCTTCGCGACGGAGACGACCGATTTCGAGACCACGTTGCGCTATGCTACTTTGTGCTTGATTACTTTTGATTCGAACGAGACTTTTGAATAACCCTGATTTCTGTTTATCTGAATCGGAAGAAGTGGACTTGCGACTGAGACTCCATTCCTTCAGTTTGGAGAGGAGTTTTTCCTTGGTCATGGGGGTTGATGAGCTGGACGAGGAAGAAGACGAGAGAAGAAGTGATTGTTTTGTAGGGTTTTGTTTTCCCGGACACGCATGATCGAAGGGATGTCGATGATTGAGACAAAAGAGGTAGCCGCAGACACATCGTGTGGCGGGATGGGTCGTCGTATTCAACACCGTCTTACAATCGGTTTTATGACATGTAAGGGCGCCAAGGGAATTAGGCTTCGGAGCAGGTGTAAGGGTTGTTGGGGCGACTTTGGGAGGAGGACCGGCGACTGTGCAGCGATGAGACTCATACATTCGATGGTCCTCGCAAAACTTTAACTTGCATCGATCGCATGTCCATGGCAAGAAATCTAATCTCTAATTACGAATTAGCTCGAACAATAAAGATGTGGAGGATGGGTACGTTGCACGATTTCAGCTGACAGTGAGTTCCGACATGGAAAGCGTCGATTTCCGCTGCTGGGGCATCGGACATTTTTGCAAAGGAGGGTGTGTCGGACTTTTTTACAGGGTTTGAGTAGACGTACATTCC
>Ga0335081_10018207_pt1 | contig 11358 bp, 12 predicted proteins | sample Lox_Sample_35_FD_206713 | JGI IMG/M metagenome (GOLD analysis project Ga0335081, IMG submission 206713) | Soil microbial communities from Loxahatchee National Wildlife Refuge, Florida, United States - Lox_Sample_3.5 | ecosystem: Environmental > Terrestrial > Soil > Wetlands | place: USA... | reverse complement strand
GCCCGGCGCGGCAAAGGCGAGGCACTCTGGAAAAGCCTGCTCGTGACGCGCGGCGATATCATCGTCTGGGTCGATACGGATATTGTGAACATCCATCCGCGCTTTGTCTACGGTATCATCGGTCCGCTTTTGTTGAACCCACAGGTGCAGCTGGTGAAAGGCTTTTATCGCAGACCGCTCAAGGTCGGCGACAAAATGCAGGCGGGCGGCGGGGGACGCGTGACGGAATTAACTGCGCGCCCGTTGTTGAACCTCTTTTATCCCGAACTCTCCGGCGTGGTTCAGCCGCTGGCCGGCGAATACGCGGGCAGGCGCGCGGCCCTGGAGCGCATCCCCTTCTTTTCCGGCTACGGCGTCGAGACGGGCCTGCTGATCGATATTTATGAACGGTATGGTTTGAATGCCATTGCCCAGGTCGACCTGCTTGAACGCATTCACCACAACCAGCATCTGGAAGCATTGAGCAAGATGTCGTTCGCGATCATTCAAACGATCTTCCACAAGCTGGAGAGCCGCCTTGGAAGCGCAGTGTTGGAGGATGTGAACCGGTCCATGAAGTTGATCCGGTACAACAACAACGGATATTTTCTCGAGGTCGAGGAGATCGCAGAAAGAGAACGTCCGCCCATGCTGGAGGTGGAGGAATATCAAACCCGTTTCCAGGTCCGGGCCGCGGCACCGGATCCATGATGGAGACGGCCCGGGGCGGATCCGGAGAGCGGGCGCCGCGGCCGCATATTAAATTTTTCGTTTATACTCTGCATTACCCAGTCTGCGTTCTCCAGGGATATCATAATTAGATGAACGGTCAGGAAATCATTGTGGTGGAAGAGGGCATCATTGCGTTGCTGCTGATTGCATCGGCAGTGGCCGTCGGGGCGCGGCAGCTGCGCCTGCCCTACACAGTGGGATTGGTGTTGATCGGCCTGGCGCTCACGCTGCTGTCCCCTCTGCAAATCCAGGTCTCGCCGCAGGTCATCCTGGCCCTGCTCGTCCCCCCACTGGTGTTCGAGGCGGCGTTTCATATTCGGACCGAGGATCTGCGGCGCGATCTATGGTTGATCCTGCTGCTCGCCGTGCCGGGTGTCATCCTGACCACGCTGCTGGTCGGCTGGCTGGTGGCCCAGGGAACGGGCCTTGCCATTCAAATCACATTGGTCTTTGGTGCGATCGTCTCCGCGACGGACCCGGTGGCCGTCGTGGCGTTGTTCCGCCGCCTGGGCGCGCCGCGCCGGCTCCAAGTCCTGCTCGAGGGGGAGAGCCTGTTCAATGATGGAACCGCGATCGTGATGTTCAGCCTGATGATCTCCATCGCCTCCAAAGGCGAATTCAGTTGGACCGGCGATGCCGCTCAGTTTCTCACGATCGCCGGAGGCGGAGTGCTGGTCGGCATCCTGCTGGGCATGCTGATTTCACAGTTCATTGGCCGGATCGATGATCCGCTGGTGGAAACCACGCTGACCGTCGTGCTGGCCTTCGGGGCATACCTAGTCGCAGAGTCCCTGAATGTCAGCGGCGTGCTGGCCGTGGTGGCGGCGGGCCTCGTCAACGGGAATGTGGGACCGCGCGGCATGTCTCCCACCACGCGCGTGGTCGTTTTCAATTTTTGGGAGACAGCCGCCTTCATTGCCAACTCATTTATCTTCCTGCTGATCGGTCTGACCATCAATTTGAACGCGCTCGTTGCAAACTGGCAGGCGATCGGCTGGGCCATTCTGGCTGTCCTGCTGGCGCGCGCCGTCAGCATTTACGGTTTCTCGATCTTCGGGCGGGAGATCCCCAAGAACTGGAAACACATCCTGTATTGGGGAGGCCTGCGCGGCGCCATCGCGTTGGCCCTGGCCCTCAGCCTGCCTGAGGAGGGCGGATTATTTGCGGCCGCCCGCGCCCCCCTGCAAGCCATGACGTTCGGGGTGGTGCTCTTCACGCTGCTGGTCCAGGGCTTCACAACGGATGGCTTGATGAACCGGCTCAAGATTGTGAAGCGTTCGCATTACCAGGAGGAATACGAGCGCCGCCATGCCCGCTTTGTAGCCGGCCGCGCCGCGCACGAATACCTGCGCCGCATGAATCAACAGGGACTTCTTTCCGAACATACCTGGCAGCGCCTTTCGCCCCTCCTGGAACGACAGAACGTGGTGCTGGTCGAAGCGGTCAGGGAGATCCTTACCTCCGATCCCACGGTGGAGGCGGAGGAACTGAATACCGCCCGCCGCGAAGCGCTGCGCGCCCAGCGCTCGGCGTTGATGGGACTTTTGCGCGACAACGTCATCTCCGAGGAAACTTATACGCAGCTGGTCGGCGAAGTGGATGCGGCCCTCACGGAGGAAGGATTGCAGTGGCCCGATCTCCTGCGCAGGAACACGGCGACCTCCCTGCGCATCACCAAACTGATGGTAGCGGTCATTCAACAGGAGGATGAAGAGAACGCCACAAACATACTGGCCAACATGGGCCTGCCGCTGGATCGCCTGCCCAGCTCGGGCGGATTCCTGGATCGTCACAGCATGACACTGCTCATCGGGCTTCCGGACGGGCGTGAGGAGATGGTGGTCAATGCACTGCGGCGCGCCTGCCGCGGGCGGGTCGAATTCGCACCGAGGGGCCTGCCGGCCGACCTTCCCCTGAGGCCCAGGGAGGTGAACGTGGCAAAGGCCACCCTCTTCACTTTCGAGGTTGACTCTTACGAGGAATTCTAACATGATGAAAATGATCGTTGCCATCCTGCACAACACGGACGGGGATCCGGCGCTGGCGGCGTTGACCGAATCCGGCTTCCGCGTGACGCGGGTGGCGGCCACCGGAGGCTTTCTGCGCCGCGGCAATGCCACGTTGTTGATCGGTGTGGAGGAGCAGCAGGTTCCCGACGCCCTGCAAATTCTGCGCGAGCACAGCGCTCCGCCGGTTGATCCGGGCCTGAAACGCGCAACTGTCTTTGTGTTAAAGGTGGACCAGTTCGAACAGATCTGACGTGGGCCGTTGCGCCGCCCCGCCCCGCCGGGTGCGAAAGAGAAGCAGTCATATAATTGAACTTAAAGGAGTTCAGATGTCCAGTCCCGATCCGGATTTCGTTGCCTTCCTGCGTGCCTATCCTTCCTATCCCGCCACGCACATCATTGACGACCAGCGCGCAGCCGAATATGCCCGTCTCGACGCCGGCGAACATGTGTATCTCGATTACACCGGCGGAGGCCTGTACGCCGAAACCCAGGTGCGGCGGCATCACCAATTATTGAGCGAGCATGTCTTCGGCAATCCACATTCGTCCAATCCGAGTTCGCTTGCGGCTACCCGGTTGCTTGAACGCGCCCGCGAGTACGTGCTCCAGTTCTTCCAGGCCGACCCCGCGGAATACGATGTGATCTTCACACAAAATGCCAGCGGCGCCTTAAAGCTGGTCGGTGAGTCGTATCCGTTTGCAGAGGGCGGGCATTATCTGTTAACGTTCGACAATCACAACTCGGTCAATGGGATTCGCGAGTTCGCACATGCCCGCCGCGCCGAGGTGACCTATATTCCGGTGGCGCTGCCGAACATGCGGGTCGATGCATCTTCCCTCGACGATTACCTGGGGCGCGCCCAAAAGGGCGCACACAATCTGTTTGCCTATCCCGCCCAATCGAACTTCTCGGGAGTCCAGCATCCGCTCGAATGGGTCGCGCAGGCCCAGGCCGCCGGCTGGGATGTTCTGCTGGATGCCGCGGCTTTCGCTCCAACAAATTATCTCGATCTGGGCAAGGTCAAACCGGATTTCGTTCCGCTTTCATTTTATAAAATGTTCGGTTATCCGACCGGCATCGGCGCCCTGATCGCGCGCCGGGAAGCATTGGGGAAACTTCATCGTCCATGGTTCGCGGGCGGGACGATCACGGTGGTGTCGGTCCAGGGCGATAAATTCTACATGGCCGATGGCCACACGGCGTTTGAAGACGGCACGCCTGATTATTTGAATATCCCCGCGGTCGAGATCGGTTTGAAGTACATCGGATCCATCGGCTATGATGTGATCCACACCCGCGTGACCTGTCTGGCGGGCTGGCTGCTGGATAATTTAACGCAAATGAAGCACAGCACCGGTGAGCCGTTGGTGCGCATCTACGGACCAACCACAACCGAAGCGCGCGGCGGCACCGTGACCGTGAACTTCTTTAACAAGGACGGCCAGGCCATTGACCATCGCTTCATCGAAAGCGAAGCCAACAAGGTCAATATCTCCCTGCGCACCGGATGTTTCTGCAATCCCGGCGCAGGCGAGGTCGCGCTGGGGCTCTCGCGCCTCGAATTGGATGTATGTTTTTCCCAGCCGGGCCATGAGAACCGCTTGAGCGTGGATGATTTCCGTTTGTGTATTGACGGCAAGTCCAGCGGCGCGGTGAGAGTTTCGGTGGGCCTGGTGACAAACTTCAACGATGTGCAGGCATTTTTAAGTTTTGCCCGGGGACTGCTCACCTGAGAGCGCTCGGAACAGAAAAATGCCCTCATGACCCCCGGTCACGAATTCACAGAACGGGCAGGCTGCGACCGCGGACGGCAAATTCGAATCGTGCGGGAGATGTGCATGTTCAGGCCGCCGGCAGACAGGCGAACCCAAAACGGAAGTTGATTTCCAGCCTCTCTGGCTGGACCATGGATCGGCAGTTCCCCGGACCCGTGATATCAATCAAATTCACGCGGATCCCGTTCCTTGACCGCCGTTTTGCCGTTTCAAACATATAATATCCGGGTAGTTCAGGAAAGGACGAGGAGTTCCTCTATGAACATTCAAGACATTCTCACCATCTACGAGTACAACTACTGGGCGAACCAGCGCATCCTTGCGAAATGCAGGGATGTCACGCCCCCACAGTTCGGCGCGCCCGCAGAATTTCCATTCGGCGGCCTGCGCGGCACGGTGGTCCACATCCTGGATGCGGAATTTGGCTGGAGAACGTTCTTCCAGCAGAATAACTGGTCCGCCCCGGAGCTGAAGGAAGCCGACTTTCCAACCCTGGCCGCGGTCCAGGCACGCGCGAATCAAGAAGAGCAGGCCATGCGCGCTTATCTCGCCACGCTGCGTGATGAGGATATGAACACTCACAAGCACTACACGAACGAGAAAGGCGAGCCGCGTGACCGCATCCTTTGGCATTGCCTGTGGCATGTGGTCAATCACGGGACACAGCATCGCAGTGAGGCCGCGGCACTGTTGACCCGGTTTAATCAATCTCCGGGCGATCTCGATTTCACATTGTTCCTCAGTCAATATAGACCATGAACGGACAGATCCGCGCCGACCTCCGGCCCGGCATGACGGTGCTGATCGTCTTGAAACAGGACCAGCCCACCGGCAAATTGACCAGGGGCATCGTCCAGGATATCCTCACCAAGTCGCCGACGCATCCGCATGGAATCAAGGTCCGCCTGGTGGGGGGGCAGGTGGGACGCGTCAAAGAAATCGTTGAGGCTTCAAAGATATGATTCGCCCGGCATGACATTCACCGCCCGTTTTCTCGCATACCTGGAAAGGCAGAGCCGGCTGTTCCTCTGGCTGACCATTGCCGTCTCCGTGTCCGGACTGGCCATTATTGATTACAAGACCGGTCCCGACTTTTCCATTTCGCTCTTCTATGTTTTTCCGGTGGCGCTGGCAAGCCTGGCGCTGGGGCGGTCTGAGGGGATCCTCGTCTCCATCCTTTGCGCCGCGATCTGGGAAGTACTGCGGCTGCCGGCCGATCAACTTCTCGGCGGTCCGCTGGTCGGTTGGTGGAATGGCATCGCCCGTCTGGGACTCCTTTCAGTCATTTCCCTTCTGTTCGCGGAAATCCATACATTGTTTAAGAACGAGTCACATTTATCGCGCACCGATTATCTAACGGGCATCCTGAACCGCCGAGCGCTCATGGAAGCCGCCTCCCTGGAACGGGCTCGCATGGCAAGGACCGGACGACCCTTCACCCTCATCTACATGGATTTGGATAACTTCAAAAGCATCAACGATACAGCCGGACATGAGGCCGGCGATTCCCTGCTGATCCGGGTCGCGGCCCTGCTGACGGTTCAATTGCGCGGCACGGATATCGCGGGCCGCGTGGGAGGCGATGAGTTTGCCGCGATCCTGCCGGAAACCGATGACCAGGCCGCGCGCAAGGTGGTGGCCCGCCTCCAGAGTTCGTTCGCGGAGGAAATGTACACCCATCACTGGCCGATCACGTTCAGCATCGGCGTGCTGAGCTGCCTCTCCACGCCGTCCGGCACAGACGAATTGTTCCGATTGGTGGACCAACTCATGTATGAAGCAAAGAAAGAGGGCAAGAACACGATCCGCTACAGGGTTTACGGAGGCTAGATCCCGAGTGCATTGACAGGGGATTCGATCCAAGAAATCTCGAGGCCCGGGAATGTTGAGTGTTCTGCCTGCCAGCGCTTTCTCCCCCTGTCACCCGCTCGGCGGCCCGCTTCCCTTTTCGATCTGGATGGCGCCTCGCCAAGGCCGTCCCCACCAAACCGCCGCCTTCCCTGCCGGGCGCCGGGTGAACGGTCCGATCGGACGCCTCCAGAAAATCGTCGAAGAAAAATGAAGCTATAATACAACAACTATGAGCACCGTCCGCCGTCTCCTTGCATATCTGGAAAGGCAAAGCCCGATATTCCTGTGGCTGGCCGTCCTTGTCTCGACACTGGGGTTGGGAATTATTGATTACCAAACCGGCCCCGGTTTTTCCATGTCGCTCTTCTATATCTTTCCGGTAGCGCTCGCAAGCTGGGCACTTGGAAATTCTGAAGGCATGTTGACCTCTTTTGCCTGTGCTGCCAGTTGGGCGGTTACGAACCTTCGCACCGATCAACGTTTCTCCGATCCGCTCGTTTACTTGTGGAACACTGCTGTTTTCCTGGGGTCCCTTTTAATTGTCTCGCTGCTGGTCACGGCGCTCCACGAGTTACTAAGAACCGAATCGCACTTATCGCGCACCGATTTTCTGACAGGCATCCAGAACCGCCGAGGCTTCTTTGAGTCTGCAGCCGTGGAGATCAAGCGGCTGGCCAGGACCGGGCGGCCTTTCACGCTCCTCTTCATGGATTTGGACAATTTCAAAAGCATCAACGATGCGCGCGGCCATGCGGCCGGCGATACCCTGCTGACCAGCGTTGCGACCATCCTGAAACTGCAACTGCGCGGGATCGATATCGTTGCCCGCATGGGAGGCGATGAGTTCGCCGCGATCCTGCCTGAAACCGGCGATCAAGCCGCTCGCAAAGTGGCGCCTCGCCTGCAGGGCCTGCTCCTGGAAGAAATGCAGAATCATCAATGGCCGATCACGTTCAGCATGGGCGCGCTGAGCTGCGTCTCCGCGCCCCCCAGCCCAGAAGAGATGTTTCAACTGGCTGATCAACTTGTGCACAGTGCAAAAGAAGAGGGTAAGAACACGATCTCCTACAAGGTTTATTCGCGTTAAAACACAAATCTGCCTGCCGCCGGATGAAATGAAAGAAATATTGGTTTGATGGGACCGATTGGCATTCCTTCTGCGTTCGTATTTATTCTATTCGGCTACCTGAGCGGATCACTGCCTTTTTCGATCTGGATTACGCGCCTGGCCAAGGGCGTGGATGTGCGCGACTCGGGTTCCGGCCACGCCACGACCACCAACACGCTGCGTCAAGCCGGGTTTGGCCCGGCGGCGCTGGTCTTCGTCCTCGACCTCGCCAAAGGTTTCATCCCGACCTGGCTGGCATTTCATTATGGGCCATCCTCCTGGATTACACCCCTCACCCTTGCTTGTGCGGTCATAGGACATTGCTGGCCCCTCTTCGCACAATTTCGCGGCGGCATGGGTTTGGCCTGCGCGGGCGGGGGATTGCTGGCAGTCAGCCCGCTCGCCTTCCTGATCTCGGCTGCGATATTGATCGTGCTGGTCCTGCTCGTTCGTCACCCGGCGCGCGCCAGTGCCTTGACCGGGGTCGTCATCGCACCCGCGCTGTGGCTCTGCGGATTGCGCGGCATCCTGTTCTGGCTCGCGGCCGCCGCGGGGATCGTGATCGCCTGCCGTTTCCTGGTCGATTGGAATCGCCGTTATCATGAACTCTGGCTTGACCGGAAGAATGCTGAATAAAATATCAAACAGGTGTATCATTCGATAATCTATCGAGAAAGCGAGGAGACATGGCATTTAATCTTGTCCGTTATTCCCAGCAGGACCCGCAATGGAAGAATATGAAGATCGGCCCCGGCCCTGATACCATCGGCTATATCGGTTGTGCCTTGACCAGCCTGTCCATGTATGCCAGCAGCTGGGGATTCACGGAAACCCCCGCCACCTTAGACCAGAAACTGACCGCCAACGGCGGCATTACCTCCGATGAACTTCTTGTCTGGAGCGCTATCAGTAAACTCTATCCGCAAATTCAAAGCACCGGACTGACCATATGCACCAACACGGATGCACCCATCTCACAGATCAACACTTCGCTGCTGGTGGGTCAGCCCGTGATCGTGGAGGTGGACTATTCGCCCGACGCCGGGCTGCAGACTCACTGGGTGCTCCTTTATGCCCAGCAGGGCAACGATTATTTGATCCAGGATCCATGGCCCTTCCCGCCGGAGACGACCCCCGTTACGCTGCTGACGCGCTTCGCTCAGGGACAGCCGCTGCAACGCGCCATCAAGGCAGTGGCCTGGTATAAATGTGCACTCACCTCCGCGCCGTCCGGGACCTCCGGCGGCTCGACCACCACCACCACACCATCCACCGCGCCTGCGCCCCCCTCCACCCAAACGGGCCTCTATGTGCAGCCCCTCGCGACGGCGACCGCCGGCCTGCGCCTGCATACCCAGCCCTCCTCCGATTCCCCGGCCAACTATGCTGAAATGCCGAGCGTTCCGTTACAGGTGATCGAAGACCAGGCCGGGGCTCTCGCAAAGATCGGCGTAACCAATCAATGGATCAACGTGGCCGACCCGTCGGGACATCAGGGATATGTCGCGGCCTGGCTTGTGCAACAGGTTCCGGGCACCGCGCCGGCCTCGACCCCTGCTCCCACTTCCACGCCTGCGCCGAATCCGGCTCCCACGCCCTCGACCCCCTCCACGCCTTCCGCTCCCGCCGCGCCGGGCACGTCATCCTCATCGACCTCCCCTGCTTCAACTCCGGCACCCTCCACTTCATCGCAAGCTCCGGCCTCCCAGCCTCAGCGGTTGGTTCTGCAGGTGGCGGACACGGTGGGAGCGTATGGATTGCGCCTGCGCGCCTTCCCTTCGTTGGCTGGAACGATGGTCGGCGTCGAAAAAGCAGGCACGTTCTTGACGGTCATCGAGCCCTCCAATTCCGCGCTGGCAAAGGTCGGGATTGCCAATCAATGGATCAACGTGCGCGACCCGAACGGCCTGCGCGGCTACGTGATGGCTTCGTATGTGAAGGTTCCTTAATGCAGGGAAGATGTTTTTGAATGACCGCCGGCCCGCGGCCCGGGCCCTGATCCTGTGGAGTATGCTTACGGCTCTCCTGGCTGCAAGCATACTCTTTATTTTCCTGCACTGGGGCGGAGCGGGCTTCAAGATCTTCCTCCAGCAGTGGCCGCTGGAGGATCTCCGGATTACGCTGGCATCCGTGACGTTTGCGTGGCTGTTGCTGGGAGCGCTGATCTATCTTCTTTATGCAAGGCGGGTCAACGCGCGCAATGCCTGGGGCATCGCCGGTTTCTTTCTGATCGGTTTCATTTATCTGAATCTGTTGAGCGAACGATTTCGTTACGGGGATTACCAGTATTACCTTGAAGCGGCTTCGAATCTATTACAACACAAGCCGCTGCCCCCCACGTACTTGTATCCGCCGCTCTGGGCCACGCTGTTGCAATTCCTCGTGCCGTCCGGCGAGGAAAACTCTCTATTGATCCTTTGGGCGGCCAATTTTATTTCGTTGATGGCCTTTTACGTTCTCCTGCAGCGCGTGCTGGAACATTACGGCTTTTCGACCCGGCTGGCCGCACTGGTCACCACGTTGTTCATGCTGATCAATGCACCTGTGCTGCGGACCCTCTTCTACGTTCAGATCAACCTCCACACGCTGAATTTCATTCTCCTGAGCCTGCTGCTTTACCCGAAACGCCCGTTCCTCTCCGCGTTGGCGCTGGCGCTGGCTGTGCATCTCAAGAGCTCGCCGATTGTTTTGGCGCTTGCCTTCCTGCTGGAACTGGATTGGCGCTGGCTGGGATGGTTTGTCGTGAGCCTGGTCCTCGTCGCCATGTTCACCGTGGCAATTGACGGCATTTATCCGTTCCTGGATTTCATCAAAACCACGCAGGGCTTGACCGCGTTGCAGACGACCAATTTTCACGATACTTCGTTCGACTCGTTCTTTCGATCCATCGTTCCGCTGCTCCATCTGGACCTGATCTGGGCATCCGTTCTGACGTACGCCTCCAAGGCGCTGCTTTTGACCGCGGCCCTGCTCGTGACGCTGCGAGCTGCGGGCCGTGCCATCTTTTTCGATGGAAAAGGAAAAGGTGCGCGCCTGGCCAATGCTTTGCCGCCGCTCTTCATCCTGATGACCCTCGCTTCGCCGGTGGTATGGGAACATCACGGCATCTTCGTGGCGTTATCGTTCCTGCTCCTGCTCAAGCGTCTCGAAACCCCGGATGAGTGGATCTGGTTCGGCCTTGCTTATATTCTGGAGTTCATCCTGCCGACCTTTGACTTTCTTCCCTGGTCTTACGGACGATTGCTCGCGCCGCTCATCGTTTTATGGCTGATCTGGAGGGCAACGGGGAAACAGGGTCGATCACGAATCTTTGCCTCCCTGAATGACTGGATGGATAAGCTACCCGCGTTGGGAATTTGACGGACCTCTCATCTACTCCGGAACGTACGGACCCTGCTTCGCACGGTGGGCTGGCTGGCGCGCCAGGCGGAAACCCCCTGCAGGCAGCGGCACTGCGGGCGCAACATACCCGTTGGTTTGCAATTTTGACCCCGGCAAAGTCCTTTGGGAGCGTGAAAAGATCTTGATGACGGCCACCTGCGCGGGGACGGCCAAAGGGTGGCTGATCAGGAATGGTCGGGGTATGCCCCGGCTGCCCGATTGCTTTCTACTCATCTGGGGCCCTCGTGGTTGGGGCGCCCTGCGGGGCCAGCTCGGCGCTCCGCCGTGCCTTGCGGCGGGTCTGCCGCTTGGGTCTTGTTCCCGCGACCTGGACGCTTCCTGTTCTGCCCGTCAGCCTGAGAGGAGGTCTCGTTAAGAATAGGGTATACTTTTCCGTGGAAGCCTGATCGTGCCCGGCGCATTCAACCAGCAATTCGTCCTGCTCGCAATTTCATAAGGATTTTCAAGCACCTTATTTGGTAGGCGAATGAACAGCAAACTCGAGAAGATCAGAGAATTAAAC
>Ga0335081_10018206_pt1 | contig 11359 bp, 5 predicted proteins | sample Lox_Sample_35_FD_206713 | JGI IMG/M metagenome (GOLD analysis project Ga0335081, IMG submission 206713) | Soil microbial communities from Loxahatchee National Wildlife Refuge, Florida, United States - Lox_Sample_3.5 | ecosystem: Environmental > Terrestrial > Soil > Wetlands | place: USA: Florida... | reverse complement strand
TTACTGCGTAGCGGCGAGCGGGCAGGCATTTCAGATTGCTTCAAATGCCTGTCCGCAAGTTTCTCGAGTTCGCAATTTACTGCTTGTTGAAGTTCCAGCTGCATGTCACCGTGCAGCTCGAGCCGCCGGGTTCATTCGGCGAATCGCAAGTGGGCGAAGTTGTTGTGCTGCCGCCTTGAACGTGCGTGGCATTCGGGTCGGAACTCCCGAAGGGCAGCCATTGGTATTCGTAATCGGTATTGGAAGGTGGCGGCGTGGCCTGGTAGCCGTTCGGCACTGCGATCTCAGAGTTATTGCGCGCGAAGGTAACGCCTGACCCGTTACCGATTACGGCCATTCTGCCGGCGCCCGACGCATGAATCACCCAGGTTTGACTGGCGGATTGGCCAGACCCGGTCGACACCCACAGTGTCGGATACAGCGTCTGGCCCGTTGGCTGCTGCGAGATGCCCGGTAGAACGGTCCAGGTCTGCGTCTCGTTATTGGCATAGCTGGGTCCGGTAACCGTCTTCACGCATTGCACCTGCCCCGACCAGCCGGCCGTTGTGCACATTGCGCAGGTCGCAAAATAACCGGAGCTGTCCAGGACCAGGTTGGTGGGGTCGTCGTATGCATACGCGTGGATCTTGCCGTTGCTGGTACCCACGATGGCCATGTTCGAGGTGACGGCTCCGTCTTCTGTATAAAGGGTGGGAATACCCGCGTTCAGGGAGGCCCCGTCGGGCCAGAGGTATAGGAACCCCGCCGCCATTTGAGGCAAAGCAGTCGCGTTGACAACGTAGGCCTTGGCGTCTGCGGGCGGGGCGCAGGCGCTTCCCTGGACGTCGACCACAAGATCGTCGGTGAAGGCGTCGGGGCGGGTATCGAGGACGCGGCATGGCGTGATGATGTGGAGCGCGAGACCACCCGGGCCGGGCGGCGCGAAATAGCCGTTGATGTCCAGATTCAGGTCCGTGTCGTCCGAGGCAAGGGCGGAGACCTGCCCGGAGGCGCCGGCAGCAACAATGGCGGCATTGGCCACGACGGTGCCGGTCGGTGCGCTCAGCGTGTCGACACCTGGATACATTTGGCCGGTGGGCCAGACGGTCAGGGATTCGAGAGAGGTGTGCGGCTGAGCTGTGACGTTGAGAGAGTAAGCCTGAGCTGTCGAAGGAATGCTGCAGCTGCTTGAGAGAACGGGAAAATCGCGGCTGCTCCCAGCCGCAAGGAACGGGCTACCGATTGAGTCATAGGTGTCGACGACGTTACACGGAGCCAGGGGGAAGAAAGCGAGGGCGCCGGCGGTATTTTCCGGCACGAAGTAGCCATTGATGTCGAGCAGAACGTCGGTGGCATCGGAGGCGTAGACGGTGACTCCGCCGTCAGTGCCTGCCGCGACGATGGCAGCGACGGCCTTGACGCGGCCATCAGGGGAACTCAGGGTGAAATCGTCGGGCTGGGCCTCTCCCGTGGGCCACAGGGTGAGGTGATCGAGAGAGCCGCTGGGCACGACGGTCACATTCAGGGAGTAGGCAACCGCTGTCGAGGGGATTCCGCAGGCGCTTTGCGGGATATCGAGCTCACGGCTGGTTCCGGCAGCCAGTGCCGGGCCGCCGAATGGGCCGTCAGCATTGCGGGTGTCGGCAACGCGGCAGGGGGCCACGGTGAGAAACCCGTAGCCGGGGGTAGCAGGCGGCGAGGTCGTGAAGCTGTTGATCGCGCCTTTCGCGGTTCCGGCACTGCTGGTGGCCTGCAACTGGTAGTAGTACTTGGTGCCGGCGGTCAGGCCGGTGAGATTCGCGCTTTCGCTCACAGCGGTGGTGCCCGAGCCGATGTCCGCGCTAGTGGTCTTGCTGGCGCCGGAGAGCGTGCTGCTGGTTCCATAGGTGAAGACCATTTGTGTATCGAGGCCGTTGGGATTCACGCTGCCGGAAACGGTCGCCGTGGTTGAAGTGATGGAGGACGCAGTTCCGGTGGTCGTGGCCGGGAGTGCAGGTGCCGGGGCGGTCGTGAAGCTCTTGATGGCGCCACTTGCAGTGCCTTCGACGTTGGTGGCCTGGATCCGGTAGTAGTACACGGTGCCCGGAGTGAGACCGGTAAGAACAACCGTCAGGTCGGCGTCGTCCGGCAAGGCGCCCGCGTATTCGCTGGTTGTCTTGCTGGCGCCGGAAAGCGTGCTGCTGGTCCCATATGCGACGAGGCAGTGGGTGTCGGCGTTCTGGGGATTCACCGAACCGGTGACGGTTGCCGTTGTCTTCGTGACCGAGGATGCAGCACCTGTAGTTACCGTCGGACGTGTTGCAGATCCGGTCGTAAAGCTCTCAATCGCGCCCTTCGCGGTTCCGGCGCTGTTGGTGGCTTGCAATTGAAAATAGTATTTGGTGGCGGGGGTGAGGCCGGTGAGATATTGGTTTACCTCCCCGGCGGTGGTGCCGGAGCCGGCGTCCTGGCTGGTTGTCCTGCTGGCGCCGGAGAGCGTGCTGCTGGTTCCGTAAGCGAAGTCGGTGTGGGCGACCGTACCATGCGGATTCACCGTGCCGAAGACGGCAACGGATGTCCCCGTAGGAGTGGATGCACCACGCGTTGTGACGGTCGGCAAGGTCGCTAAAGTGGTGAAGCTGTCGATGGCGCCATTCGCGGTTCCAACCCTGTTGGTGGCCTGCACCTGGTAGTAGTACTTGGTATTCGCTATCAAGCCGGTGAGTTTCGCACTGACCGCGACGGCGGTTGTGCTGGCGCCGATGTCCACGCTGGTTGTTTTGGCGCCGGAGAGCTTGTTGCTGGTTCCGTAGGCAAAGACGAAGTGGGTGTCAGCGCCGTTGGCATTTACCGAGGCGGCGATGGTCGCCGTTCTTGCGGTGATCGAGGACGCGCCTTCCGTTGTGGCGGTGGGCTTATCGAGCGTGGTGAAGCTCTTGATCGCGCCGTCAGCGTTCCCGGCGCTGTTGGTGGCCTGCACCCGGTAGTAGTACTTCGTCTTCGGTGCCAGGCCGGAGAGGGGTACGCTCACGCGGATCACGCTGGTTCCTGCGCCGATGTCCACGCTCATCGTTTTTCTGGCGCCTGCGAGCGTACTGCTTGTTCCGTAGTCAACGACCCTGTGGGTGTCAGCGCCGTTAGCATTTACCGAGCCGGCGATGGTTGCTGTTGTTTCGGTAATCGAGGAAGCGACACCGGTTGTGACCGTTGGCTTGGTGGCCACTGCCGGGGCTGCGAAGCTGCCGATGGCGCCGTCAGTGGGAGAAGTCCGCGGCGCGTCAACGCTTTCCTGACCATGAGCCGCAGCCGGTGTGCCGGCCAGCGGCTGGGTGGCGCCCCGGACTACCGGCGTCATAGCGAGGATCAGTACACCTGCCAGGAAACGATGCGATGGGGTCATGGCAGTCTCTCCTTCTTGGCAGAAACGCGGTTTCGCTTCTGCCCGGGGCCTTCAGCACCCGCAAACAGCGTCACGCGTCCAGCGACGGAAAATTTCGATCGCTATTGGGAAGAACGGAATGTCGCGAGAAACCGGCTCAATTCACGGGAGAGAGGCGAACGCCGACTCACCCTTTGCCGCTCCGCAGAGACGGCTCGCGATCATTCCGAATGTGCGGAGCAGGTTTTTCCCTCGTAGCGCAGAACGATCTCGTTCGTAGCCAAATTCGCCGCACCCCATGCGCGGATATTTCCCCTGGCGTTGGCGAACCGGCCCGTTCCACCCGTGACGACGATGCCGTCGGTATAGCTGACCGCGTACAGCCCCTGGATGCCCGTGGAAAAAGCAGTCGCCGTGGCCGGCTTGGTCTCGATCGTCTCGCCCGAGGCGGTCACCCAGGAGTGTTGATTATGAAATGTCAACGTGCCATCCGGGTTCTGTGTCACACTGAGGACCGAGACCCCGATGCCGCCGCTCAGATCCCCGGTAGCGGAGCCGAGCGTGGCGCTGGCACTAACGAAATTTGTAGAGATGGTTCCCCCGACGCCCCGGCAGTCAGAGGCGGCGCGGGCGAGCAGGTTTGCTGTCGCAAGCAGACACACAACGAACACTTTACGCATAGGACTCTCCTTCATGAATGAACTGGATCGCAGGCGGCTTGCAGGCCGGGCGGAGCTTTCTCACTCGAATGACTGAGCATCCGTTTGAGATTTCTCGGTTGGTCCGCGGGGAACAAGCCCTCTCGGGATCGAAAGCGATCGTCGCACCGGCTGGGCAGAAAATCTTATGGAAACTCTAAAGTTATTCCAATTTCCGAAAAAGGGCCCCACTCCCGAGGAGCCGGCGGCGCGGGACGACCTTTACGTCTTCGGACCCTTTCAACTGGACATTACTCAGCACGCTCTCGCCCGGTCCGGGACCATTCTGGCCATGCCGCCCAAATGCTTCGACCTGCTCTGCATGCTCGTGCGCAGCAACGGGGACGTTCTTGATAAAGATCACCTGATGCGCGCGTTGTGGCCCGGCACTTTCGTCGAAGAAGCCAACCTCTCCAACCTGATCGCGCTCTTGCGGAAGACTCTTGGCGATTCGCCCGGCAGATCGGAGTTCATTCAGACCATTCCGAAAGTCGGGTATCGGTTTGCGGCACAGGTGAGGGCTGCGCGTCGCGCTGCGGATCAGCCCGAAATCGCGCCTCCCGCCCACCCCGGCCCGGGCATTCGAATCATCGTTTTTCCGTTTCGCTCCGACTCAGGCGTTACCGAGAGAGAGAATCTCGGCTTCAGCCTGCCTGAGGCAATCTCAAGCTCGTTGGCCGAACTGAATGCCTTTGTCGTCCGGTCGATGCAGCTCGCGCTGGGGTTCGACCCGCTGAAGTGGGATCCACGGCGTGTAGCCAGGGAAGCTGGAGTGGATTACATCCTGGCCGGTACGATAGCCACGAAGGATCGCGGTCTCCGCGTCTCCGCGCAGCTGATCGAGGCCGTTCAGGGAACAGTTGTGTGGTCTCAACGGTGGGATGTGGATCCGGTCGAACTGATGAACGTGCATCAGGCTGTCGTCCACGTGGTCGTCCGCAGCCTGGTGCGGGGCGCCGGTGACAAAAGCTTGTCCGCACTCCAAGTCGGCATCCCGCGGACTGCTGAGTCTTACGATGCGTACCTTCTGGCCAATCAGTTGTCGCTCAAGCGCACGCCGGAAAATATGGCTCTGGCACGGGATCTCTACATTGCCTGCCTGGAAAAGGATTCTTCCTTCGCTCCGGCTTGGGCTCGTCTCGGACGATGCTATCGGATCCTAGAGAAATTCGGAGGTTCAAATGCGGTCCAGTCTTCCCAAAGCGCCTTTCAACGGGCTTTCGCGCTGAACCCCGACCTGGTCCTGGCGCACAGCTTGTACACGCCCATCCAGGCCGATCTCGGAGACGCCCTGCCGGCGACAATACGTCTGCTGCATTCGCTGGAATCGCACCCGAATTCTCCAGAACTCTATGCAGCCCTGGTGCACGCCTGCCGATACTGCGGATTGCTGGATGCCTCGCTTGCCGCGCATCGCCGGGCAATCGAACTCGACCCCAACGTCCGCACGAGCGTCGCTCACACCTATTTTGCGCTCCTCGATTTCGAGAGAGCTCTGTTTTGGTATGGAACCCGTGAGGGCTTGTACCTGGACGCGCTGGCACTCGCATGTTCCGGCCGGAAGCAGGAAGCCGCGTCGCTTCTGTGGACGCGAAGGGATCGATTCGCATCCATGCCATCCGCCATGCGCTCGCTGGAGGCCTATTTGAAAGACGATCCAGCCGGAGGAATCGAGATTCTGCGCACCGCGGAGTCGACGGAAATCCTGGAGCCCGAAATTCGCTTTTATCTGGCGCGGCAAGCAGCGAAGTTCGGAGAGCCTGACCTGGCGAATCGGCTCCTTTCTCAATCCATCGAGAGTGGTTATTGGAGTCCCCACGCCCTGCAGCACGATCCGTGGCTGGATTCGCTGCGGACAACGGAGCGGTTCAACCGGCTTCGAGAAACCGCCGAAAGGCGCCAGGAAGAAGCGTGTGCCGCCTTCCTGGAGGCTGGCGGAGAAAGACTCCTTTGCATGCCAACCGACAACGTTCACTCCCTGATGCGGTAACCCGGGCTGGATGCCGGCTGCCTCTTGCGGTATGGCCACAAGATCGCCTCGCAGGCCGGCTCAATTCACTTGAGAGAGGCAAGCGCGCTCTCTGTCGCCTTGAGCTTGCCGGTTACGGCCGCCGGGTCGCCGGCAGGGAAGCCATTGGGAGCGGTGTGGATGGGATGCGGAATGCGGCGCCACGTGTCATTGCTTTTCGAATACCACGATTGCGCCTCGGTCCAGCGGGTCCTCCGCTCAGAGACGGCTGCGCCCCGCTGCCGCGCTGCCTTCATGCTCAGGTCGCCGAGTCCGGCGTAGGCATCGGCCGCCGCATAGAGAGCATCGAGATCGGCGGGCTCTGCGGGAATCATCGGCTCGAGAATTGTCAGCGCCTCGCGATAGGCGTTCTCCGCGTCGCGATCGTGTTCGCCGAGCGCCAGCGCTTCGCCCAGCTTGACCTGGGCCGCAGCCGCATTCACGTGCGTCATGATGCCTGCCTTGAAGAAAGACTCGTAGATCGAGCGGCCCTGCTCGATCTCGGCTCTGGCGGCCTCCGGCTGTTTTGCCGCGATCAGGATTGTCCCCCGAATCACCAGCATCGCGGCGAAGACCTTCTGCTGGTAGGCGTTTTTCGGCCCGGATAATACGCGAGCGCGCAATAGCTCGAGAGCGCGATTCGAGTCGTCCAGAGCCATCGGCAGCTTGCCGGCCCGTGCGCTGGAGTCGGCGGTGTTCATGTAGGTGATGGCGAGCCCCTGGCGGAGCAGCGCGTTTTTCGCATCGTCGCTGACCAATTTCTGGTAAATGGCAAGGTCCTTCAGGTTGTTCTCCAGCGCGCGCGGAAAATCGCCCATGTCGCTGTACACGCTCGCGATAGTACCGTAGTCGATGGCTACGCTCCGCAGAAAGCGCACATCGGTTGAAAGCTGCGTCAACCTGCGATCGATTTCGAGACACTTCTGATAGTCCTTGAGAGCCTCTGCCGGTTCGCTTGCCTCAATCAAGTTGCCAAGATGGCTCAGGTCCGTGGAGTATCCGTGCAAATTGGAGAGGTCGTTGAGCCCGAGCTGGAGCAATGCCTCGTCGATAGCGAGCGCCTGGCGAAAGCTCTCGATCCTCTTTTGATCGGCGTTCTTGTCGCCGGGGTAGCCGATGGTTCCCGAAACCTCGTAATCGAAGCCAAGCTCGCCCAGGACTTTCGCGTTGTTCGTCTGCTCCTTGTTGACAGCGTCGGCGATGGCAATGGCGCGCTCGATCGGGTCGCGCGCGGCGCGCGGGTCGCCGTTGGCCCAGAGCTGATGAGCCACCTCGCGATAGGCCGCCGCCAGCGCCACCCGGTCGTTCCAATCGTCGGAGGCGCCCGCGATCTGCTGGCGCAGCGCAAGCGCCTTCCTGTAGCTGGCCAGCGTTCCCACGAAGTCGCCAAGGTTGTTTTCCAGGTAATCTCCCTGCACCGAACCCACGCGCTCATACGCCGTGGCCAGTTCTCGCTGCAGACCCAGGTCGCCGGACGATTCCTGCGCCAGCACATTCAAATACTTCAGCGCCCGGTCGACGATGATCTTCCGCGCCGGCGTCGAGCCCGGCAGGTCCTTCACCGAATCGTGAACATCGAAGATGAGCGAGTTGGCCAGCGCGCGCACATCGTCGAAGCGCCGTTGCGCGATGCGCTCCTCGCGCAGGGTGATGATGATTCCGGCGATCAAAATGAGAGCGACCGCGCAGGTGCCGGCGACCCCGGCCTTATGGCGCGCGATAAATCTCGTCGTGAGATAAACCACTGTCTCCTTGCGCGCGATTACAGGGAGATTTTCGAGGTGCCGTCGAATATCCTGCTGGAAGTCTTTCACCGAGGCGTAGCGGCGCGCAGGCTCGCGGCGCAGCGCCATCAGGACGATGTTGTCGATATCGCCGCGCAACTGCTTGCTCAGTTTCTCTGGAGAAGCATGCCGGACTGCGCCCGGTCTCGGGCTGCGCTCGGCGCGCAGAACCGCGGCGCTTGGTCTTTGTATTTCTCCTTCGCAGACGATTCGTGGAAGATCCTGCGCGGGGACGTTCTCAAGCTCGTAAGGTCCGACCCCGGCCAGCAACTCATAAAGAACCACGCCGAGAGAATAGACGTCCGTGGCCGTCGTCATCGCCCCGCCCAGGACCTGCTCCGGGCTGGCGTATCGCGGCGTCAGAACGTGAAAACCCGTCATGGTTACGTCGGCGGGAATCTCCGGCGAATCGGCGTCGAGAATCTTGGCGATGCCGAAATCGAGCAGCTTGGGCGTTCCCGAAGAGGTTACAAGGATATTGTGCGGCTTGATGTCGCGATGAATCACGAGATGCTGATGCGCGTAGTGCACGGCATCGCAAACCTGCAGGAAGAGCTGCAGGCGTTCTTTCACTGAGAGGTTGTGGCTGTCGCAGTATTCCGTGATGGGCCGGCCCTCGATCAGTTCCATCACCAGGTAAGGAATTCCTTCCTCGGTGGTGCCGCCATCGAGGAGCTTGGCCAGGTTGGGATGATCGAGGCCGGCGAGAATCTGCCTCTCCATCTTGAAGCGGGCATAAATGCCGCTGCCAAGGTGCCCGGCGCCAACGAACTTGAGGGCAACTTCTTTCTGGTATTGATCGTCAGCGCGGATGGCGCGATACACCTCGCCCATGCCGCCGGCGCCGATCTGCTCGACGACCTTGTAGGCCCCGACGCGCCGCCCCACCCAGGGCATTTCCCCGGAGGACAGGGTGCTGGCGACCGCGGCCAGTTCTTCCTCGCTGAGAAACTCCTCGCGCAGCCCGTCTCCCGAGGCAACCAGGGGCTCCACCTCGTCTCGCAACGAGGGGTCGTCCGCATAACTGCGCTCGAGATAACTCGCGCGCTCCTGGGGTGAGAGTTCGAGCGCCGTCGCCAGCACGTGCTTCACCTGCTGCCAGCGTTCGGGCGTCATCATCCGATGCCGCTTTCCATGGCGTGATGCAACCACACGCGCGCGGTCGCCCACTCCCGCTTGGCCGTAGCGGGCGAGATTTCAACGACGCGGGCAGCTTCTTCAATGGAAAGGCCGCCGAAGAAGCGCAGCTCCACCAGCCTCGACTGCCGCTCATCCAGCGCGGCAAGCTTCTTCAGCGCCGCGTCCAGGCTGATCAGGTCCAGGTTGATCGCCGCATCCACGCCCGCGTCCTGGTCCAGCAGGACGGTGAGATTCCCGCCGCCGCGTTTTGCGGCGTTGCGCATGCGGGCATGGTCGACCAGGATCTGCCGCATCATCTGCGCGGCCAGCGCGAAGAAGTGCGCCCGGTCGTGCCACTGGGCGTTGCTTCGGTTCACCAGGCGAAGATAGGCTTCGTGGACCAAAGCCGTCGCCTGCAGCGTATGATCGCTGCGCTGCCGGGCAAGATGCCTTTTCGCCAGCCGGCGGAGCTCGTCGTAGACGAGAGGGATCAACGCGTCCCTGGCCGCGACGTCGCCCTGGTTCCAGCGGGCGAGGAGTTCGGTGACACCTTCCCCACGATCCATTGCGCTCATCTGTCCCTCAGGAGCGCCCAGTGACGCGGCGTTTGCCCACGAGAGTATCTCGCCGTTCGATTCAAAGTCAACGCTCGCAGCGTCGCCGGCCGCGCGGGGGCCATCATGCAAAAGGACGCGGTCTTAACGGTGCGCGAAGAGACAAGAGAATCTTGCGATGGATGAAAGGCCGACCGTCGGAGGGCGGCTAAAGCGGGCTGGCGGAGAGGGTGGGATTCGAACCCACGTTAGAGTTTCCCCTAAACACGCTTTCCAAGCGTGCGCCTTCAACCACTCGGCCACCTCTCCTGCGCGAATTGTCCTGTTCGATTCTACCTGAGACGAAAGGATCGCGTTCCCGAGCGTTGGACGACGGTCCCGCTTTGGGTTTACCTCGTCCACTGCTCATGAAACCGTTTACAGCCTCGCGCCCATTGGTTTATAGTGGCGCGTTATTCCCGCCTGAATCCTTCGCCGCCGTCTGCGGCGGGAAGCCCTGTGCGAAAGGGGAAAGCTTATGGCTGGCATCACGCGTCGCGATCTTCTGCAGTCCGGACTGGCACTTTCGGCTTCATCTCTGGTGACGCGCTCGGCGTGGGCGCGCGCCAGCGCGCTCTTCGCGGCGGAGGCTCCAGCGCAGGCTCCGTCTGCCGCGGCCCTGGCAGCGGTTGCGCCGCGCGAGCAACTGCTCTTCGATTTCGGCTGGAAGTTCATCTTCGGCAACAGCTCCGACCCGGCCAAGGATCTCGGCTTTGGCATGGGCCAGGCCGATTTCGCCAAGACCGGCGACTTCGACTTCTCCAAGGCAAAGTTCGACGACTCGAAATGGCGCACGCTGAATCTGCCCCATGACTGGGCGGTCGAACTGCCGTTTGTGAACGACGAAACCGCCATCGGCGACGACATGCCGTTTCAGTCGCACGGGTTCAAGCCCATCGGGCGGAAATACCCCGAGACGAGCGTGGGATGGTACCGGCGCGAGTTCGACATCCCGGCGAGCGATCTCGGCCGGCGGATCACGGTGCAGTTCGACGGCGTCTTCCGCGATGTGCTGGTTTTCGTGAATGGATGCTTCATCGGCCGCAACGACAACGGCTACGCGCCGTTCCGCTTCGACCTGACCGACTTCTTGAGCTACGGCGCAAAGAACTACATCGTGGCCCGCGTCGACGCCAGCTTTGGCGATGGATGGTTCTACGAAGGCGCCGGCGTCTACCGGCACGTGTGGCTCACCAAGTCCGACGCGCTGCACCTGGGGCAGTGGGAAAGCACGGTGCGCACATCGATGAGCGGCAATGCCGCGACGCTGACGCTGGGCACGGTGGTCGAGAATCAGGGCAAGCAGGCCGAGTCCGCGCGCGTGACCTGGCAGATTCTCGATGCTGCAGGCAAGTCGATCGCGACCGCCGAAGCGCCCGCGCAACCGGTGGCCGCCGACGGCTCTGCGACCTACGCGGCATCAGCGAAGCTGGCCAATCCCGCGCTGTGGTCGCCCGACGCACCGAATCTCTACTCGGCGATCGTCACCGTCGAATCCGGCGGCAAGGCGCGCGACGCCGAGCGCATCAGCTTTGGCGTGCGCACCGCGGCCTTCGACGCGGAGAAAGGGTTCATCCTGAACGGCAAGCCGATCAAGATTCAAGGCACCTGCAATCACCAGGACCATGCCGGCGTGGGTGCGGCCCTGCCCGATCGCCTGCAGGCGTTTCGGCTCGGCGTGCTCAAGGAGATGGGCGGTAACGCCGTTCGCACCTCGCACAACATGCCTACGCCGGAGTGGGTCGACGGATGCGACCGCATGGGGCTGATGATGATGTGCGAGACGCGGCAGATGAGCTCGAACCCCGAGGGCCTGGCGC
>Ga0335081_10018205_pt1 | contig 11359 bp, 9 predicted proteins | sample Lox_Sample_35_FD_206713 | JGI IMG/M metagenome (GOLD analysis project Ga0335081, IMG submission 206713) | Soil microbial communities from Loxahatchee National Wildlife Refuge, Florida, United States - Lox_Sample_3.5 | ecosystem: Environmental > Terrestrial > Soil > Wetlands | place: USA: Florida... | reverse complement strand
ACCGGCCAATTGCGAGAATTTCGCCGAAGGCGCTTTCTCGCCAGGGATGTTCATCGGAATCTGCAAAGACATTAACGGCGGGTTTGCCGAGTATTGCGTGGCGCATAAAAGCCAAGTCTATCGCGTACCCAGCGGCGTATCGCCGGAATCGGCAGCCCTGGTGGAACCGCTGGCCGTGGGTTTGCAGGCCGTGTTGGACAACCGGCCGGAGGATGGGGACAAGGTACTAGTGATTGGCGGCGGCGTCATCGGCGCCATGGTGGTGAAGTGCATGCGGGCTCTGGCCAGCGGCTGCGATATCACCGTGGTCGAGCCGTCTCTCTTCGCGGCTGAGTATGCGAAGCAATGCGGCGCCAACCGGACAATCACCGGCGGAATGATCGACGCCGGCGTTGAGATTACGGGCGGCCGGGCCTATCGGCCGATGTTGGGAGAACGTATATTGATGGGGGGCTTCGACAAGGTCTACGATACGGTAGGTCATGCCGACACCTTGAATATGGCGCTCCGCGTGACGGCAACAAACGGGACGCTTTCCATCATCGGCATCGGCAAGGAAGTGAAATTGGACCTCACGACGTTGTGGCTCAAGCTGCAGACGGTCAAAGGTTGTTACGGCTATCGTTATAACGATATCGAAGACGGCAGGAAGCATGCTTATGAAATGGCGCTCGATCTGATTTCCTCCAAAAAAATACGGGTGGATGACATGCTCACCCACAAGTTTCCTCTGGAAAAATATCGGGAATTGATCGAGGTGAACGTGAATAAAGGCAGCTACCGGGCGATGAAAACCGCCTTCAGCTTTGACTAGGAAAGGAGGCATCCGTGCAGCCACCCGACATTCGCAGCCTGAGCCGCATGAGACTTCCGAACGTCAACCAGATCGGCATCCTCGTTCCGAACATTCCCGAAGCGGTGGCATATTATTCGAAGCTCCTCAACATCGGGCACTGGTATCGCTCGAACACCGTAAAGCATGAAGCCATCTACCGGGGTAAACCCGTGAACACGGATGTGGACATCGTGCTTGCCTTTCAGGGCGCGGTGGAGATCGAGTTGATCCAGGTAAAGCACGAAGACGAGTGCGTCTATTCGGATATGCTTAGGAAAAGCGGCGGCGGCATCCATCATCTCGGCTTCACCGTGTCAGGCTACGACAAGAAGCTCGACCAGATGAAAAGAAACGGCGTTGAAGTGCTCCAGGCCGGCGTCATCACCACAAAGGGTTCAGCCATCACCCGCTATGCTTATCTCGACACGATCAAGCAGTGCGGCATCATATCGGAACTGATCGTGACAACCCTGAAAGGCGTCCGGATGCCGCATGGCAAGCTCATCATGAAGATCGGCTGCATCACCGGCGATGTAGAACGTGTTAAAGTATAAGCTTCCCGCGCCGTCGCCAAAGCGCTTTTGATTGCGGATAAGGACTCCCGGCGGGAAAACTTTCTTAAGCGAGGAATTTCTTGGGGATATTTCTCAAAATGTTTTCCGCGTCCTTGACCACAGCCTGTACCATTTCGCTGACCTTGGGTAGATCGTTGATCCGCTGTGCTGCTTCACCGGCAGCCATGAGGGCCTTTTCCTTATTGCCATCGTAGACAGCCTTGATGGACTCGATCTCAAACTGGATCAAGGACATGTCGATCGTGGTATAGTCATCGGGCGTGCCCAGGAAGACGCCGGGCGACTTCTGCAGGGTATTCTTGGCGTGCTCCACACTCCGAGGGTTCTTCAGCCACCGGGCCGGTCCGACAAACCCGCGGGCCACGAGCGTGCCCCGGTCTCCGGCAGCCACAACGCCTTCTTTCCAGATCTGATGAAAATCGCTTTCTTGCGTTGCCAGGAAGCGGGTTCCCATCTGAACGCCATCGCCGCCCAGGACCAATGCTGCACTAAGGGTCTTGCCGTCGCAAAATCCACCAGCCCCGCACACAAGCGTCTTTTCGTCAGACACAGCTTCCACGACGGCGGGCAGCAAAATCATGGAATGTACCGGCTCCCAGGATGTATGGAAGCCACCTTCGTGGCCCGAAGCAACGATCACGTCGACGCCCGCTTTCTTGCAACGAATGGCGCCTTTGACGGAAGGGACCACATGCATCCAGATAAACCCGGCGTTTTTAATCTTGTCCCTCCAACCGACCGGATCGCCGGCGGAAGTAAAGATCACCTTGAAGTCCTTTTTTAAATCGAGATTTTCCTCCCGAATCCGGATTGCCTTATCGATGATGATTTGCGCTTTGTCGATCAACTCGGCCGACACCATGACGTTTATTCCGAATATGCCGCCTTTATCTTTGACCAGACGATACGTTCGTTTTATGACCTTCTCCAGCACTGTGGTCATATCGTCATCCCTGTTCGCATCACCGCTATCCACGAAGGCGTTGTAAACCCAAGGTTGCGTGTCCTTGCTCAAAAGGCCGCTGGTAGAAAGCAAGCCCAGAACCCCCGCATTGGCCGCAGCCACGCAAAGATTATTATTGCTGAAAGGTCCCATTCCCGCCTGGATGATGGGATATTTGATTCCGACGAGGTCGCAAAGTCTTGATTTAATCATGAACATCTCCTCCGTTCTATTCGGACAGGTAGTGTATTCTTATGGATTTAACTATAAGGTGAACTGGATTTGTCTGTCAAGAAAAGGAGGGGTCTCTCCGAAAATTTTTATTGACTGGCTAAAAGGAGTGTATAATTGTAAAAAGATGGGATCTCAATGTCGGTTGGAAGGAGAGATTGTCAAAACCAAAAGAGGCAAGAGATGGAAACCAAGTTGAGTACCGAAGACAGAAAATGCATCGAGGAAAGCATTCGCCAGAAATATGCCAGCGTTTCAAAGAGCCCTGAGGGTCTTTTTACGTATCCTACCGGTCAGGCGGGCATCAAAGCTCTGAAGTATGATCCTAAGATCATCCAAAACTTGCCTGAAACCGCTCTTGCATCCTATTGCGGAGTAGGGAATCCTTTCTCCCTTGGACCGATTCACGAGGGGGAGATTGTTTTGGATATCGGTTGTGGAGGGGGCGTGGATACTTTCATTGCTGCCATGATGGTGGGACCTAAGGGAAGAGCGGTCGGCATCGATACGGTGCCTGAGATGCTTAAGCGGGCCGAAAAAAATCTCCGGCAGATACCTCTTCATAATGTCGCTTTCCAAGAAGCCTCAGCCGAGGCCCTTCCTTTCCCCGGCGATAGCCTCGATGTCATTATCTCGAACGGTGTCTTCAACCTTATTCCAGATAAGAGCAAGACGATTCGGGAGGCCTTCAGGGTGTTGAAGCCCAACGGCCGTCTGATGATTGCCGATCAGGTGCTGACAGGGAAACTTCCGGAGGATCCTCAGAAAAGGATGGAAAGCTGGTTTAGGTGAGAAGGAGGAGCCATACCGGGAAAGGATTCCCTGGACCTTTTGAAGAAAGCCGGATTTGCAGATGTGGAGCTCGTAGCCGAAACGGGGATCGACAGTTCTTCCGTAACAAGAGGCGTACTGATCCGGGCGAGTAAACCCAAGGCACCTTAGGCTTTATCGCCTCTCCCTTCGATCACGTAAGCAAAAACGTTTTCACGCCCATGTCACCGGGTGAGTAAGGCAGCCCCCGCAGGAACGGAGACATCCGAATTTCCTGGAGTCTTTTCTTTGGAATTCCACCAACCGCCGCCCAGGGCAACAAATAAGGCGACCGTGTCCTGAAGGCGCTGGGCCACGGCCTGCAGGTAACCGATCTTTGCCTGGTAGTACTGATTGTCCGCGATAAGAACCTGCAAATAGTTGACAAGGCCGGCCTGGTAGTTTGTCTGTATCAAACGAAGCGCTTCCTCCGCAGAGGCAAACGCCTGGGACTCGGCACGGAGCGCCTCGGCGTCGTGCTCCAAGGCCCGCAAGGTGTTGGCCACCTGTGCAAAAGCGTTGAGAACGGTCTGACGGTAACTGGCCAAGAACTGTTGGTAGCCTTCTTTGGCTGCCTTCCGCTGGAACCATAGGGTTCCACCATGAAACAGTGGAGTACTGGCGTCTGCGGCCAAATTCCAGTAGGTGCTTGCACTCTTGAAAAGGTCTTTAAGGGAGTTGTTGGTAAAACCGAAAGTGCCATCCAGAGTGACGGTCGGAAATAAGGCGGCGGTCGCGACTCCGATATTCGCGCTGGCGCCGTGTAGCTGAGCCTCAGCAGCGAGAATGTCAGGACGCTGGCGCACCAAATCCGAAGGCAGGGAGATGGGTAGGTTACCGGGAAGTTTGAGGTCTCCCAAATCGACTTCTTGCGGGGCCCATTCTGCTGGTGCGCGCCCTGCCAGCGTCGCAAGCAGGTGTTCAGCTTGGCTAAGGTTTTGCTGTAAGGGAGGCAGCGTTGCTTCTGTAGTAGCAAGCTGGCTCTGAACGCTGAGTAAGTTTGAGTAGGGAACCGTGCCCGCTTTGGCCTGTGTCTCGGTAATTCTGACTTGATCTTTTAGCAGGCGAATCATTTCCTCCGTGGCCTTGATCTCGGCCCTGTAAGCCGCCTCAGCAATCACGGTGTTAACGACATTTCCTGTCAGAGTAAGGTAAGTGGCTAAAACCGTATAACGCTGGAAGTCGGCCTGAGCTCGCAGGGCTTCTACGGCCCGGCGTTCACCGCCAAACACATCAAGGGTATAGTTCACGGTGGTTGCAAGGGTAAAAAGGTTGAAGATGATACTTGGAGAAGTTGAGCCGATGTTGGATGGCGAAAACTTTTCGCGTGTGGCACCGAATCCGGCATTAGCCTGGGGGAAGAAAACTCCGTAGCCGGCGCGGAGGCTGTCCTGGCTCTGACGCAAACTCGCCTGGGCTGCCTGAAGGGTCTGATTGTTGGCGAGGGCCTCTTCTAACACGGCGTCGATCTTGGGCGAGTTAAAAAGGCGCCACCAATCTCCGGCGACCTGTGCGCCCTTTTCAAAGCGCTGCACCTGGCCGTCCGCAGGGACGGTCGTCGTAGGCTCTGCTCCACGAGTGTAACGCTCAGCCGAAGGTGGTTTTGGCCGGACAAAGTTCGGCCCTACGGCGCAGCCGACGATACAGAATAAGGCTACCAAGCATAGTCCCAGTGGTATCCGCGTTGCATTCCTTCTTTTCATCTTCTTACCCTTCAACCCCCAGCCAACTTCTATGCCTTTCTTTCTCCTCCCTTAACCTAACCCCTTCTTTCCCCCCTTAGTTTAACCCCTCTCTTTCCCCCCTTAATTTAAGGGGGGACGTAGGCGGGTTACAAAAAGGCGGGAATCCCTCCCTTTTGCAAAGGTAGAACAGGAGGAATTTGTCCTCAACGTTTCATACAATCGTGATCTTTTCATTTTGCTCCAATATAAACATCCACCAGCATGCCCGGATAAAGATTGACATCAGTCGGCCTCTTAAACTTGAAGATGACCGGCAAAACTCTCACGTCCACCCTTTCTGTCCTTTGATCTGATAGTTCAATCTTGGGCGTGACATAGGGTTCTACCCGCATATATTCCAGAGGGATGCTAATATTTGTGCCCCGGATGAACATTTGGGCTTTCAGTTGCGATACTGGAGGCAACCTCGGCACGAGTATCTCGTCAATATAGCATCTGACGTTGAGATGTTCTCCCGATCTTCCCATGACCAATATGGGGTCAAATCCCTGCGTATAGGTATCGTAGGTGCCTTGGGAAGAGATATAGCTGCCCGTGGCACAATTGATTGACAAGACGACTCCGTCGGCGGGGGCTTTAATAGTATACTTTCCCAGCAACGCGCTGGAGGACATGAATGCTTTTGTCAACGCGATGTACTGATTTTCCTGGTTTCTAATATCATAAATCCAGGCTCCCGCTTTCGTGAGTTCATAATTCCTCTGGGCAACGTCGAGGTTTGCTTTTGCCACTCTTACTGCATTTATTGCATTATCTAAAGTGTCTTTGCTCACTGATTTCGGATCCAGGTTATAAGACATCTGCTGCTTATCCAGCTCGTCCTGCGAGGTTTTGAGATTTGCCTTCGCTGATTCTACCTGGGCTACTGAAACTTCCAGAACTTCTTTTCTGGGCTGTGCCCTGAGCTCTTCGAACAGAGCCAAAGCGGCATCGGCCTGAGACTTCTGTTGCTCGGTTGTGCCCCTTTGAACGGAGTCATCCATCATGATGAGAGGAGTTCCTTGATGTACGCTATCTCCTTCTGCAACCAGGATCTTCACGATCCTTCCGGATACTTCCGGATAGATGTTGATATTGGCCCCGTTTGACTGGTAGCTTTCAATAATACCCTCGGCATAGACCCCTCTTTCATAAGGATTTGAAGCCGGTTGGAACGCCGGAGGAAGCGGCTTTTTTTGCATACCATACAGGTAAGCACTCACCAAACCGGCTAAAATACCCATGATAGCCAAGGAAAATATTATCTTATTCCTCATGCAAATCTCCTTTTGAGGCTTCGGTGATCTTTCCGTCTTCCATCCTCATCATCCGATCCGAGTATTCGAATATCCTGCTGTCATGCGTTACAATAATGATGCACCGATTCTCGCTCAATATATTCTTCTTTACGAAATCCAAGATCCTTCTTCCCGTGTCCCCATCCAGAGAAGCAGTCGGCTCGTCGAATATTAGGAGGTCAGGCTGGCTTACAACAGCCCTCGCAATAGCCACCCGCTGCTGCTCTCCTGTGCTCAATTTGACTGGAGGGAGATGTGCTCTTCCTTTGAGCCCGACGATCTCCAGATACTGCATCGCCTCCTGGATGGACTCGTTCCAGTTTCGCCTCTTCAGAATAAGGGGAATCGCCACATTTTCGGCAGTGGTGAGCCGAGGGAAGAGATGAAAGTCCTGGAACACGAATCCTACCGTATTCAACCTGAAGTTTGCGATCTCGTCTTCTTTTAGCCTCCAGATCTCCTTATCCTCGACCCTCACCGTTCCCGAATTGGGTTTAAGGATTCCAGAGATCATACTCAGCAGCGTGGTTTTCCCGCTCCCCGAGGGGCCCACGATATAAAGCATCTCTCCGAAGTAGGCTTCAAAACTGGCCTCTCTTACCGCATAAGTTCTGGCTTCGCCTTCCCCAAACCATTTGACCAACTCGCTTGCCCTGACCGCCAGATCTGCCATATCAGCCCCTAAAAATGTCGAATGGTTCTATTTTGATGACTTTTCTGATTCCGATATAGCTTGAAATGCCGGCGATGATAAGGACCATGATGAAGGCGAGCCCAAGGTTGAAATAAGTAATTTTGGCCGTGTAGTTGGGGACCCTCAACGTCGCAACGGCGATTAGGAGGGAGCTTAAACCGATGCCTAAGCCATATCCTGTGAGGCTTGCAAAGGTTGTCTGGAACAGGATCACATAGATCAGTTCGCGTGCTTTGATTCCGATGGCCTTTAGGGCCCCGAATTTTTCGAGATTCTCCAAAATAAATGTGTAAAAAGTCTGCGCGGATATGGATAAGCCAACGATAAAACTGATGACGGTCATGATCAGGATGTTCGTGCCAAGACCTGTCTGGTAAATGTAGAACTTCACAATTTTTCCGATAAATTCGTCGGCCGTCAGCGCCTCATAACCCATCCGTTTAACTTCCTCTTTGATCTGTGCCGTAGCTTCTTTGCTCTTTGGTTCTACCAGAATGTAAGAGATCGTGTATCTCAAGTTAGGAATATACTGAATGGCTCTATTATAGGTTGTGTAAAGCGTAGGAATTCCAAACAGACCGCTAATAGTTACCTTCGCAATACCGACGATGATTCCCCGGTGGTCGTTGAGCTCAAAAGTCGTGCCGATCTTGGGATTTTCAAGTTTTGGAAATTCTTGATCGTGAACGACGATGAATGCGTTTTCTCCATAAATGTCATCAATTTGTCCCTCGACAAGCTCGGGTCGACCAAACAGACTGGCATCGTCAAGTCCAATGACCGTTACCGCTTGATAGGTGCCATCTCGAAGTTTTACAAGGGACGCGCCGGAATATAGAGGCACGGCATATTTGACGCCGTTGACGCTTCTCACCTCGTCCAACACGTAACCCGGCAGGGGGATGCTGCTTGCCGGCGTTGTGACCCCAGGGTCCATCACCCAAATTTTGGCTCCGATGTTAATGACAGTAGAAGATGATTTTTCAAGGATGCCTGCAAAGATGGAGGTCATCTGAACAATCAAGAAGACGGCGAAAGCGGTGCCGACGAGGAGTGCTGCGAATTTGGCCTTGTCGTTTACTAAAAGCTTATAGCCGAGTTTTAGGATTCCAATCACTGCAGGTCTTTCCTTCCATGTTCCATCTCCCCACCGGCCATCTCCCTCTTGGTCTATTGATAACCCGTCCTCATTCCTTTTCTCTTACCATTTCCATTCTTTCACAATAATCTTACACAATTGAATACGGGGAAACCCCCATTTTGCGAGTCAAAATGCCCTATTTTGGCTCCAAATTGTGCGTATGTGTCGAGCATCCGGTCGACGACCAGGTTGCCCCCCCGGCAGAGCCCCGCAATCCTTTCTTGGAGATTGAGCGGCTACCGTTGACCGGAGAGTACCCCGCAATCCCCGCCCTTCAGGGTGGGGTCAAGGGGTACAATGGAAATATAAAGGAAACACTATGCCGGAAAGCTCCGCCCTTTAGGGCGGAGAGCTTTACTTCGTTTCCATTTGAGGATATGATTGCCGATATTCCATGACGACGTCACGGGCAATCGTCATTTCAAATGCTATAAGCATGCCCTTTGTGATATAATTCGCCTGAATATCTTTTAACCGGCAACCGGCGTTGCGTTGCTAAGAGGATGAGGGTCTCTTTATAGAGGAATCCTCCGAAAATGAAACTCACTATATTTTCCAGACTGCTTATAGGGTACCTGATTATCTTCGCCTTCGTGGCAGGGATCAATGCATACGCCATCGTCGAGATAGGTCACATCAACAAACTGACCCAGTCCATCCTCACCGTCAATAATCAGACGATTGACCTCGCAGGGAAACTTTCGGATATCCTCTTTTCCCAGATACGATATGAGAGGAAATTTATTATCTCCAAAGACGAGGCGTTTTCCAGCGAGTTTCTTCAGCTGAATCGTGATTTTGACCGGCACCTCATCGAGATAATGTCCATAGCGGATTCTCCGGAAACGAGAAGTATATTGGCCAACATCGACAAATCTTACAAGAAATACCAATCCTTGTTCCAAGAGGAGATGAACTATCTGAAGACCGACAGCAGATATTCCCGCCAAAGGTTCGACTCAGAAAAGAAGAAGATGACGAACTCCATCATCGAAGCGCTCGAAGGTTTGGTAACGAATACCAAGCAGAATACCAACGATAAGATCAAGAGGCTGCACGGCATCGGAACCCAATTGCGCCGGACGGTGATCGTCATGACCGGCGCCTTTTTGATGCTCGGCATCGTTATCTCGTTGCTGATTAATAGGAGCATTACGCAACCCGTCTCTGTCCTGGAAAAAAAGACGAAAGAGATCGGCAGAGGAAAGTTCAAAGGAGATCTGAATATTCTATCTCCACCCGAATTAGCCGGACTGGCGGACGCTTTCAACCTGATGTGCCACAAGCTGAACGAATTAGACGAGATGAAGTCGGATTTTTTCTCTTCGGTAGCGCACGAGCTCCGTACGCCCCTCGCTACGATGAAAATGGGATCAGGCCTCATGCAGGCCGGCGTCGAGGGACCTCTTACGAAAGGGCAGAAAAATCTCCTCGCCGTGCTTGAAAAGGAAATCAATCGGTTGACAGGTCTTGTGAACTCCATACTGGACCTATCCAAAATGGAAGCGGGCATGATGTCATTCAACCTTGAGCCAAAAAATATTGGCCCACTGATCGCTCAAGCGACTCAGGAGATAGGGCTTCTCGTGGAGGCAAAAAAAATCAACCTCGAAGTAACGGTGACCAAGGGGTTGCCGCCCATAAAGATTGACAGTGAGAAGATTCTTCAGGCCCTACGGAATATCATCGGAAATGCCGTCAAGTTCACCCCGGAGACGGGTCGAGTGACCATCTCGGCCCGTCCTGCCGACCACGGGGTGGAGGTTTCGGTTGCAGACACCGGACCGGGTATCCCTTCGGAGAATCTTGCTTCCGTTTTCGAGAAGTTTCAACAGGCGCCTGCCGCCAGATCATCCCCCATGAAGGGAACAGGCCTGGGTTTGGCCATTTCCAAGGAGATCATCAGCCGACACGGGGGGAGGATATGGGCAGAGAGCCAACTCGGCCATGGAAGTAAAATTATATTTGTACTGCCGGCCTGACCTTTCTTCCGCTTTCTGAAGGAAAAAGAAGATCTTCTTAAATAGGCCCAAAGCCGAAGCGTAAGACGATCATCCATGAAAAGAGCGTTGGCCCAGATTTTTCGCCTGACCATTGCGAAAAAATTGCTGCTCGGATTCTTATCCTACGGGATCTTGACCATCCTCATTGCCCTCATCGCCCTCTCGAACCTGCGACGATTGAACGAAATCAATAACCGGATTATAGAGCGTGATGTTCCCCTGGTGGAAATAAGCGACAAAATGGTCGAGGCTCTGCTGGCCCAGGAACTCTACGGACGTCGTTTTTTCATTCTGAAGAGTCCGGAGATGGAGACCCTCTTCTGGAAAAGAAGCGAGGAATTCAGAAAGCTTCTGGGGCAGATAGCCGATCTATCAGATGTCTCCAGCCTTCCTCTGAGCCGGCTCGCCACACTTCACGAAGAGTATGACCACCTCTTCGGAACAGGGCTGGAGAAGCGGGAGGATCGCGACAGCGAAATCAGAAAAAGGCAGGAAGAACTCATTCGATTGGTGGAAGGAATCTCTCACGATGCCAGGAAGGACCAGAACGAGAAAAGTCTGAATACGCTGAAGATAGGCCGTTTAGCATTTTGGACGACCGGCGGATTAAGTATCGGCGCCCTCCTTCTTGGAATCGCTATTGCCCTGGTCATTACCCGTAACATCTCACACTCCATTCATCAATTGAAGCGTTCCACCCACGAGATATCGAAGGGCAAGTTTGACCATCTCCCCGAAGTTCGCAATCGGGACGAACTGGGAGACCTATCCCAGGCGGTCCAGATGATGGCCCGGAGGCTGAAACGTTTGGAGGAGATGAACCTCGACGCCAACCCCCTCACTCACCTTCCAGGAAGCATCGCCATTGAAGAGGTTCTGAAAAAAAGGATAGAGGAGCAAACCCCCCTTGCCTTTTGCCAGCTTGACTTGAGCCACTTCAAGGCTTTTAACGATCGATATGGATATGCCAGAGGGAACGAGGTCATTCTGGCCACGGCCAGAATCGTCGCCCAAGCGGTGAACGCGCATGGGAGCAAAGGGTCCTTCGTCGGCCATATCGGGGGCGATGATTTTGTTGTGGTCACTACACCCGAAAGATACGAGA
>Ga0335081_10018204_pt1 | contig 11359 bp, 11 predicted proteins | sample Lox_Sample_35_FD_206713 | JGI IMG/M metagenome (GOLD analysis project Ga0335081, IMG submission 206713) | Soil microbial communities from Loxahatchee National Wildlife Refuge, Florida, United States - Lox_Sample_3.5 | ecosystem: Environmental > Terrestrial > Soil > Wetlands | place: USA... | reverse complement strand
AGTTGTCCCGCCAGGGGCATTGCTCGGTAGCGAAGTCCGGAAGAGATAATTGCTGAATGCATCTAAGCAAGAAACTCACCCCGAGATAAGGTCTCCCAACGCCGCTACGGCGGTGTAAGAAGGCCAGTCGAAGACTACGACTTTGATAGGCGGGAGGTGGAAGCGCAGTAATGCGCGTAGCTGACCCGTACTAATCGGCCGTTCGGCTTGACCATAAAACTTTCCCAGCATGTCATCTCAAAAAAGTGGCGTGCGGACGCTCTAGCGAGCATTTGCGGATGAACAGCTTCTTCAGCTTGTCAATGCCAGAATTGAATTCTGGCATCACGAGTTTCTGGTGGTCATACCGCGGGGGTCACACCCGTTCCCATCCCGAACACGGAAGTTAAGCCCCGCAGGGCCGATGATACTGCACGGGTAACTGTGTGGGAACGTAGGTCGCTGCCAGGATAAAACAAAGAAAAGGCTCCGGCGCTTCACCGCGCTCGGAGCCTTTTTTGTTTTCTGAGATCGCGAGGCTTATCATCGATATGCCTTATGTGATATGCTTTGATGCGTGAGGACCACGATCAACCTTCCCGATGACCTCCTCTCGCGCGCCAAGAAGGCCGCTCTCGACGCAGATATGACGCTCACCGAAATCATCGCCGACGCGCTGCGGGAAGCGCTCGCGAAACGCAAGAGAAAGGCCCCTGGGAAAGATTTCAGATTGATTACTTACGGGAAGGGTGGCGTTGGGCCGGGCGTCGATCTTGACGATACGTCTGCCTTACTCGATCTGATGGACGGCCTGAATGATCCTCCTCGACGTTAGCATCCTTGTGTATGCACACCGGCCCGACTCCGAAAATCACAACGACTACCGAAAGTGGTTAGAGGAAGCCCTGCAGGCGGCGGAACCGTGTGGCCTTTCGGAAATCGCTCTTGCCGGCATGATACGGATCGTGACGAATCCGCGTATTTTCCCAGATTCCACGCCCATCGACCTGGCTGTAGGATTTGCGAATCAGTTGCGTGAACACCCTGGTTGTGCCGTTGTTTCGCCGGGCGAACTCCACTGGAGCATCTTCACTCGCTTGTGCAAGCAAGTAGGGGCCAAAGGCAATCTGGTGAGTGATGCTTACTTCGCTGCACTGGCCATCGAGTCGGGAGCGGAATGGATCACGGCGGATCGCGACTACTCCCGCTTCCCTGGTCTGCGCTGGCGCCATCCCCTCGCGTAATCCGGCGACAAAAAAAGGGCCCCAAACGGAGCCCCTTTTTCTACAAATAGCCTAGCGAATTATTTTTCGAAGCTGGTGAAGTCAGCGTTATCCGGACAAACCTGTTCCTCGAGGGTCCAGTCAGGATGCAGTTGGAACTGCAGGTGTCCGGTCCAGGGCGCGGTGAACGCCTTCGGGTCTTCCATCGTAAGATCCATTTCGAGATCGTTCTGATTCAGGCGGTGGAAGCGCTCGATCACGTGCAGTTGATCGCTATGCCCATGGCCCACGCGATCGACCCACGTTTTGTCATTGAAGCCCATGGTGTCCACGACGAAGGTGTCCCCGTCCCAAGTTCCGATGGAATCGCCCATGTACGTGGGCGTGATATCTTCCGGATGCTTCCGTCCGTCCGTAAAAATGTGGCGAACGGTGTGGTCATACTCGTACAGGAAAATCGTCTCTTTCGCGGACGTTATGATCTGCCAAGGGAAGGGCTGCAGATAGATTCGGGGCGTTCCCGGAGGGTAACACTTGGTAATCACGGGATCGTTCGTCTCCTGCAGGGTGTACTCCCCCGAATTCGACGACTTCGCTTGTTTGAATAGCTGCTCGCCCAAAGGAGTCAGAGGCGGCACCTTTCCAAAGCCATTGGCGAAGCCTCGCACGTTCCAGACTCCCGCCAGGTCGTGCGGGTCGTGAGGCGGCCCAGCTATGGGTCCCGCCGGCCCCCTTCCGCCCGCCGCTGGGGGATTGCCGGCAGCCGGCTTATTCCCTTGCGCCGCCGCTCCCGCGGCAGCGCCGCCATTCTGGGCTCTGGCGGCCGAACAAAACACAAGTGTGCCAGCCAACAAAACCACAGTCGATAACGCGAACAGCCTTCTCATTCTCGGAACTCCCTGCTTAGTTGTCGCCGCCGCCGCCGAGCGAGACTTCCTGGCCGTCTTTCAGAACCTTGCGGATCCACATCGTCGTCGAACCGCTCTTCGCCGGTCCGCCGATAATGGTGACTTGGTCGCCGGGCTTCAGCGTGCTCTTGGTCCATCCGGCGCGCGCCAAGTGATTGGGGCTGGTTAATTCGCCCTGCCACTTACCCATTTTCCCCGTCGCCGGATCCTTGGCATCCAAGGAGATAAGTACGTGCGGATTGACAAACTGGAAATCGGTTACCGTTCCGGTTACGGTGATGCTTTTCGCGGTCTCGTAGGCAGCCGACCCATGATGTGCGAAGACAGGAGCCGATACGGCAAGTAAAACACCGGCGAGCAGTGACGATATGAATGTGCTTCTATGACTCATGCGGGCTGCACCTCCAGCTAGCTGCTGAAGTCTCGCATTTGGCCCATTACCTGTCAATAGCTGCGGGCTTTGGCCTGCTGTTAAATTGTGGTTAAGAAATTTCGCGGCGAAAACAATTCCGTTCACTCGCAAGGATCTCCGGTGTATAACTGCGCGTCCGGGCGAAACAAATGGGTGCATGCACCCCCGTGCCTGCCCCGCCGCGTCGCGCCGTCGGCGTCCACTTGCTTCAGCGATCTGCCGAGTGAACGAGGAGACCACCGTCATGAGATTGTCGAGATTTCCGCTTTCCGCCGTCGCCGTTATTGCCCTCCTGGCAGCGAGTGCGCACAGCGCCGGCGCTCAGGATGAGATCACCTTCATCGCGCCGAACATTCTGCGCGCTCCGATCGAACAAATCATCCCCGGCTTCGAGGCGAAAACGGGCCACAAGGTGAAAGCGACCTTCGGAGCCGAAGCCGGCACCAGGCAACAGATTCTCAAAGGCGAGGCCTTCGACGTCCCGGTGGTCGAGGCGCCGGATGCCGACGCGATCGCTTCCGGCAACGTTGTGGCGTCCACGAAGACCGAGTTTGCAAATGTCTCGATTGGTGTCGCCGTGCGCAAGGGCGCTCCCAAGCCGGACATCTCCAGCCCTGAGGCTGTAAAGCGCGCGCTGCTCGCCGCCAAGTCCATCTCCTTTCCGGACCCGTCCGGGGGCGCGGCCGCCGGGATTACCGTTCAGGACGCTCTGAAGAAACTGGGCATCCTCGATCAGTTACAACCGAAGATCAAGCCCTCCCAGGGAGGCGCCCGCGCCATGGCCATGGTCGCCAGCGGCGAGGCCGAAATCGGCATGACCTTCGTGAACGCCATGACCGACCCCGGTATCGACGTCGTCGGTAGCTTGCCGCGCGAAGTCTCTACTCCCACCGTTTTTGTAGGCTTTGTGTCAACTCACGCCAAGGATCCGGCGGCTGCCAAGGAGTTCCTGGCCTATCTTTCTTCGCCCGAGGCCGCGGCAGCATTCAAGGCGCAAAAATTGCAACCTGGTCCCTGAACAATCCATCTACTTCATGGGCATGGACCCTGGCCGGGTTTCTTGACCGCCACATCGACGTCGCGTATGCTATGCGGTACTAATAGCTTGAGGAGTCAGACTCAAAGAGGTTCGAAAAGAGGCAAGGAGATGCGAAATCGCTTCGCCGGCGCCGTCGTTGCGCTGTTAGCCGTCTTCGTTTTTTATACAGCTATTGTTCCGATGGCCCACGCACAGTCCGGTCAGGGCGATGAGGCCTCTAAGTGGAAATTTAATCCCCAGGACTTTCCCAAGGGCGACGGCGGCCCGGCTCCCAAACGCGACCTCACTGGCACTTGGGCCGGACCGGGATCGAGCCCCTTGGTTCCGCGCGGCGGCGGACGCGGGATGGACAAACCCGAACTCACCGCGTTTGGCCAGCAAATGATGAGTCAGGCTAAGCCCATCGGAAAATATAGTCCGGCGGGCACCAACGATCCTCACGCCAGGTATTGCGATCCCGTTGGATTTCCGCAGAACGCTTACACCGAAGCTCGTGGTCTCACCATCGCCACCATGCCCGACCGAGTCGTGTTTTTGATCCAATATATGAACATCTGGCGCGAAGCCTATACCGATGGCCGGCCGCTTCCCAAGACTGTCGGCGGGACGGGAGCTGACGCCCTTGATCCGACGTACAACGGATACTCGGTGGGCCACTGGGAAGACGACTACAACTTCGTCGTCGACACGACGGGGATGGACGACAGGACGTGGATCAATGGCCAAGGAATGCCGCATACGGTGAACGCCCACGTGCAGGAACGTTATACGCGCGTCGACAAAAACGATCTTAGGGTATCCCTGACCCTTGACGATCCCAAGGTTTACACCAAGCCCTGGTCCCTGGGCACTTACAACTACAAGTGGATTCCTAACCAGAAATTCGATGATTTTTCGTGCATACCTTCCCAGGTCATCAAGTACCTGAACGAGCTTGGCGATCCGGCGGGAAGCGATCCCAACGCGGAAGGACAACGCATCGGGGGAAGGTAATAAGAGTTGCGGAACCGGCTCGGCACACGTTGCTTTTAATCTCGTTCAGACGGAATTTCAATTTCGGAGGAGCAATCATGATGAGGAAGGTTCTAACGTTCGTTGTGGCACTCGCCGGGATTCTGACGATTGGCGTTCCCGTCTTCGCACATCACGGAGACGCGGCATACGACGAGAGCAAGCCGGTGGTGCTGAAGCCTTGCATGGTGACGGAATACGACTGGATGAACCCCCATTCGCTGATCAAGTGCGACTATAAGGACGAGAGCGGCAAGGTGCAGCATTGGGTGACGGAAATCGGCAGCACGCCGTCGATGACCCTGCTCGGCTGGAGCAGAAATACGATGCACCCCGGCGATGCCATCACCCTTTATGTCTGGCAATCGAAGACCGGCTTGACCGTTGGCCGTCTTAATAAGCTCGTAACGGCCGATGGCAAGGAACTAACGGATCGCGACAATAAGAGTCCATCGCGGTACGGGGCAGAAGAGAAGTAGGACCGAATCGCGCGGCGGGCGGATTTCTGCCGCGATTGTTCACTAAGCTTTTCGTCCTCACGGGCGCCCATCGCAGTTCCCGCAGTGGGCGCTTGTTTTTTGCAGATCGCCGCTCCCTCAGTTGCGAACGAAAAAATCGTGCAGCGCGCGCACGCCGTTCTGGAACTCATCCTCCCGCACGATCAGGCTGACGATCAGATAGCCCTCTCCCGCGAAATCGAAGAAATGCCCCGGGTGTACCAGCACGTTGCACTTTTCGATTAGCGCGATCGCCACTTCCTCATCCGAACTCGTGACCGGCGCCCGCAGCACGGCGCACCATCCTCCTTCGCATTTGAGCCGCGTGACCGCGCCGCCCTCCTGCAGCGCGCCGTCGAGAAAGGCCAGGTTCGATGCCAGCCTTTGGCGCATTTGCGTCTGCATCTCCTCGCGCACGGCCAGCATTTCCGGCAGCGCCAACTGCGCCGGCGTGCTGGGAGAAAGATAGGTGTCGCCAATCACGTCCAGCCGCTCGATCGCGGCCTTTGCCACGCTCTCCGGCCCACTGACCACGATCCAGGCAATTTTCATCTGCGGCAAAAGGGAGATTTTCGAAAGGCCGCTGAACGCAAATGTCAGCGCCTCCGTGCGGTGCGCAAAGGTGGATTGCTGCTCACGGCCATCCGCGTAGTCCAGGAAAACTTCGTCGGCAATGATGGCCATGCCGCGACGCGCGCAGATTTCCGCCAGCCTCTGCGCCTCGTGCTTCTTGATAAACGACCCCGTGGGATTATTCGGATGCACCACGATCACGGCCTTCGAACGCTTGGTCAGCGCGGATTCCAGCCCCGCGAAATCGATCTGCCATCCCTGATCGTAGAACAGCCGGTAAGGGACCGGGCGAACGTCGGCGAGATCGGCGAGATAGTCGAAGAGCGGGTAGCTTGGCGCGGGAGCGAGAACTTCGTCCCCCGCCTCGCAGAGCAAGCGGAAAACATGGTCATACCCTTCGCTGGTGCCCGAAGTGATGAGGATCTGCTCTGGATCGACGCGCGTTTCGGCGCCCGAAAATCCCGCCCGCCCGCGATAATAATCCGCGATCGCTTCGCGAGCGGACCGCAGTCCCTTGCTTTCGGGCTCATAGCAAAGGGCGCGGCGATCGCGCATCGCGGCAAAAAGCCGCTCTTCCGGATAGCGGAACCCGCAGCTTGTGGGATTCGAGTTCGTGAGGTCGAACAGCGGCTGGCCCCGGCGGCGATGCTCTTCGAGAGCGATGGCCAGCCGGTTCGGCTCCAAGCGCCAATTTGTACGCGACGCAAACATGCAGGCTAAAGGCGCTCGCAGGCTAGATCAGCCGCGCGCCCGAGCGGTCCCCTGCGCTAGCTCCTCAGCAACTCGTCGGATTCGACCTTGCCGTCCCGCAGGTGGATGATGCGCTTGGCGTGTTCCGCGATCTCGCGCTCGTGCGTCACCAGGATAATCGTGTTCTTTTCGCTGTGCAGCCTGGCAAAGAGAGCCATGATCTCTTCGCCGACGCGCGTGTCCAGATTTCCCGTGGGCTCATCGGCCAGCAGAATCGCAGGCGAATTCACCAGCGCCCGCGCGATGGCCACGCGCTGTCTTTGTCCCCCGGAAAGTTCGCTGGGTTTGTGCATCATGCGATTGCCCAGTTCGACGGCCTCGAGCGCATGTTTGGCCCTTTGCAGGCGCTCCTCCGCCGGCGTCCCGTTATAAATCAGGGGCAATTCCACGTTGTGCAGGGCGGTGGCGCGGGGCAAGAGGTTGAAGGTCTGGAAGACGAAGCCGATCTCCTGGTTTCGGATGCGCGCCAATTCATCCTCGTTGAGATCGCTCACCAACTGCCCCGCCAGCCAGTATTTCCCGCTCGTGGGCGCATCGAGGCAGCCAATCACGTTCATCAGCGTGGATTTGCCTGAGCCTGAGGGGCCCATGATCGCAACATACTCGCCGCGCCGGATCGAAAGGTCCACGCCGCGCAGGGCGTGTACGGTCTCGGCGCCCATCTCATAACTTTTCGTGAGATTTTCGGTCTTGATCGCCAGGCTCTGGTCCAGCAGGTTGTTCCTGGCTAAACTGGGCGCCGCCGAACCGATAGCCATCATGAGCGCCCCAAACGAGGGTTCACTTCAAGGATGCACAGGCGCAGGGCGGGTTCCGGCGCGCAAGCGGCATGTTCGCTCTCGCCCATTGTCGCGGCAACACCCCCCTCATGCGTATTCTAGCAGCATTCCGCTTCAATTCCGGTTCGCAGCGATGTACTTGCGCGCCGTCTCCAGTTCGGGCCTGTCGGCGTTCGTCGCGCAAATGGAGATCAGCCGGCGGTAATAATCCGACGCGGTCCGGCGGTCCCCCGACGAGTCCGCGGCCTGGGCCGCCCCGTAAAGCGCGTCAAACCGGTTTGGATACATCTTCAATACCGTCTTGTATTCCCCAAGCGCCTCCGCCGGCCGCCGCGCGAGCGCCAGCAAATCCGCGAGCATCTCCCGCGCGGGCATGGCAAAGGGCTCCGCGTCTCGAGCGTCCTCGCGTTCAGCGGCTGAACGCAGTTTGGCCACCGCTTCGTCGGCCTTTCCCTGCGCGTACGCCAGCCAAGCTCCCGCTTCGCTGAGGTCGATGCTCTCGCCCGTGGGCGCGGCGCCCGCCTGGCTTCGCTGCGCAATTCTCAATTTGTCGATCTCCGACAATTTCTCCAGGGCCTCGCGGGCCGCTTGCACTTTGCCGCTGCGCGCCGCGCCGATGGCGCGGGTCCAATAGGTGTAGTCCTGCCATTCAAACCGTTCTCGGGGTATTTCCAGCTCCGCCGCTTCTTGCCAGCGGTGCAATTCCATGGCATTCCGCGCGGCGAATTCATTTTGTTCCTCAATGATGTTGGCCTCGCCGCCTTGCGGCACGTCCTTCAGCTCCGCAGCCAATCGCCGCACCTTCCCCTCCTGGCCGCTCTGCAGGTAGGCGTAATCCAGAAAATCCATGGCGTGAAATTGATAGCTGGCGTCCCCGCGGTGCTCTCGCGTAGCCTTCGCCGCCGCTGCGGCCGAGGCCAGGTTCGAGTCGATCACCTCTTGCCATAGTCCCAGCCGGCGGAAGATGTGCGAAGGCATGTGCAGCGCGTGCGCGGAATCCGGCGCGATCTTCGCGTAAACCCGCGCCGCAGCCAGTCCTTGCGGAGCAAATTCCGAAACATCGGCGGCGTGAATCAGGTAGTGAGCGGCGCCAGGGTTGTCCGGGTATTTCGCGAATATCGGATTCAGGATGGCGATCGCTTTGCTGCGGTTGGCAAGATCCTGCCTGCCCATCTGCGCCAGGGAAAGGAGCGACAGCGCATAGAGCTCCCCGGCCTCATTGTCCTCCGGGTGATCGTCGTAAAGCTTTTTCATCGCCACCGAGTAGGCGCTTACCCGCGCCGTCGGACTCAACCCACCTTGCCGGAAGAACGCGGCTGCCGCTGCAATGTACTCCTGTTCCCGCCCATCTTTTGTGCCCAGTTTCTGAGCCCGGCCGATATCACGCTGCCCTTCGTCGAGAGTTTCGGCATTCGGGAAATCCCAGAGCTGATGGTACAAAGCCATGGCCTCGCCCCAATACGCCAGCGCGCACGAATCCCCTCTCGCGGCGTCGCTAAACGCCTTCTCTGCCTCGTCGTATTGAAAGGAATGGAGAAGCGCCAGTCCATTTGCCATTTCGCCTTGAACGGAAGCGGGGCAGGAGTTTGGAAAGTTCACTTTGCCCAAGCGCGCTTGACGATCACTCGCCGCGGATTGGCCCCCAGCGAGGGATGATCGGCCAGCCTGTGGCGAACAGGGCAGGGCCACGAGGACCACAGAAACCATCAAGGCCATCCATCGCATGCCCGGCCGCCCCTTCTTCCAGCCAATCCCGATTATAGGACGAAGCGACTCAGCAAATGCTGGGCAACCTATCGGTCTGTTTGAGCCTCTCAAAAATCCAGGCCGTAGCTCTCCTAAATCGAGAGGTGTGTGGCGCTTGGCGGCCCGATTCTTTCGTTGACGCACTCGCGCTCCCGGGACTAGAATCGGTACTCTGCCCAAAGAGGCACAAGCGATGACGAAGTTCAAACCCTTGCGGTTTCCCGCCATTCTGGGAAGTGCTTTGTTTCTACTGGCGTCTGGAGCTGGTTCGGGACAAGCCCAAAATCAGCAGGCCAATCAGCCCCAACCCGCCCAGCAGTCCGATAAAAAACAGGACAACAGCAAAGCCAAAAACGCCAAGGCCAACGAGAAACAGGTCCTCAAGGAACTTGCCACTCCCTACAAGAAGTGGCTGAGCGAAGACGTCGCCTATATCATTACGGATAACGAGCGCCGGGCCTTCCTGCAATTGCAAACCAACGAAGAGCGCGAGAACTTCATCGAGCAATTCTGGCAGCGCCGCAATCCCGATCCCGATTCTGTCGATAACAGTTACAAGGAAGAGCACTACCGCCGCATCGCCTATGCCAACGAGCATTTTGCCTCCGGCATTGCCGGCTGGCGGACCGATCGCGGCCGCATCTACATCATGTATGGCAAGCCGGATGATCTCGAAAGCCACACCCAGGGAGAAACTTGGGAACGCCCTCTGGATCAGGGTGGCGGCGAGACGTCTACCTATGCTTACGAGGATTGGACCTATCATTACATCGAGGGAATCGGCGAGAACGTGGAGCTGGAGTTCGTCGATCCCACCGGCACCGGCGAATTTCATCTGACCACCGACCCCTCTGAGAAGGACGCTTTGCTTTACGTTCCCGGCGCCGGTTTGACTCTCGCCGAGCAGGAAGGTTTGTCCTGCAAATCCGCGCGCTTCTTGAACAGTGATGGCTCGCACATGGCGCCCTCGGTATATGGTGCTCGCGGCACGTCACTTGACGAATTTAACCGCCTCGAGCTCGAAGCAAAAATCTGGCAGCCTCCCGCCGTCAAATTCAAGGACCTCGAAGAAGTCGTATCCTCGCGCATCGTTCGCGACCAGATCAAATTCGACTATCGCTTCGATTTCATGCGCGTGGCCGGCGACACCGTTTTGGTGCCCATCACGCTGCAAATACCCAACAACCAGTTGAGCTATCAGAGCAAGGACGGAGTGCACACCGCCACTCTCAACCTCTTCGCGCGTGTGACCACGCTCAGCGGACGCACGGTGCAAACCTTCGAAGACACCGTCCGCCGCGATTTTCCCGATTCCTTGTTGCAAGCTTCGCTGAAGACCTCGTCTATTTACCAGAAAGCGCTCCCGCTGCGCTCCGGCCTTTACCGCCTGGACGTAGTGTTGAAAGATACCACCAGCAATAACGTGGGTGTCATCAACACCCGGCTTGCCGTGCCTCCTTTTGACGATGACGAATTGCAAGCCAGCACCCTCATTATGGCCGACGAGATTGCTCCGGTGGCGGCCAAGGATATTGGCATCGGTATGTTTGTGATCGGCGCAACCAAGGTCAGGCCGAAGTTGGACCAGAGTTTCGGCGCCAATCAGCCCATTGGCATCTATTTCCAGGTCTATAATCTGAAAATCGACCAGAACTCCCACAAGAACAACGCTTCCGTCGATATTCAAATCTTTCAAGGCGATAAGTCCATCAAGCATGTAACGCAGACATCCGAGCAGTTGCACGAAACAGGCGAGCAATTGACGGTGCAAGAGTCCATACCCGCACAGACCTTGCCGCCCGGCAACTATCGCATCGAGATCAAGACCACCGATGCGCTCGCCAATCAAAGCATCTCCCGATCGGCGGAGTTTAAGATTACGCCCCCGGCGAACGTGGCTACGGCAGCTCAAACGTCTTCCGCGAGGTGACTAGAGTGAAGCTGTTGCGAATCGGGGCCTTCGCGCTGTGTAGCATCTGCCTTCTGAGCGCTTCTTCCGCCCGCGCCGATGATTCCGGCAAGCTCAGCGGCTTCGTCGCCGATCCCACCGGGAATCCGCAAATGGGCGCCACCGTCTGGCTGACGCCGGAATTTGCGGGGGGCCGCGCCGTCGAGCTGCTTACCGACGAAAACGGCATTTTTGTGAGCCAGAGGCTTCGCCCCGGCCTTTATTCGGTTCGGGTCACGCTCGCCGGGTTCATGCCGTCGTTTCAGAACGACGTGAGCGTCAGGGAGAATCTCAACACTTCGCTCAATATCCAGCTCGATTCCATTTTCGCTTCCGTCGGTCATCTCCGCCGCAAGCCCTCTAAGCGCCCGGAGCCTGACGACTGGAAATGGGTTCTCCGTACGGCCAGTTCTTCGCGTCCGGTGCTGCAACTCACGGACGGCACTGTCGTAATTGCCAATCGGTCGCCGCAGGAGCAGAACGACCAGCCCCGA
>Ga0335081_10018203_pt1 | contig 11360 bp, 5 predicted proteins | sample Lox_Sample_35_FD_206713 | JGI IMG/M metagenome (GOLD analysis project Ga0335081, IMG submission 206713) | Soil microbial communities from Loxahatchee National Wildlife Refuge, Florida, United States - Lox_Sample_3.5 | ecosystem: Environmental > Terrestrial > Soil > Wetlands | place: USA: Florida... | reverse complement strand
TCAGTCAGATTGCGGAACTCCGGGTGGGACATCGCGACCGGAAGGGGCAGTTCGAAAACCCGAGTGTTTCTGTGAATGACGGCCAAGCGGAGATCACCGGGCGCACCCTCGTGAACGACCGGGCCATCTGCCCCAATAGCGCCTTCCCGAACATTCAGCTTCAGGAAAGGGTGCCGGAAACCGAGACCATCCGAACCAAGCGCCTGTCGCTCAATTTGCTCGGCGACGGATTCGTGGAGGCCGTACCGGACGCGGCGCTGCTCGACATCGCCCGGAAGCAATGTCAGTCCACCCACCGCCGCATCTGCGGCCAGGCGCTTTACGTGCCCATCCTCGAGGCTCCCGGAAAGACGGCCGTGGGACGTCTCGGCTGGAAGGATCAGCACGCCAGCCTGCTCTCATTTGCAGGCGACGCCTACCTTAACGAAATGGGGATCACCAACAAGCTCTTCCCCGCCGAAGTCACCGCCCTGTGCAATTCCGTTTCGGAGCCGAACGACACTCCAGGGTCTGACGGCTCGGAGGACATCGACAAGTTTGCCCGGTTCATCAGGGCATCGGAAGCGCCACCTCGCGATCACGCGCTCGCCCAGACTCCCGCCGCCCAGGAGGGTTCCAGGCTGTTCGGCAAGATCGGTTGCAGCACTTGCCACGTTCCGGCCTTGGTGACGGCGCCCGCTCAAACCGCCATCGATGGCGGCACGTTTGCAGTTCCCGATGCGCTTGGGGGCCGGGAGTTCCACCCTTACGGGGATTTTCTGCTTCACGATGTGGGCACGGGCGACGGCATTGCGGTGGCCGTGGAAGAGCACTACGGCAAAGCGGCCATGGCGCGTGTGGGGCCGAGTTTCTCCATGACGGCTCTGCTGGGGGCCGCCAACAAGGTGCGGACGGCGCCGCTGTGGGGGGTGCGAACCCACTCCAGGCTCATGCACGATGGCGCGACGCTGACGCTGAGAGACGCCATCCTCCGCCACAAGGGGGAGGCGCAAGAGGTTACAGGACAGTTCAGACGCCTGACGCCAAAACAGCAGGACGCCCTTTTGACCTTTCTCAGATCGCTTTAACCGTTCGCCCGTCGCGCCGGTTTGAACCGGCGACGGAACCCGGGCGCGGATCGGCCGCAGGGGGTGATGCTGGGGCGCCCGCTTCTCGGGCGCAACATAACTGAACATCGCGTCTCGCTTCTGATCTGCTCCGCGCCTCGGGGCTCCTTTCGATCGAGGCTCCCGGGCCTGAGACGCGCGAAAGGGTGTCAAGGATACAAATAACTGCGCTTTTTTCAACAAACTGTCGAACGAGGAGGAAGGGCCGTGCAAGCTGGAACGACGAGCGTAACGTTGCTGTTCGCCGCCGTGTCGCTGTTTCCCTTGCGGGCTCCGGCGCAACAGGCGGAGCCTCAGACAGAGAATATGATGTCGAAGGATATGATGGCTCAGCATCGGATGATGATGACCCAACACCAGGAGATGGGGAAATTGATCGACCAACTGCTTCAGGGTGTCTCTGCCCTGGAAAACGAGAAGGATCCGGTGCGCTTAAAGAAAGAGCTGGCGGAACATGCCGGGTTGCTCAGAGAGCTGCAAAACAAGTTCCGGCAGAATTCGGCGATGATGGAAACGGAGCAGACGAGCGAGCATTCCCTGATGATGCAACGTGGTGAAAAGACCATGGGCTTCAGCCAGACGGAAACCACCCACCACTTCTTTTCGAAGAAGGATGGCGGGGTGATTCAGGTCGAGGCGAACGACCCCAAGGACACGCGGAATCGCGATATGATTCGGACCCATTTAGCCCACATCGCTCAGGCATTCGCGGCCGGCGATTTCTCAAGCCCGCTGGGCGTGCATGGCAAAGTTCCGGATGGCGTCCCGGTGATGGAGCGGCTCAAGGGGGACATCCGTTACACCTTCGAACCCACTCCCCAGGGTGGCCGCGTGGTGATCACTACCGCGAACCCGGAGGCGCTCGAGGCGATTCATCAATTCCTTCGTTTCCAGGTGCGGGAGCACCGAACGGGAGACGCCGTGAATTAGAGAGGATCACAAAATCGAGCGGCACCTGGCTTCGAGCAGGGCGAGGGCCTTAGAGGCGGGCCCTGCGCCAGGCCTGCCAGCCCTTGGGCCCCGCCGCCCTTCATCGATGCGCCACGCCTGCTATTGAGTCTTACGAAACAGAGTGACAAAATCCCCCTCACCCCCGGCCCCTCTCCCCAAGGAGGCGAGGGGAGAAAAAGTCGAATGGACTGCCCTTTCCCCCTCGGGGGAGAGGGTGGCGCGCAGCGCCGGGTGAGGGGGCACCGTCGTCACTGTATTACGTGACGCTCCCCCAAGTGTTAGACCATGGCAGGCTCGGGGGAGCATCGCTGCCGGCGGTGAACGTACCTGACGCCGCCACGCAGGCTGAATTGGTTGGATCGTTAACGCCGCAGCCGGGCCTGTTAGGTCCCACGACGATCCATTGGTATTTGTGGCCGGCAACAAGGGAGGTGGCGCTCGGGGACGGAAGAGTTAGCTGAGGGCCGGTGAAGTCGGGACCGCAACCTCAGGCGCCGCTGTAGCCAGGATCGACCAGCCAGGATTGCCCAGCAGTTGCGGCAGTGACGTCGAAAAGCCACAAATAGACGCTCGACTTATTCACTGACCCGTCGGTAGGTGGCGCACCCATCGTGAAAGACGGATGCGCCACCGCCCAGCGGCGTTAGTGCGCCGAATTCGACTGGATGAAGCTCGCCACGTTGCTCTTGAGCTTGGCCAGGTCCTGCCCGCGCAAGTACATCATGTGGCCGGCGTCGTAATACTCCAGGTGAATGTGGCCGCGCAGATCGCCGGGCAGGCGGAGGTGGTCCATCGTGTATTCGGTGCCGAAGAACGGCGTGGCGAGATCGTAGAGGCCGTTTTCCACCTGCACCTGAAGGTGGGGGTTCGAGATGAGCGCCTCGGCGAGATCGCCTTCCACGTTGGGCGAGCCGGGGAACCCAAACCCGCGGCCTGCCTGCCGCTTCCAATCCCATTGGCCGCCGGCCTGGTGGCTTTCGATTTCGTAGTTCTGGTCCTTGCCGAACTTCAGCTCGTCGCGCACGTAGGAGTTGAAAGCCGCGGTATAGGCGCCGCTAATGGCGGTCTCCTGCGGGTCGTATTGGCCGTACTCCGTCAGGGGATCGCTCATGGGGCCGGAGAAGCGCGCGTCGAGGCGGCCGGTGACGAGGCCGCGGGAGCGCTGCAACTCCGCCATGAACTGGGGCAGGTTCACGCGCAAATCGGCCTTCTCCACGTAATCGGCGCTGAGCCCGGTGTAATGGGCCACCTGCTTGGCCACATTCGCCTTCTCGGCCGCGCCGAGCGACGCGCCCTTCATCAGCGCGTCCGCATAAGTGGTGGCGGCGTAGTGGCGCGCCTCGTTGAGAAAGGCGTTGAGGTCGGCGGGGGGGTTATCGAGCACTTTGTGGTAGTACGCGGTGGCCGCGTAGCTCGGCAGATACAGGATGTAGGGCAGGTCCTCGCCGGGCGGGAACGAAATGGTGCCCAGGTCGAGCACGGTGGACATCATCACCACGCCGTTGAAGTCCATGCTGTCGTGCGACTGGAGATAGTTCACCAGGGCGGCGTTGCGGAAGGTGCCGTAGCTTTCGCCGATGAGGAACTTCGGCGAGTTCCAGCGATTGTTGCGGCTCACGTAGGTGTTGATGAACTGGGCGAGCGATTTCACGTCCTGGTCGATGCCCCAGAAGTCCTTGTTCTTGGCCTTGCCCACGGCCTTGCTGAAGCCGGTGCCCACCGGGTCGATGAACACCAGGTCGGCCACGTCGATGAGCGAGTTGGGGTTGTCCACCACGCGATAGGGCGGCGGCGGAGTGGGTTCGGCGTCGGCGGTATCCACCCGTCGCGGGCCGTAGGCGCCCATATGAATCCACACCGAAGAGGAGCCGGGCCCGCCGTTGTAAAGGAACGCCAGCGGGCGCTGGCTGAGGTCCTTCGCGTCGCTGCGGGTGTAGGCGATATAGAACAGGCTCGCGTTCGGCTTGCCCTCGTCGTCCTTGAGCAGGATGGTGCCTGCGGTAGCCTTGTAGGGGATGGTTTCGCCGCCCATGCGAATGCTGTGATCGGTGACGGAGGACTCCTCCTTGGGCGGAGGCGTGGCCTCGGCAGCGGGCTTCGCCTCCGGCTCCTTCTTGGATTCCGTCTCGGGCCCCTGCGCCGCTGCTGGCGGCGCCTGGACCAGAACCAACAGTACAGCCACTGCCAAAAGTCCCCACAGCTTCCTCATACACTTACCCCCTGTAACAGGATGATGGCTCCGGCAGGGCCAAGGTGACGCATTGTACTCGCACCTCGCGGGGGCAGTCAAAGCACTGGGCGACACCTCAGGCGCGCGCCGCGCATCAAAAGGCTGATTCATCCAATTTTCATGGAGGACTCATGCCGAAAATGCGAGCGGTTCAGGTGGCGCGGCCGGGCGGGCCGTTTGAGCTGGTGGAACGCGAGATTCCGGAGCCCGGCGCCGAATGGGTGCGGATCAAAGTGGAAGCCTGCGGCATCTGCCACAGCGACTCGCTGGTGAAGGAGGGCCACTGGCCGGGCATTCAGTATCCCCGCGTGCCGGGGCACGAGGTGGCCGGAGTGATCGACGCGATGGGCGCGGGCGTGGAGGAATGGAAGGTTGGGCAGCGGGTGGGCGTGGGCTGGTACGGCGGGCACTGCGGCCACTGCGTGCGCTGCCGCCGCGGCGACTTCGTCACCTGCCTGTACGGGCTGATCACCGGCATTTCAATGGACGGCGGCTACGCCGACTATATGCTGGCGCGGGCGCAGGCGCTGGCGCTGATCCCGGACGAACTCTCGGCGGTTGAGGCCGGGCCCCTGGTGTGCGCCGGTATCACCACGTTCAACGCGCTTCGGAACAGTGGGGCGCGGGCGGGAGACCTGGTGGCGGTGCTCGGCATCGGCGGGCTTGGCCACCTGGGGGTGCAATATGCGTCCAGAATGGGCTTCAAGACCGTCGCTATCGCGCGAGGGGCGGACAAGGGCCCGCTGGCCCTTCGGCTTGGCGCGCGCCACTACATCGACAGCCAGGCGCAAAACCCCGCTGAGGAACTGACGAAGCTGGGCGGCGCCGCGGTGATTCTGAGCACGGTGACCAGCAGCCAGGCTATGAGCGCGGCGGTGGGGGGCCTCGGCATCGGCGGCCAGCTCATCGTTCTGGGTGCAGCCTCGGAGCCCATCGAGGTTTCCCCCCTTGAGTTGCTGGGAGGGAGGCGTACCGTCACCGGCTGGCCCTCGGGCAGCTCGATCGACTCCCAGGACACGCTGGCCTTCAGCGCCATCACCGGCGTGCGCTCGATGAACGAGGTTTTTCCGCTCGATCGCGCCGCGGAAGCCTACGAGCGCATGACGAGCGGCCGGGCGCGCTTTCGGGTGGTGTTGACAACGGCGCGGTGAGGCGCGGGGCAGAGGGCTGCGGTTTCACTCCGGCCGCGTTTGCGGTATATCTGGAGTTGGCTGCCCCATGCTCATGCGTTCGTTGTTGATTGCCGCCCTGCTCGGCGCCGTGGCGGCTCCGGCGCGGGACAAACCTGAGAGCTGGGTGGAAGTGCGCAGCCCGCATTTTGTGGTGGTGAGCAACGCCGGCCAGAAGCAGGCTCGCCGCGCGGCGTACCAGTTCGAGCGCATGCGGGCGGTGTTCGGCGCCGCCTTCCCTCACGTGCAGGTTGACCCGGCCACGCCTATCATTGTGCTGGCGCTCAAGGATCAGAAGAGCTTCGAAACCCTGGAGCCGCCCGAGTGGCTGGCGAAGGGCCAGATGAACCGCACCGGGATGTTTCAGAGCGGCGCCGACAAAAACTACATCCTCATGCGCCTCGACGCCGGAGGCGCGCACCCGTACAGCGTGATCTATCACGAGTACACCCACGTGCTGTCCGCCGGCAGCGCGGAGTGGATGCCATTGTGGCTCAACGAGGGGCTGGCGGAGTTCTATCAAAACACCGAAATTCGCGACAAAGATGCGCTGATCGGCCAGGCGAGCGCCGAAAACCTCGAAGTGCTGCGCACCAACCGCCTCCTGCCGCTGACCACGCTCTTTGCGGTGAACCATGCGTCACCCTATTACAACGAGGATCACAAGGCATCGATCTTCTACGCCGAGGCCTGGGCGCTAACGCACTACCTGATGGTGGACGACCGCAAGCACGGCACCCAGCGCCTGCAGGATTACACAGGGCTCGTGAGCAAAGGCCTGGACGCCACCACGGCGGCGGCGCGCGCTTTCGGCGACCTCAGCCAATTGCAGGAGACCCTGGCGGCATACGTCCGCCAGCAGGTTTTCAGCTACTTCCGCCTGCCCGCTGCGACCGGGGTGGATGTCTCGGACTTCAGGGTGCGAAGCCTGCCCCAGGCGCAAGCCGATGCCCTGCGCGCCGATTTCATGGCCCACGAAGGGCGCGAAGCTGACGCCCGGCCCCTGCTGGAGGAGGTACTCCGCGAGGACCCCAGCAACGTCCTGGCGCATGAAAGCATGGGGTACCTCGCGGTGAAGGAGGGCCGTCCGGATGAAGCGCGACAGTGGTTCGAGCAGGCCGTGAGACTGGACTCCCGAAGCTATCTCGCTCAATACTACTTCGCCGCCATGAGCATGCAGGGCACGCTCGATGAGAGAACAGCTGCACAAGTGGAGGCCAGCCTGCGCGCCGCCATCAAGCTTAATTCGGCCTTCGCGCCCGCCTACGACCGTCTGGCGGTGTTCTACGGCTCGCGGCGCGAGCACTTGGACGATGCGCACATCCTGGAGCTTCAGGCGACCGAACTGGACCCCGGCAACCTGGCCTACCGCATCAACGGCGGTAACATCCTGCTGGAGATGGGGCGGGTCGGGGACGCGCTCAGGGTGGTCCGGACGGCGATACCCCTGGCCAAGAACCCGCGAGAGACCGCCCTCGCCGAGGCTTTCATCCACTCCGCCGAGCAATACCAGGAGGCGCTTCAAGCCCGTGACGACCTGGCCGGACCGGCTGCCCCCGCCGCTGAACCGGCTTCAGGAGCAGCACAGTCCTCCGCGGCCGCCTCGCCAGGCGGCGACGCCGGGCCGCCTGCCGCCCCGCCTCTGCTGCGGCGCCGGGACGAAACACCGCAAGGACCCAGGCACACGATTGCAGGCACCATCAAAAGCGTCGAGTGCTCCGGACCCGTGACGCTGGATTTGACTCTGGAGGCCGGAGGGCGCACGGTGAATTTCCATACCGAGGACCGCTACAAAGTGGTGTTCACAGCCGCCAATTTCACACCGCCGGACAGGCTGGACCCGTGCAAGGCGATCGCCGGCCTGCACGCCTTGATCGTCTACGCCGGCGCATCCGATCCCACCACACCGGGCGAGATCGTTTCCATCGAACTCAGGCATTGACGGGCGAGCGCTCGGCGTCTCACGGGGGCGCAGGGACTGGCGAGAAGCAGAAACGCCATCTGGGTTTAAGGAGGGGGAACATGAAGGCTATTCGGGTGCACGAATTCGGCGGTCCGGAAGCGATGCGCCTCGAGGAGACGCCGGACCCGAAGCTGGGCGCAGGCGAAGTGCTCGTGCGCGTCCGGGCTGCCGGCGTGAATCCGGTGGACGGCTATATTCGATCGGGCGCCTACGCCGTCAAACCGCCACTGCCCTATACGCCGGGGAGTGACGCGGCCGGAACGGTGGAGTCGGTGGGCGAGGGTGTCTCCAAAGTAGTTCCCGGCGATCGCGTTTACATTCACGGCACTCTGACCGGCGCTTACGCCGAACTCGCGCTCTCGAAGGCCTCGCAGGTGTGGCCGCTGGCCTCAGGCGCCACGTTTATGCAGGGGGCGGCTGTCGGCGTTCCTTACGCCACGGCGTATCGAGCCCTCTTTCATCGCGCTCGCGCCGCAGCTGGAGAGGTGGTGCTGGTGCATGGGGCGAGCGGAGGTGTGGGGGTGGCGGCCACCCAATTGGGGCGTGCGGCCGGCCTGACCGTGATCGGCACCGCAGGCACGGAGCGGGGCCGGCAACTGGTCCTCGAGCAGGGCGCCCACCACGTCCTCGATCATCGCCAGCCGGATTATCTCGAAGAGCTCGCGCGGTTCACCGCCGGCAGGGGCGTTGACGTAATTGTCGAGATGCTTGCCAACGTCAATCTCGATAAAGACTTAACAGTCCTCGCCAAGTTCGGACGGGTGGTGATCGTGGGGAGCCGGGGAACCATCGAGATGAATCCACGTTCGGCGATGGCGCGCGACGCCGACATCCTGGGAATGACTCTGCTCAATTGCACGGAGCACGATCTCGCCGGAATCCACGCCGCCCTGGTGGCGGGACTCGAGAACGGCACCCTGCGCCCCGTCGTGGGCCGCGAACTTCCGTTGGCCAATGCTCCCGACGCCCATCACGCCGTGATGGAACCCGGCGCCCACGGGAAAATCGTACTGGTTACCTAACTCATCGTCTGCCGCCCAGCCCAGGGCCGATGCCAAGCCACAGATGTGGGCCTCGATGCTTCCTGCGTAGTATGAATAGACTATTTTGACGATTAAGATAGGCTACGCCGTGCACGGGGCCGTGATGTTCGGTAGCATATTGCCCTGCACCCTGGGCGAGCTGGGTGTGCAGCGACCGCGCGCCGGAGCCCCGGGCGGCGGGCCAGACCCCCCATTCGGTCACCCCGCGCGAGTGGCGCAACGAAGCTCGAGGGACATGCATTGGCCAGCAAACATCCTGATGGCCGGGTACGCATCGGCAAATGGCTGCTGGTTCTTGGCCTGGCGCTGGTGGTCAACAGCGCTTACGTGGCCGCCTTCAGCAGCCCCAACATCTTTTCCGTCGGAAACGACCTGATCCACCCCTTTCTCGGCCTGCTGGTGGCAATTCTTCTGCTTCTTTACGTCGTCCGTCATCGCGCCTTCTTCGCCGGCAAGTCCGCCATCGCTTCGCTGATTCTTTTGACCGTCACTCTGGCCTTCGGGGTCTATCTGGCCGTCGCGGGTATAACACGGCCGCACAGCGTGGAGCTTTACGTTCATGTCAGCGCGATGGTGGCGGGCCTGTTCTTCATGCTGGTGCACTTGCGGGGACGCGCCGTCGCAGACCGAAATTCGAAACTCGAAATTCGAAATTCTTCCCCAACGGCTGGAGACGGGTCGAGTTTCGAATTTCGAGTTTCCACTTCCGTCTTCAGGCTGTGCGCCATCGTCATGCTCGGTTCGCTGGTTTTTTACGGCGCTGCCGTCGGCTACCAGCACTTCTTCCCGAACCCCGAGTACATCATCGACAATCCCTCCTCGGCCCCGCTCACCATGAACCAGGAAGGCGCCGGCGCGGGCAGCTTGATGTTCCCCAGTTCCGCGCGCACTTCGGACGGCCAGCCCATCAAGTCAACCTTCTTCATGAACTCCGAGTCGTGCCAGCGGTGCCATCAGGACATCTACGCGCAGTGGAAGAGCTCGATGCACCACATGGCGTCATTCAACAACCAGTGGTACCGCAAGGCCGTGGAGTACATGCAGGACACGATCGGCATCAAGCCGTCACTGTGGTGCGGAGGATGCCATGATCACGCCTTGTCCATCGCCGACAAGATGCAGAAGTATCCGATCCGCGACATCGAAAACACCCCTGCCGGCCAGAACGGCCTGGGCTGCATGTCGTGCCACGCCATCGTTCACGTGGACAGCACGATGGGCCAGGGCGGGATCACGTTTGAGTACCCGAAGCTGGCCGAGCTCGCCGAGAGCAAGAACCGCCTCTTGCGGTTCCTGCACGACTACGACGTGAAGCTCGATCCCAAGCCGCACCGCGCCGCGTTCCTGAAGCCTTTCCATAGAGAGCGGGGCGAAACGCCCCGGTTCTGCTCCGCCTGCCACAAGGTGCACCTGGACGTGCCGGTGAACCATTACCGCTGGATCCGCGGCTTCGACGATTACGATAACTGGCAGGCCAGCGGCGTTTCCGGGCAGGGCGCGCGCTCGTTCTATTACCCGCCCAAACCGCAGGAGTGCGAGGACTGCCACATGCCGCTGGTGCCTTCAAAGGACTTCGGCAACATCAACGGTTTCGTGCACTCCCATCGATTCGCGGCGGCGAATACGGCCGTGCCTACGTCGCACGGCGACGACACTCAAGTGGCGGATGTGGAGAAGTTCCTGAAAGGCGCAGTGACCGTCGACATTTTCGCCTTGGCGCAGGAACCGGCCGAGACGTCCGCGCCGATGCCGGCGGGCGCGGGCGAAGGGCCCCAACTCGCCAGCACCTTTGCGGTGGGCGAGGAGTCCGCGGAAGGGCTTACCTCGGCTCTGACCACCAACGCGCCGCCAGCGCGTCTCGAAGCGCCCCTCGGACGTGTGAATGCACGGCTGCATCCGGGGGAAACCGCTCGAGTGGAAGTGGTGGTCCGCACCCGCAAGGTAGGCCACTTCTTCCCAGGCGGCACGGTGGACGCCTTTGACTGCTGGGTGGAGCTGCAGGCGCGGGACAGCAAGGGCCGCATCGTCTTCTGGAGCGGCGAGGTGGCTGACAACGGCAAGGGGCCGGTGGACCCCGGCGCCCACTTCTACAAATCCCTGCAGCTCGACGAGCACGGCAACGTCATCAACAAGCGCAACGCCTGGTCAACCCACGCGGTCGTCTACGCCCGCTTGATTCCGCCGGGCGCCGCCGACACGGTTCACTACCGCCTTCAGGTGCCGCGGAACGTGGGTGATCACATCACGTTTACAGCCAGGCTGAATTACCGCAAATTCAGTTGGTGGAACACGCAATGGGCCTTCGCGGGCGTGCGCGACCCCTCCGACCCGCACCCGATCGTGACCAAGGACTACGATGACGGGCAGTGGGTGTTTTCCGGCGCCACGGCCGGCGACTCCGAGACCATCAAGGGCATCCCGAACGTGCCCATCGTGGTGATCTCCGAGGATACGAAGACCGTCCCGGTGACGGCCGCTCCCAAGGCCGACTCGACATTTGAAGAGGCTACGGCGCTCGATCCACACGACTGGGAGCGGTGGAACGATTACGGCATCGGCCTGCTCCTCCAGGGCGATTTGAAAGGCGCGGAGAGAGCGTTCGAGATCGTGACCCAGGAACGCCCCGACTACGCCGACGGCTGGGTGAACGTGGCGCGAGCCCGGGTGCAGGAGGGCAACACCGAGGCCGCGAAGCCCATGCTGGCCAAAGCGTTGGAACTGAATCCCAATCTGGCCAGCGCCCATTACTTCGAAGGCCTGGCGCTCAAGACCGACGGCAATTACGCCGACGCCTATCATCAGTTCGCGCTGGCCGCCGAACGCTACCCCAACGATCGCGTCAACCGCGACCAGATGGGCCGCATGCTATTTTTGCAGAGGGAGTATGGCAAAGCCGTG
>Ga0335081_10018202_pt1 | contig 11360 bp, 8 predicted proteins | sample Lox_Sample_35_FD_206713 | JGI IMG/M metagenome (GOLD analysis project Ga0335081, IMG submission 206713) | Soil microbial communities from Loxahatchee National Wildlife Refuge, Florida, United States - Lox_Sample_3.5 | ecosystem: Environmental > Terrestrial > Soil > Wetlands | place: USA: Florida... | reverse complement strand
AATCGGCCATCGGGGAGTGGGGCTATTGGTTTCGTCGCTCTCAACGCTGGACCTGACTCTTTGCGGCTTTCTTGGCTTCTGCCTTCTCGTTATCGTGATTCTGGTCCTTCTACTGGTCAGGCAGCGGTCGCAAGCGGCGGATCGAGCGTTTTTTCTGCAGATCACCCTGAGTCTCATCAACCAATTGGGAAGGGAGCATCTGCCCCTCATTCTTGCGCTGGCGTTCGCCTTCCTCGGACTATTTTCGTGCCAGAACCTGTCCGCCACCATGGGCGAAGCCGTATGCTGGGTTCTGCTGTCCGTGGTGGTTGTCGTTTTTCTCTCCATCGTCTTCCTGGTTTTACGGTCCGGCCACAGGCCGGTTCAACGGGGATCGCGTCGAGCGGCTGAAAGGAACGGGTGACTGGCGGGCGGCGCCGGCACCCCGCCGCGGCGGCGAAGAGCGAGACACCGACCACCGCCGAAAACGTAATAGCGCGGCGCGCGACGATCTGCCGAAAGTGCGAGGAAGGGCGCTCGGGCGCCACACATCGAAGGCGCATCATAGGGCAGCGCGGCAGGGCTTGCACTTCGAACCCTGCTCTTCGCCCACGTGGTCACCCGAGCGCGGATAGTTTAGCCCAACGGCACCGGATGTCGATCGCGACAGAACGTGTTGTCCCCATTGTCCACCGCCGCGGCGCGGCCCCGCCGCGCGGCGGCAAGGGCGAACTTGGATCGTGCGCGTTTCGACGGCGCGCCAACGCCGCCGGAGATCGTCTGGTCGCGCACCCTTTTTAGTTGAAAGGCACCACACGGGTTGCTAGCGTTTCTGGATGGGCGAAAAACTCGATTGTGAGCATGAGATCGGCCGCCGCCTCCGGCTGCGGGATCTCCATGTTTTTCTGACCGTTAGTCAGCGCGGCAGCATGGCGCAGGCGGCCGCGCAACTCGGAGTATCGCAGCCTGCCGTCTCCGGCGTGATCGCCGATCTGGAGCGCACCCTCGGGGTACCGCTGTTCGAGCGCAGCACGCGCGGCGTGAAGCCGACGGTCTATGCGCGCGCCATGATGGACCGCAGCGTTGCGGCCTTCGACGAGTTGAAGCAGGGTCTTCGAACCCTGGAGACTCTCGCCGACCCGACCGCGGGCGAACTGTGGATTGGATGCATCGAGTCGATCTCGGCTCTGATCCTTCCGCCGATTCTTCAGCAATTCATGCAGCGGTATCCCCGCGTTGTGGTTCATGTCGCGCGCTTATCGACGTCGACTGCGGAAATTCGCGAACTTTGCGAACGCAACCTCGACTTGGTCCTGGGACCGCTGGGACAGGAGTCCGCGCGGGATGGAGAACTTGTATCGGAACCTTTGCTCGAGACGCACCCGGTTGTCGCGGCGGGCGTCCGCAGTCGGTGGGCCGACCGTCGCCATATCGATCTCGGCGATCTCGCCGAAGAACCATGGGTGCTGACGCCGCGCGAGTGCCGATTGCACACGGCACTCAACGAGGCGTTTCGTGCCCGCGGGCTCGCGCCTCCGCTCGTCAGCCTGATGACGTTCTCGATTCCACTTCGTATGAGTTTGGCCGCGTCCGGCCCGTACCTTACGGTCTTTCCGAGCTCGATCCGCTCCCTCAGCGGCTATCGGCGTTCGATCAAGATATTGCCGATCGATCTGCCTGCATCGGCGAAACCGGTTTCCATCATCACGCTGAAAAGCCGCAAGCTCAATCCGGTGGCCCAGCGTTTCATCGAACACCTGCGCGCCTACGTGAGCGCGGAACGGCTCTGATCGCCCTCGGTCGAGTGCTCCAACAACAATCCAAAGCGTGATGACGATTCGAGGACAAGTCATCACGCTTTAGTCGAGGTCTATTCCCGCTGCCGTAATGATCGAGCGCCATTTGGCCGCATCGGTCCTGATGAGGCGGCCAAGCGCCTCCGGTCCGGGCTCGCCGGCGCTCGCGCCCTGCTGCGCGAGCGCATTCCGGTAGACCGGATCGTCATGCGCAGCGGCAAGCGCCTCCTGCAGGCGCTTGACGATCGCAGGCGGCGTCTTCGCTGATACGACCAAGCCGAACCAGGGCTCGCTGACGACCCCCGGGAGGCCGGCTTCGGCGGTGGTCGGGACCTCAGGGAGCGCGGGTACCCGGACCGGGCCGGTCACTGCAAGCGCCACGATGGTGCCGGCCTCGAGTTGCGCCTTGACGATCTGCACATCGCCAAACAGCGCGTCGATCTGCCCGCCGATCAGCGCCGTCAGGCTCTCGCCGGTGCTGCGGAACGGGACATGGATCACGTCGATGCCGGCCTCGCGCTTGAGCAGCTCGATCGTGAGGTGCGCCGGCGTCCCGACGCCACCGGATCCAATCGTCACAGTGCCCGGATGTGCCTTCGCGGCGGCGATGAACGCGCCGAGCGTCCGCACGCCCATGCTGGCCCGCACCTCGAGCGCCGATGCGGTACGCCAGATCGTGCCGAGCGGAATGAAGTCGCGTTCGACGTCGTATGAAACGTGCTTTGCGGCCGGCAAGATCGTCAGCGAGGCCGAGGTCCCGACGAGGATCGTATACCCGTCCGCCTCGCCGGCGAGATACGATTCGGTGACGTTCACACGGCCATTGCGATTTTCGACGACGACCGGCGTGTTCAACGTCCGCTCGAGCGCCTTCGCGGCAAGGCGCGCACCGACGTCGGGCGGGCCGCCTGCACCGGCCGGAACGACGATCCGAATCGGACGCGACGGAAAGTCCTCGGCCGAGGCGGTCGCGAGACATGCGAAAACCATCGACGTCGCAGCCCAGGCCACACCGAAGCGCCATAGCCCTGTCTTCCGGGGCCGACCGCCCCGCACCGAGGCACCGGCCGATGCCGACCGCCGCAGACCGCGCACAGGCATGTGCCGTACCTACCGCTCTTGATGCTCTACCGGTGATGGCGAAATTCGATCGCAGTTTGCAGCGCACGATGTGATTGAAACAAGAGGCGCAATCATATTTTCATTTTGCCGGCCAAGGGGTGCAGCCCACGGTTTATCGGCCACACTCTTTGATTGAGTTCTCCGGTTCGGTCTGTTAGCGTCCCGGGGTGAGTGACAAACTCGATTACGAGCATGAGATCGGGCGCAGGATCAGGCTGCGCGACCTTCATATTTTCCTCACGGTCAGCCAGCGCGGCAGCATGGCCCAGGCGGCCGCGCAGCTCGGGGTATCGCAGCCGGCGGTCTCCGGCGTGATCGCCGATCTCGAGCGCACCCTCGGGGTGCCGCTGTTCGAGCGCAGCACGCGCGGCGTCAAGCCGACCATGTATGCGCGCGCCATGATGGACCGCAGCGTCGCCGCCTTCGATGAGCTCAAGCAGGGTATCCGCACGCTCGAAAACCTCGCCGATCCGACCGCTGGGGACCTATGGATCGGATGCATCGAGTCGGTCTCGGCCCTGATTCTTCCGCCGATCCTGCAGCAATTCATGCAGCGATACCCACGCGTCGTCGTCCACGTCCTGCGTTTGACATCGCCGGTGCCGGAATTCCGCGATCTCACCGAGCGCAATCTGGACCTCGTCTTGGGGCGCATGGTTCAAGAGCCGCCAACCGACGGCGAGCTCGATTTCGAGCCGCTGTTCGATGACCCTTTGATGGTTGTGGCAGGCGCCAAGAGTCCCTGGGCGCGTCGCCGCAAGATTGATCTCGGTGATCTCGTCGACGAGCCATGGGTCCTGGCGGCGCAGAAGTGCAGGACGTACACGGCCGTGCTCGAAGCGTTCCAGGCGAAGGGCCTCAAGGCTCCGCGTGTCGCATTGATAACCCAATCGATTCCACTGCGCTTGAGTCTCGTCGCGTCCGGCGCCTACATCACCGCCTTTCCGGGCTCCATCCGGCCGCTCAGCGGCCGCAGCATCAAAGTGTTGCCGATCGATCTGCCAGCTGCCGCGACGCCATTTGCGATGATTACGCTGAAGAACCGGAAACTGAATCCGGTTGCGCAATGCTTCATCGAGCACTTGCGAAACTATTCGGCTGAACAATCGCGCTGACGACAATATCCGCTTCGTGGCTCAGTTTTGCCGGATACCGGCGGTCTTGACGGCGTCGGCCCACACCGGAATATCCGCTGCGATCATGGCCGCGAATTCCTCGGGACCGCCGCCGAGAGGATCGACACCGCTCGCAGCGAAGATCGCGGCAATCTTCGGATCCCTGACAATGCGCGACAGCTCATGGGCGAGGCGATCGATGATATCGCGTGGCGTTCCGGCCGGCGCCATCAATCCGGTCCAATTGAGCATCTTGAATCCCGGATATCCGGACTCGATCATGGTCGGGACGGTCGGAATTTGCGCCATTCGCTGCCCGCTCGTCACGGCCAGAAACCGGAGCATGTCGCCGCTCGCATAAGGCATCACGTTGATCGGCACCGCGAAGTGCGCCTTGACGTGCCCCGCAATGACGTCGGCCACGGCCGGCGCTCCGCCCTTGTACATCACAGGCGTCATTTCGATGCCTGCCCTTTTCAGAAACAGCGTCATGGTCAAGTGGCTGATGGTCCCGACGCCGGCCGCCGCATAAGTGAGCTGCCCCTGCTGCGTGCGCGCATAGGCAACGAGCTCCGCCACCGACGTCGCCGGCACGCCGGGATGCGCCACCAGGACCAGCGGGCTTCCCACGATCGCGCTGATCGGGACGACATCCTTGGGATCGAATGACGTCTTCATCGCCGCCGGCATGATCGCGATCTGCGGCAGGCTCGCGAGGAAGAGCGTATAGCCATCGGGCGCCGAGCGCGCGACGGCCTCCGCCGCGATGGCGCCCGACGCGCCCGATCGGTTCTCCAGCACGAAAGGTTGCCTGAAGGCCTCACCGAGAGGCTGCGTGATCAAGCGCCCGATCTCATCCGACAGGCCGCCCGCCGCATAAGGGACGATGATCCTGACCGGCCGCTGCGGCCACTCCTGCGCGGCTGCGCTTTCCGCGGCAGCCAGCGTAGCAAGGAACGCAAGCGCAACGACGATACGCATCTGAAGGAACTCCCACATCCGGCCGACTCTCTGCGGCTACGTGATCCGTCACTTCTCCTGAACGCCGGCGATCCCGACGGCCTCGGTCCAGAACGGGATGTCCGCGGCGATTGTCGCGGCGAACTCTTCCGGCGTGCTGCCCCACGGATCGAATCCGCTGGCGATCAACGGCGCAGTTGTCTTCGGGTCCCTCGCGGCGCGCGCGACTTCCCGCGCAACACGATCGATGATCGGCCGCGGCGTTCCGGTCGGCGCCATCAGGCCAGTCCAGTTGAGCGCCTTGAAATCCGGATAGCCGGCCTCGATCATCGTCGGAACGTTGGGGAGCTGCACAAGACGCCGCCCGCCCGAAACCGCGAGCAGCCGCAACAGGTCGCACCGCAAAGGCCGCCGCGAAATAGGTGTCGACGTGTCCTGCAAGGAGGTCGGTCATCGCCGATGCGCCGCCTTTGTACATGACGGGCGTCATCTCGAGCCCCGCTCGCTTCACGAACAGGGCCATGGCGAGATGGGTGATGCTGCCGACGCCGAGTGCGGCATAGTTGAGCCGCCCCTCCCGTCCGCGCGCATAGGCGACGAAGTCCGCCACCGATGCGACCGGCAGGCGCGGGTGCACCGCGAGGACCAGCGGGTTGGTCGCGATCGCGCTGATCGGCACCACGTCCTTGCGCGGATCGAACGACGTCTTGATCGCCGCCGGCATGATCGCGATCTGCGACAGGCCGGCAAGAAACAGCGTGTATCCGTCCGGCGGCGCCCGCGCGACCGCCTCCGCCGCGATGGCGCCGCTGGCGCCCGGCCGGTACTCGATGATGAACGGCTGGCCGAACGCCGCACTGAGCGGCTGGGCGACGAAGTGCGCCGCCTCATCGGTCACGCCGCCGGGCGCGAACGGCACGATGATCTTGACGGGGCGCTGCGGCCAGTCTTGCGCCTGCGCCCGCGCGGGCGATGCGATTGCTGCCAGGATGACAACGGATACAAGGCACAGGCCGCGTCGCATGATCGTTTGCCCGGGGGGGAGGCGACTGGAACAATCAAAGATTGTACCGTACGGCCCGATCGACGCAACCCGTTCGATGCTACCCGCGACTCGAGCGTGATCCCTGCATCGCCCGCGCCACGGCCGAAACGCTCGGGCTGTTCGCAGCACATCTGCTCCGGTTCGTGCCGCTCCGACTGTCGGCCAAGGTCCACGACGAGAGACGATGCGTTTTACACTTTTTGGTTGAAACGCCGCACACCTTCGGGTAGCCTGGTCGGATGGCAGACAAACTCGATTGCGAGCACGAGATCGGCCGCCGCATCCGGCTGCGCGATCTGCATGTTTTTCTCACCGTCACCAAGCGCGGCAGCATGGCGCAAGCGGCCGCGCAACTCGGCGTGTCCCAGCCCGCCGTGTCGAGCGTGATCGCCGAGCTCGAACGTACCCTCGGTGTACCGCTGTTCGAGCGCAGCACGCGCGGCGTCAAGCCGACGGTCTATGCCCGCGCCATGATGGACCGGAGCGTCGCCGCATTCGACGAATTGAAGCAGGGAATCCGCACGCTCGAGAGTCTCGCTGACCCGACGGCGGGCGAGCTCTGGATCGGATGTTTGGAATCCGTGTCGGCTTCAATGTTGCCCCCGATCCTCCACCAGTTCATGCAACGCTATCCGCGTGTCGTGGTTCGCCTGGCACGCCTGTCATCGCCGACACTCGAATTCCGCGAATTATGCGAACGAAACTTGGACTTGGTGCTGACACGTATCTTGAAGGACGCACCGATCGACGAGGAATTGAACCTCGAGCCGCTTTTTGAAGACCGCTTGGCCATTGCGGCTGGGGCACGCAGCCGCTGGGCGCATCGGCGCAAGATCGATCTCGCCGAACTTGCGGACGAGCCTTGGATTCTGCCGCCGCCCGGTTGCTGGACGAATAGCACGGTCATCGAGGCATTCCGCACGCGCGGGCTGAAGACTCCGAATGTCTGTCTGATGACCTATTCGGTACCTGTTCGAATGAGCCTCGTCGCTTGCGGTCCATACATCACGGTATTCCCCGGTTCCGTCCGACCGCTCGAGGCGTACCGCTCGATCCGCGTCCTGCCGATCGAGCTGCCTGCCTCGCCTTCGGCACTCGCCATCGTGACATTGAAGAACCGCGCGCTGAATCCGGTTGCACAGCGTTTTATCGAGCATCTGCGGAGCGACACGGCCGCCAACAGCTGGCTCCCGGCCGAAATCCTGGGCCCCACCACTACTCGAGCTTGACCCCCGCCGTCCGGACGATCGCGCGCCATTTGGCTCCCTCGGTCGCGATGAGCCGGGCCAGCGGTGCCGGCCCCGCCTCGCCGAGGCTCGCACCGAGGCGAGCAACCTTCTCCCGGTAGACGGGGTCCTCATGTGCGGCCGCGACACCGTCCTGCAAACGCTTGACGATTGCCGGCGGCGTTTTTGCCGAGGCCACGAGGCCGAACCAGACTTCCCCGGTCACGCCAGGCAGCCCAGCCTCGCCCATTGTCGGAACGTCCGGCAGGGCGGGTGCGCGCTGCGCCGCCGCGACCGCGAGCGGCCGCAGTGTCCCGGCCTTCAGCTGCGGCTCGATGACACCAACGTCGCTGAACATCCCATCGACCTGGCCGCCGATCACGGCCGGCAGGGCCGCGCCCGTGCCGCGGAACGGGACGTGAATGACGTCGATCCCGGCCTCGCGTTTGAGAAGCTCGATCGTGAGATGCGTCACGGTGCCGACTCCCGCCGAGCCGATGGTCAGAGTTCCCGGACGCGCCTTGGCATCCGCAATGAAGCGGGCGAGCGTCGGAGCGCCGCCGGCCGCTCGCACGGTCAGCACCTGAGCGGAGCGCCAGACGATACCGAGGGGAATGAAATCGGTCTCTGCATCATATGAGACGGTTCGCCCTGCCGGAATGATGGTGAATGAACCCACGGCCGCGAGCAGGATGGTGTAGCCGTCCGGCTCGCTCGCAAGAAACGTCTCGACCGCGTTGAGACCTCCTGCGCCGCCGCGCAGTTCGACGAATACCGGACTCTTGAGGGCCCGGCCAAGCGCATCCGCCGCAAGGCGGGCACTCACATCGGCCGCACCGCCGGGCGCCGAGCCGACCAGCAGGCGGATCGGTCGGGACGGATAATCCTCGGCACGCGCGTTTGCGAGCGTAGCCGCAATGGCGAGGATGGTGGCGAGCACCGCGTTTGCGACAGCAGACCACTTGCTGGAGGTGGCCGACGCGACCGCAACCTGAATCGCGAGCGATGCCCGCCCCAGCAAACGCATCCGCCTCGCCATCTGTACGACCGTCGTCTGCCTACGCACACCACGATAGACCGTTAGAGTATATTGCTCGGTCTGATTGAGACAACCGTTTTGACGTGGCCGGGTCCCGCACAATCCTTCAACCCCGCCGCGCGAACCTGCTACGCTCCGCGCATGACCGCCGCCGCGCCGCCCGTCGCCGCCCGCGCCATGCCCGAGTTCTTCGGTCATCCACGCGCCCTCTCGTTCCTGTTCGCGACCGAGATGTGGGAGCGCTTCTCCTATTACGGCATGCGCGCGCTGCTCGTGTTCTACATGGTGAAGTATTTGTTCGCGCCCGAGCGCATCGAGACGGTCGTCGGGCTCGGCGGACTGCGGCGCCTGCACGAATTCCTGTCGGGCCCGCTCGACGCCCAGCCGTTGGCGTCGTGGATCTACGGCGACTATACGATGCTCGTCTATTTCACGCCGATCTTCGGCGGCCTCCTCGCCGACCGCGTGCTCGGCCATCGCCGCACCGTGATCATCGGCGCAAGCCTGATGGCGATCGGGCACTTCATGATGGCGTTCGAGCGGCTGTTCCTGTTCGCGCTTCTCTTCCTCATCCTCGGCAACGGCGCGTTCAAGCCCAACATGTCGGCGCAGGTCGGCGACCTCTACGCGCCGAGCGATCCGCGGCGCGACCGCGCCTACTCGATCTTCTATGTCGGGATCAATCTCGGCGCGTTCCTGGCGCCCTGGGGCTGCGGCGTGCTCGGCGAGAAGGCCGGCTGGCATTACGGCTTCGCGGCCGCCGGCGTCGGCATGCTGATCGGGCTCGCGATCTATCTCTATGCCTCGCCCCTGCTGCCCGACGATCGCGTCACGGCCGCACGACCGCACGTTCAGCTCGGGCGCGCGGACTGGCGCATGTTCGCGGTCCTTCTGCTGCTGTTCATGCCGACCACCCTCTATTGGGCGACCTACGAGCAGCAGGGCAACACGATCGCGCTGTGGGCCTACGACAATACGGATCGCACGATCGGCCTCCTCGGCTGGTCCATCGAGATCCCCGCCACCGCATTTCAGTCGTTCAATCCGGCCATGATCGTGCTGTTCACGCCGCTCGTCGTCGGCTTGTGGGGGTGGCAGCGCCGGCGCGGCAGCGAGCCGGCCACGATCACCAAGATGGCGCTCGGCTGCTTCGGCTCGACGCTCGCCTATCTGATCATGGCAGCGGCCGCCTGGCTGGCAGGCGGCGGCAAGGCGAGCTGGCTGTGGCTGCTCGGCTACTTCGCCGTCATCACGATCGGCGAGCTCTACATCTCCCCGATCGGCCTCTCGCTCATGTCGAAGATCGCGCCGGCGCGGCTCGTCTCGATGATGATGGGCGCATGGCTCGCGACGAATTTTCCCGGCGACTTCATGGCCGGCTGGCTCGGCAGCTTCTGGAGCCGCATGGACAAGGTCGATTTCTTCCTGATGATCGCCGCAATCAGCGCGCTCGCCGGCATCGCGATCGCCACGTTCAACCGGCCGTTGCGCGCGATCGTCAAGGATTGACCGCAGCCGCAGGCCTCTGGCCGCGCCGCGGCCCCTCCCCTATGCTCCCGCCGACCAGCGGGCCACCGAGACCCGCACGCTTGGGACGGCATCGCAAGGGAGGATTTGATGCGCAACACCACATTGGCCCTGCTGGCGAGCGTCGCGCTCGGCCTGCTCGCGTCGGCGGCGCCGTCGCGCGCGCAAACCGCGCTGAGCGGCCTCGTGCGCTCGGCCGATGAAGGGCCGATGGAAGGCGTGCTCGTCACTGCGCGCCGCGACGGCGCGACCATGGCGGTCACGGTGGTGAGCGACGCGCAGGGCCGCTATGCCTTCCCGGCCGCAAAGCTCGAGCCCGGCCACTACACGCTGCGCATCCGCGCGGTCGGCTACGACCTCGACGGCAGTCCGGCCGCCGATGTCACCGCCGGCGCCGCCGCGACCGCGGACCTCGCGCTCAAGAAGACGCGCAACATCGCTTCCCAGCTCACCAATGCGGAGTGGATCGACAGCGTTCCCGGCACGCCGGTGCAAAAGGATGCGCTGTTCAACTGCGTCGGCTGCCACACGGTCGAGCGCATCGTCCGATCGACGCACGACGCCGACGAGTTCGTGCAGACCATGAAGCGCATGGGGGGCTACGCCAACCAGAGCCTGCCGGTACGCCCGCAGAAGCGCAAAGCCGAGCGGCTGCTCGAGGAGCGCGGCGCGGAGCGCGATGCGCTGTTTCGCAAGCGCGCCGAGTGGCTCGCCAGCATCAATCTGAGCGAAGGCGACAGCTGGGAATATCCGTTCAAGACCTTGCCGCGTCCGGCCGGCCGGGCGACCCATGTCATCATCACCGAATACGACCTGCCCCGGCCGCTGATCGAGCCGCACGACGTCGTGGTCGGCGCCGACGGCAATGTCTGGTATTCGAATTTTGGCGAGCAGAACGTCGGCAAGCTCGACCCGAAGAGCGGCAAGGTCACCGAATATCCGCTGCCCGAGCTCAAGCCGGGCTGGCCGGAGGGCAGCCTCGGCCTGCGCGCCGACCGGGACGGCAACCTTTGGCTCGGCATGATGTACCAGGGCGCGATGGGCCGCATCGACATCAAGACCGGCAAGGTCACCACCTATTCGCTGCCGCCCGAGATGAACAAGGCGATGGCGCAGGTCAACATGGTGCGCGCCGAGTCCTCGACGGTCGACGGCAAGGTCTGGTCGCAGAACAACGGCTTTGCGGCGATTCACCGCCTCGATCTCGCCACCGGCAACATCGAGACCATCGCGCCGTTCCAGAATGCCGGAGCGGGCGAGAACCACAATATCTACGACATCGTCCCCGACTCGCAGAACAACGTGTACTTCACCGATTTCGCCCAGCAGCAGGTCGGGCGGGTCGACGCCAAGAGCGGAAAGATCACGTTCTACCAGCTGCCGACCAAGAAGTCGGCGCCCCGCCGCGGCATGATGGACGCGCAGGACCGGATGTGGTTCGGCGAGTATCGCGGCAACAGGATCGCGATGTTCGACACCAAGGCGGAGAAGTTCACCGAGTGGGAGCTGCCGCTGCCGTGGTCGGCGCCGTACGACGTGACCGTCGACAAG
>Ga0335081_10018200_pt1 | contig 11360 bp, 15 predicted proteins | sample Lox_Sample_35_FD_206713 | JGI IMG/M metagenome (GOLD analysis project Ga0335081, IMG submission 206713) | Soil microbial communities from Loxahatchee National Wildlife Refuge, Florida, United States - Lox_Sample_3.5 | ecosystem: Environmental > Terrestrial > Soil > Wetlands | place: USA... | reverse complement strand
CCCGCCATTCGAGGATCGTCCCCTCGCTGACCGACTCCCCCGCGGCCGGGGTGACCACGTCCACGAGCTCACCGGTCGCGACGTCGGGAGCGGCGGTCGGCTCCGGGGGGGCGGCGGTCGGCTCGGGGGGAGCGGCGGTCGCCGTGGCCGGTTGCGAGGGTGCGGCGGGGGCTGCCTGAGCGGCCTCGGTCTGGGCCGCTCCGTTGGTCGAGCGCGGGGGCACGGAGCCGCCGGCGCCGTTGCCGGCGTCCTGCTCGATCGAGATGCGGGCGATCACCTGGCCGACGGTGACCGTGTCGCCCTCCGCGACCAGCAGCTCGCTGACGGTGCCCGTGGCCGGGGAGGGAAGCTCGACGTCCACCTTGTCGGTGGAGATCTCGACGATCGTCTCGTCCAGCTTGATCGGATCCCCGACCTTGACGCGCCATTCGAGGATCGTCCCCTCGGTCACCGACTCCCCCGCTGCCGGGGTTACAACCTCTACGGTTCGCACTCCCGTGGTGCCAGTCGCCATCTGTTGTTGCACTCTAGCGCGAGCAAACAACGCGCTGCGAGAAGTACTTGTCATCTGCGCAGCCGCCGGTCGGGCTCCGGCGTACAGCCGCGGCGCGACGCCGTCGAGGGGCAGCGCTGCTCAGCGTTGTGGTCGCGCGAGGGCGTCCCGTTCGCGCTGCTCGCGGACGAACTGGATGCTCCCGAAGAAAGGTCCGATCCCGCCGAGCACGGCGACCGCGACGGCGAGACGCAGCGACACCACGCGCAGGCGGGCGGCGGTGATGCACAGCAGCGACATCAGGATCCACAGCACACCGTGGGTCCATCCCAGCGCGAAGGTGAGCGGTTCCGGCTTGCCAACGGCGAAGGCGCTGATCAGCAGGGCGGTGTAGATGCACGAGTGCGCGAACGAGGTCCTCTTCAGCCGTATGAAGGTCAGCGGACCGGCCCCGGCCCGTGGGCCCGTGTTCACCGAGACAGCCAACTCGCCATCCGTTGGAGGGCCTCGCCGGCCTCGGCTGGCCAGTCCTCGATGTCCGGCGACCACCACTGGAACGCGTCGTGCTCGTCATCGGGGCGCACTTCCCGGTCGACGCCCTCGGCCAGCCACGCCTGGCCGACGAACATGATCAGGCCGTGGGGGAGCTTGATCAGGGCCTCCCCCTGGACCCGCTCGGGCTCCACCCCCCACTCCTCGTGCAGCTCGCGCACGAGCGTGTCGGCCGGGTTCTCGTTGAGGTCCACCGCCCCGCCCGCGCCGAGCGCCCAGCGTCCGGCCCACGAGGCCACCCACGCCGCCCGCCGGCCGGCGAGCCAGCGCCCGTCGGCTGACCGCGTCACGCACAGGGCGGCGACGCTCAGGGAGGCGTCTCCCTCGACCAGCCTCAGCGCCCACCGCTGCGGCTGGAGTTCCATCTCGATGCCGTGGTCGACATCGCGGTAGTCGACCAGACGGGCGGCCACCCCGTCGTGGCTGGGGGATCCGCGCTCGCGCAGGCCGCGGATCGCCTCATCGGCGGCCTCGCTCTGCTGCTCGCTCGGCTCGAATGCGCTCGCCAGCCAGCGGGCGCTGATCCGCTCGATCTCCCACGGCCCTCTCGCGAGCACTTCGAGTGTGCTCTCTCCGCCGGCCCTCTGGACGTGGTCGCGTGGCTGCTCGCCAGTGGCCATGAGCGCAGCATAGACTCGGGCCGGCGATGGATCGACGCCGCAAGCACTGGGGCTGGGGCTTCGAGGACCAGCAGCTGACGGTGGAGCAGTTGGAGGGATCCGCGCGGGCGCTCTGCGAGCGGCTCGGGTACAGCCTCGAGCAGCTCGAGCAGCCGGTGGCGCTGGAGCAGCTGCAGCTCGCGGATCCGCGCGTGGCGATACCCGGCCGGCTTGCGGCGTTCAGCGCCGCGGACGCCCACGCCAGGGCCTCGCACGCACTGGGGAAGTCCTATGTCGACGTGGTGCGGGGATTCCGCGGGCGCTTCGAGCATCCCCCCGACTTCGTCGCCCGGCCGCGTGACGAGCTGGAGCTCGAGTCGGTGCTCGAATGGTGCTCGGCGGAGGGCGTGGCGGCGATTCCGTTCGGCGGCGGGACGTCGGTGGTGGGGGGAGTCACCCCGGCCGTCGGCGATGCTTACAACGGCGCCATCTCGATCGACCTCGGGCGGCTCGACCGGGTGCTGGAGGTGGACGAGCTCTCATCTGCGGCCCTGATCGAGGCCGGCGCGACGGGCCCTCGCCTGGAGGAGCAGCTGCGCGAACGCGACCTGACGCTGCGTCACTTCCCGCAGTCGTTCGAGTACTCGACCCTCGGGGGCTGGATCGCAACCCGCGCCGGCGGGCACTTCGCCACCCTCTGGACGCACATCGAGGACCTGGTGGAGTCGGTGCGGGCGATCACGCCGGCCGGAGTGTGGGAGTCCCGCCGCCTGCCGGGCTCCGGCGCGGGCATCAGCCCCGACCGCATGCTCGCCGGCTCGGAGGGGATCCTGGGGGTGATCACGCGCTCGTGGGTCCGCGTCCAACGCCGGCCCGAGCACCGCAGCTCACGTGCCGTCTCGTTCAGGAGCTTCGCTGAGGGAGCCGCTGCCGTGCGGGCGATCTCCCAGGCGGGCCTCCATCCCGCCAACTGCCGGCTGCTCGACGGCGGCGAGGCGGCGCTCGCGACCGGCAGCGACGGCTCCGAGACGCTGCTGGTGCTGGGATTCGAGTCGGTCGACCACCCGGTGCAGGAGGCGATGGACCGGGTGCTGGTGCTGTGCGCCGAGCACGGCGGGCAGATCGCCGGGGAGGGCGTCGGCACCTCCGGCGAGCGGGAGTCCCGGAGTGCGGGCGACGACAGCGCCGGCGAAGACCCGGTCGCGAGCTGGCGGCGGTCGTTCCTGGCGATGCCGTACGTGCGCGACGTGATGGTCGCCTGCGGCGTGCTCGCCGAGACGTTCGAGACGGCCGTCACGTGGGACCGTTTCCCCGCGCTGCACGAGCGCGTCACGCAGGCGGCCGAGCAGGCCCTGCCGGACGACGGCCGGGGCAGGGCGAGGGTCAGCTGCCGCTTCACCCACGTGTATCCGGACGGCCCGGCCCCCTACTTCACGGTGATCGCACCCGCCCGCCGGGGCGGGGAGGTTGAGCAGTGGCAGCAGGTCAAGGCCGCGGTCAGCGACGCGATCCTGCAGGAGGGGGGGACGATCACCCACCACCACGCTGTGGGGCGCGACCATCGCCCCTGGTATGAGCGCCAGCGCCCCGACCCGTTCGCGCAGGCGCTGAGAGGGGCCAAAGCGGCGCTCGACCCCGCGGGCGTGATGAACCCGGGGGTGCTGATCGAGGCGCCGAGATGAAGTTCGCCGTGCTCGGCCCGGGAGGTGTCGGTGGGCTGCTCGCCGGAGCCCTGTGGCGCCTGGGAAGCGACGTGACGGTGATCGCCCGGCCCCACACCGCCCAGCTGATCAACGAGCGCGGCCTGCGCCTGCAGAGCGTCCGGCTGGGGGAGTTCGTGGCGCGCCCGGAAGCCCTCGCCGGCGCTGTGGAGACCCCCGACGTGCTGATCGTGGCGACCAAGGCGGTCGGACTCGAGCAGGCGCTCGAGCGTGTGCAGGACATCGGCGAGCCGGGTCTGGTGCTGCCGCTGCTGAACGGGCTCGACCACCTGGCCGTGCTGCGCCGGCGGTTCGGCACCCGCAGCGTCCTCGCGGGTGCGATCCGAGTCGAATCCGACCGCTCCGAGCCCGGCCTGATCGTGCACTCGAGCCCGTTCCTGCTGATCGACATGGCGGCGCGGGACCCCTCCTCTGGCGCCGCCCTGCAGGCGCTCGGGGACGAGCTCGAACGAGCGGGGTTCCCGGTGCGGCTCGGTTACCCGATCACGGACCGCTCCGAGGCGGAGGTGATGTGGTCCAAGCTGGTGCGCCTCAACGCGCTGGCCTGCACCACCAGCGCCCACGACAAGCTGCTGGGAGAGATTCGCTCGACCCCACGGCTGCGGGCCGAGCTGGTCGGGGCGATCGAGGAGGCGTGCGCCGTGGCCCAGGCCGAGGGCGCCTCCGAGGCGGCACCGGAGCGAGCCGTGCAGGAGCTCGAGCGCGCCCACGCCACGCTCGGGAGCTCGATGCAGCGCGACATCGCAGCCGGCCGCGAGCCCGAGCTCGATGCGATCCCGGGCGCGGTCCTCCGGGCGGCCGCTCGCCACGAGATCCCGTGCCCGACGATCGAAGCCCTCGTCGCGATGATCCGGGCCCGCATCGGGACCGGTAGCGCGGTCGCGCCAGACGGTCACGGAGGATGAGGGGTCGGCCGGCACCGTCGGCCGCGCTCACGAGTCGCAGTCGCTCAGGAGTCCTCGCCGCTGCGGGCCGGGGGGGAGTAGACGGGGATCGCCTGGGTGGCGATCGCCTCCACGACAGCCTGCTCCTCGGCCTCGCGGGCGTCATCGTGCTCGCCGTCGCACAGGACCCGGAAGTTCCCCGTCACGCCACCGTCGGCGTGGATCGTGATGGCGGGCAGGACCTCCTCGCCCTCCTCGAACCCCAGCCGCTCCATGTCGAAGTGCGCGAGGCCGATGCCGTACGCGGTATGGGTCGGGTTCTCGCGGTCGTGGGCGGCGACCGCCTGCGCGAATCGCTCGAGGTTCTTGGCGATCTTCCCCGTCTCCGCCATCTCTCGCCGGCAGCGTAGCGCGCTTCACTAGATTGGGCGGATGCCCGACGGCGCCGAGCGCGGGCCCGCGCTGCTGATCGTGATCGCGAGCACCCGCCCCGGCCGCGTGGGGCTGCCCGTAGGGCGCTGGTTCGAGGAGCGCGCCCGCGCGCACGGGCGCTTCCGGGTGACCGTCGTCGACCTCGCCGAGCTGCGTCTGCCGTTGATGGACGAGCCCAACCACCCGCCAGGAGTGGCACTACAAGCCGGTCGGCCTGGTCTCCTACGGGGGCGTCTCGGCCGGGACCCGGGCGGCAGCGGCGCTGAGGGCACCCCTCACGGCGGTCAAGCTTTACCCGCTCGCCGAGGCCGTCACGATTCCGTTCGTCGCCCGGCTCATCGACGACGACGGCGTGCTCGAGCCGAAGGAGACCATGCAGCAGGCGGCCGAGGCGATGCTCGACGAGCTGCTGCGCACGAGCGATGCCCTGGCCGCCCTGCGCAGCTCGCCGGCGGGCGGCTGAGACGGCACCCGCTCAGGCTTGAAGGTCGGGCACCTGCTCGGGCGGCCGGAATCCGGCGGCGAGGTCCATACCTGAACCTCCTTGATGTGTTCGATGGCTGCACGCGGCGGGGGCGCACGACGTTTGCGGCGATCCTCGACGGAGGCGTGCGGACGGTCGCGCCCGGCGGAGTGGAATACTCGCCGCCCGGGGCCCCGCGGTCGACGGGGGCAAGCGCCATCCATCTCGAGGCGAGGAGACCAGCATGAGCTTTGACGGGGCAGACATCGACCGGCTGCTGAGCGCAGGCGTGGAGGGGGGCACGTGGCACGGCGTCGTGGCCATCGTCGTCGACCGCGACGGCGTGCTGTATGAAGGTGCGGCCGGCCAGGCGAACACGCGGACGATGTTCCGCAACGCCTCGATGACCAAGGCGGTGGCCACCACCGGTGCGCTGCAGCTGGTGGAGCAGGGACGGCTGGAGCTCGATGCGGAGGTCGAGTCGGTGCTGCCCGAGTTCGCGGAGCTGCAACTGATCGAGGGCTACGACGGCGACCGGCCGATCCTGCGCGCGCCGTCCACCAAGCCGACGATCCGCCAGCTGATGACGCACACGGCCGGCCTCGGCTACTTCTTCACCAACGAGCGCCTGTTCGAGTACTTCGCGACGGCCGGTCTGCCGAGCCCGCTGGAAGGCAAGAGGTCGAGCCTCCATGCGCCGCTGGTCAACGATCCCGGCACCATCTGGGAGTACGGGGTGAACACCGACTGGCTCGGTCTCGCGGTCGAGCGCGTCTCCGGTCAATCGCTCGGCGAATACCTGGCGGAGCATGTGTACGGGCCGCTCGGCATGAGGGATTCGACGTTCGCGCCCACCGCCGAGCAGCGCTCGCGGCTGCTGCCGCTGCTGGCGCGGACCCCCGACGGCGGCCTCGCGCCCACCGACATCGACCTGCCGGCCGAAGCGGAGTGGGACGCGGCCGGCCACGGCTCGTACGGCACCGCCGGCGACTATGCGCGCTTCGTCCGGGCATGGCTGCGCGACGGCGAGCTCGACGGCCAGCGGATCCTGAGCCCCGACACGGTCGCGCTGGCCTTCAGCGACCAGATCGAGGGCATCGCACTGCCCGAGCTGATGCGGTCGTGCATGCCCGAGCTGTCCAACGACGTGCCCACGTTGCCCGTGCCCCAGGGGTGGGGGCTCGGCTTCCATCTGATGAAGGTCGACATCCCCGGCATGCGCAGCGCCGGCACGGGCGGGTGGTCGGGGCTCTTCAACACCTACTACTGGATCGACCGCGCCGCCGGGATCGGCGGAGTGATCATGACCCAGGTGCTGCCGTTCTTCGATGCGAGGATCATCGAGGCGGTGCTTGGCTTCGAGGTCGCGGCCTACGCGCAGGTCGGTGCCGCCGTGCCGGTGCCCGTGGCCTGAACCACCGCGCGACGGCCGTAGAACGGCCGGCCCCGGCGGGCCGGGTGCTCCCTCCGGCGGGCTGCTCCGGTGCGCCCTGGTCGGGCCGGCCGCTCAGGTGGTCACCGGTCCCGGGCGCAGGACGTCGGGGTCGTGGCCGGGCAGCACGCGCGTGCCTGCGTCGCGCACGCTACGAAGGCGGTCCGCCGAGCCCGCCTGTGTGTCGAAGTCGTCGGCGAACACCGGGAACCGATGATCGTCGAAGGTCGATGCGAAGTGTGCGACGTCGACCCCGATCACGAGGTCCTCGCCGACGCGAACCGACTGGTGGCCGGGGGTGTGGCCGGGCGTCAGCAGCAACTCGATCGATCCGTCCCCGAGCAGGTCGTGATCCCCGTCGACGAGGACGAGCGTGCGGTCGTCGATCGCGTAGTCCCGGGGGTAGAAGAAGTTGCGTTTGACCACCTCGGGGTCGTGTCGAGACTCCCATTCGCGTCGCTGGACGACAATCGGGATCGAGGCGGGCAGCAGCGTCAGCGACCCGGCGTGGTCGAAGTGCAGGTGGGTGAGGACCAGCTTCGTGAGCGTGGTCACGTCGAGCTGCTCGGTGATGGGTTGCTCGAGCTCGAGCTCGAACAGAGCCGCTTCGGGCCGGCCGTAATAGCCGCCGGGGTCGGCCACGGCGGCGGGGTGCAGGCCGGTGTCGATCAGGATCCGCTCCTGGGGGGTCTCGATCAGATACACCGGGACCGGGAATCGGATGCGCCGCTCGGGATCTTCACCCTGCCGCCACACCGCGGCCGAGCTCGAGATCCAGCCGGCGTTGAACATCTCGACCTTCATCAGGGTTCCTCCTCGGGGGCCCGTGTGGCCCGCGGACGTTACCGACCGTCAGGCGGCCTTGTGGCGGGTCTGCTCGATCCCCCGCGCTCGATGATGTGGACGATGGCCGCCGGGGTAGTAGACCGCTTGCAACCCATCTCGACCCCGCGCCTCGGCGCCTGCCCGGCGGGCGTCACGTGGGTCGACACGCGAAGGAGGTGCCCGTGCCCAAGTTCCTGACGATCGGATACGGAGACAGAGCAGGCTACGAGCGGACCGAGCCCTCGGTCCGCGCCGCCCACGAACAAGACGAGCGATTGCGCGCGAACTCGATGGTGCCCGCGCCGCCGCCGAACGGCTCGCAGAGGAACGCGGCGCTATTCGGTCAGTCCCGACGCGGCACGCGCCTCCTCCCATGAGGTGAAGGCCTTCACGCGCCGCAACAGACCCTCCCGGAGGGTGATCAGGTTGGCGAACTCCTGATCGAGTTCGACCCCGCTGGCGCGCGCCTTCAGGTGCGCGCGTCCGAGCCAGAGCACCGAGTCGTCGCCCAGGTCGCGGATGCTGCGCTCCTGGAACCGCAGGACCTCCCACACCTGCCACAACGTTTCGGTCTCAGCTGCGAATTGCTCGCGGCCCTTGTACAGAGCCCGTTCGACCGCCGCCGGTCCTGCGGGCTCCCACTCGGCGTCGGGATCGATCAACGGAAGGAGGACGTCCAGTTCCCTCGCGCTGTAAGCGGCGACGGCCCGGCGCACGCGCTCGACGTTCGTCTCTGGCACCCGACCAGTATCCGTGAACCACCATCCCCGGGGTCCGTGCGCGGTCTCGCTCGCAACCCTCCCCGACGGGCCTCCGGAACGCGGCGTGTGCGACGCTTGCCCGGTGGGCTCGGTCAATCTCGACCTCGTGCGCTCGATCTACGCGGACTGGGATCGAGGTGACTTCAGCTCGGTTGCGTGGGCGGATGCGGAGATCGAGTTCGTCATCGCCAGCGGCCCCGATTCCGACGTGTGGACTGGGCCAGCTGACATGGCGACGGGCTGGCGCGAGTGGTTGGGCGCCTGGGATCACTACGTCACCGAGGCTGACGAGTACCGCGAGCTGGACGCGGAGCGCGTGCTCGTGCTGGGGCGTATGCGAGGGCGCGGCAAGACGAGCGGACTCCCTGTCGAGACCGAGTTCGCAAACGTGTTCGCCATCAGGGCCGGCAAGGTCGTGCGGTTGCAGCTGTACTCCGACTGCGCCCGCGCGCTCGCCGACCTCGGGCTCCCGCCGGAGGGCACGTCGGCGGATCGGCCGGGCTGATCCGGTCGTCGACGGTTCGTGGGCGGCTGACAGTCCGACGCCGTCGTCCCTGGGGGATACTCGGCCGGTCATGTCGCGAGAGAACGCCGACGTCGTGAGGCAGGCCTTTGAGGTCTTTGACTCGAAAGGGATGGAGGCCGCCCTGCGCTTCTTCGCGGCAGACGTGGTCTGGCAACCCACCGACCGCTGGCTCGAGGGCGACGCCTATCGCGGCCACGAGGGCATGCGATCGGTCCACGCGGAGTGGGCAGCCAACTTCGACGATTGGGGGTGGGCGGTCCACGACATCCGCGACGCGGGCGAGCGGGTGGTGGCGCTCGTGGAGATGACCGGCCGGGTCAAGCGCTCCGGTATCGAGCTGCGCCGGCCGCTCGGCCTCGTGGTATCGAATATCCATGACGGCACGATGGGGGCAATTCGCGCTTACCCCGGATGGGAGGAGGCACTCAAAGCCGCCGGGCTGGATGTATCGAATTTCGATAGCTGAGCACTCAGCCGGAGGCTTCGCGCTCATCCAGACGGCTGTGGCGTGATCCGCTCGGGCGCGGGGCCCTCATCCTCAACCGCTCGGCGCGGCTTCGCTTCGCGACGCGACGGCCGGAACGCCGATCGCCCGACCGACACTGTCGCCGGCGGGCGCCACATCCCGAGAAGCCCGCAGAGCGCGTGCGGCAACCCCGTGGGAGCCGCCACTGAGTCGGTGTCTCAGCCCTGCGTGTGCGCGACCGTCGGCTGCTCGAGGATCTCGATGCGGTAGCCGTCGGGGTTCGGCATCGAGATGGCTCGGAACGCGCCCCGGGGGCTCACGCCCTACGCAGCCGCTACGCCGGCGGGCACGACCTCTGCGAACTTGACCGTGTCGATGAACTGCCGGAAGCGCGCTAGCTTGCCGTCGCGGATCTCCCAGACGTGGACCACCGGCACGTCCAGGGCCTTGCCGGTCGCCTTGCCGGTGCCCGTGTAGCGGACGACGGCCGCGACCGTTGCGCCGGATCCAATGAGTTCCTCGGGTGTGATCGCGAAGCCCTCAACGTCCTCTGTGATCGGGCCAAAGACGTTCTGCGCCACGGCCTCGCGGCCGCGGTACAGGCCCCCGTATGGCATGCCCTCGGCCTCGAACCATTCAATGTCGTCAGCGAATGCGCCGAGCACGGCGGGGACATCGCCTCTGGCGAATGCGCCATAGATACCCTTGACGAACTCGACGTTCTGCTCACTCATAGCTCTCCCTCGGTTAGCGCGGGTGGAACCTTGACCGTACTCGAACATGATGATTCGCGTCCGGTCCTGGAGACGGGGCGCGACCCACGCACTACGCCATCTCGAGTATCTCGAGTCGATATCCGTCGGGGTATCGAACCTCGATAGTTGACCACGTTTCGGGATCGTGGGTGCCGTGCTCGAGCTCGACGTCCATCCCCATCCGAAACTGCTCTACGTCGAAGGGTGCCGTCGACCAGTCGATTCCGATCCGTGCGCCTGCCGCACGCGCCTGCTCTGCAGTGAAGTGCGTGGCGCCGCTCATGAGCTCGCCGTTAGGCCATCGCCGGGGCTAGGCCTGCGTCTGCTCCGGCGTCGGCGTCGGCGTCGGCGTCTCAAGTATCTCGATTCGATACCCGTCGGGTCTCGCACGGAAGCTCAGGCGCTCACCCGGCGCCAGGGGTTGCCACGCCTCACCATCAGGTATCCGCTGCCAAGGGCGGCGACCGGCAAGACTGCGACCAAGGCAACCGTGGTCGTGGACGGCCAGTCTTCGCGTTCCTCCCTGATGCAGTGTCCGCTGGGACCGCCGCCCTGTTCGCATTCGGCGCGGATCCGCCCTTCGTTCGCGAACGACACACCGAGCCACATGCCCCACCAAAGACACCAGGCGACGATCACGAGCCAGCGCAGCGGTCGTGTGACCAGCCAGACCTCGCTAGCGACGGACACACCTCAAATCATCCAGGTCCTCGGCCTGGAGGTCAACTGCGCGTCTGCTCCGGCGTCGGCGTCTCAAGTATCTCAATTCGATACCCGTCGGGGTCTGTACGAAAGGAAACATAGGCAGAGACGGCCATAGCCCTCGCTCGCCTGCCGGCGTTAGCCAGACGCGGACCCACGGCCTTTGCTTTGTCCAGGAACGGGAGGCAGAGGAGCGCCCGATCCGGGCCGGTCGTTGCGGAATACTCTGATGATGCTCGAGGAGCCCACGACGCCTGATTTGGCGGAGCTTGCGCGGCGTCTGGACGACGCGACGCGGGCGGGGGACGACGATGAAGCTCTCAAAGCTGTGGGACTGGATGTCATGCGCTCGCTCTACGCGGCATGGGAACGCGGCGGTTACGACGACGGGATCAACGCAGACCTTGACGTTGTGATGAGCTTGCATGCCGACGAGGCGGTGTATGACATGTCGGCCATGGGCGTGGGCGTGCTCGAGGGCCAGGCGGCGATCCGTGGTCTGTATGAAGACTGGCGGAGGTCGTATGAGGCCTTCGAGGCCGAGCTGGAGGAGCTTCGTGACCTCGGCCACGGTGTGACCCTCATGGTGATCGTCAACCGCGGCCGTCCCCACGGCGGCGCCCACTGGATCGAGGCTCGTTACGGATCTGCTGGTATTTGGGCAGGAGGGCGCCTGGAGCGCGCCATCGCCTACACCGACATCGACGAGGCTCGTGCCGCGGCCAAACAGCTAGCCGCCGAGCGCGCTG
>Ga0335081_10018199_pt1 | contig 11361 bp, 13 predicted proteins | sample Lox_Sample_35_FD_206713 | JGI IMG/M metagenome (GOLD analysis project Ga0335081, IMG submission 206713) | Soil microbial communities from Loxahatchee National Wildlife Refuge, Florida, United States - Lox_Sample_3.5 | ecosystem: Environmental > Terrestrial > Soil > Wetlands | place: USA... | reverse complement strand
CCGGCTCCGACTCGAACTAGATACGCTCCGTTACCTGATTAGATACCGTGAGGATAAGTCGGGCCCAATTTATTGGTTACCCAGATTCCGCCGCCAGGGGTCTTCCCTTGAGCAATGTTTTTTGCTTTGGCTTTGCATGAGATGCCGCCAATCACTGGCGTCGAAGGAATCTGTCAGGCCACTGCCACAGATCTGGCGGATTTTGGGCGCTTAGTTCTCCTTGGCCCCGACCTCCTACGTTCCAGCTTGACCCTAGCCGACCTTCCATCGCTCAAAACGCCTTACTGTGGATTAAATAATTTTCAGATACTGTTTACATAAAAATTCTCACCAATAAATGCTTTTTCAACTGATTCTCTTTATCTGTAAAGGAATTAATAAAGCAGAGTAATAAAAATATTAATAACTAGCATCAGAAGTTTTTCTTTCAATTCTATCTATTTCACTTTATATAATTATATAAAAGATAGTTAAAAGAGCTAAATATGTGTTTTAGAAATGAATTTGAATTCAAATTAAAATCTAGAAGCTTTATAAATCTTGAGAAAAATCAACAAAGGCAATGAGTCCATAAAGCTACCTTGGTCTTTGAATTTAAATATACACTTTAACGGAGAAATATGTCCTAGTACCAAAAAGTCATGAACTATAAGAATGCCCGTGCGCCCATGCTTGGCTTGCTTAAGTGGCGCCGTACTCCCATTGCGTGGATCTCGGTGAGCTCAAACTATCACCGAAGTTCGGCAATATTGTTACGCAAACTATATAACGAATGACGACAACAGGCCAGTATGCACCCACAAATATAAACTCCCTGTAGCATTGTCGCTGGATAGAGTGCCTTTTCGCCCTGCACTCCGGCATCTTGCGCCTGCATTTTTCCGCTTTGTTCATCGGCGAGACTTATCGGACCCTGACACTATCTGTTATTGTTCTCGACACCGGTAAAGAAGTGTCTAGTGTTGCCCCCCACCTCTCCCGCCCCTTGATCCAATTCTGATCATGCAGTGGAAGCATGGAATTTGTACCCGGCTATACGGTGAAATACCAGCCGCCCAACTCTCTGGCCATTTATTCCCATGAAATGCCAATCCCGTTCAATCGATTTCCCTACCCTTCTGAGGATACCCTCGTTACGGGTCAACGCGAGTCCCGTAGTCGTCGAAGGATCACGAGGGAACAAACTGCGATTCTCGAGAATGCATTCAATAAGAATGCTAAACCTGATCGCAACGTCCGTCAGGAACTTGCACAGCTTCTTTCCATCAGTCCTCGTAATGTCCAGGTTTGCCACTGAGCAAATCAGACCATCTCATCATAGGTTTGGTTTCAGAATCGACGTCAAAAGGCGAGAATGTTGAAAAAGAGTGTAGAACGACGAACCCGAGAAGTCTTGGAAGAGGCAACCAAGCGAACTGAAGCCGAGCAGGCTCAAAAACTCCAAAATGAGACCGTTCAGCAAAGTCCCAATACTCAATCTGAAAGACCATCGGCACCCACCACTCCTGTCGTAGGATCAAAGCGTCAGAACTCGACAGAGAACACTTCCACACATCCGCCGGCCCAAACTTCTCCTTACAGGTCTCCCCAGGAAGCAAGCTACGCGTCTCTTGCTCGTTCAATCGCGGTCGCCGCGGCGGCTGCGGCGATGGAGGCTGCGGCGGCGAATGGGTCCGGGTGTGGTTCCCCCTCCGCGGGGATCCCGATGCTTGGTTACAATCCTTTCTTCAATTCATCCATAATGGCGGGTTCGGGATCCATGATATCTGGATCCACCACGGTCGGCACTGCTCTCTCTTCATCTCCATCATCCCTTCGGGGAACGTCATTTAAGCCTTCGCGCGTGGCTGGGACCTCCATGCTTTCCGAGAATCTTTCCAATAGCAGAATGGACCCATCCATTTGCCCTGGACACCCTGCGCTCTCTCGCGTCAATTCTTGTCCACCGGACCTTGTCGACTCGGTCGATGTCGTCATCGCTAGCCGAAACAATGAACGGCCACAATTGACTCTGGTTGCGGTAGCAGAACAACAGAGGAAGCGTCGTCGCCCGCGACTAAGCCCTTCAGGGATGGGCATGGCTCGCTCCAAGTCTTCTATGGGTCTTTGCCGATCTTCATCCACAGACTTCTTCCCCCTTGATGTCCAACATCTCTCCATTCCACAACCATCTCCTACAGGATTCCAAGGCACCACCTCGACGCCTTCATCTTCTATGGAGATGCCCTCATTGACTGAAGGTCTCAACATCAAGAAGGTCTCTCCCGAGAAGGGTTTCGTCGGGGCCCATGGGCCCCTGACGCCGATCTCACCATCTGCTGTGGCCGCCGTCAACAATAACGACGCGTTTACCGAATCTCCAACCATTACTCTCGCCCATGCCGCCCGTTTCATGAAACCTAGGAGACCCCAGCTTGCGTATCACATTGAAGACATCTTCTCGCACCCACCAGCCGCTCCCGCCGACTCCATGGGTCCACCTAACCCGGATTTTTTCGCGGGCGACATTTCGGATATCTCTTCTCAGATGTATGATGAACACATTTCGTTTAGCCCTACCCAAATGTTCGTGGCCGAGACTTATAGCATGCCCGAGGATGGCCATATGGTCGGCGATGTGTTGGCAATGTCTTATGATCCTGCACAAGACGAATTTGATATCTCCAGTTACCTAGAGATTTGAGGCACGCACACGGAAGTAAGTGCGTCGCATTGGAGAGTACATAGCGAAAACTACTTCAGAGAGAGTGGAATAGAGTGGAACTTGTATATATTGCGGAGTGTGCGGATTCGCGTTTCCGATGGCTGGAGTGCGATACGTCCGGTCGGCATTCGTGCTTTAGGTGTTGGGACTCGGCGAGTGAAATTGCATATATGCGTACACATTAAACAATTTCCCCTGTCCCCGATACGGACGCCAATAGATCTGCTGTCATTTCGGATCTAGCAATTCCCGGATTTCTAAACAATACAAACCATCATCCTAGAATACATAGAGTTCATACATGATACCCCCCTTGCCATACAGGTTGAGGTACCGCCGATGGAGATGCCTGTTCTTCATTGTCCAAATGCATGTCCTCGGTCTTTTTAGCGGAAGCAGGAAACCAATACTCCTTCCACATATTTGTCCGATTTTTCCGCTCACCAGTAATTATGGAATTATATCGCATCGCGGCCTGGACCTTTTCAAGCATCAGAGATGCACTTAATGCTTGGTAATGCTCGTCCTTCCAGGGTGCCCCAAAAATGGGTGGCCGCGATGCCTTGGGAAGCGGGAAGTCTCGAGGTCGAAGGATGTCTGAATGCGCGGTACTGGAGACGATTGCTACCGGCGCAGGGGCGGCAGGAAGATGGGCGTTGTGAGTATTTGTTGCGGACATAGCGGCATTGGCAGCCGCCATTGCAGCCTGGTGTCGCAAATTCTGGGCTTCGGTGGCTTTCATTTCGATGTGATGGTCTTTGCGGGCTCGTTCTTCAAAGTAATCATCTCGAATGGGTTGTCCGCCGACGATGACACGATGGCCGAATTGGAGAAAGACGCTTCGCGCTGTGACGACGGAGATTTGTCTGGATCGATAGGAGAATGGGATGACTTCTTGACCGATTAAGTCTTCCTTTTCCGTTTGTGTTGTCACGACCTTACGCAGAGCCCTATTTCGAAGGAAGAAGAGATACGAATCACGATAGCCGGTAAGTCGAGCGACTTCGGTAGCTAACATGAACAACTTTTCTCCATGGCCGATGACAGTGAATGTTTTCAGAGCGTACTCACGGTTACCTGCCAAGTAGCCCGTCGTGGTGACCTTGGCTTCGCCGGCGGGATCGATTTCCACGGGGATGTTTTCGTCGCCATCCGCCATTATTTGCGGAAGAGCCATCGGTGCGACGAGACTTTGTGGGTCTGCTGTGCTCGCCGGCGTCCCTGGTTCAGTGAAGGATACCAAGTTTCGGTTTTTTGCAGGTCGACCCCGTTTTCGCTTTACTGGCATTTCATACTCGGGCGTATTTTCGTACGTGAAGGATGCCACAGAGTCCGGGGGAACAGAGCCACCCGGGGTGGCTTCTGCGCGTGTTCGTCCATCTGTTTGTTCTTGTTGAGGCTCAACGATGGTCGGGATCGGAGTGGGTTCTTCTTTCTTTTCCTCTTCGGCTTCTTGCTTCTGTTCTTCTTGTTCTTCCTCGACTGGATCATTAGATCCAGTCAAGACTGCTGTCGAGATACCGAAGGTGTCGTCCTGATGTTCTGATGGCGAGAGAGATGCATTGTTGACTTCGGGCGGATCGAGGAATGCGAACGTGTCGTCGTGGTTTTCTAAACTAACTTCCGATCGACTGCGCTTTAGACCGGGGATGCCCATAAAGGTGTTGTCGAGCGCTACATCAAGAGTGTGGTCAGCGAGAAGGAGAGAGGAGAGGACCGCTGGGGTGGTTAGGCACCTGCATCGACATCGAATTCCGACGCATCAAAGTCGGCGAGATCCTGCATGTCATCCGAATCGTCCATCTTTGCCTGTGCACTTCTCGTCGCTTCCGATCTGTATGTGCAGTTGTGGCTGGACACCCTTTTGTCCGACAGGAGCGTTGCCTCGGTAACGAGCCCAAATAAAGAAATGGTCCGCTCAGTCCTGTATGAAATTTCCGAATTTCTCCCTGATCCACCCTTTCATTGCCAGCCCATCTCTTGGGATCGCTCGTTGCTTCATCTCTGCCTCCCCCTTCTTGTTTTCTTTCCGCTTCAATCCATCTATTCCGTTCCCACGGCTCTCTCCCTTTTGCTCCGATTTTCTCTGAGGATTCTGCAACTCTGCTCGGTCGGTCAACATGGCGGACATGATCGTTCCGGATCCGCGGTTCTACCAATTCAAGGGATGGAAATGGGAAAATACCGACGGTGTATTCCAATTCAGGGTGGATCGTACAACGGCGACGGGTATATCCGCACATCGCGTTCAATTCGCATGTCCACATGCTAATCGTCTCGAAGGGCAAGAACCTAAGATCCCAACGAATGCCTATTTCCATGGGGGAGTTCGTAATTATCCCCCAGATTCTTCCCAGGCCACTCTAATCGCAGTCTCAATTCCACTGACCCATATTGTGCAAGTCAACCATGAAACTTCAACAATCGCCACCTTGTTGTGCATGGATGTAGCTGTGCGCAAGAACAGCAACCCGGCAAAGTACGTCGTCCAAGTCTACAAGTGGGCGCTTTTGCAACACGAAGATCGCGCAACAATGGATATTTGGGTCGACGTCATCAGAGCCCACGTTTTCGGGGCCGCACGTAACCCCCCTCTCTTCCATCTCAACGCGCCATCTGACATATTTAATTTGCTCCAGGAAACCCACTCCGGTTCTTTGTCATTATTAATCCCAAGGCTGGAAAAGGGAAGGCTTCAGACATCTATCTCGACCATGTCCGCCCTTTCCTCACGGCAGTTAATGCAAACATCCATAACCGGCCGGATACGGCCCAAAAAGATCAGAATTCTAGCTTCATCGTTGCAACTCAACACCAAGGCCACGCAAGAACCCTCGCGAGCACTATTCCGTATCCGAGATATGATGTCATTGTCTGTGTTGGAGGAGATGGAATCGTCCATGAAGTCATCAATGGCTTAGCTGAAAGACCTGACGCAAGGACGGTCTTGGCGAATTTACCTATCGCTGTGATACCAGCCGGTACATTACACCTCTCCTTCCGCTGTAACAAACGGCCGTGTCGACTTCGCCTTGCATGCCCCTTTGCTAACATTTCAGGCTCCGGTATCATTTCACGCCTTATCTTTATCAAGAAAACAAAATTAATTCGCAGGCAACGCCTTGGCCGCCAGCTTATATGGGAAGTGTCATCCAACGTACGCGGCCTGGCAGGCTTGCAGATGTACTGCCGACATTCGTGCGGGTTGCTGATGTCAGTCCGAACCATGGTCGCTGACTTAATGGTTGCGAAGCCTATAGGCGGCGGGAGTCCAGTATGGTTGTTCTTGAGTGTTGCCCTTGGTTGGATTGCGTACGCGGACATTCATACCGAAAAGTTGAGGTATCTCCCTAATACATCGATTCCTCTGGTAGCTTCTTATCCGCAGATTCCTTGGAGACAAGCGATTTGCGTTGGGGATTGCTTGGAAAGTGTGGAAGAAGTCCAAATACCCTTGCTCCGTTGCTACTTTTGGCCATCACACCCCTCCCCTCGCTGGCAACGCCGTCGATGCTGAGGGTCATGTGAAGAATGGGATCGAGACTTTCTACAAGGCTGTTCATTCGAATGACAATCGCCCCCCAACTTTCACAACCGCTCCAGGCAACGATTTGACTTCCCTTGTCGGTACAAACCTTCCGATGGATCGATGGGAGACTCGGACGTACACCGATATGTTCAGCCTTTATGCTGGCAAGGTAGATCTGCACATTGCGAGCCTCTAGCATTGATCATATTTAGCTCCCTTGGACAGCAAAAGACGCCCAAGCATTTCCTACTGCTCTCGCAAATGATGGATATATCGATCTCTGTATCATCGAGGGAGATATCAGTAGATGGCAACTAATTAAGATTTTCGACGGACTTGAGAAAGCCACCCATTTCAACCATCCAAAGGTATCCTTACCTTCACAACCCCTTTCCTGCACCCCATGCTTGTTTTCATCCCAACATTTTCTGCTCCTAATCGTTCCTAATTTGAACAGGTTTCCTACATGAAAGTCAAGGCATTCAAAGTCATGCCTGGCGTCTCACACAATGGAACAGATTTCAGCAACATTCACAAGGATGTGTCAGACGCAGAAGACGGAGACCCGGCGCTGGAGGCCCAACGTGTTGACGACCTTGCGAACCAACCTGTGCGTCTCAATGCCCACAAAATCAACAGTAGGGAATTCAGAGATACGTTCACATTCAGTCTTGACGGCGAAAGGCACGATCCAGGCCACGGTTTCACCGTTGAAGTCCACCAAGGTCTTGCACGACTCGTCTGTAACGAAAACTGCAAGTTCCGCGAAACTCGTCTCATCAACCCGGCTCGCCCAAAGGGACCGCCGCCACCCACGCTGACCCCTCGTCCTAGCACAGCCGCAGGCGCTGACGGTACCGCGGGTGCTGTACAGAATTTGTCCATTTTGCGCGGCCCACAACGACCGGACCGGGGTCCTGATGTTGGCCCGATTGATCTTTTCCCTCCTGCAGCCGATGAAGCTACGCACGGGGGCGCGGCAGATGGTGCAGGTGAGACTGCGAATGCTGGTGGCAAAAACCGTGAGCTGTGTGTGATGAGTTGATTTGCGAGGGACTCTTGGGTATGAGTTTCAAGGGACTGAAAGTTCCAAGCCACCAGGCTCCGAGCCTTGAGCCCTGATATCCCAAAGCCGAGCCAAACATCCCGCCATTATACAGGAGTTTCGCCGGCTTTTCTCATTTGCGTTTTTGTTTTCATCTATTTGTACACTACGACTGGTTTGACTGCATTATGACGTTGCTTTTATTCCCTTTCTTTTGCCTTTGTTTTTGGTTTGCACATATGGTAATGTGGTGCCCCGGATGCAGGATATTATTTTCTTTTCTCTTTTCCTTGTTCAATATTGCATGGAATGGGATGATCTCTCTTAGCTTGCTAGATTGCTCGCTACGATTTGCAAGATGCATTGCGTATGGATACTGTGCTCAATTCGCTAATTGCTAATAGCTAATCATACTCCTTATCCCTACGACGTGTGTGTGATTCGCATCTCAGACCTTACTAGTTAAAGTTTCGACTTTTCGATCACCATTTTAACACCCATTCTGACAGCCAAATCAATCAAGATTTCTTCGCTGCCACCCCCGACAACATTCACTCTGACATCTCTGCTAATTTGCTCGACTCGACTTCCTTTGCCTGAACCTCGCTGATATCCTGCGCCTCCAAATATCTGCTGTGCTTCACGGACACAAAACTCAAGTACTTGAGCTCCTTGAACCTTGGCCAAAGATAAAGCCTGGGGCAAAGAGGGATCTCGAGGACTTTGTTTGATCGTAAAGATCAGGGACTCGAGCCATGCGTGCATGGCTGCAATCCGCGTTGACATGAGGCCGATCTTGCTTCGTATGATTTGATGAGACATGAGTTTCTGTCCGAATGTTTCACGGACAAGGGCGTACATGTACGCATCTTCAAGGCAGACCCGTGATAATGATAGTGCGCCTGCGGCCACACCAAGTCGTTCCGCATTGAAATCTATATCAGACAGGAGATCGTGTTGGAGTTTACTTGACATGATGATTTGGAAGCCTTGATTCTCTCTGCCTAGGAGATTGCCAACGGGCACTTTGACATCATCGAACTCGATAAAGGTTGAACCAGATGCTCCTGAACCTGAGTTCCTAAGTTTTCGCCGAGTGACGCCAGGAACGTTCAACGGTATCACGAGGACCGAGATGCCACTACCTCTGCTTTTACTATCGCCCGTACGAACGGCAGCAGTCACATAATCGCACCATATACCGTTTGTGATCCTTCCGTCACCCCAAAATCAATAATTCTGGTATACCATTTCTTTTGACCATTGACGATGTAATTGTTTCCATCTTCAGTTTTTCGAGCCGTCGTCTGAATTCCCGCGACATCACTCCCTGCTTGAGGCTCTGTAATTCCAAGACATACTCGGATGCTGCCATTAATGACGCCCGGACACAGCGCACTCTTAAGCCGCTCTGTTCCATGGTTCAGGATAGGTGGAAAGCCAACCGAACTGCCGCCGCCTAATCCCCAAACGACCCCGCCATATCCAAGTCTCAAGAGTTCAGAACTCAGCTTAACGATTAGTCCTAATCGCGGACGTTACGACTACAATGAAATCATGGAACGGGTCCCATTCTTCGAAAGATATTCCCGCAGGTAAAGTGGCTCCTGATTCTCGAAAATACTTGCCCATTTTGGGCTTCGGACCGAGAGATGCGGCAACGCACCCGAGTTGGGCATGTCGTTTGAATACCTATCCTAAGTTGTTGAATCCTGGAGGCGAATAAACCCTTCGAGGAATCTCTTCAGCGTCTTCCCATTCTTGGGCCCATGGAGCGAGTTCTGATGTCACGTACGTCCTTAGAAACTCTGCCAGCCGTCGATGCGAGGCGGTGTAATAAGGGGATGGTGTCCCTGAATACCTGTGCAAGATAAGCGTATGGACCCTTTAAACGCACCAAATTTGGAATTCGGTACCATGGGGGGTCAGCAAACGGCACAATCGATGCACCCTTTACGGCAAGTCCCATTCTTTTCTTATCGGAACGCTTCCGAATTCCGCCGTCTGGAGATGAAACGTCCTGTGGCTGTGCGGCGGCGAATATACGAAAGATTCTGATTGGTTGCGAAGTCTAAGGGTCACACGTGAAGGTTCTCCGAAAAGGGAATACGAAAGACGTCGCATGTAAAATTCCCTTCGCTCAGGCTTGAGAACGCAGCGTCCCCGAGAAAATGGTTGCCGTCGACGAAATCCCATCTATTGAAACGATCAAGGAGGCCGGAGACCTCGAGATTTTTGACCAAGAAGGCAAGAAGATCAAGTTCGCGTCACTCTATGCCGACAAACAGACGATGGTCATCTTCATTCGACATTTCCTCTGCGGGAATTGCATGGTTCGTTCTTCTCACTCTTACAACAATGAACGCTGACGATGGAAGGAATATGTTTCCGTCCTGTCGAGTAAAGTCGACCCCGCCGAAGTGGCGGCCAAGGGCATGCAAATCGCCATTATTGGATGTGGTGACTATGCCGTCATCGAGTCATATACGAAAGATTCTGGATCCAAGTTTCTGATTTATGCGGACCCGACGCAGAAAGTGTACGATATGCTTGGGATGATTAGGACGCTGTCTCTTGGCGACAAGAGGCCCGAGTACATGTCAGTTGGTCTGGTCGGCGGAATTATCAAGGGGATCAAAAATGCTCTCCGAGCAGGCGGCAAAGCCTTCAAAGCTGGTGACATTAAACAAGTTGGCGGAGAGTAAGACTCTCATTTAGCTGTGGACTAATAATTAGGTTTTTTCTTGGACCTGGGGATAAATGTGAATATGCACATCGGATGCAGAATACAAGGGATCATACTGAAATACCTGCGTTGAGACAGGTCATGGGTCTAGACACCGCTTAGAAGCCCGTCAATTCAAGCAATGTTGGTCGCCCAGAATTTAATGCAACGCCTGATTCTAAGTACCTCACTGCTGCCTAGGCTGTTAGTTATCCTGTCCATGCTCGTATGTTGTTTTACGATACTGGCGTCCCCCTTCTATCGTAATGTTCAATATACGATCCCCAATCACAGGTGATTGATAGAGGTCGAAAGAATGGAATGAAGGAATCAATATAATACATTTCTCTCTTTCTCGATCCTACACTCGACAGTTCTCCAATCCCCTTAATAATATATCATGAATAAGCACTTTGCGGAGACCGAGTAGAGTTTAGGGACAAAAGGTCATAAAATACAAAGTCCATTCCAATCCAGAACAAAAACGCCATCCCTACTGAAAACAGCCTCGATATGAACAAGAGAATTCGATTCAAGCGTCGGATAAAACACATTGTCGGACGTTTGTCCACACTACCGAAATTCGAACGTTTCGAATGTCGGTCGACTGGGATTTACCGGACTTAGATCGAGCTGTTGGAACCTATGAAAACCGTCAGTTGACCAATACAAGAGGGGGGTCCTACTGTTCCGATTGATCAGAATAGTACATTCCGTGTATACAACCGGTAGGTTGATGGAAGGAGATGTAGTAATAACCGGTATAACTCACACCCTCTCTAGCGTGATATTAGTCGGTGTATTTTGAGATAATATATATAGAAAGGGATAGTACAATTGAGATACAAGATTATTTGGATGATCGTATTGGGCCGGATTGTTCCTCATAAAGGATTCCTCAAAGGAAACGGGGTCGTTCGGTTCGGCGGAAACAAGCCATTGCTCCTATCATCAGTCAGAAGGTCTCCTTCAACTGAGAATAGCTTCCCAGCCATACCTTCCATCGCATGAAGATATACTCCTTTTCGAGAGGCCTTTTATACAATTTATCCCATGCGGCACTCTTGATAGTTTTGCCTGCCCGACTTTGCTTGAGTGCTGGAAACTTTGTCCAATGATCCAAGTCCGTCCGTTCAGTCGCTCCCCATTCCGGATGTCTCGTGAGGAAGGAATAATGAGGTCCAACGATTTCGGCTTCGAAGTATGTTGTCAGGGAAGGATTATCCAGAGATAACCCCTGGATCCGGAGGAATCCACAGAGGAAGGACGTCGGTAGGTCGACATAGTGGAATTTGACTTTGACTTGATACTGCGACCGTCCAGATTGTTGCATCCCCTGAAAAACAAGACCACTTCGT